>Ga0209571_1000125_pt1 | contig 175036 bp, 171 predicted proteins | sample EBPBio102011_DNA_FD_185866 | JGI IMG/M metagenome (GOLD analysis project Ga0209571, IMG submission 185866) | Wastewater treatment Type I Accumulibacter community from EBPR Bioreactor in Madison, WI, USA - Reactor 1_1/10/2011_ DNA (SPAdes)... | ecosystem: Engineered > Bioreactor > EBPR >...
ATGCCGGCACCGCGCTGGCGCGGCTGGTGGCCTGGGCCGGCCGCGGCTGATCTCGACCGCTGCGACCGCGGCTCGCTACAGTGCACGCTGCAACCGCGGAGTCGACATGGCGAAGGTAGTGGCCAAGGCGCGCACGGCGTTCGTGTGCAACGAGTGCGGCGCCGAATACAGCAAGTGGCAGGGCCAGTGCGGCGCCTGCGGGGCATGGGATACGGTGTCCGAAATCGTGCTCGAATCCGCGGCGACGGCGAAGTCGCCGGCGTCGCGGCGCAGCGGCTGGGCCGGCAAGGTCGACGCGCCGAAGGTGACTGCGCTCAAGGACGTGCAGCAGGGCGAGGACGTGCGCGTGTCCACCGGCATCGGCGAGTTCGACCGCGTGCTCGGTGGCGGGCTGGTGGAAGGCGCGGTGGTGCTGGTTGGCGGCGATCCGGGCATCGGCAAGTCGACGCTGCTGCTGCAGGCGGTCGCCGCGATGGCCGGCACCCTGCCGGGGCTGTACGTCACTGGCGAGGAATCGCTGGCCCAGGTGGCCGGGCGCGCGGCTCGGCTCGGCCTGCCGCTCGACGGCCTGAACGCGCTGGCCGAGACCGGGATCGAGCACATCCTCGAACAGGCGGTTGCGCTGCGGCCGCGGATCATCGTCGCCGATTCGGTGCAGACGCTGTGGACCGAATCGCTGACCGCGGCGCCCGGCTCGGTCAGCCAGGTGCGCGAAAGCGCGGCACGCCTCGTGCGCTACGCCAAGGAAACGGGCACGGCCGTGTTCCTGGTGGGCCACGTCACCAAGGAGGGCGGCATCGCCGGCCCGCGCGTGCTGGAACACATGGTCGATGCGGTGCTGTATTTCGAGGGTGATTCCGGCAGCCGCTTCCGCGTGCTGCGCGCGTTCAAGAACCGCTTTGGCGCGGTGAACGAACTGGGCGTGTTCGCGATGGCCGACAAGGGCCTGAAGGAAGTGCCCAATCCCTCGGCGATCTTCCTCTCCGGCGGCAGCACGCAGCAGCCGGGCAGCTGCGTGATGGTGGCGCGCGAAGGCACGCGGCCGCTGCTGGTGGAGGTGCAGGCGCTGGTGGATGCCTCGCCGCTGTCCAATCCGCGCCGCGTCGCGGTCGGGCTGGAAGGCAACCGCCTGGCGATGCTGCTCGCGGTGCTGCACCGGCACGGCGGGGTGATGGTGGGCGACCAGGACGTGTTCGTGAACGTGGTCGGCGGCATCCGCGTGCAGGAAACTGCGGCTGATCTTCCCGTGCTGCTGGCGGTGCTGTCGTCGCTGCGCGACGTACCGTTGCCGGAGAAGACCGTGGCCTTCGGCGAAGTGGGCCTGTCGGGCGAGATCCGCCCGGTGCCCAACGGCGAGGAACGCCTGAAGGAAGCGGCGACGCATGGCTTCAAGCGGGCGATCGTGGCGAAGGCCAACGCACCGAAATCCGGCAGCTACAAGGGCATGGAGATCATTGCGGTCGAGCGGCTGGCCGAGGCGCTGGAACAGGCGTGAGCGACGCGGAATCGCGCGATGCCGGTTGGCGCGTGGCGCGCGTGGTGTCGATCGCGCTGCATCCCTTCGCGGTGCTGGTGGCGGTGTCGCTGCTCGCGGCGTGGCGGCTCGACCCCGCGTCGCTGCCGCGCACGGCGATCGGCATCGCGGCCGCGGTCGGCGTGGTCTGGGCGTTCGTGCTGCAGCGCCGGCGTGCCGGCCACTGGCAGACGGTGGATGCCTCGCGCCGCGGCGAGCGGCCGCTGCTGTACCTGTTGGCGCTGATGGTCGCAGCCGCCTACTGGTGGTGGATGGGGGGACGCGCGTCGGCGACCTCCGCCGGCATCCTCGCCGCGATCGCGATGCTGTGCGTCGCCGGCCTCGCCAATCGCTGGATCAAGCTGTCGCTGCACATGGCCAGCCTGGCGTTCGCCGGCGTTGCGCTGCTGGCGCTGGTGCCCCCGGTGGGCACCAGCGCGCTGTTGCTGCTGCCGCTGCTGGGCTGGGCGCGGCTGCGGATGGCCCGCCACACCTGGCCGGAAGTCGTCGGCGGTGCCGCGCTCGGCCTCGCCAGCGGCGCGCTGCTGCGCCTGCTGGCGCACGGTTGAAGCCCGGTCGCGACGATCAGGCGCCGCCGTGGCGCGAGACGAAGTCGAGGTCGGGCAGGTCGCCGTCGCCATCGGCGACCCGTGCGAAGAGGGCGTCGCTTGCCTCGATGTCGATCCGCTGCGCGGCGTACCAGTCCGGATTGTAGTAGCTGTGCGCGTAGCGCTCGCCGCCATCGCAGAGGATGGTGACGATCGAACCGGTGTCGCCGCGCGCCCGCATCGCGTGCGCCACCTGCAGCACGCCGACGACGTTGGTGCCGGTCGAGCCGCCGACGCGGCGGCCGATCCGGCGGTTGACGTCGCGCATCGCGGACAGGCTCAGCGCATCGGGCACGCGCAGCATGGCGTCGACGCAACCGGGGATGAAGCTCGGTTCCGCGGTGGGCCGGCCGATGCCCTCGATGCGCGAGGGCGGCGCCGGCGTGGCCGGAGGCGCTTCACCGCGGACCGACGCGCGATAGGCGCCATGGAACGCGGAGTGTTCCGGGTCGACGCAGAGCACGCGCGTGGCCAGGCCGCGGTAGCGCACGTAGCGGCCGATGGTGGCGCTGGTGCCGCCGGTGCCGGCGCTGCACACGATCCAGGCCGGCACCGGATGCGGTTCCTGCTCCATCTGACGGAAGATCGACTCGGCGATGTTGTTGTTGGCGCGCCAGTCGGTGGCGCGCTCGGCGTAGGTGAACTGGTCCATGAAGTGCCCGCCGACTTCGCGCGCGAGCTGCGTCGACGCGGCAGCGATGTCGCAGGCGTTCCGCACCAGGTGGCAGCGGCCGCCGTGGAACTCGATCGCGGCGATCTTCTCGGGCGAGGTCGACGCCGGCATCACCGCGACGAAGGGCAGGCCGAGCAGGCGCGCGAAATAGGCCTCGGAGACGGCGGTCGAGCCACTGGACGCTTCGACGACGGTGCTCCCGGCGCGCAGCCAGCCGTTGGCCAGCGAATACAGGAACAGCGAACGCGCCAGCCGGTGCTTGAGGCTGCCGGTGGGGTGGCTGGACTCGTCCTTGAGGTAGATGTCGATGCCGGGGAAGCCGGGCAGCGCCATCGGGATCAGGTGGGTGTCCGCCGAGCGGTTGAAGTCGGCCTCGATCCGGCGGATGGCCGCCGTGGTCCAGGCCTGCTGGTCGGCGCAGGCGAAGCGGCTGGCGTCGTCGGGGAAGGGCATGGTGGGCGCGTGGTCACGAGCGGGTCGGAAGCCGCCCATTGTCGCCGATCCGCGCGCGGCGCCGCGATCAGGTGCGCTGCAGCACCAGTTCCAGCACGAACTTGCTGCCGAAGAACGCCAGCACCAGCAATGCCATCGCCACCAGCGTCCAGCGCACCGCCTTGGTGCCGCGCCAGCCGTAGCGCCAGCGCCCGAACAGCAGGGTGCCGAAGACCAGCCACGACAGCACGCTGAGCACGGTCTTGTGGGCAAGGCTCTGCGCGAGGAAGTCCTCGACGAACAGCACGCCGGTCAGCAGCGTCGCCGTGAGCAGCACGAAGCCCACCGCGATCGTGCGGAACAGCAGCGTTTCCAGTTCGGTCAGCGGCGGCAGCACGCGCAGCCAGCTGCGGAACTCGTGGCGGCGCAGGGCGCGCTCCTGCAGCCACAGCATGATTGCCAGCAGCGCCGCGATCGCCAGCGCGGCGTAGGCCAACAGCGCCAGCCACACGTGCAGTTCCACCCGCCAGTCGAGGTTGCGCGGGCCCGGCGAGGAGCCCAGCGCATAGCCCAGCAGGCTGGCCGCCGAGATCGGGTAGACCACCACGCCGAGCGCACCGAGCCGGCCGTTGGCGGCGTAGGCCGTGGTCAGCGCCGCCATGCCCAGCCCCACCAGCGACATCGCCGCGAAGAAGTGCAGGTCCACGCCGCCGCCCTGGCGCCAGGCCATCACGTGCACCAGCACGTGCAGCGCCACCGCGCTGAGCGCCGTCAGCAGCCAGAAGCCCGCCGGCGCGCTGCGGTCGATGAGCATGCGCCGCATGACCAGCCAGCCGGCCAGCAGGTAGAACGCGACGGCGATGAGAACGATTGTCATCTTGGAAGTGTCGCACAACCGGCTGCTGCCGGGTGGGTCGCTATAATCGCAGGCCGATTTCCAGCCGTGCCCCCCATGTTCGAATCGCTCACCCAGCGCCTGTCCGGCACCATCGATCGCCTGCGTGGCCGCGGCCGCCTGACCGAGGAGAACATCCGCGAGGCCACCCGCGAGGTGCGCATCGCCCTGCTCGAGGCCGACGTCGCCCTGCCGGTGGTGCAGGCGCTGATCGAGCGCATCAAGGTGCGCGCGGTCGGCCAGGACGTGCTGAAGTCGCTGACGCCCGGCCAGGCCCTGATCAAGGTCGTGCGCGACGAGCTGACCGCGGTGATGGGCGCACAGGCCAGCGACCTCAACCTCAACGTGCCGGCCCCGGCGGTCATCCTGCTGGCCGGCCTGCAGGGCGCGGGCAAGACCACCACCGTCGGCAAGCTGGCCAAGCTGCTCAAGGACAAGCGCAAGAAGAAGGTGATGGTGGTCAGCGCCGACGTCTACCGGCCGGCCGCGATCGAACAGCTGAAGACGCTGGCGCAGCAGGTCGACGTGCTGTTCTTCCCCTCCGATGCCGGGCAGAAGCCCGAAGACATCGTGCGCGCGGCGATCTCCGACGCCAGGAAGTCGTTCGTCGACGTCTTGCTGGTCGACACCGCCGGCCGCCTCGCCATCGACGACGCGATGATGGCCGAGATCAAGGCGCTGCACGCCGCGGTCAACCCGGTCGAAACCCTGTTCGTGGTCGATTCGATGACCGGCCAGGACGCGGCCAACACCGCCAAGGCCTTCGGCGAGGCGCTGCCGCTGACCGGGGTGGTGCTGACCAAGACCGACGGCGACGCACGCGGCGGTGCGGCGCTTTCCGTGCGCTACATCACCGGCAAGCCGATCAAGTTCATCGGCATCAGCGAGAAGCCCGACGGGCTCGACGTGTTCCATCCCGACCGCGTCGCCAGCCGCATCCTCGACATGGGCGACGTGCTGTCGCTGGTCGAGCAGGTGGAGCAGCAGGTCGACAAGGACAAGGCGGCGAAGCTGGCGGAGAAGGTCGCCAAGGGCAAGAAGTTCGACCTCAACGACATGCGCGACCAGCTCGAGCAGATGCAGAACATGGGCGGCATCGGCAGCCTGATGGAGAAGCTGCCGGGCCTGGGCCAGGTCCCCGAGCACCTCAAGCAGCAGGTATCGCAGGGCAAGGAAGTGCCGCGCATGATCGCGATCATCAATTCGATGACGAAGAAGGAGCGGCGCAACCCGGCGTTGCTCAACGGTTCGCGACGCGCGCGCATCGCCACCGGATCGGGCACGCATCCGTCCGACGTCAACAAGCTGATGAAGCAGTACCAGCAGATGGAAAAAATGATGGGCAAGATGTCCCGCGGCGGCATGAAGGGCATGATGCGTGGCCTGCAGGGCATGATGGGCGGCATGGGGCGCATGCCGTTCCGGTAATCGGGGCACGGCGCTGGCAGTCGCCTGCGGCCTCGGCAAAGGGCGCTTCGTGGCGGCCGGCACCGGTGATGGAGCCAAGGCTTGCGGTGTGATTCGGGCGTGCCCGATGCCTGTCGATGCTGAAGCCAGCGGCCGTCATCCCGGCTGTCGCCGGGATGGCGACGGCGAGGCTTCCGATGATTGCGCGGGTGGTCGCCGTGGCCAGGGGCATCGCCGCCCGTGTCGTGCAGGCGGCGCGAGCGGTTAAGGTATCGGCATGAACGTGGCATTCCTCGACGGCCAGCCGGCCAGCGGCGACGACCTGCGCGCGCTGGCGCTGTCCAACTACGGCCACTTCAGTTCGATGCAGGTGCGCGGGCGCGCGGTGCGCGGGCTCGACCTGCACCTTCACCGACTAGTTTCCGCGACGCGCGAGCTGTTCGACGCCACGCTCGACGGCGCGCGCGTGCGCGGCGCGATCCTCGCCGCGCTCGACGGCGCGGGCACGGACGACGCCAGCGTGCGCGTCACCGTGTTCTCGCGTGCGTTCGACGTTGCGTGCCCGGACAAGCCGCTGCCGGTCGACGTGCTGGTGTCGGTCTCATCCGCGCGCGAGTCGGCGTCGAAGCCGGCGTGGGTGAAAAGCTGTTCCTTCGAGCGACCGCTGGCGCACGTCAAGCACGTCGGCACCTTCCCCCTGTTCCAGCATCGCCGGCAGGCGCGGCGCGACGGCTTCGACGATGCGCTGTTCGTCGACGCGAAGGGCCGGATCAGCGAAGGCTCGCTGTGGAACATCGGGTTCTGGGACGGCCGGCAGGTGGTCTGGCCGCAGGCCGACGCCCTGCGCGGCACCGAGGAGAAGCTGCTGCAGGCGGGGCTTGTCGAGGCCGGGGTGCCGCAGCGGCACCAGCCGGTCGAAGCGCGGTCGCTGGCGGGACTGAAGGCGGCGTTCGCGGCCAACGCCACCGGCGTCTGGCCGATCTCGGGCATCGATGAGATGGCTTTGCGTCCCGATCCCGGGCTGATGGAGCGGCTGGCGGCGGCGCGCGACGCAGCGCCCTGGCGGCTGCTGTAGGGCTGCCTGCCATGCCCGCGCATCGGCGCGGCGGGCGGGCGCGGGTTTCCCGGGGGGCGCCGCGGCGGGTCCGTGCTGACGGGCGGGGAGGGCGTCGTCTGGCGCGCCCCGGATCAATGGCTTACAATTGCCGGCTTACCTCGCCAACCTGGCGACTGGGCAACACGAGAGCACGCACCATGGTCAAGATCCGCCTCACCCGCGGCGGCGCGAAGAAGCGCCCCTTCTACCACATCATCGTCACCGACTCGCGCAGCGCGCGCGACGGTCGCAACATCGAGCGCGTGGGTTACTACAACCCCGTCGCGCAGGGCGCCGAGCAGCGCATAGTGCTGGACGCCGCGCGCATCGACCACTGGGTCTCGCAGGGCGCGCAGCTGACCGACAAGGTCCGCAACCTCTACAAAGAGGTTGGGAAGGAAGCGGCGAAGGCCGCCGCTCCGGCCGCCTGATCGCCGGGCCGCGCGCCTGCGCGGCCGATGCAGCCATGAACGCTCCGACGCGCCGCATCCTGATGGGCAGGATCCACGGCGCGTTCGGCGTGCGTGGCGAAATCAAGCTCGAATCCTTCAGCAGCCCGGCCGACGCGATCTTCCGCTACCGGCCGTGGACGCTGCGCACCGCGCAGGGCGTCGAGCGCGAGATCGAGGGCGCGCGCGGGCGCAACACCGCCAAGGGCATCGTCATGCAGATGCCCGGCGTGGACGATCGCGACGCCGCCGAGGCGCTGCGCGGCAGCGAGATCTTCGTGCCGCGTTCCGCGCTGCCGCCACCGAAGCCGGGCGAGTACTACTGGGTCGACCTCGAAGGCCTGCGCGTGGTGAACACCGCGGGCGCGGACTTCGGCACGGTCTCGCACCTGTTTTCCACCGGCGCCAATGACGTGCTGGTGGCGCAGGGTGAGCGTGAGCGCATGATCCCGTTCCTCGCGCCGGACTACATCGTCTCGGTGGATTTCGACGCGGGCGTGGTCACGGTGGACTGGGATGCGGAGTTCTGAGTCGTGCCTGCGGCCGTGTGTCGTGCCTGCACCGCATGCCCTTGCTCCGCCACCCTCATCCGCCCCTCGGGAGTACCTTCTCCCGGAGGGAGAAGGGCAGGGCGTTGACCATGCTGTCTGACCCCATACTCGCTTCGCAGGCTGTCCCGTCTGGTGGCACCCGGATGACCACTTTCAAGATTGCCTGAATCACCAGCCCCGCCCCATGCGCATCGACATCATCAGCCTGTTCCCCGAATTCGTCGCCCAGTGCGCCGGCTTCGGCGTGGTCGGGCGCGCGCAGGAGCGCGGGCTGCTGTCGATCCACGGCTGGAACCCGCGCGACCACGCCGAAGGCAACTACCGGCGGGTGGATGATCGCCCGTTCGGCGGCGGGCCGGGGATGGTGATGCTGATCGACCCGCTGCGCGCCGCGATCCAGGCGGCGCGGCAGGCCGATCCGGCGCCGGCCCGGGTGGTGTACCTGAGCCCGCAGGGTCGGCCGCTCACCCAGCCAATCGTCCGCGAACTGGCCGGCCGCGCGCGGCTCATCCTGCTGTGCGGACGCTACGAGGGCGTGGACGAACGGCTGGTGCAGGCCGAGGTCGACGAGGAGCTGTCGATCGGCGACTACGTGCTGTCGGGGGGCGAGCTGGCCGCGGCGGTGGTGGTCGACGCCGTGGCGCGGCTGCAGGACGGGGCGCTCAACGACGCGGACTCGGCCGCCCAGGACAGTTTCGAGGACGGCCTGCTGGACTGCCCGCACTACACCCGGCCGGTCACGCACCCGCTGGGCGACGTGCCGGAGGTGCTGCTGTCGGGCAACCATGCCGAGATCGCGCGCTGGCGCCGCCTGCAGTCGCTGCAGCGGACCCTGGCACGCCGCCCGGACCTGCTGGCGGCGGCCGGGCTGACCCCGGCCGAGCGGGCCTGGCTGGCGGCGCAACCGGCCGCGGACCCCGCCGACCCGGACGGGCCGGCTGGCCCCGGGCCGGGAGTTCCGGCTATAATGCGCGGCTGACCTGCCCCGGGCAGGCGAAGATGCCATGAGCGTGCGTCCACGTGCACCACGCCTACAACGACTCCAACAGGCTCCATCGAGACATCACCATGACCACCAAGCCGTCCCTGAGTACCCTCCTGCAGCAGTTCGAGACCGAACAGGTGCAGCGCAAGCTTCCCGACTTCGGCCCGGGCGACACCGTCGTCGTCAACGTGAAGGTGAAGGAAGGCAACCGCGAGCGCGTCCAGGCCTACGAAGGCGTGGTCATCGGCGTGAAGAACGCCGGCCTCAACTCCGCGTTCACCGTGCGCAAGATCTCGCACGGTTTCGGCGTCGAGCGCGTGTTCCAGACCCACAGCGCCACCATCGACTCGGTCGAAGTGAAGCGCCGTGGCGCCGTCCGCGCCGGCAAGCTGTATTACCTGCGCGGCCTGCAGGGCAAGAAGGCGCGCATCAAGGAAGACCTGTCCGCGCAGGCGAAGGCGAAGAACGCCGCCGCCGCGGAAGCCGGCGCCGAGTAATCGCCGGAGGGTTTCGCCCGACGCACGACGGCCACCGGAAGGTGGCCGTTTGCGTTTCCGGACGGCGGCCCCCATGCCGGATGACATGAACCCGACGCACGTCTCGCAGGTCCGCCTCGACCAATGGCTGTGGGCGGCGCGTTTCTTCCGGACGCGCAGCCTGGCCAGGCAGGCGATCGAGACCGGCAAGGTCGACGTGGGTGGGCAGCGCGCCAAGCCTTCGCGCATCGTGCGCGTCGGCGATGCGATGTCGGTGCAGCGTTCCGGCGAGACCTTCCAGATCGAAGTGCTCGCGCTGTCGGACACGCGCGGCCCGGCCCCGGTGGCGCAAGCGCTGTATTTGGAAACGGAAGCGTCGCGCCAGGCACGCGAAGCCGCGCGCGCACTCGCCCGCGCGGAACGCAACGGCTACCACGCGCCCGAGACCAGGCCGGACAAGCGCGCACGCAGGCTGATCCGCGCGCTGGGCGACATCGACGCGAGTTGAACCTGCCGCTACCGGACGCGTCCGGTGCGCATTCGCCGTCCGCGCATCCGCGCCGCGTGTCGGATCACATGCATCGTCATCCCGGCGAACGCCGGGACCCGGCGGCTCGCGCCAAAAGGCGGGAACGTCACCGGACGGTGGCTGAGCGGACGCGCCGCCTCGCTCGCACGGCGTCCGCATGTCGGGCCCGTGCGGGGCTCCAGCAGCCCTTCGACGCGCCCGTTGATACGACGACGCCGGCATCGCGCCGGCGTCGTCGTGGCGTGTTGCACGCGCAGCTCAGGCCAGGTCGAAGCGATCCAGGTTCATCACCTTGGTCCAGGCGGCGACGAAATCCTGCACGAACCTGGCCGCGCCGTCGTCGCTCGCATAGACCTCCGCGAGCGCACGCAGCACCGAGTTCGAGCCGAACACCAGGTCGACCCGGGTACCGGTCCACTTCACCTGGCCGGTCCGGCGGTCGCGGCCCTCGTAGCGGTTGTCGCCGGCGGGCTTCCACTCGGTGCCGATGTCGAGCAGGTTGCGGAAGAAGTCGTTGCGCAGCGTGCCCGGCCGGTCGGTCAACACGCCATCGCGCGAACCGTCGACGTTCGCGCCGAGCACGCGCAGGCCACCGACCAGTGCGGTCATCTCCGGCGCGGTGAGCGTGAGCAACTGCGCGCGATCGACCAGCAGGTGCTCGGCCGGCACCACGCTGCGCGCCTTGAGGTAGTTGCGGAAGCCGTCGGCGAAGGGTTCCAGCGGCGCGAACGACTCGACGTCGGTCTGCGCCTGGGTGGCATCGGTGCGGCCCGGCGAGAACGGCACGGTCAGCGCATGGCCCGCGGCTTTCGCCGCCTGCTCGACGCCGACGCCACCGGCCAGCACGATCAAGTCCGCCAGCGATACCTGCTTGCCGCCGGCATTGAACGACGACTGGATGCCGTCCAGTACCTGCAGCACCTTCGCCAGCTGTGCCGGCTGGTTCACGGCCCAGTCCTTCTGCGGCGCCAGGCGGATGCGCGCGCCGTTGGCGCCGCCGCGCTTGTCGCCACCGCGGAACGTGGACGCCGACGCCCACGCGGTCGACACCAGCTCGGCCACCGACAGGCCGGATGCGGCGATCTTCGCCTTGAGCGCGTCGATGTCGGCGGTGCCGATCGGCGGCTGCGGGGCGGTGGGTACCGGATCCTGCCAGAGCAGTTCCTCGGCCGGTACTTCCGGGCCGAGGTAGCGCGCCCGCGGGCCCATGTCGCGATGGGTCAGCTTGAACCAGGCACGGGCGAAGGCGTCGTAGAACTGTTCGGGGTTTTCGAGGAAGCGGCGCGAGATCTTTTCGTAGGCCGGGTCGAAGCGCAGCGACAGATCGGTGGTCAGCATCGTCGGGCGATGCTTCTTCGACGGATCGTAGGCGTCCGGGATGATCTCCGGCCCATCCTTCGCCACCCACTGATGGGCGCCGGCCGGACTCTTGGTCAGCTCCCACTCGAAGCCGAACAGGTTCTCGAAGAAGTTGTTGCTCCACTGCGTGGGCGTCTTCGTCCACGTCACTTCGAGGCCGCTGGTGATGGCGTCGGCGCCCTTGCCGCTGCGGAGCTTGTTGTGCCAGCCGAAGCCCTGCGCCTCGAGCGCGTCGGCTTCGGGTTCGACGCCGACGTTGTCCGCAGGTCCAGCGCCGTGGGTCTTGCCCAGCGTGTGGCCGCCGGCGATCAGCGCCACCGTCTCCTCGTCGTCCATCGCCATGCGCGCGAAGGTGTCGCGGATGTCGTGCGCGGCCAGCACCGGGTCGGGATTGCCGTCCGGGCCTTCCGGGTTGACGTAGATCAGGCCCATCTGCACTGCCGCCAGCGGGTTCTCCAGCTTGCGCGAATGCACCTGGCCATCGGCCTGGTCGTCGGTCACCAGCACGCCATCGTCGCCGGGCTTCTCGACGCCGTGCGAACCATGCGCATAGCGCACGTCGCCACCGAGCCACGTGGTTTCGCGACCCCAGTACACGTCCTGGTCGGGTTCCCAGGTGTCCTCGCGGCCGCCGGCGAATCCGAAGGTCTTGAAGCCCGCGGCTTCCAGCGCGACGTTGCCGGCGAGGATCATCAGGTCGGCCCAGGAGATCGCCTGGCCGTATTTCTGCTTGATCGGCCACAGCAGGCGCCGCGCCTTGTCCAGGCTGACGTTGTCCGGCCAACTGTTGAGCGGCGCGAAGCGCTGCTGCCCGCGGCCGCCGCCGCCGCGGCCGTCGCCGATGCGGTAGGTGCCGGCGCTGTGCCAGGCCATGCGGATCATCAGGCCGGCGTAGTTGCCGAAGTCGGCCGGCCACCAGTCCTGCGAATCGGTCATCAGCGCCTTGAGGTCGGCCTTGAGCGCCGCGTAGTCGAGGCCGGCGAAGGCCTTGGCGTAGTCGAAGTCCCCGCCCAGCGGGTTGGAGCGGTTCGAGTGCTGGTTGAGCAGGTCCAGCCGCAGCTGGTTGGGCCACCAGTCCTGGTTGGTGGTGCCGCCGCCGGCGGTCTGGTGGAACGGACACTTGGCTTCGGATGACATGGCTGGAGCGCTCCCTCTGCGTGGCGAAATCGCACCTGCTCACCTTACGCGCCGACGGCACATAGATGAAATCGAATTAAGTGAACGTGCTTATAGCCAGCGACTATTGCTTCGGTCCGATGATGCGATGCATCAATCGCGCCGGCGCCCGAAAGCGTACGCGTCAGGCCACCTCGCCGGCCGCATGGCCGGAGGCCCAGGCCCACTGGAAGTTGTAGCCGCCGAGCCAGCCGGTCACGTCGACCACCTCGCCGATGAAGAACAGGCCCGGCACGAGCTTCGACATCATCGTGCTCGACGAGAGGCCGTCGGTGTCGACGCCGCCCAGCGTGACCTCCGCCGTGCGGTAGCCCTCGGTGCCGCTGGCGACCAGTGGCCATGCGCCGAGCGTCCCGGCGATGTGCTGCAGTTGCGCCGGCGTGTACTGCTTCATTGGCCGGCTCGGCAGCCACACCTCGCACAGGCGCTGCGCGAAGCGTTTGGGCAGCGCGTCGGACAGCACCGTGCGCAGTTCGGCATTGCCGCGCGCGCGTTGCTGCGCGGCGAGCCACGCCGGGATGTCGTGCATCGGCAGCAGGTCGAGCAGGAGTTCGTCGCCCGGCTGCCAGTACGACGACACCTGCAGGATCGCCGGGCCGCTGACGCCGCGATGCGTGACCAGCAGCCTGTTGCGGAAGCGCGCGCCGTTGCAGCGCGCCTCGACCTCGAACGACAGGCCGGACAGCTCGTGCAGGCGTTCCTGGTGCTTGCCGCTGAGCGTGAGCGGCACCAGGCCCGCGCGCGTGGGCAGCACCGCGTGGCCGAACTGGCGCGCGACCTCGTAGCCGAAGCCGCTGGCGCCCATGCTCGGGATCGACAGGCCGCCGCTGGCGACCACCAGCGACGCGCATTCGATGTCGCCGAGCGTTGTCCGCAGGCGGAATTTGCCGCCATCGATGCGCTTGATCGCCTGCACGCCGCAGTGCGTGCGCACGTCGGCGCCCACCGCGGCGCACTCGTCCAGCAGCATGCGCACGATCTGCTTCGACGATTCGTCGCAGAACAGTTGCCCGAGCTCCTTCTCGTGGTAGGCGATGCGGTGGCGCTCGACCATCGCGATGAAGTCCGCCGGCGTGTAGCGCGCCAGCGCCGACTTGCAGAAATGCGGATTGGCGGACAGGTACTGCGCGGGCGTGGTGCCGGTGTTGGTGAAGTTGCAGCGTCCGCCGCCGGACATCAGGATCTTCTTGCCGACCTTGTTGGCGTGGTCGAGCACGGCCACGCGCCGGCCGCGCGCGCCGGCCGTGATCGCGCACATCAGGCCGGCCGCGCCGGCGCCGATGACGACGATGTCGCTCGTGCCGGGCAGGGAAGTGGTCGGGTCGGACGACACGCGCGGGCTCCCGAAACGCACACGGCGGGCAACGCCCGCCGTGTCGTGGCCTCAGGGGAGCGGGCTCAGCGCTTGCCGCCGAGCAGGCCGCCGCCGATCTTGAGCAGGTCGCCGATGCCGAGCTGGCCATCGCCATCCTGGTCGAGCACCGCGCCCAGCAGACCACCGCCGAGGCCGCCCTGCTGGCGCACCTGCTGCTGTTCCTGGCCGAGGATCGATCCGAGCAGCTGCGCGGTCGGGTCGGCCTGCGCGCCGCCGGCTTGGCGGTTCTGGAACATCTGCTTGGCGAGGTAGGCCAGCACGATCGGCGCCAGGATCTTCAGCAGTTGCCCGGCCTTGTCGTTGCCCAGCCCGGTGGTCTGGCCGAGCGCCGCCTCGGCACGCGGCTGCTGGCCGCCGAGGATGTGGCCGAGGATGCCGGCGCCGTTGGTCTGGCGCGTCTGCGCGCCGCCCAGCACCGCGCCGAGCAGGCCGGCGATGTCGCCGCCGCCGGCGTGGTCGTTGCGCAGCGCGCCCAGCAGCGCTTCGGCGCCCTGCGGCTGGCTGGCGTTCCTGCCCAGCGCGCCGAGCAGCAGCGGCAGCGCGGCGCTGACCGCACCCGCCGCCTGCGCCTGCCCGACCCCGAGCTGCTGGGAAATCTGGCGCAGCGGCGCGCCGTTGAGCTGGTCGAACAACTGGTCGGTCAGGGACTCGGCCATGGTGGATCTCCTGTGGGATCGAAAGTGATCGCCGTCACGAAGCGGCGGGCGCCGCTACTGTAGCGCCTTCAGCCGGTACAGCGCTTCCAGCGCCTGCTTGGGCGTGAGTTCGTCCGGGTCGATCCCGGCCAGCGCCTCCAGGGCCGCCGAGGACGGCGCGAACAGGCCGAACTGCTGCGGCTGGTCGAGGTTCTCCGCCGACAGCGGCGCGGCGACCGGGGCGTCGTGCCGGCGCGCTTCGAGCTCGGCGAGGCGGCCGCGTGCGTCGCGGATCACCGCCTTCGGCAGGCCGGCCAGCGCCGCCACCTGCAGGCCGAAGCTGCGGTCGGCCGGGCCGTCCTTGACCGCGTGCATGAACACCAGCGTCTCGCCGCCCTGGCCGTCGTGGTGCTCCACTGCGTCGAGGTGCACGTTGGCGATGCCGCTGCCGGGTTCAGCCAGCGCGGTGAGTTCGAAATAATGCGTGGCGAACAGCGTGTAGCTGCGGTTGTGCGTGGCCAGGTGGCGCGCGCAGGCCTCGGCCAGCGCCAGTCCGTCGTAGGTCGAGGTGCCGCGGCCGATCTCGTCCATCAGCACCAGCGACTGGTCGCTGGCGTGGTGCAGGATGTAGCTGGTCTCCGACATCTCGACCATGAAGGTCGACTGCCCCTTCGCCAGGTCGTCGCCGGCCCCGATGCGGGTGAGGATGCGGTCGACCGGGCCGAGTTCGGCGGTCGTCGCAGGCACGAAGCTGCCGATATGCGCCAGCAGCACGATCAGCGCGTTCTGGCGCATGTAGGTGCTCTTGCCGCCCATGTTGGGGCCGGTGATCACCAGCATCCGGCGCGCTTTCCCGTCGACATCGTCGCCGAGCAACAGGTCGTTGGGCTCGAAGGGGTCGTCGCGCACCGCCTCGACCACCGGGTGCCGCCCGCGTTCGATGCGCAGCCCGGGGGCATCGACCAATTGCGGACGGCTCCAGTCCAGCGCCTGCGCGCGTTCGGCGAAACCGGCCAGCACGTCCAGTTCGCTCAGCGCCGCCGCGCAGCGCTTGAGCGGCTCCAGGCGTGCGTTGAGCGCATCCAGCAACTGGTCGTACAGCAGGCGCTCGCGGGCGAGGGCGCGTTCGCGCGCCGACAGCACCTTGTCCTCGAAGGCCTTGAGTTCCTCGGTGATGTAGCGCTCCGCGCCGGTCAGGGTCTGACGGCGGGTGTAGTGCGCGGGCGCCTTCGCCGACTGGCCCTTGCTGATCTCGATGAAGTAGCCGTGCACGCGGTTGTAGCCGACCTTCAGCGTCGGGATGCCGGTGGCGTCCTTCTCGCGCGCCTCCAGGTCGACCAGGAACTGGTCGGCGTTGCTGCTGAGCTGGCGCAGTTCGTCCAGCTCGGCGTCGTGGCCATCGGCGAACACGCCACCGTCGCGCGCCAGTACCGGCGGCTGCTCGACCAGCGCCGTGGCGAGCAGGTGGGCTTCTGCGGCGTGTTCGCCCAGCGACTCGGACAGTTCGCGCAGGCGAGGACTGTCGTGGCCGGCGTCGCCCAGCGGTGCCAGCACGTCGCGCAGGTCGGGCAGCATCGCCAGCCCGTCGCGCAGCGTGGACAGGTCGCGCGGTCGCGCCGAGCGCAGCGCGACGCGCGAGAGGATGCGTTCGAGGTCGCCGAGCGCGTGGAAGCGTTCACGCAGCGTGTCGCCGGCGCGGCTGTCGATCAGCGTGGCCACCGCGTCGTGGCGCTTGCGCACGACGTCGCGGTCCCGCAGCGGACGGTGCAGCCAGCGCCGCAGCAGGCGGCCGCCCATCGGCGACACGGTGCTGTCGAGCACGCCGAGCAGCGTGTGCCGGGTTTCGCCGTCGATGCGGGTGTCCAGTTCGAGGTGGCGTCGCGTGGCGGCGTTCATCGCGATTGCGCCGTCGCTGGTCTCCAGCGCGATCGAGGTCAGGTGCGGCAGGCGCTGCTTCTGGGTTTCCTCGACGTAGCCGAGCAGGGCGCTGGCCGCGGCGATCGCCAGCGGCTTGTCGTCGATGCCGAAAGCGGTGAGGTCGTGCAGGTTGAAGAACCGCAGCAGGTGGCGGCGGCCGCTGTCGGCATCGAACAGCCACGGCGCGCGTCGGCGCAGGCCGGTGCGCTCGAGCAGCGTGGCCGACCAGCCGTCCTCGTCCGGCAGCAGCACTTCGGCCGGATCCAGTCGTGCCAGTTCGGCGTCGAGCTGGTCTTCGCCGGCCAGCGTGTTGACCAGGAAGCGACCACCGGCGAGGTCGGCCCAGGCCAGGCCATAGCCGTCCTTGCCGCGCGCGATGGCGAGCAGCAGCGTGTCGCGGCGTTCGTCCAGCAGCGCTTCGTCGGTCACCGTGCCCGGCGTGACGATGCGTACCACCCTACGTTCGACCAGCCCCTTGCTCGCGGCCGGGTCGCCGATCTGCTCGCAGATCGCCACCGATTCGCCCAGCGCCACCAGTCGCGCCAGGTAGCCCTCGGCCGCGTGGTGCGGCACGCCCGCCATCGGGATCGGCTGGCCGGCCGAGGCGCCGCGCTGGGTGAGGGTGATGTCCAGTAGCCGCGCCGCCTTGCGCGCGTCGTCGTAGAACAGCTCGTAGAAATCGCCCATGCGGAAGAACAGCAGCACGTCCGGATGCTCCGCCTTGGCGGCGAAGAACTGCTTCATTAAAGGCGTGTGTTCTGCGCCACCCTTGCTGGGCTTGCTTGTTTTATTGGAATCAGTGGCTTGCAAAATAATCTGCCTCGGTTTGTAGCGGTCGATACCGGCCAGAAACGGCGAGTAACGGGGTTTTTTGTTGCGATCATGTTGCGACGGGTTCCGGTTGAGGCCAGAATCCTGTTGCGACGACAAGGATCGGGGTTTCGGCGATGGCCAACGGTGTTGCGACGAAGGCAGGTGCCCGCCGAGCGGGCTTCAAGTTTAGTCTGACCCACGCGCAGGTGATGCAGCTTTCCACCGGCGTCGTGCCTGAGGTCGTTGGGGGCGGGCGGATCAAGTTGGTTCCCCGTCCCAAGGACGACCTGGGCAAGCCCTACAGGATCGTGGACGCCAGTCAGGGCGCCCCCGTGGGTTTCGGCTTCTACGTGGGCAAGACGAAGGTGACCTACGAGATGGTCCGCCGCGGCCCCAACGGGGTGCGCCGCTTCGCCCTGGGCAACGTGACGGACATGGGCCTGGCCGAGGCCCACGAGAAGGCCCGGGAGCAGGTGGCGATTCTGCTGAGCACGGGCGAGAACCCCAAGGTCCACCAGGCCAAGGCCAGAGAAGCTGCCCAGAGCATCAAGCAGCTGGCGAAAATCACCGTTCGCGAGTGCATGGCTGCCTATTTGGCGGACATGGAAGAGCGCCTGGCCCAGGGGCAGGTCAAGGCGAACAGTGTGGAGGCGTATCGGGACAGCATGGCGCGGTTAGCTCGGCCGGAGGTGGCAATGGCCGACCGGGTCGTCAAGGAACTGCGCGAGGCGGATATCAAGACGGCCTACGTCGCGATGCGAAAGAGTGCCATGGTCCGCTCCAACCGCATCCCCACTCACATGAGAGCCGTCCTTGAGGACTATAAGGACTGGGCGGAGCTCGACACCGCCAAGCTCGAATCGTTGGGCATCACGGGCAAATACATCCAGCGGGTGAAAGCCGCCGGGGTGGCCGCGGCAGAGCACACCTTCACCGACGCCTACCGGGGCGTGAAGCACATACTGCGCAAGGAGCTGGAGTTGGCCAGCATCGAGGGGCGTCCCCTCGTTCTGTCCTTCAACCCGTTCTCAGTCGTCTTCAGCAAGAAGCTGGTGCGAGGCGCGAGGGAACTGCGGAAACACTACGAACGGGCTGAAGTCCGTAATCCTCTCGATGACAACAGCCTCCCCAAGGTGCTCAAGGCAATTGTGGCCCGACGAGACGAGCAGGGTGGTCACAATGCCGCCGCTTCGGACTATCTGCTGCTGACGCTGCTCTGGGGATCGCGCCGCAGCGAAGCGGTGCAACTGCGCTGGTTCGATCGCTGTTCCAAGGGCGAGCTGTCCCAGCGGGAAGTGTCCTGGGTCTGGCTGGGTGCAGCGGATGCGGTGAATCCCTACACCGGCCGAACCGGCCCGCAGGTGTTCATGAGCGACACCAAATCGGGCGAGAGCCGATTCTTGCCCGTGACCTACTTTGCGGAGCGGATCCTGCGCCGTCGCTTCGAAGGCCGTTTGGACGACACCACGGCCAAGAAGGAATTAGCCGCCGCTCGGCAACTGCTGGAGTCAGCGCGCAAGAGTGGTGCGAGCAAGGCCGTGATCGCGGGGCTCCAGGAGGCCGTGGAAAAGGCGGAGCTAGAGGTTCAGCGAACGAAATATGTGTTTCCCGCCCGCTCCAGCCGAAGCAAGTCCGGGCACTACTCCGATAGCAAGTCGATCCTGGCCAATGTGCGCCGGGATGCCGGGCTCATTGACCTTCGGGACGAAGTCGACCAAGGCCTGACCACCCACGATCTGCGCCGGACCTTGGGACGCTACGCCGGCCTCCACCTGGGAGACAGCCGGGTGGTCTCCCAGATGCTCCACCACCACGTGTCACAGCCGGACGATAAGGGCATGTCGGATGTGAGCTTGCGTTACACCGACCAGGAGTGGAAGCGCCTGCGCGAGGCGTTCTCCGAGGTGGAGGAGTTGATGGTCGCCAGTAGCCCCCGGGTCTGGAACCGGCTCAAGGGCGTGGACAAGCCCCGGCTGGACGAGTCGCGGGACGAACCGGTTACCATCTTTGCTCCCCGCAACCAGATCACGGCGCTGGATGACGATTGAGCTTCAACGCAACGAAGAGCAATACCTTGCGCTGCAGGCCACGGCGGTAGACCGGGAGTTGGAACGGGCCGCGGCTGGCCTGCCGCCTCCCACGGTGAGCACCAAGGCCGCGGCCAAGTTCCTGGGCGTCCACTTCGATACCCTGGGCGAATGGCGGCGGCGCTCGCCTCCCCTGGGGCCCCCGTTTCAAAAAGGGGCGGGGCAGGTTGGGGCGGGCTTGAACCAGCACGTCCGCTACCTCTACAGCGACCTGGTGGAGTGGCAGAACGCCCGGTTGGGTAAGTCACCGAAAGAACGCCGCCTGCAGAACGACCTGGATCTGGCGCAGCAGCGCGTGCGCGAGCTGGAACTGGAGCTTTCCCTCCGCCAGGCAAAGGAAGAGCTGGCCAAGCTCCAGAAGAAGCTGGGCCGCATCGCGAACCTGGCTACCCTTCCGGACGTGGCGGTGGTGTCGCACGACTGGGCGCTGGTTGGGGATCGCATTGCGGGCCATGTCCTGGCCGTGGACGACGCCACGCTTGCTCAGGCCTTGGCCAATGGCAACGTGTGGGAAGGCACCGTGGAAGTTGCCTTGGCCCAGCCCTGGATCAACACCGAGAGCCGACAGCCCTACCAGGACGCATTTGTGGCCGTTCTATCCGCTACTCAGCATGCCATCGAGGCGGCACGGTCGCGCCAGCGTGCCAGTGACCTGGAAGAGCGGTTGAGCGGCAATGTGGTGGAAGGCAATGGAGTCCGGCCGTTCGAGAAAGGGAAAGGTCGGCTTTGAGCGCGCGCGAAAATGGCCTCATGGGTGGACGGCCGGGCCGTCCCCCGAAAGCGCTTGGTCCGATTGCCTTGACCGTCACCGAAGAAGAGGAGCTGGCCAAGGCGAAAGCGGGCGGGCGCGAATGGATCGGTCCGGGCGTGGCGGCCTACATGCTGGGCATCTCCAAGGATGCGTTGAAGAAACGCCGCCAACGCAACGAAGGGTTGATTCCCGAGCACCGACCAGCGAAAAGCAATCGCCAGGGTGCGCAATACCGATGGTCATCGGTGGTGCGTTGCGCCGGAGCCGAACGCTTTCAATCGGACGTCCTGGCGCAACGGCTCGACGACATCGTGGCCGCGCTGAAGAAACGCGGCCTTGAAGGACTGGAGCTGGACCTTCCCTGGGCCTACAACCACGCCGATCGCCTGGTGGGGTTTGCTTCGCTTCATCCCAACCTGCCCGCGCGTGCGCTCACGGTGCTTGAAGCCCTCGAAATCCCTTGGGTGAGCAGCGAGGCGCGTCAGCCGTTCCACAACTGGGCCATGGACGTGCTCCAGTCCGCCGCCGAGAGCGTTGCGAAAGCCACCGATTGATCCCTGTTCCAGTCTTTTTATCGGGAAACGCTCGGATGAGGCGTATCAATGTATGCCGGCCGTTGTCGGGACAAATGTCCCGATAAAGCGGCCTTTTCGCACATAAATCCTACAGCGCTGCGCCCGCAAGCTCGCGTCCGTTCCAATCGGGAACGTATCTGCGAGAAATCAATGAAATCGGGTAAGGAACGAACGAAGAAGGGTCAGAAGCTTTTTCGCTTCGGTGTAACTGGAACCGTGCTGGGCGGGATCGATGGGGTGGCAACAGTTCCCGCCAAAACTCGGGAGGAGGCCGAAGCAAAGCTCTACAACGATGGCTGGCAGGAATACGTGGAGTGGGACTTCGACAGCATTGACTGCGACTCGGGTTTGCCGGACGAGTTGTCGCATGTGTATGAGAAGGAGAGCGTCTCGTGACCTCTCCAAACAATGTTTTGCTGTTCAAGCCGGCAGCTCGCACCAAGGCTAATACGGCGCCAAAGGCCACCCGGCTCACCACCGCTTGCTACAAGGCCTGCGACAAAGACCACTCGGCCGTCGATTGGTATACGCCGCCGGCCATCGTCAAAGCGCTGGGTGGCAAGGAAGGGTTTGACCTCGATCCGTGCACACCGGAAGACCCCTCCCGTCTGCCGGCGCCGACGGCCTGCCGGATGATCCCGCCCAGCCAGGATGGCCTGGCGACGGTGTGGTGGCCGCAGGCCTTCGTGTGGATGAATCCGCCCTACGGCAAGGGGATGGACAAGTGGATGACCAAGCTGGCCAACCACCCCGGTGGCGGCATCGCGTTGGTGCCGGCGCACATGGATCCCGGCTGGATGCACGACTTCGTGCTCAACCACCACAACACCACCGCCATCCTCCTTACCCGCGGGCGCCTGAAGTTCATGCGTCCGGACGGAACCACCGGAACCGCAGCGCCGACCGGGCCGGTGTTCGTGGCTTACGGCCAGCGGGCTGCCCGCAACCTCAAGAAGGCGCAGGAAGACGGTGTGCTGCGTGGGAAGTTCTTTGCCATCCAGCGAGTGACGAAGGTGGCCAACAACAACCAAGGGAGTGCCAACGATGAGTAATCAGACCGACGGCGCCCTGCGCGTCCTGCAGTGGCTTGGGAGCATGGAGGCTCGCGTCAACAACTCGCATGCCAAGGGCGGGCGTCAGGTGCCCGGAAATCTTCCGATGCGCACGTGTCCGAGGGATTACGCCAAGGAGTGGGAACAGAAGGTCGCCCACCGCAAGGGAGCTGCGAACAAGCGCTTGGTGAAGGCCATTCGAGCCATTCCCGCCAGCAACAACCGCGAGCGAATGACTTTGTTTGTGAATTACGCGCTGAAAGCGGCTGTCCATCGGCAGCTTGAAAAGTTCCAAGCCAACTTGGGATTGCCCGTGATGCCGTGGGTAGACATGGATCTGTTGGGACCCGTGAAGGAAGGGCAGGCCGATTGGCACGGACAGGTGACCGATGCCTACGTGGCTGCCATGCAGCATGCAGCGCCCTTTGAGTGCCTGCTGGGAGAGCTGTTCAACGTAGTGGTGGGGGCGGGCCAAAAATCGGATTGTCAGCACTTCACGCCCTGGGACATGGCCAGTGCAATTCCGCGACTTCTCCCCGAGGGCAGGACGTTGACTAGCGACGCCAGTGTGGCGCCGGTCACGGTGATGGATCCCGCGTGTGGTTCTGGAACGCTGCTGTTGGCTCAGATCCAAGGCCATCTTCGGAATGGCAATAACCGCCCGAACGCCCTGAAGAACCTGGTGGTGATGGCCAACGATCGGGACCCGCTTTGCGCCGCAATGACGTCTCTTCAGTTGCTGATGAATCAACTCGTGTGGGAAAGGCCGATTGGCCTGGTCAACGTGGAGTGCAAGGACACGATCAAGGAATACCTGGAGCCGAAACCGGTGTTTGGCACGGTGATTGCGCATTGGACGACTGAATCGACCACATACAAGGAGAACCCCCATGACGCATAAGGAAATGTCTTCTGGTCTGGCCAGCGAGCTGGTTAAAGCGATCCGTGGAATTCCCACGCGCACGAACCGTCCGTGGAATGCCCGCGAGGCCATGGAGCTGTTCGTCCAGCACACCCTGGTGGGTCTCATCCAAACCGGAAACTCGCTGGCGCTCGACAAGTTGGGGGCATGCTTCCACGGCCCCACACTTGGCTTTGCCACGTTGAAGGAACATAGCCCTCCCGTTGAGCCGTTGGCTCATGCCATCAAGACCTATATGGACCTGGTGGGCGAGTGCCGCCCGTTCGAAGACGTGCTGGTTTGGGTGCATGCCGAGTTGTTGGCCACCAAAGGCGGGGAAGGCATTGGTCAGTTCTTTACGCCAACGGATTTGGTGGAACTGACCGGGGGTATCGCTCAGGATCATTTCATCCGTCACCCGGCCAACCCTCGCTGCTTCAGGATTCACGAGCCGGCATGCGGTGCCGGTGGGTTGCTGTTGGGCGCTGTTCGCTCGCGAATGGAAGGCTTTCCCAGCGACACGATCGAGGTGAGCGCCGTGGACCTGGATCCGTTCTGCGTGGCGATGACGGCCTTGCAGCTGCAGGCAGCCCAAGTGCTGCATGGCGCCCCGCTCAAGCACGTCGAGCTCTGGGTAGGAAACACCTTGGCTGGCCCACTGAAGCTGGGTTACATCACCAACCGGTGGAAGGGAACGGTAGAGGAGTTGTTGGAGCAAAAGGCGGTGATGGTTGTTTAGTCAAGTGTGGCCTCCCGCCCCGCCGTAACAAGCACCCGTTACACCCGTCCCAGGTGCTTGTTACGGAGGAATCTCCCGTTGATTCAATGGCTTTGCAGTCGTGTCAGTGCTTGTAACGGGTGTAACGGGTAGGTGGGTATTACTTTCCAGTGCATAGGAAGTGTGGGCTTGAATGACTCATGAGTTTTTCAAACTGATGGATCCACTTGTTACACCTGTTACACCCGTGACAAGCCTTATCTGACAAGGGTTCCAGCGGTAACAAGGGGTGTAACAAGCACCTGTTACACCTTGGTTCAAAAGTGCGAACTACCTCACGTATTTGCAGAAAATGCTGTTGAGGAAGCAGAAATTGGTTTTAGTCAAATGATCGGTATGGACAAGTTCGTGAGCTCTGTTTGGATGGAGTTGTGGCCACAACAAGGCCACATCATCCAGGAAACGAGCAATGACGAACATCCCGAGATCGAAGAAGGCGACTCAACCGCGAGACGAATTGTTGAAGGCTCGGGTAAGCCGAGCGTTCAAGCAGCGGCTACAAGCGGCGGCTGATGCCCAGGGCAAGACTCCATCGGAAGCCATGCGCCAAGCGCTGGTGGAATGGATGAGTCGCGTCCAGCAAGCCGCGTAATCAATAAAAACCCCGGCGCCAACCGGGGTTCTAAAACGGACAACACACACATGAACGATACAACGACAACCTCGGGTGTCAATGGGCGCCCCAACAATGTCCTCTCCTTTCGAGGAAATGCGGCTCCCAAGGCCGCGTTTGGCGCACCAGCGCCAAAAGCAACCTTGAGCGATCAAGCGTTTGAGGCTGATTTCGCCGACCATCTGAAAGCGACGGAGGAGTATGCGATCGGCGGCAAGCTGCCAGATGGCGACGACGATTGCAGCTTCTTTCGATGGCTGCCTGAGCAGGGCTATTGGGACCGGTGTTCCGAGAAGGACATGGCCGCCAAGGCGCTTTCCTGGCTCCGATTGGAGCGCAAGGACAAGGCGAACGCCGGTCATGCCGCCAGCTGCATCAACACCGCTGTGCTGGAGTTGATGGGGGATCGGCAATGCTGGCTGCCCAAGAAGTCCGATCGCCGGGCCATCGTTCCCCTCAAGGGTGGCTACCTTGAGATCGTCAAGCCGGACGAACCGAGCCGTGCTCCGGTGGCGGCTGGTGGAGAAGAGGTGGTCGATCAAGACGTCTTCTCCCCCACCTACGGACAGAGCTTGGGGCTGCGGCAGGCCAACCTGTTTCCGGAAGACGTGGCTCCGTCTAGGACGCGCATCCGGGTGTTGGCGCCGTGCAAGGAACATGGCATCACTTACCAGGTCCCAGCCAAGCTGCGGATGGACCAGGTGGATGGTGATGGCTACTACATTCCCAAGCCGTTGGACCCCCATTCGAAGTTCGGTCAATACCTGGATCTTTTCCAGCCCGATCTTGAGGTGCGCGCACTTCTTCAGGAGGCGGTGGCAAGCTCCCTCATGTCCATCTGCTTTGAGAAGGCTTTCTTCCTGGTCGGGTCGGGCAGCAATGGCAAGTCAACGTTCCTCCACATCCTGCGCGCCCTTCATCCTCGCAACGTGTCGCTGCGTCTGGAGAAGCTGGACGGAACCTTCGCCATGGCCCCCTTGGTGGGCAAGAGCGCCTACATCGTCACAGAGACGCCCAAGGTCCTTGCCGCATCCATCCAGGAAGTGCTGAAAGCGCTCATTTCTCGTGACCCCATTCAAGTCGAGGCCAAGCGCAAGGATGCTTACACCACGCTGCCGATCGGCACCCTGTTTGCCAGCGTCAACTCCTGGTTCACGGTGTCAGGGCACGAGCACGGGTTCTGGAGAAAGGTCTTGGCCATTCCATTCAACGTTCGAATGGGGGAGAAGACCCACGAGAGTGCGAACGGTGGAAGTGGAAAGAAGCGCGAGCCTGATTTCCACCTGCAGATCACCGAAAGCGAGGAGGAGATGGCCCAGGTGTTGGACTGGGTGCTGGAAGGAGCGCTGCGCCTCATGGAGCGGGGCGGGTTCTCCGAGAAGCTTCCCGACGCCGTGGTCGCACTGGCCGAGCAGAACCGAATGGAATCGGACACGACCATGGCCTATATGGCGGACCGCGATGCCGCCTACGACAGCGGTGTTTGCACCGACAAGACCGCTATCTATGCCGATTACCGGCAATACGTGTTGGAGGAACTGGGTAAGAAGCCTGTCAACGCAGAAGACTTCTGGAAGCGCGTCCGTGAGAAGTTCCCTGAAGCCAGCATCTACCAGATCTCCCACGGCGGAAAGAAACCTCGCGTTGCTCAGATTCGGATTGCTGGGATCAAGCCGTTGAGGGACTTGGCCGATCTGGAAATGCCTGTATGAGCACCTCATCCGACGATCTCCAATCTCGCTTTGCCGAAGCTACCCTGGCCGGCAACCTTGCCGAATGCCAGCGGCTCCATGCCCAAGGGGCCGATGTGAACCATGCCGACAAGGACCGGTTCACCCCTCTGCACGAAGCCGCCCAGGGCGGGCATCCAGAGGTGTGCGAGTGGCTCATAGGGCAGGGGGCTCAGGTGGACGCCGTCGACAAGACGAACAACACCCCGCTTCACGAAGCCGCTAGGTTCAACCAACCTCTGGTGGTGAAGTCCCTGCTAAAGGCCAGAGCGGGTCTCGAACAGCTCGGATACGAAGGACGAACACCGCTGTATCAAGCCGCGCTCTACGGGTCCAAGGATGCGTTGGAAGCGCTCATTGCCGAGGGGGCGGACGTCCACGCCCGCATCTGCCATACGAAGTGGGATACCGTGACCCGGAAGCTCATCTACGATGCCCAGGTTGTGCGGGAAACGACTTTCACCAACGGCACGGCTCTGCACGCAGCCGCTCAAGCCGGCGCTAACTGCTCATCGCCCAATCGGCCCGACCACTTGGGGTGCGCAGAATCATTGCTGGCCGCTGGGGCGGACATCGGGGCGAAAGAACGGGTGAGGGCGACGTTGAAGAACGTGCTGCCAACTGGGGATGAGGTTGAATCTTCCTTTTCACTGCTGCCGCTCAACGCGGCCACCACCCTGGACATGGCCAAGCTCCTCGTGGCCCACGGGTCACCCCTGGAAGGCAACCCATCCCCGTTTGCCAGTGCCGTGGGCGTTGTGAAGGGGCAGCAGGGCTTGGACATTGCGGCGTTCCTGTTGAATCAGGGCTACCTGCCCAACGATCACGATCTGAAAGTCATGGAGGTGGTGGGGATGGAGCAAGGTGCACTCGACCACCGGGCTCATGAGATGCGCTCGGAGGAACGGCGCAAGCGCCTGGAAGAAACGTTGAAGCTGGCGCCGCCTGCGGTTTCCCAAGACAGCAGCCCAAGCTCTCCATGCATGGTCATCGACGGGGCGTTATGGAGCGCCCGCAATGACGTCAAGACGCAGCCAGTCGCAGTCCAAGAAGCCCCCCGCCAACGGATGCGTCTATGAGATCACGTGACAGGTCTGAGATGTCTCTTCATGAGGCCTCACGCTTGAACAGCGCGGACTTGGTGCTTGCCCTGTTGGAGGCTGGCGCCGATATTGAAAGGCCGGATGATGAAGGCCGAACCCCGCTGTGCCTCGCCGCGCTCCATGGGGCCAAAGAGGCCTTGAGGGCCTTGATCGGCGCTGGCGCCGATGTGAATGCTCGCATCGAACATTCCACATTTGTAGGTGCGCAGAGGCAGCAAACGGGGCTGCTGAGGCAAGTCGCCGGAACGACTGCGCTGCACCTGGCCGCGGAAGCGGGAAGGCGATATGCAACGCCAAACGCTCCCGACCACCTTGGATGCGCACAACTGCTGTTAGCGTCTGGAAGTGATGTTGGTGCGGAAGAATTGACTAAGGAGACTCGGATCATCGCAGGAGTCAGATGTGACGAGCCTCATCTGGTCAGCAGCTTTGTCCCACTGAATTATGCGGGCACGTTAGAGATGGCCAAGTTGCTTGTTGCCCATCGATCCCCCAGGAGCACAAGCGATTCACCCATTGTCAGTGCGGTGCGCATGCTGGAGGGTAGTCGAGGGTTAGACATCGCGGCCTTTCTGTTCAAGGAGGGGTATGAACTGACCGAAGGCGCGTGCGCCGTGATGAAATGGTTAGGCATTCCACCTGGCATGCTGATTCATCGAGCCTACGAAATGCGCGCGGGTGAGCGACACAAGCGCTTGGAAAGGCAGCTGCGCCAAGCATCGCCTGGCTCAAGGATGCGTTTGTGACCGGGGCTTGCCAAATCCCGACGCCGTCGCATGCTGAAGTCATGGACCATTCCGACGCCCCCCACGAAACCGCCCTCGACCACCGGGACGCCCTGGCGGCGTCCCCCCGTTTCGTGGTCCTGAAGACCCCCGCCGGCTTACGTTTCCAGCTCCAGGACGACGACGGGGACCCCGACACCCGGCTGGTCATCGATCAGGTGATGGCGCTGCTGGAGAGCGCGCTGGAGCAAGGCCGAGCCGTCACCCTCCACCCGTAACCGACCCACCACCATCCCGCACCGCCGACAGGGTGCATTTCCTTCCCAGGAGATCCCTGTCGTGTCCGATTCCACCTCTGAAAGCTTCCTCCAGCGCCACTCCCGCGACGTCGCCGAACGCCTGATCCGTCAGATGGAAGAGGGCACCGGTCCCTTCGTCCAACCCTGGGACGCGCGCATGGACCTGGGGCTGCCGATGAATCCCACCACCGGCAAAAGCTACCGGGGCGGTAACTTGCTTCACCTCTGGGCCCTGCAGACCGCGTGGGATGTGAAGGACAACCGGTGGATGACCTACAAGCAAGCCGCGGCCGTGGGCGCCCAGGTCCGCAAGGGCGAGAAGGCCTGCGTCATCGAGTATTGGGACTGGACGCCCGTGGAGGAGGCGAAGAAGAGCGGCGATCCCGAGCTCATCGCCAAGGCCCACCCCAAGGTGTTCTTCCCCAGGGTGTTCAACGCTTCCCAGATCGACGGTTTGCCGGATCTGGTGTTGGCGACGCCGAGGCCCGAACCGGAGATCCACCAGGCCTGCGAGAAGGTCATCCGGGACAGCGGAGCGGTGATCCACTACGACGGTGGCAACCAAGCGTTCTACCGTCCGATGACCGACAGCATCCACCTGCCCGAGCGACACGCCTTCGACTCCGCCAGCGGATTCTACGTTACCGTGCTCCACGAACTGGCCCACTGGAGTGGCTTTCCCTCACGGTTGAATCGTCCGATGAAGGGCGGCTTTGGCAGCGAGGACTATGCGAAAGAAGAACTGGTGGCTGAGGTCAGCAGCATGCTGATGGGAGAGCGCCTGGGCATTGGCCACGACCCCGCCCAGCACGCGGCTTACGTAAAGTCGTGGATCAAGATCCTTCGCGACGACCCACGCGAAATCTTCCGAGCCGCTGCCGCGGCCGAACGGGTGGTGGAGTTCCTGAAGGTCCCCGAGTTCGAACATGAGCCCCTGGCGAAGGTGGAGCGGGAACAGACCTCGGTGGCGGCCAACCGTCAGGAGCTTGAGAAACCTAACGACGAAAAGGTTCGCGCCAAAGGGCGTGCGAAGACCAAGCAGCGAGAGCATGTGATGGTGGCCTGATCCCCTTGCGGGTTCTCCATTTCGAGTTATGCATAGGGATACCTACTCACGAAATGGAGGTGTCTCTTGAAGCCCATCGTTCTTGCCCTTGCTCTGGCCCTGGTTGTCCCCACGGCCTTTGCTGCCGACAACACCTCCGCTCGCCGCTACGGCACCTCCGAGGCACTTTCCGTCCAGGACGCCCGAATGGGCGAAGTCCTAATGGTTCGCCCCGTCCAGCTCAAGAGTGACAAGATGGTCAACGCCGGTTCGGCCATCGGCGCAGCCGTGGGCTACGGTGCCGCGCGCAAAGTCGACGGCGACTACCGCAGCGCCGCCCGAGTGGCCGGTGGCGTCATCGGTGGGGTGGCCGGCACGGCCACCCAGAACGGCCTGTCAGGCCGGCGCGCCATCGAGATCTACGTGCGCGACCTGAGCGACAAGCGGCAGCGTGTCATCGCGATCGTCCAGAACGCCGACGTTGACGTGCGAGAGGGTAGTTTGGTGTTCTTGGTAGGGAAGGGCAGCAAGACTCGGGTGGTGCCTGTTTCCGCTGACCGGAACTCCGCCTGCGACGCCACGGGCTGCTACGGCATGGCTATTGGTCAGGATGTAGACGCTCCTGCCTGTGCTGACGATTGCCAGCCGTTAGCACGGCAGTCATTGCCGGACACCGAGTGCCTCACCGCTTGTGGCACTACGCCAACCGGTTTCACCAGTGGCAGTGAGGCGAACTGATGCCTGTTGAACTTCTAGGCCCAGCTCTTTTCATCCTGATGAGTGTCGCATTCTTCTGGGCATCCAAACAGGCGGGTCAAGGTTTGGCTATAACGCTTGCGTTTGGTCGACTTGCTTTTTCAAAGCATGTTCCGACGCATTTCAAGGCATCGAGCTGGACGTGGATATTGTTCGCCACCTCGATCCTGGTTACCGCGGTTGGCATTTCGGCGTTGATCTATGGTGGATGGCGAATATTCTACTGCGCTCTTGTTCTCGGAGATGCTGTTGTCGTCACCTCGGTTGCAATCGTCCTATCGGTTTGCAGTATTTTCTTTGTGAGCGGCTTCTCCTCCTTCAGAGGATTTGCGTCGTGAGCACCACCTCCCACGGCCATCTCCGCCCCGACCCGGTCGACCTTCGCGATCCATTCGATTTCCTGTTCAAGGCCGACGGGCAGCGCGACCCGTTGCTCCAGGCCCTCTACGCCACCTCACTGGTTCACCGGCGGGACGTGGATGCCATCGACCGCTTGCTGGACGCCCATCGGGCCGCTTTCGGCGAGCCGGAGCAGGTGGCCTACGCCCTCCTGCCAGACGACAGACACGATCGGTCGTTGCCACTGTTGGCGTGCGACGTGCAGGAACGCGACCTCAGCCTGCGGCGCTACTTGGAGGAACACCACGCCTGGAACCCGGTCACCAAGCGGGAGCGCGAGCTTTGCTCACAGAACGACGGAGTGGGCGCATGAGCCTGTCTGCCTACCGTGTGGCTATGAATGACATGCGAGCACTGCGACGCCAGACGTTGGCCAAGGTATTCCGTCCCGGGATGACTGCCATTGAGGCATCTCACGCGCTCGCCATGGAACTGGGCTACAGCTGCACGGACACCACCATTCATTCCGATCTGAAGGCGCTTGGGCTTACCCCAGTTTCAGGCACCGAAAGGGTGAGGACGATGACCAAGGCTCGCCGACTGGAGGTGAAGAACGGCGTGCTCGCGGGGGAATCGGTCCAGTCACTGGCTGAGCGGTTGAAGGCTCCGGTCCACACCATCAAGTCCGACTGTCGTGTGTTGGTTGAAGCCGGCGATCTCCCCGCCGATATGCTCGCGCGGGGTCGAGTCCTCCGTCTCTTAGCCGAAATGGAACGTTATGCGTCTCGCTTGAGTGCCGAAGAACAGATGGCTTATGAAGCGCTGAAAAGCGCTGTAAGGTTGACCGGGTTCACGCCTTAGGGATCTTTCGGCCGAGGTATCGGCATAGCACCCCAGACAATCCCACGATCAGCTCCGCCTCCTCCAGCGATGGTTCACCACCCTCCAAGAGGTGCCGCCCGTTGTTGGACGCAAATCCATAGACCTGGGATACCGCATGGCCCAAGGGTGGCGGGAATAGTTCGGGACGCTTCTTCATAAGATCCCCCAGCGTTAGCTTGCGCTCCCCTGTCAGGTCCTTAGCCAAGCATTCCAATGCCGCCATGCCATGCTGGACGGCGCCGGTGAGCTCAGGACTGGGGCGACGCGACAAGTCGCGAAGCGCCTCATGAAGTTCGTTGGCCGTCGTGTTCTTCCCAGCGCTCCGCAGTTCCTTTGTGCCCTCCCTGACAGCTACCTCAAATGCCTCGGATCCACGGAATTCAATTCGGTTGCCAAGCAACTGCCATCCAATCCCGTTCTTGCGAAAGATCTTGTTGATTCCGTCCACGAAAACATCTGCAGGCGATTTTGATTGTCCATAGATTTGAGGGCGACCCTGAAGAGATGTTGCGATCCCCTCGATGACGTCATACACCTCGAACCAATCGCACTCCTCCAGATGATTCTGAACTTCTGAAAGGACATTGGGCTCGCTCCAATTGCCCCGGGTGTCGGGAGCAACGCCAAGCAGTCCGCAGACCTCTTTTCGAAGGGTTTCGTATCCCATTCCAGCTTTGCTGGCCAAGATGACGATCGCGCCCCGCAATACCTCAGGGGCGTCTTCTCGGACAGTGATCTCCGCATCTGGTGCGCTGTAATTGTGTCGTTCTGAAAAAATGGCCATGTTGTTGGCGCTTCGTCAGTGGTGTTGGTGGCAGGGTTTGCGTCTGCTATGCGACGGGTGTGAACTGTTTTGCGTATCGGAGGGCGGGTTCTCCCGAAATGCTGTCTCTGATTGACTCAGGTTCCCCACCCAGCACCGCTTCGGCCACCTTAATAGACGGAGTGTTTCTCTCGCTCACCACCGCTTCAACGTAGAACGGTGGGTGGCCGCGAAAGCCGTTCTGCATCTCTGCAATGCCTGCCGCAAGGATGGCCTTGGCCTTCCCCTGGTTGCGATAGGGCTCTGGAACGGCGTATCCCGCAGCAAAGTTGGGATGGCCTTCGAACATCCCGTTGATGACGAAGCTCACGAACGCCGTCACCGTCTTGCCGTCCAAATGGACGTAGGTGAATCGTGTCTTTCCTTGGGCCCGGTCCACGTGAAGGTAGACGTTGGGATCGACACGACCGCGCTCCAGGCGAAGCCCCCCAGCGGAAAAGGCTTCTTGAAAGGACACGAGAGCGTCGGTGGGATCGGTCATGCCGGGCATGGCGGCTTTCATCCGTGAGTAGGCAAGTTTGCTCATCCTCGCCGCTCCAAGCTCATCCCTCAAGTCACTCGCTCGCCTCGATCCTCAACCGGGCAGTGGCCTCTTCATTGGGATCCTGGCTCCGCTTGCCCCTCCCGCAAGGGCAGGCCTCCTCCACGGTGTTCTGGCCCTACGCTGCGCGCCTGGCGGTGCTCGCTCCCGGGTGCGGGAAGGGCTGATCGCGTCGCCCATCGGTTCCCAGAGGCGCATCCCGCGCCGGTGGAGAAAGCAGATGAAGCGAGCGAACGACATCCGGGCCCAATACCAACTGACGATGGACGAGGAGGGCATCCTCCTGGCCGCCTCGCAAATCCTGGAGCGCCGCCTGCAGCGCCAAGGCGCCATCACCGACCCCAGCGACGCCGCCGACTTCCTCAAGGCCCGCTGCGCCGGCTTGCCGCACGAAGTGTTCGGCGTGGTCTTCCTGGATACCCGCCATCGGATCATCGCGACCGAGCACCTCTTTCAGGGCACCATCGATGGCTGCGAAGTTCACCCCCGCATCGTGGCCAAGCAGGCCTTGGACCACAACGCCGCGGCGCTCATCCTCTTCCACAACCACCCGAGTGGAAACCCGGAGCCCAGCGCGGCCGACCGCGCCCTGACGGCCCGTCTGAAGCAGTCGCTGGCACTGCTGGACGTTCGAGTGCTTGACCACCTGGTGGTGGCGGGAACCTCGCACGTGTCGATGGCTGCTCGGGGGTGGGTGTGACCACCCCTTGCCAACTCGCCGATTCCAGGTATCGGTAGAGGGATGGTCCACAACGGGCCACTCACCCCTACTCACATTCCTAACAAGGAGCCGATACCCATGAATCGCAAGTCCATCCTCCCCATCGCCTTGGTCGCTATGGCAGCCCCGGCCTTTGCCGATGACGTGACCGACAACCTCCAGATTACTGGTCAGGTCATGCCGGGCTGCGAACTGCAGATCACCCCGCTGTCGGATCTCGAGATCCACTCGTTGGCGTTGTCCCAGACCGCTGCCTCGCCCACGGGCATCGGTGCCCGCTGCAACACCGGCACTGCCTACGACATTTCGCCCGGTGACGGCCTGAATTACGGCCTCAACCCCGACTACCCCAACCACCGCGCCTTGGCCGGTCCTGGCTTCTACCTGGCCTACACGCTCCACAAGGACGCGGTGGGCGGTGAGGCGTGGGGCCCAGGCGCTGATCAGATCTCGGGCGTGGGCAACGGCGACTGGCAATTCATGCCTTACTCCGTGGTCTTCCTGGGGGCCAACAAGGCCAACAACGGCTTCTACAGCGACGACATCCAGGTCACCCTGACTTACTGATCGCCTTCCACCCCGACGGCAGGCAAGCCCCCGCTCGATGCGGGGGCTTTCTTATGATGAGTAGGTGTGGGTTGACGAAATGCGGATCGTGTCTAGCTTGAAAGGTATCCCCCGACAGGAGATGCCTCCATGCGTTTCAATGTTCGTTTGCTCGCCGTGCTGCTCGTTGCAGCCATGATCGCTGCCTCTCCGGCGTTCGCCACTCGCGTCTCACTGACGCCCACCATCTTGCTGGGCGAGCCCACCACCAAGGCTCACGCCGTCACGCTGTTCAACCCTGACGATCTGCCTGTCAGCTACCAGGTCAAGGCCTATCGGTGGACGCAGCAGGACGGGAAAGATCAGCTGGTGGAAACCAGTGACGTCCTGGCCGCGCCCTCCATCGTTGAACTTCCTCCGAAAGGGCGGCGTGTTGTGCGCGTGATGCGGGTGAGCGGCCATGGGGCGGTGGGCTACTACCGCGTCATCTTCCAGCAGCTCCCCAAACCCCGCTCGGAAACCGGCACGGGTGCGAACGTGTCGCTGCTGGTGAACCACTCCATCCCACTCGGCTTCGAGGCGGCGCAACCCGACGTGCGCCTGAGCGTGTCGCTGTCGCCGGACGGTTCTGGCTACCGCCTGACCAACACCGGCACCACCGCCGCACGCGTGACCACCATTGGACCGGCCTCCGGCGCCTCCTGGCGCGAAGGGGCCTTGGGGTGGGTGCTGCCTGGCTTGAGCAAGGACATCCCCCTCAAGCCGGAGCACCGCGCCTCGGCGTTGAACCTGACGGTCAACGGTCAGCCGGTGACGCTCACCGTTGCCCCTTGAGCACACCGTGCGCCGCTGGGGGATTCTTCTCGCGTTGATGATTGCCGCGCAATCGGCCAGTGCGGCCGTGCCCGAAGGCGTGGAGCCCAGCGTGCTGCTCCCCACCGTTGGCGGCAAACCTGCGAAGGAACCGGCCATCTTCTGGCAGCACAACGGCCAATGGTTCGCCGATGCTGAAACTTGGGCCAACCTGGGGGTGGTGCTGCAGGCGGGCGAGACGGGCGCGTTGTCGGCTCAATCGTTGGGCGTGGCGCTGAAGGTCAACGACGAAGACGCCACCGTGGCCATCACCATCCCCCCCGATCGCGCACCGGTTCAATCGGTCAAGCGCCACGAAACCACCGGTTCACTCTCGCCCGCGGCGCCGGGTGTGCTGATCAATTACTCGCTGTCCGGCCGGGCTACCGAACAAGCCCAGGGTGCGTCCCTGTCCCACGAGGTGCGCACCGCCGGCCGCTGGGGCGTGCTCTCCACCACCGGGCAACTCAACGCAGACACGTCGCGCGGCGGCGAGTATCGCCGCGGCATGACGCGCTGGCAGAAAGACGACCTGACGCGCCAAGTGACCTACGAAGCCGGCGACGTGTTCGCTGGCCCGCCCTCGGCGGTGGTGAACCTGGGCGGTGTCCGCATCGCCAAGGACCCGAAGACGCTCGACCCGATGACCCCTACGTATCCCATTCCCACCCTTGGTGGCTTGGCGTTGGATCCGGGCACCGTGGAGGTCATGGCCAACCAGGCCCGGGTGCTCCAGAGGGACGTGGAGCGCGGGCCGTTCGTCGTCGAAGGCAGCCCGTTGTCGGCCGGGGCGAACCAGGCCCAGGTCGTCGTGCGCGACCGGTTCGGGCGCACCACCGTGATCACCGATCAGCGTTACTACGTGGCGCCCATCTTGCTTCGCCCAGGCCTCAGCACGTGGGACGTGGCGGTAGGCCAAGTGCGCGAGGACGAGAACCGCTACGGCAAGACAGGCGCCAACGCGTCGCTGGCCTGGGGTGCGTCCGATCGGTGGACGCTGCGCACGCACGCGCAAGCCGATGGGGAAGGGAATGCCAACCTGGCCGTGGGCGCCACCACCGCGCTGGGGACCTTGGGGACGCTCGACCTGGAAATGGGGCGCTCCAGTGGGGGCGGCCAGCGCATCGCCGCTGCCTACGACTACCGCAGCCCCACGTTTGGCGTGCGCCTGGAGCACGAGCGCAACGACGGCTACTGGCGCTTGCGTCCCGAACCGGCCACCGACGTGCAAGAGCGCACCCGCGCCTCCCTGTTCTGGCGGCCCAGTCGTGACCTGTCGGTGCGCGCTGGCTACACCGACCTGACCACCGACCGCAGCCGCGTCACCTTCGCCGACGTGGGCGTGAACTGGCGCAAAGGGCCCCACCAGGTGGGCGGCAGCGTGCTGCGCGACATCGAGCGTGGGGACACGCGCATCGAGGCCGGCTACAGCTACGCCTTCGGAACTAACCGAGTGGGCGTGAGGGCGCGCTCGGCCCCCAACGCCGATGGCCTGGCGCTTCGTTACTCCGGACGACCCACGGTCGGCAGCACGCCGGTCAGTGTGGCGGCCGAGTGGGAGACGGGCGAGCGGGGCCAGGAACTGCGCGCGACCGCGTCCTGGAACACCAACACCGGCATGGCCCGCCTCGACGCCGGCAGCGGGCTGGGCACGCCCTACGTCAGCGGCGGCTACAGCGGCGCGGTCCACATCGACGGCAAGGGCGTGACCTTCCTGCGCCCGGCCCCCCAAGGCTTTGCCGTGGTGGACGTGCCGGGCCAGCCCAACGTCCCTGTTCGGGTGGGCGGCCGGGTGGTGGGCCAGACCGACGCGAAGGGCCGGTTGGTGACCGGCGACGTGGCGGCCTTGGTGCCCACCACCGTGCGCATCGACGACAAGGCGCTGCCCTTGGGCACCCAGGTGGGCGAGACCGAAAAGACCGCGATGCCTGGGCGTCTGGCCGGCATGCACGTGGCCTTCCCGGTCCTCACCGAGACGGCCCGGGCCTACTCCCTGACCGGCACCGCCATCCCACCCGGGACCATCGCCCAGACCGCGCGCGAGACCACCCTGGTGGGGTTCGACGGTGCGCTCTACCTTCAGCACCCGGAACCAGGGCAGATGGTGGAGGTGAAGGGGGTCTGCAAGGCCCGACTGCCCGCGGACCTCGGGTCTGCGCAAACGGTGGTGTCGCTGGCTTGCCAGTGATCCGCCAACCCTTGGAAAACAAAGGGTTGGGCCGTCTCATCGCCTGCGAAACTGGCCCCGCATCATGCGCCTGAACGATACTAAGCGCCTGCCTTACGAGATCGCCGGATGCCACGTTTTTACCTCCCACTGGGACAGTCCCGTCGCCCCATTGGACCTGCCGCTGACAGCACGGTTGTCCGTGCAGGCCGTGTCGCATGAATGCGGTCGAGATTGAAGAGGCCATCTCCGAGCTGGCCATTGCCGACTTTGACCCAGCTGAGTTCCCGTTCCAGTTCCTGGCCGCTTTCGGCAACAACGAAGTCACCCTCAAGCGCCTGCGGAAAGTAGGGTCCGGGGGCACCAACTTCACGGACCTTCCCGGCGGGGTTCTTCAGCGGAACCACATTCACTTGGCCGTGTGCGAACCCGGCCGCGTGCGCGAAACCCTGGATGCCCTGAAAGCCAGTCCGAAGAACGCGTCAAACAAGGTCAAGCTGGTCCTGGCCACCGATGGAGACGCTCTGGAAGCTGAGTATCTGGCCACCGGGGAGCCTTTGGCATGTTCTGTATCGGAGCTGCCCGAGCGGTTCGGCTTCTTCCTGCCGTTCGCCGGCATCACGACGATCCAGGAGATCAAGGAAAACCCGATCGACGTTAGGGCGACGGGTCGGTTGAACAAGCTCTACGTGGAGCTGTTGGCCAACAACAAGGAATGGGACACCGAAGAGCGGCGGTCGGACATGAATCACTTCATGGCCCGCCTTATCTTCTGCTTCTTCGCCGAGGACACTGGGATCTTCGACGGGGATGGTCAGTTCACACGCACCGTGGACAAGATGACAGCGCCGGACGGTTCCAACACCCATGACGTGTTGAAAACTTTGTTCGACGCGATGAACCTCCAGGTATCCGATAGGGCTGCGGCCAAGCTCCCCGTCTGGGCTCAGGTATTCCCCTACGTCAATGGTGGGCTGTTCTCTGGCAACACCGATGTGCCCAACTTCACTCGCGCAGCTCGCTCGTATCTGCTGCGGATCGGTGAACTGAATTGGCGTCAGATCAACCCGGACATTTTCGGGTCGATGATTCAGGCCGTGGCTGACAAGGAGCAACGCGGCTCGTTGGGTATGCATTACACAAGCGTTCCCAATATCCTTAAGGTGCTCAACCCACTCTTCCTCGACAGTCTGCGCGCGCAGTTGGAGAGCTTCGGGGACAACAAAGCCAAATTGCTCAACTTGCGGCGGCGAATGGCGCATATCCGTGTGTTCGATCCGGCATGCGGATCTGGCAACTTCCTGGTGATTGCTTACAAGGAAATGCGCAAGATCGAGGCGGAGATCAACCGCCGTCGGGGCGAGGAGAATCGAAAGTCCGATATCCCGATCAACAACTTCCGCGGCATCGAGCTCAACGACTTCCCGGCCGAGATCGCACGCCTGGCGCTCATCATCGCCGAGTTCCAGTGTGACGTGCTCTATCGGGGTCAGCAGCAGGCCCTGGCTACGGTGCTTCCTCTTGATAGCAAGAACTGGATCACTTGCGGCAACGCTCTGCGAATCGACTGGTTGTCCGTTTGCCCTCCCACGGGCACGGAGGTCAGTCTCCAAGGCGACGATCTTTTTACGGCTCCTACTGACCAGTCCGAAATCGATTTCGAAAACGAGGGCGGTGAAACCTACATTTGCGGGAACCCTCCTTACAAGGGCGGAACCGAGCAAGACGATCAGCAGAAAGCGGACATGGAGGCGCTGTTCGGGAACGTGACCGACAGCTTCAAGTCTCTGGACTACGTATGCGGATGGTTCTACAAGTTCGCTCGATATGCGCGGGCCACCCAAGCCTCGTGCGCGTTCGTCAGCACCAGCTCCATCACCCAAGGGGAGCAAGTAGCGCGGCTGTGGCCACTGCTGTTAGCTGACGGTCTCCGCATTCGCTTTGCTTACACCCCGTTTAAGTGGCGCAATCTCGCCGCGAAGAATGCTGGAGTGACGGTCATCATTGTTGGCCTTGGGGAGCGGGACGGCACAAACCCGGTGCTTTTCCAGTCCGACGACGACGATGTGATCACCAAGCGGGAGGTGGCTAACATCAATGCCTACCTCATCCCGTTCCGTGACATCTACATTTCCGCTTCGTCCAAACCTTTTTCCGCTATTGGCGAAATACTCAACGGCAGCAAGCCGGCCGATGGTGGCCACCTGTTGCTCAAGCCCGAGCAAGCGCGAGCATTGGTCCAGGCTGAACCAGGTGCCGCCCGTTACGTTCGCCAGTTCCTGGGTGCAAATGACACGATTCAAGGCAACCTGCGGTATTGCCTCTGGATCACGCCGGACGAAGCCGACGAAGCGATGGGACTTGCGCCCATCAAGCTGCGCACCAACCAGGTGGTTGAAATGCGCAGTCAGAGCGACAAGGCGCTGACCAAGGCAGGCGCTAAAACACCCTACGCGTTCCAACAAGTTAGGCAGACGGGTGAAGAAACGGTCATCCTGGTCCCCAGGCACTCCGCTGAAACCCGCCCCTACCTTCCAGTGAGTCTGTTCGATCGCGGGGCAATCGTGGCGGACGGCGCTTTTGCGATGCTGGATGCTGAGCTCTGGTCCTTTGCGCTTCTCTCCTCGAAGATGCACCTCGTGTGGATAGCGGCGGTATGTGGCCGAATCAAGACCGACTACCGCTACTCAAGCACACTGGGGTGGAACACCTTCCCAGTCCCCGTGCTGACAGAGCAGAACAAGGCGGATCTGACCGAGTGTGCCAAAGCCATTCTTTTGGCTCGGGAAGCTCAGTTCCCGAAGTCGATTGCGGATCTGTATGACCCGGAGCGCAGCCAGAAGCCAAACCCAGACTTCATGCCTGAGGAATTGCGGTCAGCTCATGAACGCAACGATGAAGTCCTGGAGCGGATCTACATCGGCCGACTATTCCGAAACGACACCGAGCGCTTGGAAAAGCTGTTCGACCTCTATACCAAGATGACGGCCACGCCGGCCAGGCCCAAGAAAGGGGGAAGGGCGAAATGACCATGGAATCGAATCCGACCAATCAGCGCACCGTGCCGTCCGTGTCCATCACGGCCGCACGCACGGGGGAGTCGAGCAAGGTCAACGCGCTGGGCATGCGTCCCATGCAGGAGCGGGCCTACGCCAAACGCGGCGAGCAGTTCCTGCTCATCAAGTCGCCGCCGGCATCGGGCAAGTCTCGTGCGCTGATGTTCATTGCGCTGGATAAGCTCCAGAACCAGGGCTTGAAGCAGGCCCTCATCGTGGTGCCCGAGCGCTCGATCGGGGGCAGCTTCGCTGACGAGGCGCTGAGTAAGCACGGCTTCGGGTCTGACTGGACCGTCCGCCCCCAGTGGAACCTGTGCAACGCGCCGGGCGAAGACAACGGCAAGGTCGCCAAGTCCAAGATCAAGGCCGTGGGCGAGTTCCTGACCAGCGGGGACGGGGTGTTGGTCTGCACCCACGCGACCTTCCGGTTTGCCGTGGACGAATTCGGCATCGAGGCCTTCGACAACCGCCTCATCGCGATCGACGAGTTCCACCACGTCAGCAGCAACCCGGACAACAAGCTGGGCAGCCAGTTGGGGCAGCTCATCGCCCGTGGGCAGGTTCACGTCGTGGCCATGACGGGGTCTTACTTCCGCGGTGACACGGTGGCGGTGCTGTCGCCGACCGACGAGGCACGCTTCGAGACGGTGACGTATACCTACTACGAGCAGCTCAACGGCTACACCTACCTCAAGTCCCTGGACATCGGCTACTTCTTCTACACCGGCCGTTACCTGGACGCGATCATGAAGGTGCTGGACCCGTCTATGAAGACGATCGTCCACATTCCCAACGTCAACGCCCGCGAGAGCCTCAAGGACAAGCACCGCGAGGTCGAGGAGATCATGTCGCGGTTGGGAGCCTGGAAGGGGCTGGATCCCGTGACCGGGTTCCATCACATCGAAGTGCCGGGCGGGCGGGTGCTCAAGGTCGCAGACCTGGTGGATGACACCGACGCTGGTCAGAGGACCAAAGTTCTCTCCGCGCTGAAGGACCCGGCGCAGAAGGACAACCGTGACCACGTCGACATCATCATTGCCTTGGGGATGGCCAAGGAAGGGTTCGACTGGATCTGGTGCGAACACGCGCTGACCATCGGCTACCGCAGCAGCCTGACCGAGATCGTCCAGATCATTGGTCGGGCCACCCGCGACGCGCCGGGCAAGGAACGCTCCCGGTTCACCAACCTAATCGCCGAGCCTGCCGCCGACGAGGCTGCGGTCGTCGATGCGGTGAACGACACTCTTAAGGCCATTGCGGCCAGCTTGCTCATGGAGCAGGTGCTGGCTCCGCGTTTCGAATTCACTCCCAAGAACGCCGGCAAGAAAGAAGGGTTTGATTACGGCGACGAGGGTTACCAGGAAGGTGGCAACAACGTCGGTGTCAACACCAAGACCGGTCAGGTCCATGTGGAAATCGGCGGATTGGCCATGCCCGCATCTCCCGAGGCCGCGCGCATCTGCCGGGAAGACTTGAACGAGGTCATCACCACCTTCATTCAGGACCGGACGGCGGTGGAGCGGGGTCTGTTCGACAAAGAGAACACACTCCCGGAGGACCTCACGCAGGTCCAACTGGGCAAGATTGTCCGCGACCGTTATCCCGACCTGACCGCGGAAGATCAGGAAGCCATCCGTCAGCACGCCATCGCTGCGCTCAACGTGACGCAGCAAGCCAAGCGGCGGTTGGCCGAGGACGACGAGAAAGGTGAGCAGGGCAGCACTTCGCTCATCGACGGCGTGCGCAAGTTCGTCAACGTGAAGGATCTGAACATCGATCTCATCGACCGAATCAATCCGTTCGATGCGGCGTATGCGGTGCTGGCCAAGGCCATGGACGAGAAGATCCTGCGCCAGGTTCAGGCCAGCATTTCGGCCAAGCGCGTGGCCATCCCCTATGACGAGGCCAAGGCGCTGGCCCTCCGGGCGCGGGCGTTCAAGGCGGAGAAGCTCAGGGCTCCGGACATCAACTCCCCCGATCCGTGGGAGCGCAAGATGGCTGAGGGCGTGGTGGCTCTGGCCAAGCACGTTCAGCAGCGGAAGGCTGCAGAGGCTCGAGGTGATGCCAATGGCTGATTTCGACGAAGACGAGGCTCTTCTGGCCGAACTGGGCCAAGAACTGGCACCGGTCAAGGCTGCTGCAAGGACGGCTCAGGAAGAACGCGTCATCGCGGGCTTTGAGGAAATTCTGCGCTTCGTGCAAGAGCACGGACGGACACCTCAGCATGGCGAGGAGCGCGACATTTTCGAGCGCATCTACGCCGTGCGTCTGGATCGGCTTCGCGCCCTGACAGAGACCCACCCGCTTCTGCTGCCCCTGGACACCCAAGGGTTGCTCCAGGAGGCTCCCAGCCTGGTTTCACCTGGCCACGCGGACGTGATCGACGATGACGCCTTGTTGGCTGATCTTGGTGTGGCTGGTGAGAACGGGGACGACATCACCCAGTTGCGTCATGTGCGCTCCTTTGAAGAGCGTAAGGCCGCAGAAGACATTGCCAATCGCACCTTGTGCGAAGACTTCGATCGCTTCCAGCCGCTGTTCGAGCGCGTGGAAGAGGACATCAAGACGGGGTTGCGCAAGACCTTGCGGTTCGGTCGGGACGCCAGCGTGGAGCAGGGCAACTTCTTCATCCTCGGTGGCCAGATGGCATACGTCGCCGAAGTGGGCGAAAGCTTCCGCGCCCCGAATGGTGAGTCAGACGCGCGCCTGCGTGTCATCTACTCCAACGGAACCGAGAGCAATCTGTTGCAGCGCTCCCTTCAGCGGGCGCTCTATAAGGACGACACGGGCCGGCGTATCACGGACGACGATCACGGTCCGCTGTTCGGGGACACGCTGGAGCCCGACGATATCGTCAACGGCACGATCTACGTCCTGCGTAGCCTCTCCAACAATTCTTACGTGGTCGAGCACCGCGAGCTCATCCACAAGATCGGCATCACCGGTGGGAAGGTCGAAACCCGTATCGCCAACGCAGAAAAGGACCCGACCTACATGTTGGCTAAGGTGGAAGTGGTGGCCACCTACAAGCTCTCCAACCTCAATCGCATGCGGCTGGAGAACCTGTTCCATCGGATTTTCCAGGGCGCTCGCCTGGAGCTCACCATTGAAGATCGGTTCGGCAACCCGGTGAAGCCCCGAGAGTGGTTCCTGGTCCCGCTCCACGTCATCGACGAAGCCGTGAAGCGCATCCAGGACGGGTCGATCACCGATTACGTCTACGATCCTTCCCAGGCGATGCTGGTGCGCCAGGGCTGACGTGAGCACCCCCATGGACGACAAGGCGTTGGATCGTTGCTTGGGGGCGGCCTACGTCCTGTTGAAAGACAGTGGCCACTCGGACGCCGCGGATCTCCTGCGCACGTCCTCGGCCTCCATCCAGCACGACACCTACGACAACATCAACGGCGGCACTGACTTCTGGCACGTCATGCTGGAGGTTCCGGCGCCCGAGTTCGCCCGCCTGCGCTCCCGCATCAAGGACCTGGAGAAGCAGATCACTGAAGCACTGGGTGAGGCCATTCCACCCACCGGATCCGACTACTACGCGGCCAAGCTGGTTCCTATCGTTGGGCAGGACGAGGACTGGAGAGCGTCCGCTCCAGTGGCCCTCCCGCGCAAGATTCGCCGGAACATCCTGGACGGGTTGCGGCTTGAAAAGGTCAATCTGTTTGGAGTGCTAAACGATCCGGAGTTCCTGAGCCGGATCTACGAGTTGAGGCGCTTGCCGTCCTACGATTCGCGCTACAAGGATGCGGCGGGCGACATCTACCAGCACCGGGTCAACAACGAAGACTGGGACGACTACTGGATCTTCGACGACGAGCGGTTCCCGCTGTTGGACGGACCGGCGGATACGTTCCTGCGCTTCTTGTCGGAAATGGTTCACCCCGTCGTGCGTCCGGATCGCGAGGAAGCGGCCGTTATCGTCGGCCACTTCAACGACCAGCTGCGCCAAGCTGGATGGGAACTGGTGGAGGTCGAGCGCATAGCGGGGCGGGCCAGGTATGAGCCCCAACCGTTGAGCTCCAACGGTCACCGCAGCTTCGAGCGAGGCAAGTCCGTGGCCGACGCCCTGGATGCCGGCGCCATCGCCAAGCAGATCCAGCGCATGGAGTATGCAGTCGAGAAGGACCCCGAGCTGGCCATCGGCAGCGCCAAGGAGTTGGTCGAGTCCTGCTGCAAAACCATCCTGGGCAAGTTGGGGGTGGAGATCGGCAAGAGCGACGACATGAACGACCTGGCCAAGAAGCTGGCCAAAAGCTTGGACCTGGTGCCCGAGGGAATCGACGACGAGGCCAAGGGCGCGGATTGCATCAAGCGCATCTTGAGCAATCTCAATCAGATAGCGGGCAATCTCGCCAACCTGCGGCGCCTCTACGGCACGGGACACGGCAAGGACGGGAAGCACCGTGGCCTGCAGCCTCGGCACGCCCGGTTGGCAGTTGCCTCTGCCGTGGCGTTCGTTGATTTTGTCACCGAGACCTACCGAGATCGCATGCAATCGAAACAACGGCCATCGGGGAGCGATGCGTGACAGCAAAGCCGGTGCGGAAGAAAGCCGTTTCCAAGGTCCCGGTAAAGAAGGGCGGTGCTGCTGGCGTAGCAAAGAAACGGCGCAAGAAGAGCGGTGCCCCGGTCGGCCCCATTGTGTTGACGCCCGCACAGGAATGCTTCTTGGAGCAGATCGTCCTCGAAGGCATGACGCGCATGCGTTGGACCAGGGCGTATGCGGAGCGAAAAGCGCGCACATTCCTGAGCAAGGCCACGACGCCGGCCAAGTTGAGGTTGGTCGCGGCCAAGCTGGGGAGGCTCGACGACGCGCCCCCTGCGCCAGAATGGAAGCCTCCGAAGGCCAAGGCTAAGAAACCTATCAAGCTGTCGCGGGCTGAGATCGCGAAACTTCCGCCTGTAGTGCCATCCCGGCCCGCCCCTAAGACCGCGCTTCAGCGATTGGAACGCGCATTAGGTCCTGACGATGGGAAACGGCGGCGAGGCGGAAGTCCCGTGCTGCAGGGTGGGAGTCCTGGGCTGGGAAGACGTCGATGAACGCCAATTTCAATCAGATACTCATCGTGGATTCGCTCCCGGATGGTCAGCTCAACACCGCGGCGCGCCTTTTCGCTGACGCTCGTGACTGGGCTCAAGCGATAGGCGAGGTTCCCCAGATTGCCAACGTTCGCATCCCTTCCAGTGCAGCGTTCCTTGGTCTGTTGGGCCAGCTGGCTCGGCAGGCGGCGAGGGATGCCTACGTTCCTTTGCTGCATATCGAGTGCCACGGTCGGGAAGAAGGGCTGGAGTTCGCAGATGGATCCGGATTGACGTGGGACGAGATGAAGCCGGCTTTCGTCGCGCTCAATGTGGCCACCCGCTTGAACCTCATCGCGGTGATCGCCGCATGCCATGGCGGCGCAATTGCTAGCTTTGTTCGCGCCGAGCATCGCGCACCCTTCTGGGCATTTCTCGCTCCGAAGCGACAGATATCAGTAGGTGATCTCGAGGCTGCTCTGTCTGCGTTCTATCAAACACTGCTCATGACGCGATCGTCAGAGCGTGCGATGGACGCCCTCCGCGCAACCCGTGCAGGGCAGGAATTCTGGCAGCTGAGCGCGCAAACCATTTATCGCTTGATAGTGGAGGCATATGCAGAACGCTACCTCACGGTGGAGGCTGTGCAGCAACAGGCTGAACGCCTGCGCGCTCGCGCCGCGGCGCACGGCGCGGTGTGGTCACAAGCTCAGATGGAGGCGATGATCCGCGACCCGGGAATCTTTGAAGACTTTCGTCGAGAGTTCTTTATGGTTGATCTGTATCCCGAACACGCAGAGCGCTTCCCCGCCGTCGCAGCTTAGCTCCAAGATCGCGCGCCGACAGTTCACCTGACTCGCACCAGCTGATCCCACCGGGTCGTGTAAGCCGGCGACAAGTTTTTCTGGTTCATTGCCCACAAGGGCTTGGCAAGCGCCGGCCCCTTCGTTCGCCACGCCGAGGACGCCATGCCCATCGTGCCCCGTCCGAACTTGGCGTTGGCTTGGTCCATGACCTTCATGAGCGCTTGCGAGCGTGGATCGATGCCGGCGAAGAGATCGCCTTGCTGGACGTCCCCGTGCGTCAGATCCAGCAGGCCCACCCCGGCTTTCTTGTAGCGGTAGCCGGTTTTCCACATGGCCTTGGCCAACCCTTGAGCCACCAGCAGCACTTCGCGCGTGTCGCTCGTCGGACCAATGAAATTGAACGCCTTGCTGGGGTGATACTGCGCCGCACCGGGTTTGAAGGGGTTGGTGTTGAGCCACACCCACACCCCTCCGGCCTGCAGCGAGCGCGCCCGCAACTTCTCGCACGCCCGCTGGGCGAACGTGGACACCGCCTGCTGAAGGTCGTCCAGGGAAGTGACCTCTTGGCCGAACGAGCGGCTCACCACGATCTGCTGGCGCTCCGGTTCCACTTCCTCCAGGTCGCTGCACACCACCCCCTGGAGTTCCCGCTGGGTGCGGGCCAGCGTCACCCCGTAGCGGGCGCGCAGCGTGTCGGGATCGGCGCGGGCCAGGTCGGCCGCCGTCAGGATGCCTTCGGCGCCCAGCTTGGCCGTGAGCTTGCGCCCCACGCCCCACACGTCTTCAACCGGAAAGGTTTCCAGTTCAGGCGAACCGGGCAGGGCGGTGACCACCCCGTGCGCGGTTTTCTTGGCCAGCTTGTTGGCGAGCTTGGCCAGGGTCTTCGTCGGACCGATGCCCACGCAACACGGGATGCCGACCCACTGAAGAATCTGGGCGCGCGCCTGGCGGGCCATGGCCTCGCGTTGATCCGCCGGCACACCGTCGAAGGTCACGAAACTCTCGTCGATGGAGTAGACCTCCACCCGCGAGAACCACTCCCGCAGCACCGACACCACGCGCCCTGACAGGTCACCGTAGAGCCCGAAGTTGGCCGAGAAGATCCGCAACTGCCGGCGGATGTGGGGCTGCACCTCGTGGATGGGCTGGCCCATCTTCACACCCAGCCGTTTGGCCTGATCCGCTCTCGCTATGCAACATCCGTCGTTGTTGCTCAATATAACAATGGGTTCCTCTCGTAGCGCGGGGTTGAAAACCCGTTCGCAACTGGCGTAGAAATTGTTTCCGTCAACGAGGCCGAACATGGAGAGTGCCGTGGGTGATAAGAAAGAACCTTGGGCGGGACTGGAAATCGGAACGTGTGCGTGGGCGGCGGCAAAGATGAAAGATCCCACCATGTCTCCGGAAGAGCGCGCCTACGTTGAGCGAATTCACCTGCGTTGCATCACTCCCACCCCTCAGGGAGACGATCCGCCGCCCCGCCGGATGTGAGAGCCGGGAATTGGCCCTGCAAACAATCGGTCCACTTCCGCACGCTCTTCGTTTGAATAGGGTTTGCCCAAGTATTTTCCGGAGTAGTCCATGGCACCACTCATGAAGTAGTGCGCGGTCTGTCTACACTGGTCCTGGGACGTGTCCAAGTAGACGGAGAACGCAAAACCAGCTTGCGGCGCCAGCATTCCCATTTCCTCCACGACAGCTCTAAGCGCCGTGAGATCGGAAAACGGTCCAATGTGAGCGTCCATGTCTTTGGGGCGCAGCATGGCAAAGCCATCCAGGGTGGGATGTCCGGCCAGCGTAGAGAATTTGATGTAGATCTCTTCCCGTCGGCTCTTCCCGAGCCCCGCCGCTTCGTCAAGAATCTTGCGCACCGCGGCGGGAGCAAAGTCGCGCTTCAGGATCTTTCGATCGGCCTTGCGCCACTTCTCCACAAGTGACCTGTCCACGTGGAAGGCGTTGACGAGATTCGTCGTTTCAATGATGTCTCGCAGGATCAGGGTGGCAGCTTGGTAGTAGCCTGACGCCATCAGCTTCCAGGCGGTGGCGAACCCATTGAACACCCGGATGCCCAGATGGCTGATGGCGCGTTCGTCGTCGTCAGCTTGGTAGTGCTGGCGCAACATGTCCAAGACATCCATTGCGCGCTCGGTAATCGCCAGGTGGTCTGCCAAGTCGGGGTAGAACTCCACCATCTTCAGCGTGCGAGCAAAGAGCGTCTCTTCGCCCTGATGCAGAAGCAGAAGGTTTGCGGGAACGGACGTCATTTCAACCCTCGGTGAGCACAACACCAGCCAAGGTATCCCCTTCGCTGTCGCGCCGCCGCACCTGGGACAGCACCCCCTCAAACCGTTCCAGCTCGCCTTCGTCGGTCGCCGCCCGCCGGTAGGTGTCCCCGTCGTCGAGCACGTCCAAAACGACGGCCACGCCCGTGCCATCTTCCGCCAGGGTGACTTGGCTTTCGTAGATGCAGGTGCCAGTCCACGAGCGCCAGCAGCGCAAGGTTTCACCGTCCAGCCACACCGCCCACCGGTCGTCCATGTCGCGCGGCCAGAGGCCCTCGCGCAGGCGCACCAGATCCTCGGCAGTGAAGAGATGGCCACACCGGATGGGCCAGCGCGGGCCTTCCATCGGTTTGAGCTTGCTCCAGCGGCTTGCATCGTCCATGTCAGCGCCTCAGTTGTTTCCGGAAGGACCAGGTCACCACCCCCCACACGTCCAGCTCAACGTCCTCCGGGACGAGAATCGGCGCATGGGCAGGGTTGCCAGAATGGAGCTCATAGCGGCCCGCGCGCAGGCGAAGCTGTTTCACCGTGAAACCACCCTCCCAGCACACCATGACGATGTCCCCGTGGCGGGCGGTGAGCGAGCGATCGACCACCAGGGTGTCCCCGGGGAAGATCCCGAACTCGACCATCGACGTGCCCGTGTCGGCTTCGACGTAGAACGTGGCCACGGGGTTTCGAACGACCCGCTGGTTGATGTCCAGCACGTCCTGCGAGCCATAGAAGTCCTCGGCGGGTGAGGGGAAGCCGCAGGTGGCCCGCACCGGCAGCAACGGCAGGTGCAACGGCAGGGGATGGAGGTGGGCAGCGCCCAGGTAACCGGGCGGGAGCGAGGTGTCGAGCATGGCGGAAGTCTCTACAAGTCAGAATCACCCGGTGAGACGCACCGGGGAGACAGGCTAGACCGGCCCGGCGGGAGCCGCCAATTAGTATTTCGCTGAACGGGCTCAACCCCTTGTCATTGCGAGGTTGGGAGACTGCGTGAAACCGCTAGGTGGGCCCCCGGGGGCTGTTCCACGCGCAGCACGCCGCTTAGGGGGCCGCCATCGGACTAAGTCGGTTTCGCCGAAGCATCTCCAGCATCAATTCGGCGATCTCAAGCGCAGCTCGTGCCCATTCGTCATCGTCCCCCACATCGTCTGGTTCTTTGCCGCCGTGGAAGAGATTGTTTCGAACGCGACGCGCTGCCTCGACCAGCATGCCAGCATCAGAGGGGGACTCTAAGGGAAGCCTTTTGAAGACTGGCACATTCCGGCCGCCTACGACTTCGACTTCTTGGACCATGGGACGGTCACGCGCGCCTGTCAGAATCTTCGCCTTCGTTTCATCAGAGACCCGATCAAGAAAACGAGATGGCGGCAGCTGCGAGACGGCGCGTTCAACGGCAGTCCAATTCACCTGCGCCATACGGTGCCGACCAGCGCGCAAATATTCTGGAATTTCCTTGAGGCGAAACTCTAACTGAGCGAAGGCACGGAGCAGGTCGGGGGCGAGGGGATCGGAGACGGTCATGGGCCCATGTTAGTCCAGGCGCCATTCACCCCGCAGCTTTCCACGGCCGCCCCTGCCGTGCGGCAATGTCCGCGGCGTCCTCGACCCCTTTCATCCACCAATGGGTGTCATCCAGGGTGGCCTCGACACCCCGCTCATCCAGCAGGCGATCCAGTGCTTCGCACGTGGCGAACTCGGCCTCCCTCTCCCGGCTGCCCGGTGGGTGCGCGTGCGCCCGCCCATGGCGATACGCCACCAGGGTTTTCGCGCCCATGTTCCGTCCCTGGGCCAGCTTCGTGGCCACCCGCGGATCGGTGCCTCCGTCAAGCAGAGCCCGTGCCGTGGCAGCGTCGGCCGTGAGCAAGGCAACGTGAAACGGGGTGTAGCCGCGGGCATCGTGCGCGTCGGGTTGGGCCCCGCGTGCAATCGCCGCGGTCACCTGGGCGGGGTTGCGTTGTTGGATGGCGGCGAGCAGGTCGGTGTTGGGCATGCGTCCTCCTATCCCACTGGTTTACCGCGACAAAGGAAACGCGCAAGGGGCACGGGTTTGAAAAACTGTCGGGCAACCCCAGCAGTTTTTCGTTTTAGCCAGCAAAGCCCCCTAGACAACTCGCCGAGCTTTGCTTGCATGGGATCGAAGGAATACAAACGTATTCCATAAGGGGCGTGACATGAGCTTTTGGGAGGTTGTCTATGGGTTAGGCAGGTTCGTTGGCGGCGCAATCTTGGTGTTCTGTGTATTCGTGACGCTTGCGGTTTTGAGTATGGAAATGGATCGGAAGGTCGCTCAGGTGGAAGCGGATAGGGCGAATCAGATCGCGATGCGCAAGGCTGACGTCATCATCGCGCTAGCTGAAGCGGCTGCTCCTGCTGAGTGCTCCGATGGCATTGGGGAACGATTGGAGTTGACGTGCAGGCTGCATGAGGAGCGGATTGAAGCGGCCAAGAACTTCCAGGTGCTGTATCGGATGAAAGTTGACGCCGAGAAGAAGAAGGAGGCCTACGGCCATTTTATGCGTGCCGAGGATGAGCTCGCCCGCTACGAAAGGGCGGCTTCCCAGATGGGCTCGAACATCGCGTTGCTGGAGTGGCAAGCCGACTACGCATTCACGGCCTATCGGTTGTCGGCGAGCTCACTCACCAGCCTATGCAAGCATTCCGACGCCTATGTTGAGGAGTGCGCCAAGGAAGGACTCTGATGGCCGCAGCAGAAAACTTCAAGCTCAACTGCATCGCCCGTCAAGACGTTATCGCGCCCCACTTTTCTTTCGCTTTACTGCTTGGCGCCCCCCTGACCGCGTTGCGCTGGGGTGGTTCGTGGTTGACTCAACTAAAGCTTGATTGGCCGGTGACCGAGGAGACCATGCGGCGCTTGGCTATGGGCCAGCACCTCGATGGGCAACAGCGGTTGTGGGAGTGCGAGGACCACCACACCTGCGCGGCGGGCTACCGGGTTTCGTTGCGCCTGCCCGATGGGTTCGCTGCGTTGCTCGACACCGACACGGATCAGAGGGCGTCGTTGCAAGCAGCCCACCGCCACGCCGTGGACCACGCGCTGTCGTCGCTGCCGTTTCAGCGGGATCACCGGGTGCTCTTCGTCGCGTCCGATCGACTGGAGGGCGAGTGGACGCACCACTGGTTGTTTGCCATGGCTTGCGCACCGAACGGGACATGGGAACGGCTGACGCAGAGCTTGCGACAGCCGGCCAGCGAGGCGGCCTACGTGCACGCCATGGACGCGTTGGTGAAGAGCGCCAGGCTGGATCGCTTGTTCCGCCCGGCGCCTGCAGCCCCTTCGAGGCTCCGGTTGTGATTCTCCAGCCCAAGCCACCCCTGACGGTTGTCCTGCCCAAGGTGCCGCTCCCGGCAGCACTGCGTGCCTCGCTGCTCGCGCACGCCAGGGCCGCTGGGGTGAGTGAGAGCGAAGCCGTGCGCCAATGGCTCACCGCCCACCTGGCGCGACCCCAGCTGCTGCGCTCTCCCGTCGCTGGCCCCAGAGAGGACCGCTTGCCGCCCATCCGAGCTTCCCAGGACCTCGTCGACGCGGTGCGTTCCGAAGCGCTGCGGCAAAGCGTGAGTGTGGCCGAACTCATCCGGCGGGTCGTGGCGACGCACGCGGTTTAACGCGCAGCTTGGCCACCCCCGGTGGGTGCCACTTCCCTTTCGCCAGACGTTTCTGCACGAAGGCGCGGTAAGCCTCGGGAGAGGGTGGGGACTTCCGTTTGTGCCGGCGCGTGTTGCAGAGCCAGCAGGCCGCGGCGATGTTCCCGGCCACGTCCTTGCCGCCGTCCTGTTGGGCCACCAGATGTTCGGCGGTGCAGCGAAGCGGGTTGGCCGTGCTCGGGCGCAGGCCGAAGGGTTTCAGTTCGTCAGGAGAAGCGTTCCACATGGGCAGGCTGCAGTAGCAGCAGCGGCCCTTCTGGGCGTGGAAAGCATTGGTTCTTAGGCGTTGGAGTTTGGGCATGCTTAGTCTCGGGAAAAAACAGGAAAAACGTTCCCGACGTCTCTAGGCGAGATCGATTCGGGCACCTGTTGCCAGAGCTAAGCAGGCAAAACACCGGGGGTAAGTTCCCACGCGGCAGGGGATTTATCGCGCCGGTCGGCGACGAAGTCAATATCCAGGCGGAACCGGAAGCTCAGAGCTTGCCGGCCGTCTTGTAAGCCGCCGCGCCCTGTTGGACGACGGTCTGCAGTTCGCTGACCAGGGCAGGGGACAGCGTCGTGAAGTTGAAGCACGACTTGCCTTGCATCTGCTTCTTAAGGTCAGGGCTGATGCCCTTAAGCAGGTCAGGGAAGTCGTAGACGGGCATGAAGTGAAACAGCGTCTTCTTGCCGGACACTTTGACCGCGGCAAAGAACACGGGCTTGCCCTTCGCGTCGGGCGCCGCGCAATTGGCGTAGAAGTGCGTGGGCTCGTCGTGAACGACCTTGAGCGCGGTCTGGTAGGGCAACACGAGATCGCGAAGGGTGCGAAACACGGGTTGATCCGTCTGAGGGGCGGTAGCAACGCGTTTGGCGGGTGACTTGCTCATGGTTCCTCACGGTCTGGAGGGAGTTCGCAGGAAGGCGAGCGCGATGAGGCCGACGATACATCCACCCACCAATGTAGCCATGGCGCTTTGCAGCAGAAACTGAGACGCCGTGATGCCGGCCTGCTCGAGCCACTGCGGGTGTATCCAGTGAACGTAGACGGCGCTCATGGCCACCATCGAGACGGTGGCGGCTGCGCAAGCGACCAGCAATTGCGGCAGGCCGCTGCGAAACGACAGGCGCCCCTCCTTTGAGCGTGCCCGGCGCAGAACCCAGATCAGTCCCACGATGGGAAACACGATGGACGCAAAGCCGGTGATGCGGCCTAAGTCAGCCCGAGTGGTGTGCAATCCCAACGCATACTCGGCCCACATCCACAGGCCCGTGGCCACGCCAATGGCCAAGCCAATCCACGCACTTGCACGCATAAGTTCTCCCCCTTCAAACGTGGCGAAGAACGTATACGGCGGGGTGCGACCCCACTTGGCGGATCTTGCGAACTTGCGCGCTCAGCCCGGGATCAAGGGAACGACGGGCAGGCAGCAGTCCAGATCGAACCGGTCCCAACCGATCTCCTCCGGGCGCTGGCGGAAGATCTCCATCGCGGGCAACGGGGCAGCCTGCCAACCACTGGCGGGAAGCCAGTTCCGGAACAGGTGGGTCCACGCCACGTCCACGTCCTGCAGTCCGCCTACGCAGCGCACCGAGGCCCAACGCGTGGCGGGTAAGGTGGTGCGGTTGAGGCCCGCCGAGCGGGGCAGGGAAGACGGAACGGTGCAGCAGAAGTCGTAACGGCATTCACCCAACGGTGTGATGTCGGGATCGTCCATCGACATGCCGATGAGCAAGGAGTGCTGCCGAGACAGTTCCGTGCGGTCGATCCACGCCTGGAGTTCCAGGTAGCCGTCCACCAACGCTTGAGGGTTCAGATACCCGCCGGTCACCCTGACGTAGGCAATGTCCATCGCCTCACGCGGCCGGACCGTGACGCGCCAGCGGCGCGGCTCGGAAGACGCAACCGGGGCAGGGAGTGGAAAGTCTGCTGGGCGTGAGGCCAGCACCGTCACGTCGGCCCGGGACGGGCTCACACCGAACGCCGAACGGAAGGCCTTGGAGAACGTGGAAGGGGATTCGAAGCCGCATTCCACCGCGACCTGGGCCAGGCGCTTGCGTGGAGACGTGCGCATGACGAACAACGCCCGTTCCAGCCGCGATCGGGATACGAAGGCCTGCAGCGTTTGCCCGGTGTGGGTGCGAAAGATCCGGTGGAAGTGGAACGGGGAAAAGTGGGCGACCCGGGCAAGCGCGGTGAGCGAAAGGTCTGCGTCGGGATGCCGCTGGATGTGGTCCAGAACCCGATTCAACCGCCGGAGGTAGTCGTTTCGGTGGTGTCTGGCCATTCTGGATCTGGCAGGGGTAATGAGGACAGCGGCTGACCGTTATGCCACCTAGTGTAGGTCGTGCTGCATTGCGTCAACCTTGCTGCGCCTGCTAATTCGCTGGGTGTTGACGGACATGCCGTATGGTCCGTGGGAAACGTTGGAGGAAAGAGCAATGGGTAAGACCTTGGCGGAACTGGATATGGCCCTCGACGAGCTGGCCGGATCGCTCCCTGGCCAGCTGGCGGATGTAAGGCCCGACGACCACTCGGACGCGTTTGCGGGACTTGCCGACGGTATCCTTGAGGCCACCCCGCCCGAGCACCACGACCACGTCTGGGGCCGGCTGCAATGCATCCAGCGGGACGCTGGCTTGATACCGGGCGACGACGAACCTTGCAGTGAATGACGATGACCACGCTTGATATCCCGCACTACGTCAAACAGATCCAGCAGTTGGACGGATGGATCAGCACCTATCCGTTGACAGAAGAGTTCCGAGAGAAGACCACGTATCGGCAGTTCCATGAGTTGCTCAAAGCGAAGCAGGCCGAGCTGGGGCTGACGCGGGACGTCTGGGTGAAGTTGGGAGAGATTGAGGGAGACGAGGATCTGGACAGTGCCTGGATGGAATACGGCATGACGCTGGACAATCGAGAGCTCGTCTGCCCCACCTACATGCTCGACCTGCCGCTCAACGCGTATTGGATGGCCGAGTATGAGCCGACGCTCAAAGCGGTGGACGACTACATCGAGCAGCAGCCCCAGGGTCCGCTCAGCGACGAGGAATTGTTGGACGTTGTTCGCAAGAACATCCCCACCACCCACCGCCCGAACTGAGGAAGTGCGATGTGCTACAGCGCTGAAGCATGGACGCTCTACGACAACTTTGTGAAAGAGTTCGGGGCGGACATCGACATCCGCGAATTCTGGGAGGTCTACCTCAAGCGGGACGAGGCCTACCGCGTCCGCAAGCCAGCCAAGTTCACGCCCAAGATTCCCAAGGGCATGGATCTGAACTTCCTGCCCCCGAAGTCGGATCTGGAGCGGCAGATTCAGGAGCTCATCTCCGAGTGGAATGGGCGCAAGCTCGCTGAGAGCGAGGCCGAGCTTGACGCGCAAAGAGCACGCCTGGCCGCCGCCGAAGCGAAGCTGGCGAAGAAGGAGACCAAGGCCGCCCTCAACGATCAACGGGTTGCGGGCAACAAGATCAAGCAAATGGAGCGCTGGATCGCCGACGCGAAGCGCACCAAGCTGGAACCTGCGAAGGACAATCGCATTTATCCCGACTGGTATGTCCCAGTCCTCATTTCGGAAAATGGGCGCAAGGTCGTGCGACCCATGCGCTACCACTGCCGTCCCGCCGGCATGGATCCGTCGATCGACTGGACGAAGGACGGACGCGTGTCGGGCACCTACAACGCTCGGCGGGACAAACTGACCCTGTTCTGGCGAAAACTTTTTGGCCACACGCATGGGCTCATGCTGGCCGAGACGTTTTACGAGAACGTGGACGACGGGATGGGCGGATCGAAAGAAATCCAGTTCCGCCCCAGCACCGGCGAAACCATGTATATCGCTTGCCTCTACTCCCACTGGGTAGACCCTAAGGGGGAGGAGCCAGACCTCTGGTCCTTCGCTGCGATCACCGACGAGCCGGAACCCGAAGTGGCAGCGGCAGGGCACGACCGCACGATCATCAACATCAAGCCTGAGCACGTAGACGCCTGGCTCAATCCGGATCCCAACAAACTGGAAGCATTGTTCGCGATCTTCGACGACAAGCGCCATCCCTTCTACGAACTGGTCAAGGAAGCCGCGTAGGCGCATTCGCGGCCACGCCATTTGTTGCTATCGTTCCGAGGCCGCCAGGAAGGCGGTTTACAGGGGAATACTATGCGCCTGAAAAAACTGGGTTTGGCCGCCGTGCTGCTGGCCGTGTCCACCCCCGTTCTCGCCAAGCAAGGGGAGGTCTGCTCTTCCAAGCCTGTGCTGAAGGATGGGACCCTCACCAACGACACCGTGTTCGAGTGCAAGACCGCCGGCTCGCTCACCATCCCGCAGCTCTACGCCCAGGGGTGGCGGGTTATCAGCGTTCTGCCGCAGGCCACCATGGGGACGGATCCGAACACCGGGTTGCCGCAGGCCAGTTTCGCGTGGACGGTGGTGGTCGAGCGCGATTGACCAGAAGGGGCTGGGGATTACGCTAGGTTGTGGCCACCATTTGGCCAGAAACTAGCCTATGGGCTATAACCCTTCGATCCCCTGAATGGAGCAATCCCCTTGGCCCTGACCACGCTGCAGTCGATCAACGCCGAAATCAAACAACTGGAAGCCCAGCGCAAGCTGGTTGAGAAGCGCGACGGCGAAGTGCCCAAGGCGCTGGCCGTGCTCCAGAAGTATGCGAAGGTCCTCAGCCCCGCCCAGCGTCGCCAGGTGGCCAAGCTCATCGGGGAGACGCTCGACAACCCACCGGCGCGCGCGCCCAAGTCCGCAGCCGGCTCTCGCAAGGGCCGCAAGCTCGGCAAGGTGGCCCCGAAGTATCGACTCCCCACCGGGGAAACCTGGGCGGGCCGCGGGCTGACCCCCAAGGCGTTTGCCACGTGGGCGAAGTCCGCCGAGGGCAAGGCCTGGGCCCAGGCCAACCCGGGCAGCAAGTTCCCGCCGGCCAGTGGGGCGACGAAGGCCCCCGCGAAGGCGACAAGGAAGGTGGCCAAGAAGGTGAGAAAGGCGGCCAAGACAACCACCCGGAAGGCCGTCAAGAAGCCCGCGAAGAAGACCGCAAAGAAGGCGGTCAAGAAGGCCTGATCATGCGCGGAATAATCCCCTGGAAGAATTGCGCCAGCTACCTGGCCCAATAGCTCAAAGGAATAACCGTCGAGCAGTGTTTGATTGAAAGTAGAGGGGGTGGGAGTGCGTAATCTGCAAGAACAGCTTTTCGATGCGGCAAATGGCGGACGCGTGGGAACAGTCCGGGAGCTATTGAGTCGGGGAGTGGACCCGAACGTTGCTGTTGAAGTGGGAGACCAGTCGTTCGAAGGCAACGAGATGCCTCTGCACAGAGCTGCCATGAAAGGGCACTTGGAGGTCTGTGTGGCGTTGATTGCAGCGGGCGCCAGCGTGGAAGCCGAGAGCCGCTGGCACCATTCGGCGGAGGAGCCCGGCGATCGGCCGTTGCACGCGGCACTGCATGAAGATCATTTGGCAATAGTGGAACTGCTGTTGCTCGCCGATGCCGATGCAAACGCCGCTGGATACTTGGGGCATACGCCCGCCCACGAGGGTTTGATGAGCATAGACCCGCTGATATCGCTGAAACGGCACGGCGCCGACTTCAACGCGATGAACGACGCCGGGGATACCGTGTTGGCGGCGGCGGTGCGTGGGGGATTCTCCTATGCGGTGTGCGAATGGCTGCTGGCCAACGGTGCCGACCCGCGCTTGGTGGACCCAGGAGCCTTGGTGGACGAGGCGCCCTCGGAAGACACCTTTGAGCTGGTGGTGAAGGCGCGCGGAGAAACTTTGGGGGACTGGATAGGCCGCTGATCCCCGGACAAAGTCCGAGCCGAAGCGCGGGGTTTCCTGACCCCCATGTCGCGGTCGCCGCCGATCGACGTGGCCCGCGCGAGCAGGCACATTGTCTCCGTTGCCCAGGCCACTGCACCCGCAGGACGCGTAATCAGAACGGAAGCACCGCAGCTGACTCGCGCAGCGAGCCAGTTGCGGCCGGGAAGGGGGCCGGCGGAGCCATCACCCGCCACCAAGCGCAGGAGCGACAAAGCCCCGGACCTCCGGGGCTTTTCTATTGCGCGGCCGCTCGCCCCTGGCAACGGGCTGCGTGCTCGGCTAGGTAGGGCTTTGTTGTCAGTTTCGGTTGTAGCCGTGCTCGCGCGATAGCAGCACGGATTTCCAGTGGCTTTCGCGCTGGCAGATGTCGTCCTCGGTGGCGGACAGGTCGGCAATTTCCAGGACGGCGAAGCGCAAGGCGTGCCGGCGATCTTCGGTGGCTTCGATACCGAACTCCTTGCGCAGGGCAACGTTGCCGCCGTGCCCATTGGCCGCATACGCGCACCAGCGGCCCCAGATGCCGTCCGCGCCCGATGCCTTGCCCACGTAGAGCCGACCGGTGGCCGTGTCGGTGATGACGTAGATCCCCTTCACCGATGACAGGGCGGCGCGCCAGGCCGCCGTCTGGTTGCGCACCACTGTGTCCAATTGCGCTTTGGTCAGGTTCACGGCCTTGAAGCCCGGGAAGTCCGCGATGGTCAGCCGCTCAGCCAACAGCTCCGTCACGGTCAAGTCCTCGGCCAGGGTTTCACCCTTGGGATAGGAATGGCGCTCGGTGTATCGGCTTTCCAGGAAGAGGCGGCCCACCCATTCCTCGCACGACGGCACCCGTTCCAACGTGTAGTAGAAGTGAGGCTTGGGGTCGGCCTCTTCCACGCAGTCGAAGGAGCGGAACAGGCCCGCATAGAGCCAGCGGGTGGGCGAGCCCGCGCTGACCAAGGACACGACAAACTCGCGCTGGAAGTTTCGCTTGTTCTGCCAGCGCTGCCATTCGTCGAACTGACCCTCCAGGAACACGTCCAGTGGGCGTTCGTTGCCGTTGTAGCGCGCCAGGTGGACCTTGGCCTTCGTCGCCTCGAAGGTGGGTTCCCAAACCTTGAGCAAGTCGAACAACTTCATGGGTTCGAACCTCGGGTATGACGGGCCACGCACGCCGCCGCGTGCTCGGCAAGATGGGCGGGGTTGGGCCGATGGGCCGTCGTCGTGGGTAAGGCCAGTGGCTTGCCCACGAGCGTGGCGTAGTCGGTGGTGAGCAGCGACGGCGCCAGGGCCACGGTGTGCTCCGGGGTGATCCAGAGCAACTGGCAATCGAAGAGGGTGTGGAGGTCGGCGCGAAGGAGCAGGCCGTTGTCCAACCGGTTCGTGTGCTCGCCTCTGTAGGGCAGCACGTGGGCCGCTTCCAGCACCTCCAGCGCCGAGCACCCGGTGACGGCGCAGCGTCCGCCATAGGCGTCCAGTAGCTTGGCTCGGAAGAGCGGTTGACCACGGCGCTGGGCCACCGCGCGCATCGCCCACACGCGGGCGTCGTGGTCGCTGTTCAGCTGCGTGTCGAACGCGTCCGCCTGCGCCTCGGCTTCCACCCTGGTCTGGTCGTCCAAGGCCAGGGGCAGCGCTTGCCACTTCCTTTCGGCGATCGGGATCAGATCCCAGTGGCCGTGCTGGGCCGGGTTGAACAGCACATAGCGAGTGCGTCGCGGCGGGCCCATGTCCACCACTTTGAAGAGACGGTCGTGGGGATGGTCCTGATCGCTTCGCCAGTTCGTGCGGGCGTAGTTGTGGTGGGCACGGCTGGCGCTGTTGACGGTGAACAACTCCAGGTCGGCGCGCGCGTTGCCCAATGGGTCGTGGGGAAAGTGGGCGCGGTCCCAGGCTTCCACCTCGGCCAAGGTGGCACTGCCCACCTCGGCAATGGCATCCACTGCCCGCCAATACTTCACCCCGTCGCGCTTCGCGCGTGGCTGGGCCATCAGCTACCTCCTCCGTGCCCGCGATAGGAATGGGCCTGTTTTGTCCGGTGAGTGGGTTTTGGCGGCTTGTAGCCGCACAAAGGAAAATTGGAGCACGAGCGAAAATCCCCGTAGGGCCCTGTGCGCAGCACGAGCACGCCTTGCTTGCAGCCTGGGCAGGCTTCTTCCTGGACGGCTTTGCCCTCGGTGTCCGTGATCACCACGGCTCCGTCTTGTTCGAGCTCCCGAAGAAACGTCGAGCATTGGCCCTTGGCAGTGAACATCGCCACGCTTCGTCGGGCACGGGTCAGGGCGACGTAGAACAGCCGGCGTTCCTCGCCAAAGGTGAAGGTGTCTCCCTCGGGCATGGCCAAGGCGAGCACCGGATCGTCGGTGCGGGTGTTGGGGAAGCTGCGCCCTTTCAAGACGGAAAGCATCTCAGGCAGGATGACGTAGTCGGCTTCGCTGCCCTTGGAGCGATGTATGGTCAGGAACGACACGTCCACCCAGCGGTTGAACCGGCCCTGCTTCAGGGGCACATACTGCCGATCGGCGTTGTATCGCCCCAGCACGTAAACCGACACCTTGCCGTTGCGACCCGTAGGGATTGTCCCGTCCCTCACCTGTTCTCCCAGACCCACCACGAATCGGTCGATCGCATCGGCCAGCTTTTCCTTGCTGTCCACCTGGAACGCTTGAAGGACCGGGCCATGGGGAGGCGTAGTCGAATGCACGCGCTTGGCAATCTGGGCAGGGTTCTTGGAGACAAATGCGCTGGAAACATCGCACAGCGCCTGGGGGCATCGAAACGTTTGCTCCAGCTTCAGCACTTGGCCATGGCCAAACCACTGCCGAAACCCAGTCATCACCGACACGTCAGCACCGGCGAAGCGGTTGATGGACTGCCAGTCGTCGCCCACGGCGAAGAAGAAACGCCCCGGTGCCTTGACCAAGGCACGGCACAATCGTGCCCGCGCCCGTGACGCGTCCTGAAACTCATCGGCCATCACTAGATGGTAGGGCGATTCCACGCGGCCGCTTTCCAGATGCTCGGCGGCTTGGTTGAGCATGTCCTCGAAATCGATTCCATCCTCTGCGGCCAACGCCGCGTCCCAGGCGTCCATGATGGGACCAGCAATGTCGAGGAACATCTCGTAGCGCTGCTTAAAGGCATCTGCAGGAAGTGAACTCAGCCGTCGTTGGAGCGCCGGAATGGTGAGGCCGTTGCTCTTGGCATGGCTCATGAACGTGCGCACGAGCCCGATGAGCTCCACGGAATCCATGGGCTTCTGCCCACCTTGGGGGATTTCCCGTTCGGGGTTCGGATCCATCACCACCCCGCGGACCGTCAGTTCGGCCTCAAGGCGAGGGAGATCAACTTTGGTTCGCAGGCCGTGGGAGGTGGTTTCGAACAGCGCGGTGCCCATGTCCTTGTGCAGCAGCCGCTTCCACTGGACGCCCTCCAGATAGCCTTCGAATTCCGGTGGGGGAAGGCCTTGGGCATTGAGTGCGAAATGTTCGTGGTAGAGGTCCAGCTTGGGATAGTAGAAATCGGGCTTGTATTGGCGATGATGTTCATCGGCGGTGCGGTGCTGGTAGGCAGGCTCGTATTGGTAATCGACGCCATTCAAGAAGAGGAAGTTGGCGATCATCACCTCCTCTTGGCTTTTGACACGCTCGCCCTTTGTGGTGACAAGCGCGCCCTTGCCCTGGGCATCCCAGACGTCGGCCGATTCCGAAGCGCCGAACGCCGGTAAGTCTTTACCGAAGACGAAGCGGAACAGGTCCCACTGATTGCGGAATTCGGAGGAACGGTCCTTCAGCTGGTCCACAATCTCGGTGAGCTTGCGCACCCCACCAGCCGCATCAGTGGCCCAGTCTGGGATGTCGGGCTTCTCGCCGGTGGCCTTGCCGATGATGCGCAGGCCCAAGGCGTGGAAGGTGGATGATTCCACCGCCACATCCGCCATTCCCAGTCGCTCGAAAGCCTTGGTAGCGCGCTCCTTGAGCTCTTCAGCGGCCTGCTTGTTAAAGGCCAACAGAACAATCCACTTGGGATCCACGAACCCGCGGTGGATGGCGTAAGCCGCCTTGGCTACCATCGTGGAGGTCTTGCCCGAGCCGGCCGAGGCCACCACCTGCACGCGGTTGTCGAAGCACACCACGGCCCTAGCCTGTTCCGGGGTGAGCGGTTTGCTCTCCACCCGGTCCAGCAAGTCTTTGCAGTCCACCAATTCGCGTTCCACGTGGGCGGTATTGAGCGCCGCCCAGGCTTGCCGATGGTCTCCTTCCCAGGAAGCTATCGCTCGCTCGATCTCCTTTGCTGTCGGGCCCAATCGCATCTGGACGCCGGGCTTCTTGAGGCGAGCACGCATCCCTTGAGCATCAACGGTGGGGCGCGCTGCAATGACCGCAGCTTGTTCTTCGTGGGTGAACCAGCGACGCTGTTGGGCGCAGCGCTCTTCCTCACTGGCCATGAGCGCCAGCCACCGTTCAAGAGGTTGGCGTTCGGATTCCAGGAATGCCACGTCTTCTCGGAGTCGCTTGTCCGCTAAAGCCAGGTTCAACGCGTGGGCAAGGGCAGCGCCCTGGGCGTTGGGCAGCCCGTCGGCTTTCACCTCCTGGCCGCGCCCGGTGCGGAAAGTAATATCCGTCCAGAACGTGCCGGTGTGGACACGGTAAGTTGCCTCGTCCTCGACGTTGACCCGGTGGGTCCGGCCCTCCAGTGTCAAGGCGAGCTCCAAGCCCTCCAGGCGCAAGCGCCAATCCGATGATCCCGTTAAGTGCTGGCCCAGCCACGACGGGGCCCATTCCTTTGCCATTCCTTGTCCCATCTTTCCCCTGGAATGCCGGCGTGACAGATCGCGACAACCGGCTGCCCCATGGTAAATGGCATGGGCTCTTGCGGTAATGCCTGGTCTGGCCCTACATGCTGGGGCGCCGTCTCAGCCCGTGAGAGTGCCCACGGGCACGCTGGCGCCCGTAAACTGGGCCGGGGAACGGGCCTTGGGTCCGACAAGGGGGAAGGGATGAAGCACCGTGTATGGGCCGGCGCGTTGGCGCTGGCGTTGATGGCAGGGCACGCCCAAGCCGATCCGGCCAAGCTGGGTTCCACCCCTGCGCCGGTGGTGACGGTGAAAGGACGCAGCGTTCAGGACGTTCAAAACGCCATCGTGGCGATGATGCTGCCCGCGGGGAAAACCCCGACCCGGCAGGACCAGAACGTCATGGTCTATGAGTTCCCCCTCTCGTTCTGGCAATCCATTGGCGTGCAGATGGCGCAAGGGAACAGCGGGTGGCAGGAGCCCAAGGGGCGCTTGACCTTCACGATGGCCCAGATGGCTTCTGACGTGATGGTGAGCAACAAGTTCGAGACTGTGGCCACCAACATGTTCAACGCCAGCAATTCGGTGGAGATCACCAACCCGGTGGTCTACAACGAGAACCACCTGGGGTTGCAACTGGTAGCGGCCTTTGCCGAAGGGCGCATGGTGCCCGGGGACCACAACGCGCTGGGCATTCAGGCCTACGAGAAACCCACCCGAAAGACCCGCAAGGTTGGGGCCGTAATCGAAACCCTGGTGCCCGGCGCGCCAGCCGAACAGGCTGGACTACGCCCCGGCGACGTCATCACCCACATCGGTGGCGTCCCCCTGGCCGAGCAGAGCCCTGCCGCCATCCAGCTGCTCGGTTTCTTGCAGATCGGTGAAGCAAAGCTACAAGTCCTCAACAAGGGCGAAGTCGTCGTCCACAAGCGTCCGGCGCCCAATGCCCCTCCAGTGGCTCAAGCGACCGCCACTCCAGCACCCGCAGCGACCTCCGTTCCCACCGCCGCAGTTCCGCCTTCCGCGCCATCCTCACCTGCCTCGTCAACGCAAGAAAGCGGACAGGGCTGGTGGCAGAAACAGAAGCAGGGCGACTGATCACCATGCGAGGGATGGGATGGAGCCTCATCATCGTTCTGGTGGCTGCCGGCTGGCTGCTGGATACGATTGGGAAGACTGCATTCACAGTGGTGGTATGGGTCATCGTGGGCTTGGTCCTATTGGCCCAAGTCGCCGGATTGCTGGCAAAGATGGGGGTGCTTCGAATGCCGGCACCCCCTGCGTCCGGCCAGATGAGCCCCCAGGACGAACATCGGTGGCAGCGTTCCCGTCAGCAGCGCGAACGTGGTGTGGCTGCCTTATTGGCCGCCGTCGAGCAGCGTGACCACGCAGCGGTGGAGCAGTTGGTGCTCCAGGAGAACGTGAGCCCTTACGAATCAGGCCTGTTCAAGAACCAGCGGTTGCTCAGTGCCTACGCCCTGGCCAGCGAACAGGGGTTCGATCCGGCGATTCGATTTTTCGAAGCCTGGAAGAACCACGGAAGTGCCGCGCGCATGGAGCCCTGAATTACCAATCCCTACGGCCGTTCTTGGTCGCGCAGCCCCGTTGAATCCACGTCGTGATGTTGGCGTCGCACAGGGCGGTGTCATCGCCGTCCACGTTGGTCATTCCCGACGGTGGGGCCGACCACATGTTCTGGAGCACGTAGCGCGGCTCAATACCCATGCGCACCAGGTAACCAAAGACCTGGCGGTAGGGCTCGCTGTCAAACGGAATGGCTTGACCGTCGGTGGTGTAGATCTGGTGGAATCCGAGCTTGGGGTAGGGCGACCAGTTCTGCCGCTCGACACCGGCCATGAACACCAACGGGCACGCGGAATAGCAGTTGTTGAACAGGGTGGTGTCCAAGCCCTTGCTGCGGATGTAGGCGCCGGCCTCCATGGCTTCGTGGACGTAGCCCCCCCCGCTGCCCAAGGCCACGACCTCGACGGTGGGGTTGGCTTCGATGGCGTCCTGGATCTTCTGGGCGAACCCTTCCTCAATGTCGCCCAGCACTTTCAGGGCCTTGCCGTCGTTGGTCACGACGTAGAAGGAGGACTGCCCCTCCTGTTTGATGAAGGCCCGGGGCAACCCCAGTTGTCCTGCGCAATCCAGGTTCCAGGTCACCACCCTTTCGTCGTGGGACATGCCTAGGATGTGCTTGGCCACCCCGGCAAAGTTCCCCAGAGACACCGACATGATCCGAAGATCGGATGCGTTCTCCGTGGTCTGGGTCTCGTAGTCGGGCGCGTAGGTGATTTCCAGCCCCTTGACCAGGTCGGCCTTGCCCAGCAACTGACCGAGCACGAAACACTTGTGCTCGGGGATGTGGATCTCGTTGAACGCTGTTCCGGCTTGGGTGTATCCGTCGATCGCCACGCCCGCCTCAAACACTTTCGTGCCCAAGGCGTCCCGTTCGGCGGCCAGCTTCTCCAGCCAAGCCACCACCGCCGGATCGTCGGTATGGGCCTTCGGTGCTTCTGGAACGGGGGCGGGTTCTTCCACCGGAGCAGGATCAGGCTCGGGTTCGGTCACCGGCTCGGGAAGCGCGGCCGGTGGTTGCGGTGCCGCCATGGGCGGAGGAGTGGGCGCGTTGCATCCCGCGAGCATGGCCACGAGGGCCAGGCCAATGATCCGTTGGCTCATAAAGGTGTTCTTCCCCTGATGGGGAAAGGATACCCCGGAGGGTCCCGCCGGTTCGCATGGCCGGGGCAGCACCACCTGCCACCCCACCGCAAGGCCTTCGCAGCCCATGCCCCGTGCGGCCGCTCGATGTTCGACAGCTGAAACGCCAGGACCCTCCTCAACCGGTGAGCGAGGCGAAGACGGGTGGGGCAGGCCATGTCATGGCTCCATTGGGGTCGGTTGCTTCATCGCGGCACCTTGGGTTCACGCGTCCGAGCGCAAGTGCTTCGCACTCCTCCACGGTGTTTCGGCCTCTAGGGCTCCTGCGCTGCCGCTTGCTCGCTGACGAGGTGCTGCACGGCCTTTCGTCTCCCCGGATCGGTTCGCGAGCAATCCGCTCAAACCCAATCGGAGAAAGACCATGGCCAAGAAGAACCAGCCCGCCAACGACCGCCTCGACGCCTTCTTGGTGGAGGAATACGAAGTCCAGGGCGACAAGCGCAGCAACTGGTCGAAGATCGGCTCGGCCTGGCCGCACCAGGACGGCAAGGGCTACCGCCTCGTCCTCAACGCGGTGCCGGTGAGCGGAGTGGTGGTCCTGCGTCTTCCGGAGCCGAAGGAAGACTGACCTCACGGGGCCCTTCGGGGCCCCTTTCTTTTCCTCAGGGAGAACACCCATGAAAACCATCAATGCCCAGTGGCGCAACGGCTTCAACGCCGCTCTTCAGTCGCACTTCGCCATCACCATCGGCGACGCCGGCCTTACCGATACAGATCTCGTCAGGTATTCCGATCTCCCGCCCGAGCAAGCCGCTCTGCAGTTCGGCGAAGACTATGACCTGGACCGGGTCGACCAAGGGTGGCGCTGACACACGCACGGGGCCTTCGGGCCCCTCATCGGCGACTTGCCTAACAAAAATGCGCGCGGTGCTTCGCGGATTTGAACTTTAGTCTGCAACGTCCCCTTGCGCGTTTGTCGTGCAGGAGTATCCCAGAGGTATGACGAGGGTAATACCCGGGTCATACACCGACAAACGAAACGCTGGGGAGGAGCGAGATGTTTATCAATTTCAGAATGACGTGGAGGGGCATGGTCAATGTGTTGATCCTTGTCTACCTGGTGAGCTTGCTCTACCTAGGAATGAATCGCTGGGATCAATTCTCAAGCGATTGGAACCGAACGTTCGGCGCCAACATGCCCAACGCCAGCGCCATGAGCGACGGGGTCGATCACGCCCGTTCATACCTGCCGTCGGTAGCAGATGAATACATGGAAAAGGCAGAAGCGGATGCGAAGAACAGCCGTTCCCTTTTCGATGTGCTCAGGGGCACCTTGCACAGCCTGGGGTTGTCCGACACCCAACCGCAAGGGCTGCCCTACGGCATGAACGAGAACCTGGAGAGCCCCTATGACCATCTCGCCGATTAAGCCCCTCGCACGCATCACGCTGCGCGACTGGCGTGATCTCGCCGTGTTCCTCCTGGCAGGATTGAGCGGATGGGTCTTGCTCAAGCTCTGCGCGCAAACGCTGCTCGATCCCAATGCCAAGCTGGCGGATCTCGCAATCGGGGTGGGCGGACTGGTTATTACGTATGCCGTGATCAGCGCGTGGGTGATGGTGCCCGCGGTGATGCTGGCAGGTGGCGCATGATCACCTTCGGAGCCATCGTAACCACCGCCTGGGTGGTCCTCTTCCTCTTCATCGTCTTTTGCATCGCCGGCATCCATTGGGGAAGCGCGAAGCGACAGGCGGGGAATGCCCGCCGCCGTTCGCTGCTGAAAGCCGCGATCATCGCGGGATTGGCGGTGGCGGTGGTGCTGTCCTTGGCGTTGCCATGACCCGGCCGGCCTACGTTCAAATGGCCGTGAAGTTGCCCCCTGAGCTCAAGGAGCGTTTGGAGCGGGTGGCGGAAGAGGAGCAGCGGCCTGTCTCTGACCTAGTGCGCGAGCTGGTCAGGGAGGGGCTGGCCAAGCGTGCATTCATGCCGAATGGAAAAGGCACCTGAAACACGGCACCATCTGATCATCCAACCGGATGGGGTGGACGGTGGTTCAGCGGTATCCCTATGAGCCTCTAGGCGTGCACGTCACCAATGAGGAGACCGTCACCTGCCAGTTCCGCAAGGTCGAACTGAGCAATGATTTCGGAACCAGCGAAGCCATGCTGATGTTCTACAGCCAACACGGGCGTTGCGCGCGGTGCGATGGTCCGATGGACGACTGGGCACGGCACGAGGCCTGCAAGCCCGGACCCCGTCGATTCCGTAGCATCCAGGCCCCCGACCTGGAGGTGGCAATGCCGTCGGCTGTCTACGTGTCGGGCGGGGCATTGCGAGGCAAAGAGGGCCAGCTCCGTGCGGCGTTCCTACGGCAACAACGAACGAAAGCCGTCAGCGGGTCGCGCACTCGCGCAGAAGTCAGGACGCTGCTCGATCTGCAGGAGCAACGGTGCTACTACTGCTTCGCTTCGCTTGTCGGCCCAGGGGGCTCGGTGAACGCACCGGGGGAGCCGACAACCTGCCACGAAGATCATTACGTGTCGCTGAGGTGGGGTGGGAGTCATTCCATCTCCAACATCGTCCTGGCTTGTGTGGACTGCAATTCTCGGAAGCGTGACATGCACGGCGACGACTTTGCGCAGGAGTGCTTGGAGGCTGCGACAAGGGCTGTTCGCAAGGGCTTGCTGCGCATCCACCAAGCCAGGGCCGCTCACTTCAGCCGTTTGGTGGCCGTTGACGACCCTTCTGTCTCAGCTGGGGAGACGGGCACCCCGTAGCGTGCCGGAATGGATCAGCCTGTCCGTTATGTGCCCGCCGCAAAGCGATCTCACGATCTGGTCTGGGACCGGGTGAGCGGTGACACCCTCACCCTCGAAGGCTTCATGGAAGGCCGGGACTACGGGGAGGTGGTCCGGGATGGTCGTCTGGCAGCGGAGCTTGAGCTGCTCGACGGAACGCCGCGCTACGTCTGCCCCCACTGCAAGGATGCGATGGGGGTTAGGTCCAAGGCGATTCGGGCGCGCACGGAAAATCGGTTCTACTTCGATCACCTCACGGCGCGCTTGCGGGAGACTTGCACGGGTCGCAAAGGCCACTCGCCCGCGGCCATCCTGGCCCGCAAGTTCGGGCTACACAAGGAAGGGTCGCTCCACAAAGCCTTCAAGCAGTGGGTGAGCGACAGCCTGGCTGCCGATGCGTCCTTCTCCAATACCCAGCTGGAGCGGCGATGGTGGGACGTGGACGGCGCGAAGTGGCGCCAGCCCGACATTCAGACCCAGCGGGACGGTCAGCGGTGGGCCATCGAGATCCAGCTGTCCACCACGTTCGTGCACGTCATCGCCGAACGCATGAAGTTCTACCGCGAGAACACCGGGCACATGCTCTGGCTGTTCAAGGACCTGGACCTGTCGAAGTTCCGGTTGGCCGAAGACGATCTGTTCTTCTCCAACAACCGCAATGCATTCCGGGTCACCCCGCAAACGGTGGCACGGTCGCAGCGCGAGGGGCGCTTCTATCTGGAAGGCGCCTGGCTGGAGCCCCGCCTTACAAACGGGGTTGTGGAGGATGTGGAGGTGCGCCGGGAGGTGGCCTTCGACGAACTGACATTCGACACCTGCAGCCGCGGCGTTCCCAGGGCCTACGCCTTCGACTACGAGGGGAACAAAGCCCACGTCGAGAAGGAACAGGCGGCGTGGAAAGAGGAACAGGTGTGGGCCCAGCGACGGGAGGCTTTCGAGACGTTCTACGTCGCACTGCTGCGTGGGGAGATCGACGACTACAAGGAGCGGGATCGGCGCTGGGAAGGACTGCGCCGCTCCTTCGCGCAGGTGGGAATCACTCTGCCTCAAAACGCCAAGGGTCAAGGAGAACTGGACCGGCTGCTGATGGCCGGCTACTCGGCCAAGCATGGCCAGGGGAAACCCATCGGCATCGGATTCGAGACCATGGCTGAACTCGGTCACCACATCCACAAGGTCTGGCCCAAGACCCTCTGGTTTTACCGGTGCATGCTCCGCGCCCACGGCCAGTTGAAGACCGTGTTGGAACAGGACCGAACCGGGAAGCTCCAAGGCAAGATGAAAGCCGTGTTGTCCAGCCTGGCCAAGGGTGAGGCCAGCTTTCAGCCCGACCGGACGTGGGACGGGTTGCTGCTGCGCCTGTTCCCTGAAGTGGCGGACGTGTGGCGTGCCGATCCATCGCACGTCGCGGACGCGGTGCTGCGCCAATCGGCCTCGCAGGGGCGCTAGACCGCGAATGGCTGGAGGGCACGGTGAAGATCGCTTCGCAGGACTTCAAACTCGCCGTTGAGTAACCGGGCCGTTCGCCGCATGGTTTCCCAGTCAGGGGACTGCGCAGGGATCGTCCTTGCGTTGTCGAGGAGCGCGTCAGCGGCGCTCGAAAACCCAACGAGGCGCTGATGCAACTGATTCGGCAACGCGAGGTCTTGGGCGAGCAGTGCCCTGGCCTCCGCCGCATTGAGCTCGGTCATGTTCAGATCGACGAGGGCGGCGAGTTCAACCCTGGGTGAGGGTTGCGCCTGATCGGTGGGGGTGGGGCTCAGCAGACGGGAAATCCATTTCCACATCGGGATCATTCCTTGTTGTGACTGCTATTCCTTGGTGAGGTTCGACAACTGCTCGATGAGCACGTTGCGTTTTTTCGGTGGCAACTCTGAAAGCTTCTCCAAAACCTCCGCCAACCGGACTTGCTGGGCCTCGTTGTGCTCGCCCAGGGCCAAGATGGCGTTGGCCATGGCCGGAGAACTGGCCAACAGGTAGGCGGGTGGGACGTCCAAGGCCAGGGCCAGCTCGAACAGCGATTCCAGGCTGATGGCCATGCTCTCGCTTTCATAACGGCTGATCCGCGCGGACGCGGTGTCCTTGTCCAACCCCATGCGCACCCCGACCTCGCGTTGGCTCAGGCCTCGCAGCTGGCGGGCCTGGCGCAGGCGCGCCGCCACGACAGCCCGAGGGACCGGCGGGGGAGTGCTCACGGGCTGAACGGATGCAATGCAGGCATGCCGACAGGATGACCCAGGCCCTACGCCCCGGGTAGACTCTACGCACCACGTAAGTTCGTGGCAAGGAGCCAACAGGGGGTTCTATGGCAAGCAAAGGGTGGGCCGGCGCGCTGACGCTGGCCTTGGCGTTCCAGGCCCAGGCCGGGGACGGGAAGGGGTTGCTGGAGACCATCGGGAGGGCACTGGGCAACACCCCGCGGGTGGCTGCAGAGAAGGCGCGCAGTCCTTACCTGGAGCCGGCCGGGACCTACTGGGATCTGGACCAGGAGATGCTGGAGGGGGCGCAGCACCTCCGGGTGGGTCAAACAGCGACCGGTGGGGCGGGCTCGGACATGTGCGACATGGACCTGCTCGCGATGGCGCACTCTGACTACCAACAGGACGCCAAGCGGCGGCAGTGGTGCCTCTACCAGTGGTGGGTGGCCGAGACCAAGATCAACGGCCCCAACGGGATCGAGAAGACGCAAACGGACGCAATTGAACGCCGGTATGGGCCTGCAATCGACGCGCGACGGGACAAGTTCAAGACCACTCGCCGCTTCGCCGTTCGCCCGCAGTTTGCGTCGCTGGGCGGCATCGAATACAACGCTGCCCGAGGTGTCATGGAAGTCTACGTCCCCATGCCGCAGATCTCCGCCTCTGGACTGTCGGTGACGGGCAAAGGTTTCGTGCCCTGGCATCGGGTCACCCCCACTGGGGTCTCCAGTCCACCCCACGCCGGGCGATACGAGCTCTTGATCCGCATGGACCCGGCGGAAGCCGCCAGCCTCGCCAAGCAAGGCCGCGACGCCAGCGATGACCTTGTCGTCTTCACGGTCAACCGGGTATGGGTCGAGAACGCGGTCCCGAAAATGGACGTGACGGTTGAGCGGGTGCGCGTCGGCTACCGCAACGAAACGATCGAAGTGGATCTCACCAAGAAGCAAGGAGCAAGCTCATGAAGAACGCAGGAGTCGCACTGGCACTCGTGGCGCTGTCGCTGGCAGCGTGCGGAAGCAAGGCGGACATGCCCACGGCCGAGCAGGTGGCCAAGGCCTATGAAACGCACTTGAACGCCAACCTGGTCGCCCAGCTGGGGCAGCGGATGGAGGTTCGCGGCTGGGATGACCTGGAGGTGGATTGCACCGCCAGTGGTCCCGAACGTGTCACCTGCGTGACCGGTGGCACGCTGGACCTGGTGGGGTTCCAGGGTGGGGTGCAGTTGAAGCCCGAGCCGGTTCCCGTGCCGGCGCAGTTCGACCTCACGTTTGCGAAGCAGAACGACACGTGGGTGCCGGTCAGCGCCCAGAAGAAGAGCTGACCTTGCCAGTTCGCCAGGACGCGGTATGAGTAGGGGAAGCAACCCATAGAGGAGGTCCATATGAAGTCCACGTCGCATCACATGAACTGGGGCGCCCTGGTGCCCGCCTACGTCATCCTCGGCGGTGCAGCCTTGCTGTCCCTCGGAGCGGCGCAGGAGATCGGCCAGAACAACGGCTATCCCTTCGGTGTTGTCCTTGCACTGCTCGCGAGCGCTGGCCTTTTCGGTGTGCTGGCGCTGCTGACCTGGATGAACTGGCGTGCAGCGCGCTTCCGAGCCTCCCGTTGGGACAGGTTTGACCAGACGGGTCAGAAGGGTGGCTTCCTCAAGGGCTTCATGTGGGGACTGCTTGGCGTCTTCGCCCTTCACGTGGCCCTGTTCTTCGCTGCGTTCACTCCTGCAGCACCAGAAGCGGTGAGGGCCATCGCGTCCATCGCGTTGCTGCCGTTTGCCGTCCTCTACACCGTTGTGCCACTGGTGACCGGTTACTTGACGCGCTTCGTGCGAGCAACGCGAATCTGAGAGAAGAAAAACCAATGAGCCAGTTGAAGCCCCCGAAAGGGGGCTTTTTTGTGCCCAGCGAAAAGCATCTGAAAAGCACCACCTGGCGGTGGAAAGCACATCGCCTTCGGCGCGGGTTCGATGTTAGGAATATTTGCTTCGCGAGGCCGCAGATTTTCACTTTAGTCAAGAAGTGATCCATGGATCGCATGGACAAAATGGAATGGCGATCTACCTTGAAATAGTGGATTGGCAATCACGCCTTCCCAAGCCAAGGAGAACCCACATGAACGTCCAAATCGCCCAATCGATGAACAACGCCACCGATGACCAGGAGCGCTACGCCATCCTGGCCGGCTTCGCCCGCGGCAACGACGAGTTGCGCGCCAAGGGTGCTGCAGAAGAACTGGTGGACGCGCTCTACTACGCGGGCGCCGCCTTCAACCGCTGGAAGGCCATCGCCACCGTCCGCGAAGCTGCGGCGGCCTGAGGAGCTGGTGATGCTGCCCTTGCGCAACCCCCGCTTGGACAACCCCATGGGGCGCCTGCCGACGTCCTTCGTCAACACCGGCGATGCCGACGAGATCCGCCGGTTGGCCGAGAAGCACGGCATTTCGTTCAACGAAGCCGTGCGACAGATTGTGGCGCTCTACTTCCGCCAGCCATTCCCCCTATCAAGCAAGCGAATGGGCGACAGCAAGACAGATCGGCTGCCCGAGATGGTGGCCCCGCGCCACCTTGTCGAAAGCATTGGTGTTCTGGCGTCTTCGTTGGGCCACACCCGCGGCGAGGTGTTGCGACAGATTATCCGTGGCTCATTGAGGAAGCGTCATGGTCGTCATTGATCGCACCCCGCCACCGCCCGGCAGCCCCAGCGCGGAGCTGATTCACGCGTGCATCGAGGGCAACCTGGTGGGGGTGCTTGAGGCGCTACGACAGGGGGCCAATCCCAATGCGTGGCGGGAGAACGAAGGTCCGGCCATCCACTCGGCGCTGGCCTGGCCACGCATCGTTGAAGCCCTGATCGAAGCGGGGGCGGAGCCGCACGCCCGCAACTTCTGGAGTGAACGGCCGCTGGAAAAGCTCGCAGCGGACTACCAGTCCAGCGAGCATCCGGTGGAGCGGGGGCGCATGGAGCAGACTGCGCGTCTGCTGATGAGGCTTGGCGGCAACGCCTACCGCGCCAGCCCGTTCTGGCGAACAGGAACCCTGCGCGATGCGATGCCCCAGGTGGTGGCGAAAGTGGAAGCCGAACTGCGGCAGGAGTTGCTGCAGGACAGGCTGGTGACCGTAGTCGACACGCCGACGGTAAGCCGGCCGCGTCTTTAAGCAAGAGCAACTGCACGACGCCGCCACCGGCCGCTGCGCGACCGGCGATCTGATAAGCACTCAATGGAAGAAAGGCAGCAACGCCTTCGGCGCATATTCGATGTTAGGAATATTTGCGTGAAATTACGCAGTTTTTGATTTTAGTCTTGAAAAGATCCATTGCAGCCATGGACATTTTCATGTGGCGATCTACCTTGAATGTATGGAAGGCGCAGTGCTTTCCACTCACTGGACCGACAGCCATGACCCTCTCCATCCTCGCCATGCTTGCTCCCATCGTGCTGCCCCTGAGCGTTCTGCTCGGGGCTCGCATCTCGGACGCCATCGAAAACGCCGCCTGGGCGTTCTGAGGCCGCCATGGCAGCACGGCACTACTACTACGCTTACGAGCGCACGGACGGCGAGGTGTGCTACCTGCCGAAGCTTCTGCATGAAGGCATCCAGCGTTACCCCCACACCATCGGTCACTACCACCTGACCCAATGGCTGGGCGTGAGCAAGCTGCTGACACCCGAGCAATACAAAGCCATGGGGTGGCTGGGCACGAACCGACCGATGGCCAAGCGTGCCGCCGCAACAACGGCCTGATCTCGTCTCACCGACTGACACAAGCGCAAGGCAAAATGTGGGCATGAATCAGTCTGCCTCCCACGAACCCGACGACGTTTTCCTCCACGCTCCTGCTTACGGCCTCCTGCTTGGGCAGACCACCTGCCACTTCTGCCACGCCCAGACGCCCACGGCGGCGGTGTGGGTGCCGTCCTTTGAGGAGCGCGACGATGAAGGCGTAGTGGACCAGGGGGAGGGCGCCTTGCTGCGCTACATCGAGCACCTCGACGAGAGCGCCACCGCTTTCGTAACAGGCCACGCTCCCTGGCTTCGCTACGCGTCCACCCGGACATCCGGGCAGGTATATCTGGCCCACCACTGCACCACCTGCGGGGCCCTCCAGGGCGACCACTTCGTCTTTTCCCCAGATGGCCCGTATTGGCCCGAAGGCGACGTCCAACTGGCCTCCCTTCGGATCATCCGCGGCCTGGGCCAGCTCACCGCGCAGGCCTCTGCGAGGCAGGGCGCCTGGATGGACCGGGTGCCTTTGATCTGCACCCAGGTCTGACGGCTTCTCCAACTCGGACCGCGTATCGGTGTGCCGTTCGGCACGCCATAGGGGCTCCTTGCGCTTCGCGCGGCCCCATCGCCCAGCTTCTCCGGTCAAGGGCCATTCCAGGGCCCGTGTCCTCGCTTCGCTGCGGGCCGCGCCAGCCCTTCCATTTCCTCCCTTGACCGCGCCGAGCGGTGGGGCGGTGGGTTTCCCATTCCAGGACATCCCGACCGGATGCCCTGGGCGGGCCATTACTCACCAGCGAGGAGCAGCGCATGTTCGAACCTTCCGATCTCATTCATTCCTACACCCGAGCTCAGGCCATCGCGGACGGCGTCCTGGTGGACGTGTCCGACGTGGCGAAGGAAGCAGGCTTCAAGCTGCCCGTGGCCATCACGCACGCCGTGTGGGCACGCTACGTCGAAGTGCCCGCGGGGCTGGAGATGCGTGGGCAGTCCGTGGAGGGTCGGCTCTGGGACGTGCTCTTCATGCTCCACGTGGCGATCCAGCGGGAGAGCGGCAACACGTCCGAGATCCATTACCAACTCTTGGTGGCCATGCCCGATGGGGGCGACTGGCAGCCCAACGAAGCGGTTCCGGATGATCGGTCCGGCCTGACCCGGTCGACGCACCGGCTGGTCACCTTGAAAGCGGTGTGCGGGCCAGGGGATGACCCTGCGCCGGTGGTCACCATCATGCTGCCAAGCGAGGATTGACGAGGGGGCCGGGAAACCGGCCCTCATCTTTTTCCCGCCAAGGTCCCGCGGCTAACATGGAGGGACCACAAGGGAGGGGTTGGGGATGGAGAAGTTCGATTGGTCGAAGGTTGAGTTCGCGCGCACACCCTGGCGAAGCCAGGTCATTCCAGACGCGCTGCCCATCCTGATCCGGTGGGCCCAGGAGGGTGAGGCCCATTCCTACAGCGACCTGGCCCAGGAGCTGCACGACACCTTCGGGCACGAGATCAAACCCCGCAAGGACCTTTACGGCACCGTGGCCGGGGGCGTTGCCCAAGCCCTGGAGTGGCTCAGCGAGCAGTGGGAGGAACCCATCCCGCCACTCCACGCGATCGTGATCAACAAGGCCACCAAGCACCCCGGGGAAGGCGCCATTACCATCTCCCCGGCTTACTTCGCCGGCAAGAAGCTGGACACCGAAGACGAGCGACGCGCCCACCTGCGAGAGGCGATGGAAGACGTTTTCACCTACCCGGACTGGGACCGGGTCGCCCGCGCCCTGGGCGCCACGATGCTGACCCCAGCAACGGGAGCGTTGCTCGAGGTGGCGGCCGACGCGCCGCTGCCGCTACCGAAAGTCCAGGAAGGCGGGAAGCCGGAGAGCGACGAGCACAAAGCCTTGAAGGCGTGGGTGGCCAGCCACCCCGAGGAATTCGTGGACTACGGGAGTTTCCCCGCCGGCAGCAACGAGAAGTTGCTGAGCTCGGGTGATCGGCTGGACGCGCACTTCGACAACGGCAGGCAGCGGTTGGCCGTGGAGGTGAAAACCAGCCGATGCAGCGAAGACGAGCTGCAGCGGGGTGTCTACCAGGCGGTGAAGTATCGCGCGATCGTCCGAGCGGAGCAGAAAGCTATGCGTTTCGTGCCCAACGGGGAAGCGGTCCTGGTCTGCACGCGCGCGCCCAACGCGGAAACCCGAGCCCTCATCAAACGTCTGCAGGTCAGGTTCCAGCAGGCGCCGTTAGAGGCAGAGCAGAAGTGACCAGGGAAGAGCTGGATCAGCGGGTCAGGCAGGTCGACGGTTTCATTCGGGTGCTGACGCAGGAGTGCCACATCCTGGACGAGCGGCGGCACATTCTGGCGCCGCTCATTCAAGACGAGGACGTCAAAGCAGGGCTCAAGGCCAAGCTGGATAAGACGGTGGGAGCCGGCGCGTGGGGCCACTTGGTGCCGCTCCTGGCGCAGGATCTCGTGCGTGATCAGTCGCGGCTGTTTCTGGACCAGGACAAGAGGTCGGGAAGCCTGACCAATCTCTGGCGCAAGCTCAACGTTGATCCAGCCGTTGTGAGTCACTACCGGCGCAGCTATGGCCGCATGTTTGACAAGCTCCACGTGGGAAGCATTTCGAATATTCCAGCTGGAATGTCTGCTGTCTTTATGAGGAAGTTCAAGCAACAAGACAGGAAGAAGAACTACGCGTTCTTCGACAAGAGCTGGAAGAAGTTGAGCGCTGATATGGCGGCTCTAGCAACGAACCCTGTAGCGCTCAAGATCGGCACGTATCGGGACAAGTATCTTGCCCACCTGGAGATGCGCAAGATCGATGAAGAGCCCGGTGCATTCGATGTGAAGTCCGTTGGACTGACCTACAACGATGTGCTCTCCTTCGGCGACCAATGCCAGGTCATTGTGTCGGAGTTGGGATTGTTGTTGACACACACCTACTGGGATCCCAAGCAATTCGCCTCCACCCATTCAGAGCAGGGTGTGGCGATGTGGCGCGCATTGGCGGGCGTGGCAAAACGGAAGCCCACGGCCGAGTGACCGGTCATGGGTTCACTTCCATGCAGGTGAAAACCTGGTAGTCGCAATCCGGCCACGGCGCGTCCCACCGCTCGGCGTATCCGCTGGCGTAGGTGACCCCGTCATGGGCCGCGTCGCACACCTGTCCTCCGCAACCGTAGCCGTTGCCGTCGCCTTGGGAGCTGACGCAGATGGTGCCCCCGCTGCCCCCGCCTTGGGCTCCGCATCCACCAATGCTCTCACCGGTGAGCACCCACTCCCAACGCGACGAGCAGCTGGCGCGGTAGCCGAAGTTGTTCTCCATGCCGCCGCCCCAGTTCGTGTATTCGCTGAGCGCGTAATAGGCGCTAGCGTTCAAGGGCTGGCTCGGGATGGAGTCCTTGCAGGCATTGAACGCGCTCTGGTCAGTGATGCCGCTGCGACCGCCCCAGGAAGCATCGCATCCACCACCCAGGCCATCGTTGTAGGACACCGTCTCTCCATCCAGGTTGCCGAAGTTCGGCGCCAAGGAGTAGACGTCGAGCTCCCACGAACAGCTCGGGCCAGTGATCGGCGTGCAGTTGTCACTGACGGTCGTCCAAGGCGTGGTGGGTGCCCACGCCGACCACCCAGACCAGCCGTTCCAGGCGAAGGGCCCCGTGGGAGCGGGGCAATACGCCGATCGCGCGCGGGTGCGCTGCTCCTGGCGGCTTTGCACGATCTCGCCCACCTGGCCCGCGGGGCACGCGGCTGACTGAGAGGCGCTGCGGGTTTCGGTGTCGGTCTGCGTGCTGGGGGTGGGCAGGACGCACGCGGGCGCGCAGGTGTTGCTTGTCAGTGTCCACGCGCCCCAGCTTCCCGACCCTGAGCACACAAACGAGCGCTGCTCCTGGATCGCGCCGAGTTGGCCAGCGGGACAGGACAGGGTGCGGCTTTCAGGGCTAGGGCAGGGCGTGCAGGTGTTGCTGGTGTCCGTCCACGGTCCTGCCGTCGTCGCTCCAGCCCACGCTTCGTAAACCGAGGGGTCGGGCCCGCAATGGTGCCGGCGCGTTTGGAAGACCTGGCCCACCGATCCAGCAGGGCAGCTCTCCGTGCGGTTCTCCGAACTCTCCACGCACGCTGCCACGGTGGTGGGCGGAGGGAGTGGAGGTGTCGCTGGAGGCGCGGGCGGCGTGACTGGAACGACGGGAGTAGCTGTCGGAGGCACAGCCGGAGCCGGCGGTGGGGGCGGGAGGTAAGGAGCTGAATTGATCGGGCTTATGGGAGCAGCGGGGCCCACTGGCCCAGCAGGGCCCACGGGACCGCCAAGCGGTGGAGAGCCGGGAGGGGTGATTGTGGTCCGGGCGGGGGGAAGCTGCAGCGGTGAGGCCGCCACCGCAGCTCCCGCCACCAACCCGGTGTGGTAGACGAACGCAATGCGGCCATCGCCGCCCGCGCAGGCATCGGTCAGTGCTTGAAGGTCCAGGCGCCCCCCGTGGTTGCGGATCACCGACACGTCGGACACCTGGACGTCCCACGGATCGCGTGCGTTGACAGCAACGAAATCGGCGCACGAGCGCACGGGCACCTGGTGGTGGACGATGGAGAACCCATCCCCGAAGCGAGTCACCGTGTAGGGCTCGACGGTCACCGCACCGCCCCAGGCATTGGTCAGCAAGCCTTCTCCCTGGGTCAACCGGTCGGGGGCGAGGCCATCGCGAACGATCGCGTCGGCGCTGACGCCCGCGAAGGTGCCCAGCAATCCGAAGGAGCTCTCCACCCGTGTGGACAGCTCGCGCAGGTTATCGGTCTCGTCCGAGACCTTCGACTTAGCAGACACGTGCGAATAACTCGCGAAAGCGACGACGGAGAGCACGGTCAGCCCGGCCAGGGTGAGAAGCGTTTCCACCATGCCGAAGCCCAGCGCAGAGCGAACCCCGCTGGAAAGGCGAGAGGGGGAGGGAAGTTTGCGCAGAGAGGAACGTGTCTTCATGCATTTCAGCATGCGATGCACTGGTGGTTTGGCAAGCCCCTGTTTTTAGTCAGACTTTCTGCGATTTACCCCCTTGACTCGACCTGTCGGTGTGGTTGCATGGGGTTAAGCCGATTAAACGAGTGGGGCGACCTACTCATAAAAGGCCCAACCTCAACCGACAGGAATTGCCAACATGTATGAAATCGCATTGCCCGCGCCCCAGCCCCGCTCGGGCTTGTTCATGAACGCCGCCAACGAGCCTTGCCGAGGCTTCGTTGAAGCCGCCCACATCCCCAACTCGAAACGCCATCGGCTGGTTCGCCTGGCAAAAGAGAAAGCCCACTTCGAGCAGAAGAGCCGAAAGGAGGCCAAGTGGAAATGAGCGCCCTCAACCCCAAAGAGCGCTTCGCCCGCGAGCTCCACGCCGCGGTCCAGGCCAACAACCCGTTTCTGCTGCGCCACCTGGTGCGCCGCATCCATCAGGCCCGCATCGACGCCTGGTCGTCAAGGGACGACAACGCCATCTTCCCGTCCCTTGATGCCCCGGTGAGCCCGCAGGGCATCACCGCGTTCCATCTGGCTTGTATGGGATGGAAGGCGTATCGAGATAGTCCGCATCTTGCATACGAGTTCGACCAGATGGCCCTCATCCTGGCCGCCGCGGGCGCGGACCCCTTCGCCGAATACCGTATCGGCAATCAGCGCCGAACGATCTTTGAGGAACTGGAGGGCGATGTTCCACCCGCGTTGAAGGACTGGATGGCGAAGCAATCGTTCGACCTCCACGTATCGCCGTCCGAAGCCATGATCACCCAGCGGACGCTTCCCCCCATCAAGGGTGGGGTGAGGTCACCCCAGCAGTGCGCCATGTTCAAGGAAAAGAGTCCGGCGCCTTAACGGCTAAAAGATTCGCAAAAACATGCACTTGCGTTGCGATTGACTCTCTGTAGAGTCGGTTGGGCTACCCCTACCTACTCATTTGATGGAGTTTTCAATGCGCTTGTGCTGCTTCTCCCTGAAGGGCGGTGTCGGCCGCACCACGATGGCCCTCAACCTGGCCGGGTGCTATGCCCGTGACCCCAGGCTGCGTGTGCTGGTCAACGACCGGGATCCCCAGGGCGGCGCCAGCGCCTTTGCGGCCCTATCCGATGAAACCCCGTTCTCGGTGGGCCGTTCGCGCTCGCCGGGTTTCAACATCGAGATCACCGACACCCCGCCCAGGCTCCCGGACAATGAGGTGATCCCCGAGGCCGACCTCTACCTCGTCCCCACGTTGCTGGACGGTGCCAGCTTCCTCATCTTCCTGCGGACGGTGGAGTTGCTGGAGAAGAAGGGCAAGCGTTATCTGCCCATCGCCAATCGGGCCAACAAGGATAGAGCCTCCCACCGTCGCCGGCTGGAGCATCCTAAGATGGCCGGAGCAGTTCTTGTTCGTGACCGTGCCCTGATCGCCGACTGCTACGAGCAGGGCCAGACGGTGTTCGACGCTGCCGACCGGTGGGCCCTGAAAGCCCAGGAAGAGATCCACGGGTTGGCCGTGAGGGTGCGCCACACCCTCAAGCGTGACGCCAAGGGGAGGGCTGCGGCATGATGGACCTACCACTGGTTTCCCTCCCTGACCTACCCATGGCCACTCGCAAAGCTCCCGCCAAGAAGGCGGTGACGAAGAAGACTGCCAAACGCACGCTGGACGACGTGAAGAACGTCACCCACACGAAGCCGTCGCGGATGACGACCAAGGCTGAGCCGGCGATCGGGCGGATCCCGGAGCACATCTTGTTGGGGCCGGGCGACTACCCAGAGCGGAAGTCCTACTTCGACTACGACGACAGCCAGCGGGCTGGCACGGTCGGAGGCAAGCGCGTCCACATGGTCATGCCGCGGTCGGTCACCCTCCACGACTACCGTCGGCGGGAGGATGGCCTGCGCCACCACCGCGCGATGGTGACCATCCCCCCGAAGCTTCGAGAGAACATCGCCAAACTCTTCGGTTACGAGGACTCCGAAGACGCCGGCCGGGAAGTGGCCCTTACCACGGCCATGGTGGCGCTGGCGGACTACGCCGCCGCGACGCTCATCAAGGAGAAGACCCTGTTGGTCGTGAGCTCGCCGGCGGACGCGCACGCCGAGGACCGGAAAGCCGCCAGGGTGGCCGTGAGGAATCGGGGCAAGGCCAAGAACGGCAAGATCTACTGACCCCGGCAAACAGGGGTGACGAAGAAAGCGGCTACGGCCGCTTTTTTTTGTGCCCGGGTTTCGTGCCGGAGGAAAAGCAACAGCGGCTGAAAAGCATCCCCTGGCGGGGAATGGCACACGCCTACGGCGCAATAACGAACGTTGGGTGGGCCAAGGGCATAAACGTTCATTTAGTGAACTATAAAAGTGAGGTTCACCTGTTGCGCATTTTAAGCGGGCTCATAGCCTGGGGTTGAAGGGGCATCGACGCCCAACAACCGAAGGAGCTATGACGTGAATGAGAATGCGACCAGCGACGAGGAACTGATGAAGGTGATGGGGCTCAACGAATGCATGCTGGAAGGGTATTCGCACGTTTCCCTTGAGCCGGTGGGGTTTCGATACGAAGAGAACTGGGGGTGGGCGGACACCTGGTGCGCTCGGCATCGGGCTTACTCGCATCCCATGGGCGAGTGGATCGTGGTCGATGGCAGAAGGGTCGTTGTGCAGAAGGGACGTCCAAAGTCAAAGAAGGCGTTGCTCTTGAAATGGCGAGAAATGCAGAGCGAAGCCGAGAATGCCCAGCGTTGTTGGAATTACGAACAGCAGAATGAGAGATATTCCTGATGCGCGGATGGCTTTATGTTAGTAATAAATGCTTTATCTGGCCGCAGAAATTGCATTTAGTCGTAAAAAGTGATGGAAAAACTATTGCGCTATTTATGCGCTGTCGTAACTTGGATTTGAGGGAGGCAATCCTGCCAACCAACACCAAGGAACTGACATGTATATCCACGCCATCACCCACAACAACAAGCAGGCATTCGCCATCACTGAAGCGCAAGGAACGGGAGGAGCCCGCGCCTGGGGAATTTGGAGGAAATTGCGGCTCATCCGGTTCGACGTGGCGGCGGCTGAGAAAGTGGCCGACGAGTTGAGCAAGACCGGCCATCGCTGGGAGAAGTCGTTTGAAGTGCTCGAAGATATCGAAGTGGACGTGCGCAACGCTGGCCCCGCGTCCGGCTTTGGCAAGGCCTTTGCTGAAATTAAGCGCCAGCTGGAAGCCCAAGCAGGCGAAGGCGCGACGAAAGTGGAAGGCGATTCGATCAGCCACCTCAAAGCCCTGGTGAAACACTGATGGCTCACCGTCAAGCTACCCCCACTCTGCTCAAATCGGGCGAGTGGGGCGCTCGGGTCCTAGCCCCCAAGGTGGGCGTCGGCGATCAGCTGACAGTGGTTGCGAAGAATGGCAACACCTGGGAGGCACAGGTCGATGGCATTGTTTGGCAGGGAGCGGACGTAGCCCTCTGCCGGACCTCTCGATCGAGGATTGCGCGAGCCCAGACAGGCTACTGCTCGCAATGCGGACGGCGTGCAGTGGACTGCTCGTTTCACGCCGCGATGGGTGGGCTATGCGGCGAATGCGCTTTTGACGAATACGACATGTGACGTCCTTTCCGTGACTAACTCCTACGCGATTCCCTCAAAACCCCAGGACGATCACCGGCTGCCCATGGTGCGCCTAGATCCTGACAAGGCTGCCTCTTTCAGGAAACTGGCGCGACGCAAAGGGCTCTCGACCACGGCGGCATTGGCCGCGTTGGTCAACACTCATGCCCAAGTCCGCCAACCGTTGTCGCCCCGCATTCGGAAGGCCCACGGTGAATCAGCGAGGTTCACGGCCGCTCTTCCGGATTGCCGGGTGTCGGCGACGGCCAGCGATGCGTTGCGTGCCGACGCTCAAGCAGCGGGAGTCTCATTAACAGAAGCCCTTCGGCAACTCGTGGACCGAGGACTGACAACAAAAGACTGAGCCGGCACTTATAGCGCTGGGATGATTTCTGACTTGACTCGAGCCCTAGCCTTCAACCAGGCCTGAGCCAGATCGTCTACATCTGCCTGCAGCGCTGCTCGTTCCCCAGGCAGCCATGGCCGAACCTGGCCGGCTTCCACCGCGGCGTCTCGGTGTTCCAGCCGGTGACGTGCTTCCAGCCACCTGGCCTTCGTCTCCGCCTCCCGTGACGCTCGCCGTTTCTCTCGCATGCGCACTGAGCCGGCCTTATCGCTGTATGACCTGATATGACCATTGCCAGCCAGTGGCCAAGGTGTCTCGTGCGCGCCATTGCGCCGCTGGCGCACCTGTCGCAACGTCGGATACCGGGCCTTCCAACTGTCCTGTCCGGTTCGCTCGCCGTGGGTGGCATCGTCAGGGCTCAGGTCGATGACCAGGGCGTGGTGCTCGATGAGCTGCCAGACAGCGGCTTGAAAAACATCCTCTGATACGTCGAAGCCCACCACCTCGCCGTGCTCCATCCACCGGCCATGATGCACGTGGCGCAGCAGGGCGGCGGCTTCGTTGCGGGTCGTCTGGGTGCGCTGGCCCACCGGCCAACCCACGAACCATCCGTTCTCATGGCGTTCGACGTAGACGAGAAAGCGGGGATGCTTCCAGCGCTCATGGAGCAGGTTTAGCACGGTTCCGTCTTTCGCGTAGCGACCCACAGAGGTCAGGTGATTGTCCGAGCGTTGCAACACTCCCATCCGGGCTTCCTTAAGGGCTTCCAGGTGGTCGGCGGGCACCCGTTCCGCCAGCTCTTCCCACGCCAGAAGGTCGCGCGCGCCGCGTTCAACCGCACACGCCTTGCAGGCCATCCGCAGGTTTGACGGTTCGACGGGGCCGCCCTGGTTGAACGGAACAAGGGGTGACAGACCCCACGACTGCCGCCGGCTCACGTCGATGGGCGAGCAGCAGAACGCACACGTCGGGTTGTCTTGTCGCCGCAGTAGGTCAAGCGCCCAACGGGGGGTATCGGCTGCACGGGCGCGGTGTTTCTCCAGCAGCCGTTGGACGAATGCCTGGAAGTTTGAGGTGGTCATGGGGTGGCCTCCAACGAACGGAAAGCGATCCGGAGTGGGGTGTCATAGATGGGGCGCGAGCACTTCAACAGCTCCCTCACTGGATTGACTAAAACGATAAGGCGCCCGGAATTCCCAGCCATGTTTCGGGTTGCGAGGGTGACTGCTCTCGTGTGACTAAAACGACCGGTGCGGTGCATCCAGTGTCCCCATACTGGTTTGACTAAAACGATTGCCTCACGGGTTTTCGATTGCAACGCCGATGGGGTGCCGGGTTCATTGACGTGGGTTGGCCGGCGAGAAGAAACGGGTGGCCGAACGAACGCAACTGGCTTTCCGTGCGAGGGGCGACGGAAGGCGAGAGGGGCGGGGGAGCGTGGGGTCTGGGAAGGCATGGCGTGAACGTGGGGAGAGATGAACCGGTTGGGGATGAACTACCAATACCTCTGCACTGGGGAATCGCAAGGGGTGGCGAAAAGCAACGGCAACAGCTCCGCGTCGGTTGAAGCAGTGTCGGCCCAGGCACCAAAGCAGAAGCCTGGAGGGTGCCCTGGACTCGTCATACACATGACGCACTGAAGTGGGCGTGCGCTTCGCGCCCACAAATCGGTGTCACGACGGGCGAAGGCTCAATGCAATCAAGGCCTGACCGTGTCACCACGGCGTGGTGACAGCGTCAGCGGTTGTTAGCTCGTTTCGTCCCTGATTTTCAGGCTCCTGCCGTGGGGCCTTGCCAACTCGCAGATTCCAGGTATCGGTTGAGTAGAGCCAGATCTGGAGTCAACGACGAATGCGCTTCATCCGACAGAACATCAATCTCGACCACGAGCAATCAAAGGTTGCCCGACGTCTTGCTCGCGAGAGTGGGATTCCGTTCAACGCTTACGTGCGCGATGCCGTGGAGCGGCACAACGCAGGCGTCACCCTCACGAGCGCGCTGGAGAACTCGAACGCCCACCTGGAGTTCCTGCTCGATCAGCTGCGGGAGGAGAACGCGACGCTGCGCCGCTCCCTTCAGCTGGATCACCAAAAGCTGCGCGACGAGATGAAGGCCGAGCAGGCCCAGGCCATCGAGCGCTACGAAGAGGCGCTTCGCCGCGTCCTCTCCGCTGCGATCGCGCCCACGGCACCCAGCAAGGCCGCGGCCAAGACGCCCGCGGCCAATCCCATGCTCTCCCCCCGCGTCTGACCCTTCCCCCACAACTAGGAGATCCATCCCATGAAACGTCACTCCCTCCCCCTGACCGTGTGCCTGGTCGCCTTCCTTCCGTTGGCAGTCCCGCTGCAGGCCCTGGCCCAATCCACTCCCTCTCAACTCGGCAACAGCGAGGACGTCAAACCGAGGTCGGACAAGAAGCGCCTGTTCAGGGCCGGTGGCATCGGCTGCGTGGCCGGCGGTGCACTCGCTTTTGTCACCGGCAAGAAGGACAAGGCCCTCGCCGCTTGCGCTGCAGGTGCAGCCGTGGGCGCCACCGCGTCTTACGTGAAGCAGCAGCGCGAGCACGCCGAAGAGGCCGCTGACGCCGCGCGTGCCGCTGGCATGAAAGCCGAGGTTGTGACGAAGACCGAGACCGTCGAAGGCAAGCGAGAGGCGGTGCTGGATTCGCTGCGCTTGAACTACGACCCCGCCGATATGAAGCGGCTGGATGCCAGCACCCAGGCGTTCCTCGACAAGTTCACCGGATTGCTGACCAAGTCGACTAACGGGCTGACGGTCGTGTTCCAAGGCACCGACAAGGTCGCCTGCCAAGTCCCCATCGTGGAGCTCGCCAAGCGCGGTGCGCTCTTGAAGGTGACGGTGGACGACCGCTGCGGCAAGGGTGAGCACGTCATCACCGTCACGCCGGTGCCGGACGTCCGCTGAGCCGCCTGCCCGGGTGTCCTCGCGATGCCCGGGCTTCCTTCCCCTTCCCCCAGGAGATCCCATGTCCCCCGAAGAACTGATCCGCAAGCGCAAGCGCGACGAGCTGCTCAAGCGCGCCAATGCCGCGCAACCAACCACGCCAACCGATGGTGAGCAGTTGGTGTCCGAGAACACCAAGGAGACATTGAAGGCCGCCGGTCACTGGGCAGGGGTGATCGGCAAGCGCGCTGCCGAGTTGACCCAGAAAGGCGTTGCTGTTGCTGCAGAGAAGGCGAAGGAAGCCAAGGCACAACTGGACGCGAAGCGGGCAAAGACCGCAGAGGAACGGGTTCAGGCTACAGAAGCCAACTCGAGCACCCTGACAGTCCAGCCGGCCAAGGTCGATGTGGCGAAAACGTTTTTGAAGACCGAGACGGCGGGTTCTCTCGTGGCGGACGGAATGGCTCAGGACCTAACCTCTGTCGATGGCGAAGGTCGGGAAGGCAAAGCTCCTTTCGCTGAAATGGCAGTCGAGGACTTGGTCGAAGCATTGTCCGTCCAGGTGCCAGCAGCAATTGCCGGTGAAGGTGACGCACCCTTGGCCAACCCGTCGCAGCAGGACGTAACAGAAAGCCTGTCCGTTCAATCGGAATCGGATTCTCCATCTTTCGAGGGTGTCTCGTCCGAAGTCATCGAGGAAGTGCTGGCCCAGATAGCGGAAGCTGGAATACATGACGAACGCGGATTTCTCTCCCCAGAGCCACCAGGCGACACAGCGCGGGAGATGGCCCGATCAGTTCTTGAAGAGGCCGGTTACGCCAAGACGTCAGGTGCACGCGTGTCGGATTTGGCCGATGACTCCAAGTTCGCATCTCCTTTGGAAGACCCCTTGGGCGAACCCGTGCCGCCGCCGGATGACGCCTACAGCGAGGAGGTGACGCAGCCGTGCATTGGAACCGACGACACAACCCCAAGACGCAAGGCTTGGCCCTGGCTCGTGGGTAGCGTGGTGGCGGTGGCATTGGTCGCTGGAGTGATCTATTTCCTGCCGGGGAAGGACGACCAAACGTCCCCTAGCGCGCCCGCTCCCGTGGCACCGGTTGCCACTATCGTTGTTCCCGAGCAGGTGCCCGAGGTGGTGGAAGCTCACGTGGTCGCGCCCGCTCCAGCAGTGCTTCCAGAGCAGGCCAAGCCAGAACCCACGATCGAGGAGCCCATGCCTGCCGCCGCTCCGGCGGTGACGGCGTCGGCGCCGATTGCAACCCAGTCCATGCCTTCGCCGAAACGTTCGTCACCCCCGTTGCCGAAGAAGTCCCCCGCACCAGCTGCCGAGCAGAAGAACGATTGGCAGCAGAAGGCGAGCGACGACCTCGACGCTTGGGCGGAGAAATCCGGCATCAAGTGATCCCCCTTGCCAACTCGCGGATTCGATCTAGAAAGAAGTGACCTACTCATCATTCAAGGGGGAAACATGTTCCAGTGGCTCTTCACGCAATACCGGGAACCCGGAAAGCTCCACTTCGGCTCGAAGTGGATGAACCTTCATGGGCGACTGCTCATTGGCAGCCCGGAGTCGCTGGGCATGGGGCACCTGACTGAAGCCGTGAGGCGTTCGTTCTACTACTTGCGCGCCGATCGCGTGCCGCCGGTTGAAAACGACGCGGCCTATGAGGCCTGGACCAAGGATCGGCTCTACGCGAGCCAGGTGGAGCAGGTGGCTGAGCGCTGGGTAGCCCAAGCGGGCTTCCTGGTGATCGCGCCGTTGTGCGCGGTGCTCGCCGTCCTGTCGCACTGGCTTGGCAACTAAGGAGGAACAACACCATGGCATTGAACATCAACATTCTGAGCATCATCGACTGGACGAGCGGCCTGGGACGCAAGTTCCGCCGTAGGGAAGGCGAGGCCTCAACCATCCGCGAAACCATCATCGTTCAATCGAACGCACAGTTCGAAAATCTGGTGGGGCGCTTCGATCTGAGCGACCGGGTGCGCAGCCGCGTCCTGGACGTTCCTTCAGAGGACACCCAACTGGCTGCAGAGTGCGGCGCAGTGTGGAACGAGGAGAAGAACGCGTTCCTTGTGCCGGAAGGGATGAGAGAGGACGACTTTCAGGAGTGGTGGCCGAAGGTCCCGGAGGACCTGCGCGACAGCCAGTCCCGCATCACCATCACCAAGGACGGCCGCCGGGCCGAAGGCTTCCTTCAGGGCAACGACATGGGGCAGGGCAATGACAGCATTGCCACTCCCCTGATGTATCTCGCGTTCCCTGCCATCGGCGCGCTGACCTTGTTCCTGGTCTCCTGGATCGGCTGGGCCTTCCCTCACGAGGAGCCTTCAAGCGCCGGGCCTGTTTGGATCGGCTGGGCGGGCTTGGCCTTCCTGCTGACGACCATTCCCTACTTTATCGCCCTGAAGCAGGGCGAGAGCATGAAGGAAGCCTTGAAGGCCTTGGTGCTCCTCCAGTGGATTCCGATGGGCATGGCGGGCATGTCAAAGTTCAGCGCTCTAGGAGTCGGAGGTGCGGCAGCGGGTTCGGGTGGGCTCCAGGCTTACATGGCTTTCTTCACCAAGGCCGCGGTCATCGGCTTTGGCCTGGTGGGTGTGATCTTCGTGGTATGCCTGGTGGCCGCCGCTTCCCATCCCCACCGCGGCGTCATCGGTGGCACCGCCGCTCGGTTCATCCAGGCGATGAAGTGGGTGGGCATCATTCTGGGCGCGCTCCTGGTTGCCAAGGTTCTGCCTTGGGGCCTGGGCGATGCCGTGCCCTTCGTCCTGGCCTGCATGTATGCCATGCAGTTCGCCGAGGGCAACTTCGTCCAGACCGGCGCGCGCCTCTGCCTGCAGAACAACGACAACAACTTGGGCACCCAAGGGGCCTTGGTCAACTCGCACGTGAAGGCGCGTGAGCAGCAGGCTCAGAACGCGCTGAACGACACGACGCCGCTGATCACGATCGGCCGCGCCACCGGCCATCTCACCGACAAGGGTTACGGCTATTCTCCTGACAAGGGGACGATCATGAGGCTGTCCTTGCGTGACCTGACTCAAGGCCTGATCGTCTTTGGCATGCCCGGAACGGGCAAGTCATACAGCATCCTGCGCCCGATTGCGCGCCGCTATCGGCGGGCGGTAGAGGCCATTGCACGGAAGGCTGGCAAGAAGGGAATGGCGGGTGGTGCACTGATCGCTGATGGAAAGGACGGGGCCATCATCTCCGACCTGGAGGATTTGTTCGACATCGTGGTTAAGCCGGGTCTGGCCGTCGGTCCTTATGAGGGATTGGAGCCGGATCAGATCGTGAAGGCGTTGCGTGGTGCGTCCGGTGGCGTCGTGGATGAAAAGTCCAAGTTGTGGTCCGACGGTGGCGATGCGTTCATCTACCACACCGGAATCATCTTGAAGGCCTTGGTCGAGCACGAGAAAACCTACCGTGCTTGGTGCATGGCCAAGCTCGATGGGTTGGAACAATCCCAGCTGCTCCTGAAACTCGAAGAGCGTAAGCTCCGCAAACTTGGCCAGAACACCACCGAAGTGGAAGAACGGTTGGCGGAGGTGGTCCAGGAAATGGGTCTCTACTCCTGCGTCGTGGATTCCGATCGAGGCTGGGCCTACACCCCCTTGCACCACGCCAAGCTTCTGTCCAACGTCGAGCGCGTGATTCCCACCGGGACGATCCCCAAGCCCAACCCGAAGATCATGGAAGTGATCAAGTATCTGGGACTGGAAGAGCCGGACAACAGCCTGGATGAAGAAGGGCGTGCGACGCATGCCGCGTATCTGAACGCTTACCGGAAGCGCCAGCAGAACGAGCCGCAAACGATCCACCCGGATCTGAAACGTCCCATGTCGCAGCTTCAGAGCTCCCTGGAGTGGGCGCTGCTGGAAGTTCCGGCCATGAACGCCGAACAACGGCAGTCGTTCACGCTGAACTCCCGTGGTCTTCTGGAGAAGCTGTTGCGGGGTGAGAAGCTGCGCGACGCCAACGACATCCCCTGGCACTCGATCGAGAAGGGTGAGGTGGACGTGTCCAAGGCACTGTATGGCGAGATGGTGGGCCTGTTCCTGCCGCCTACCCAATACGGCGACGCGGGCGAGATGATGATGCGTCTGCTCAAGCAGCGGGTGATGAATGGCATCAAGGCCCGCGGTGCGCACGGTGACAAGTGGCGGCAAGCATTGCCAGGCCAGGTGGAGGTCATGCTGATGATGGATGAGGCCCACCTGTTGCTTACGGCCGACGACACGGACATGTTCTCCATTTCACGCTCGTTGGGCCTGATGCCCGTGTTGGCAACCCAAGGGTTCGAGAGTCTGGAGGATGCATTTGGCAGTCGCACGAAAGCTGAGCTTCTAGCGAACCTCATGCAATCGGTTGGCGCGCTGAGGTGCTCTTTCAACACCGTGGAGTATCTGATCAAGCGGTTCGGCCAAGCCATGCTGACGACCTTCAAGCAAAAGACGCGCGGCATCGACTACAAGGGTGGCCTGGAAAACTACCGTCACTCGGTCCTCAATGATCCGAACCACCCCCATGCGGCCGTCTTCGACAAGATGCGCCTGGAAGGTGCGGGCCGCCTGACCGCCTTGCGTGTGGATCCGGCCACGGGTCGCCGCTGGAGGATCGGCGCGGAGGACGTCATTGGTCAGGACGAGCTGGCCCGTGACATCGACATGCCCACCGGTGGGAAGCGAGAAGTCCAGCCTCTTTTCGGGCCGGAGGAGTATCAGGCCCTGCTGGAGCCCCGCGGTCACGCCATCGTTGCCTTGAACCGCGCCGGTCACAAGCGCATCGACCTGGCCGAGCTGGTTCCGGATCTGGACTGACGGAGAGCGGCAAGGGGGTTCGCCCCCTTGCCAATCCGCCGATTTGATCAACTCTCGATGTATCCCATCCCCACCGGAGAACCCCATATGAGCGACACCCTTACCCAACCCATGGAAACCCTGACCGACCTGCGCACCCTGCGGGCACAGCGCAACGAGAAGCTGTTGGGCGATCGCCCCCCCGTCCAGAAAGAAGAAGCCAGGGCGGCCTACGATCAGTCCGTGGGCAAGGACCAGCAGGCCATTGAGGAGCGCCGGCAGCGGTTGCTGGATTGGGCCGAGAAGGCCAGCCCGGAGCAGATCGAGGCCTTGCAGAAGAAGATTCAGGAGACCGACAAGGCCAGGGCCGAAAGCCAACCCGACAACCAGCACGAACAGGTGGCCTTTCAGACCGTCCAGCAGTGGCGCCAGCAGCGTCAGGGGGAAGAACAGCGCCCTCCCATGCTGACCCGTGAGCAGCGGATGGAGAACGGGCCGGGGCGCTTGGGCTACGCCGAGTATGCCCGCACGGCCCCGAAGGAGGCTGCCTTCATGAAGGAATATGAGAAGAACTTCGACTGGGACAAGCACGAGAAGCAGCGCCAGCGGAACGTTTTCAGTCAGTAACTCCGTCCTTTCCGACTAAAGTCAAAAATTGCCCGGTTCTTCACAGAATCGGGCTTTTTTGCGACTTGACACCCAGTTTTGGTGTGGTTTCCTGAAGGTGTAACAAGAGTAGACCGACCTACTCATAAACAACCAAGGAGACCGACATGACTTTCATTGCTAACTTCTACGAATGGGCCGTAGAGAACACCGCCCTTGCCATTCTGGTGGCTTTCTTCGCCATCATCATTCTAGCCCTCGCTTTCGCGCTGGCACCGTTCATGGCCAAGGCCGCTCTGGTGGGATTGTTCTTCGTCGGCGTCATCTACATGGGCGTCGAGACCATGTTCAACTGAGCATGAGTCGTTCTTACCGACAGGTGCGTGTCTACCTCCGGCGGAGCCTCCGCCGGTTCGATGGCGACGAGTTCATGTTCTGGCTGCACCCTCTCTGGGTTTTGACAGTGCTTGTCTGGATGGTCTTGGCACCCATCCCGGGTTGACCGTCGCGCCGAACGGCGGGGTTTCATAAGGGTCAGTAGTCCGGTGATGAAGCCGGGGCAGTCTGTAAAACTGATGGCATCGCGTCCCCTGTAGATTCAAGTCCTACCTGACCCACCAACGCTGATGTTTGCCGTTCGCTTGACGTCCGGCAATTCGTCTTTACAACCATGGGGATGGACGCCCGTGAATGTCTTCAACACCAACTGCACCCCCTGGGCCTCCACCGAACGGAAGTTCTGGTGGACGCCCTACTGCAGGAGTTCGGCAACGAGCCACAGCATGCTTCCGTTGTCCTGGCCCACGCCTATGCCTTGAGCTTGGCGCCCGTCGAGGGACGACGCGGCGATCTGGTCTGGCAGGTTTGCCACGGCGACGCCGACCGAGCTCCCCAGCTGGATCTCCGGTGGGGGCTTCACCGCTTGACCTTCGACGCTCCCGAGAGCGCTTCGACCCAGGACATGGTTCGGGCCTTCGAGCGGCGTCTAGGTGACAAGAACGAGCCCATGGCCTTCAGTGCCATCGCCGACAACGTGTCGCGCCTGACCTCCGCCCAACACACAGGGTTGTTCCATGACCTGTCCATGGCGGCTGAAGAAGCGCGCGCAGCTCACGCCGACGCGCTACGCCTCCAGGAACATGGCCCCTGGCAAGCGTGGTTGACCGGCGCCTCCCGAGCCGGCCACGAAGCCGCCCTGTTGGCTTGCATCGGCATGGGCGCCAGCGTGCGCATGCCCGACGTCAACGGGAACACGCCGCTTCACCAGGCGGCTCGGTTTGGGCACGCCCACCTGGTCAGCCCATTGGTGAAAGCCGGTGCGGACGTGTCGGCGTTGAACGGGCAGGGCTGGGCACCGCTCCACCTCGCATCGCTCCACAAGCACGCCCGCGCGTGCCTGCAGCTGATGGCCCACGGCGCTAACCCTGAGCAGCCCGGCTGGCGTGGACGCACCCCCACGCGCATGCACCATCGTCAGAACGGCTATGAGCAAGCCCAAGCCTTATGACGCCCTAGGCGAGGTGCCCGGCAACGTCGCCCCTTCGCAGCCGGTCCGCTATTGGCACCGCGCCTTGTTGGGCGGGGGATTCACGTTTGGGGTGGTCTACGTCAGCGCCATGGGCGTTGCCTGGCTCATCCCCAACCCGGATGTCCAGCTGATTCGCTTCGGGGATGCCTTGAAGGGCGGCCTGGTGACCGGCTACCACTTCCTAACCGCTGGCATTTCGGCTCGTGCTCCCGCGCGGGAGTTCATCGAGCTGGTGTCCTATCACCACCCGGTGGCCACCTGGACACGCATCGGGGTTTCGCTTGCGTTGGCGGGTTACTTGGCCGTCCGTGTGTTCCTGAAGGAGGCCAAGCCGGTGAGCAACACCTGGCACCTGGCAGGCGCGCAGATGCTGGAAGGCGAGGAGGCCATTGCCGAGGCACGGCGCCGATCACTCACACCCAAGGAGATTGAAGCCGACCCGTTCGCCTTGTCGTTGCATCCCGACCTGATGTTGTCGAAGAAGCAGTGGGCACGTCACGTGCTCCTCACGGGTTCGGTGGGCTCGGGCAAGAGCGTCATCCTTAAGCACATCTTGGAACAGCTGGCGCGGATGAAGGACGCGAAGCTGTTCCTCTACGACATCAAGGGGGATTTCACCTCGATCTTCAAACGGCCCATCCTCGTGTCGCCGTTTGACGCGCGGTCCTACGTGTGGGACGTGGCCGCAGACGTGCGCACGCCCACCCAGGCGGCTGCCTTCGCAGCTTCCCTCATTCCTGAAGGAGAGGGCAGCTCGAAGTTCTGGACCATGGCCGCCCAGGATCTCTTCATCGGGTGCGTGCGTGAGCTGCAGAACACTCAGCCGAGCGCCTGGGGCTTCCCCGAGCTGGCCCAGCTGCTGCGGCGGCCAGCGGTCGCCATGTGCGAGGGCATGCGCCACCACTACCCGCGCGGCGCGGCCTTGGTCGTCAACGCCGAGAGCCAGACCACCGCCAGCGTGCTGTCCACCCTCGGTGGCTTCACCCGCCTCATCGACGATCTGGCCACCGCCTGGCCCAAGGTGGGCAAACGCCGCTTCTCGATGACCGAATGGATTCGAGACGACTACACAGGCCGCAAGCAAATCATCGTTCAATCGGGGCCCGATCCCACGCTGACCAAGGCCTACATCGCCGCCATGATCAACGTGGCGGTTCCGGATCTCATCGGGCCTGCGCTGCCGGACAACGAAAGCGGGCGGGGGCTCTACTTCGTGTTCGACGAGCTCACCAGCGCTGGACGGCTGAACATCGACCCATTGTTGGCGCTGGGGCGCAGCAAGGGCGTGGTGGCCGTTATGGCGGTCCAGGACCATGCCCAGATCGAACTGGTCTACGGCGAAAAGACGGCGCAGGCATTCTCATCCCTGGTGGGCACCCATGTGGTGTGCCAAGTGCAGATGGGGGCGACCCGCGACAAGCTCGCCAACCAGCTTGGCAAGCGCAAGATCGCCTGGCGTTCGCACGAGGACAAGGCGACGGTCCATGAGGAGAGCCGAGCCTTGGTCTCCGGTGGGGAATTGACTGACCGACTGGGTTTCCGCAAGGGCAAGCGCTACGGACCTGAGAAGTGGGGCATTGAGGCGATCGTCCAGATGGGTGGGGACGTGCTCCTGCTCGCATGGCCAGGGAAGACCTACCCGCAGGTGCGCGAAGGGCAGGAGCCCGCAGAGTGGACCACCATGCCCGCTGGGCCTGTTGAAGGGGATGCGACGCAGTCGGCAACGTTGCCGGGCGGGGCGTTTGCCTTCCCCATCACCCAGGGGGGCGTCGAAGACGTTCAGCGCGTGCTGGCGATGACCCCCGAAGAAATCGACGCGCTGTTCAAGCGGTAAGCGGTCTTGCCAACTCTCCGATTTCTGGGACCTTGGATCAGTCAAGGTTTCGGAGCTCCCCATGATCAATTGCACGCGAATCGATGCCCGCGGCAACAACAAGCGCAACGGGAACATGTTCGACTACATGCTCGCCACCGAGCGCCTGTCCATCGACAGCGCGGTGGCTTACTACGCCGGCAGCGGTCCCGATCCCCGTCAGACGATCAACTGGGGCGGCAGCCTCGCCGCCGAACTCGGCCTGGAAGGGCAGCCGGTCACCCGCGAGGTGATGGAACTGCTGGGCAAGGGCTTTTCACCCACCGGAAGACCGTTGTGCAAGAACGCGGGCGAGGAACCCCTACTGGTTATCAAAAAGGATCGCTGGGACAACGTGCGCCTGGACGACGATGGCAAGCCGATGGAGAAGTGGGAGGGCGGCCATCGGGTGGGGTTCGATCTGACCATTTCCGCCCCCGGGGATGTGAGCGTGGCCTTTGCGCTGGCGGACGAGCGCGAGAAGCTGGCCATCCTGGAGGCCCACCGCCAGGCCTGCGCCGTGGCCATGGGCTACATCGAGAGCAAGGTGGAAACCCGCCGGGAGAAGGGAGGAAAAGAAGTCATCGGAACGCAGGGCCTGGTGTGGACCGCCGCCGACCATGTAAGCAACAGGAACGTGCAAAGTGACCTTCACACCCATCACCTGGTCTACGGGATCTCGAAGGGCGAGGACGGCAAATGGGGCACCTTCGACGCCATCGAAATCTACCGTCACCGCCACGCCGCTGATCACCTCTACAAGGCCGAGCTCTACAGCGCGATGAAGGCGCTGGGCTACGGGATCCAGCGGGAGCGCGAGGTGGACGTGATGGGGCGCGAGACGGGCCAGATTCTCACTACCATCGCGGGCATCGACCGGGAACTGGTGCTCCAGGCGAAGACCCGTCGCCAGGAAATCCTGGACTACGTCAAGGAACACCCTTCGGCCAGCCACGACGAGGCCTGTAAGGCCACCCGCAAGAAGAAGGAAGAACCGCCGTTCGAGCAGGTGGTCAAGGACTGGCAGCAGACTTTCGCCAACATCGCCAAGGAAAGACCGGATCTGGTCCCCACCACCCAGTCCCTCAAGCAGACCAAAGGGCAACACCTGGACCCACATACATTCGATGAGGTCTTGAAGCGCATGCACGAGAACGAGGCGATGTTCTGCGAGCATGACCTGGTTCGGGAGCTGGGTATGGAATTCGCCGGGCAGAAGAACGCCGAACAGGTGCTCAAGATGGTGAAGGAGTTCACCGAACAGGACGACTTGGTGCGCGTGAAAGCCGAACACCTCCACGAAGACGATCGGGGAAATCGGTTGGCGCGCAAGCACCGCGAGGACCGATTCGCCGCCACCTGGATGGTCGAATGGGAAGCCGAGATCATCCGCCGCTCGAAGGAGCGGGAGAACGAGACGGACCTGAAGCTGTTCCGCTCTACGGTTGACCGGGAGATCGCCGCGTATGAGAAGCGAAAGGGGTTCACCCTCACCGAGGAGCAGAAGGCCGCCATCGGTCACCTGACCTATGGAACCGCAGGTGTCGGCGTCATGTCGGGGTTGGCCGGCACGGGCAAGACCACCGTGGCTGAAGTCTACAAGCAGTGCTTCGAAGCGGAAGGAAAGCAGCTGATGGGGCTGGCAGTCGGTGGCAAGGCCGCCAAGAAGCTGGAGGAAGAGTCCGGCATGCCTTGCATGTCCGTGGCGAAGTTCTTCTCCCAGGTGCGGCAGGGCAAGGTGGCCCTGACGAAGAAGGACGTGGTCGTGCTCGACGAGGCTGGGATGATCGCCACCGGCGATACCTTAAAGCTGATGACCTATTGTCAGCAGATTGGCTGCAAGCTATTGGTCCAAGGAGATTCGGATCAGCTCCAACCCATTGCGGCCGGCAACGGCTTCGAGCTGGCAAAGATGGCCCTGGGCGACACGAAGTTGACCGAGATCCGTCGGCAGAAGAACGCCGGTGACCTTGTCACCGCGAACAGCTTCTACGAACGGGACCACCACGGGAGGGTCAAGGACATGCGCCGAGGGCACCGGAGCCGCCAAGGCACCCTCGATATGGGTGCGCAGATCCTTCGCAATCTCAAGGAGCGAAATTGCATCGACGACTTCGGCACGGACAAACAGGCCATCAAGGCGTTGGTAGACGACTACCTGAAAGACCCCACCCCGATGGACGAGAAGCTGGTGCTGGCCCACACACGGGGCGAGGTCACCATGCTCAACATGGCCATCCGGAAAGGGCTGCAGGAGCAGGGTGTCCTGGACAAGGAGGAGTTCACCTTCCGGTCGATCGTGAAGGGGAAGTGGGAAGACCTGACGCTGTCCCGTCGGGACCGGGTGATGTTCACTGCGACGAACAACGATTTTGGCGTCATAAACGGCACGGAAGGCACCGTGGAAAGCATCCGTAAGGACAAGGCGGGCGGCTACGACCTGGTGGTGCGCATCGAGGCCTCGAACCCGAAGGAGAACGGGCGCCTCGTGCGGTTCAACACGAGCGAGCACAACGCGCTGGCCCACCGGTATGCCATGACCGTCCACAAGTCCCAAGGGCAAGGCAAGGCAGAGATCTACCACCTGGCCACCAACATGGGCATGCTCGACCAGCAATCGGCCCTGGTGGCGTTCACGCGCCTGACCAAAGGCAGCTACCGAATGTATACGACGGACGACGTCATGGAGCGCATGGCCGAACGCCTGGGCACCGAACGCCATAAGGAGATGGCACTGAGCGTCGGACTGTCCGAGACCCAGGCCGCTCCCGTGCGCAACCTGGTCCAGGACGTCGAAGAACTGCTGGCAGGATTGAAGCCGAAACCCCAGGTGCCGGTGGAAAAGCAGAAAGGGCCCGTTCTTACCCTATGACGCATCGGGCGAGCAGCAAGAGGCTGGCTCCCACGAGAATCCACGGCCACCAACGCACGTGTTTCACAGCACGCGTTACCGGTTTGCCTAGCGTCCACTGGCATTGGTGTGCCAGCCATCGCACGTGGGGCGTAGCCCGACGGTGGGGGTTGATGACGATGCCCGGGGGCTTGGCGTAGACACGCCAGCCTTCCTTCGACGCCCTCACTCGCCAGGCCTGTTCATGGGCTTCGGCTTCCGCACGGGTGGCTGTCACCACGTTCAGCACATGAAACTGGAAGGGGCGGTGCCAGCCGCCCTGGCGTGAGCGGTGTTGCTTCTCCCGCTGCTGCGGGTTAGAGCTCTGGCCGATGTAGCAGCCCCCGTCGTCGAACAGTAGGGCGTAAAGGGTGCGGGGCAGGGCGTGATACTTCTCGCTGCGTCCGAGGTTGTGGCGGTGGGTCATGGTCTCTCCGTGAGTGAAACGACCCACTCACGAATAGATCAGATTCGAGGACTGGCAACCCCTTGCGCGTTTCCGATGCCGATCTACCGTGGCTTATCGACCTCGAGAGGGAGCAGGCCTTGGACAACCGATGGATGCGCGCGGCCCGCGTGGGCGACACCGACGAGCTGAGCCGGCTCCTGCATTTGGGCATGGATCCTGGCCGCTATGTGCTGGTCGATCAGGGCATGGTGTCCACGATGGCTGAGCAGGTGACGGCGCTCCACCTCGCCGCATTCGGGGGCCACCTCGATGCCTGCCGAATGCTCATTGCGAATGGCGCGGAAGTGGATGCCCTGACATTGCCCTTGGAGCGCAGGGAAAGCGGAGACACGCCGTTGATGCGTGCCGTCTGGGGGCGCTCGCTCGCGGTGGCCGAATTGCTGCTGGAGGCAGGGGCGGACGTGGACGACGTCGACGGAATGACGGGGGACACGCCGTTGCTGGCGGCGGCTCGCTCGGGCCAACCGACCTTGTGCGAGTTGCTCCTGGAGCACGGAGCGGACCTAGAAGCGTTCAATCAGGACGGCGAGGGGCCCCTGGACCTGGCTGACGATTCGGAAACGCTTGAAGTTCTTCAGGTCTGGCGAGCGACCAAGAAGGCGGAGCGCCTGGCACAAGCATGGGCGATGCCGCCTCCTGATCCGGCGACCCGTGCTCGGCTGTAACCGCATAAAAGAAAAGCCCGGGACTAGCCCGGGCTTTTCGTGTGGGTCAGCAGGGAGCGGGGCTCACCGTGCACTGACCAGTTGTAGTAATAGGAGCGCGCTTGCTCCAACAGCAATTGCCGTGTCGTAGCTGACTTTGAGGCCCACGCCGAGAGCTCTGCAAAGGGGGTGCTTTTTCAAGCGGGTTACTACAATTCCATTTTCTTCTCTATCCATGATGTCGTTCCTCGAGCTGTCAGTAATGCATGGGTTCTTATCCTTTGCGTTGGGGTTGACACATCCCCTGACGGCTTCCAGGGCGATGGCAAACAGCGGCGCTACTACGACGGCGACAGTCACTGCAGGTGGGGTTGTCAGCCCGGCTCCTACACTGAGTTCGTTGGGAGCCGATTATACGCTGTCCAGCATCCCTAATCAAGTTTAAGTAATTGAATTTAAAGAAATCACGGCCACGAACAAGGGCCCCGAAGGGCCCCTGCCGAGACGGATCACCTCCTTTTTATCGACCCAAACGAATGGAGATCCCGACCCCGCCCATGGGCTTGGTCTTGCCGCTGCCGAAAGACAGGCCGGCGCTGACGTTGACGCGTTCCGTTAGGCGGGTGGACCAACCGATGGCGATGGCGGCTTCGTTGCCGTAGAAGCCGACGCCGGCACCGATGGCGACTTCACCAACGGCCAGGCCGTAGGGACCACCAGCCGCTGCCATTTGGGACATCGCGGCGGTCTGGGCACCCAAGCCGTTGATGCGCTTGTCGGTGTGGTCGAAACGCCGATCAATCTCGATCCACCGGTCATCCAGCGACTGCTGAAGGTTCCACAGCTGCCCACCGTTGACAGCATCCGTGGAGCCTTGCGCCACTCGGCCGTCGGCCACACCCGTCACTCGCTGGTTGCCAGCGTAGATTCCGGCGGCCGTTACCGACGGACCACCTTGGATCGTCAATCCGTTGTTGGTGAGTTTGGTGGCACCTACCGTCACGGAACCCTGGTCACTCAACACCACGTTGTCCGTGAGCGAAGCGGTTTGCGAGCCATCGTCGTTCGTGGTCACTTCCACATTCGAGCCGGCGCGCAACTCACGGCCAGCTCCGTTCGCGCCATCTCTCCCGTCTGCTCCCTGGAGGGACAAGAGCCACTCTTCGCGTGTTCCCTGGAATCCTTCCTGGACGGCAACCTCGTAAGCACTGGCCCCGGCGGGTCCTGCGGGTCCTTGAGCTCCCCCAGGATTTTGCTCGAGCCTCGTCACGCGACCATCAAGGTCGTAAAGCGCATCGCCAACGTTGCTGTAGGTGATGCCCGACTGGAATCGGTAGATCGGTCCAACGAACTGACCATTGTTGAAAGTGGCACCTGCGCCCAGCGCTTCCGCCACAGGACGCAGTTGCCCCACCGTCGCTGCATCGAAGTCATCACGGCCGTCCTGCACGTTGGTAACACGGCGACGCTGATTCGTGTTGCCGATCGAGAATTCATCTGTCTCGTCGCATTCCGAGCGCGACCCGATGGCAACGCATCCATCGGCCGACCCTTTCACGGCCGTTCCGAACAGAACCATGTTGTTGCCGGTTCCTTCGACGCTTGATCCAGAAACAATATTGCTGGTGCCCCTGATCTGGTTATTGAGGCCGTGAACGTTGTTGTTCGCGCCTTCCACGTTGTTGAGACGGCCCACGATGTTGTTTCCTGCCCCTGAATTAGGGTTCAAGTCGTTGGAGCGGTTTCCATGCCCGACGATGACGTCCGATGTGTCGAACTCGTTCCCATTGCCGACAATGACCGTATCCGTCGCTGGAACCAGCCCGGGATCTCGTTCGTTGACACACCGGTTGTCTACCCCAACAGAAACGTGATTCATAAAGCTGATGGGTGAGTCGGATGCGCAGTTCGTTGGCGTCTCGCCAACGATCGTCGAGTCGACATTGGATTGGGCATGTGCGGACGACATGCCGGTGAAGACGCTAACAAGCAGCGCCAAGTGAATGAGGGAGCGTTTCATGGTGGTGTCCTCCGACGAGTAGGGGTGTCTACTCACGATTAACACGCAGCGGGAAACGCGCAAGGGGGGGGTAGAAGAGCTTCCCGACCCGACTACGGGACCGACAGGAGACCTCATCGGGCCGGGAAGCAGCAGGCAAGGAGGAAGCCTGCCTCTTCTTTTCTATACAAGGATTTCGGATTGGCAAGGGGGCCTTGCGCGTTTCCGATTTTCCTTTTGCATGAAGAGTAGACCAATGTGAGTAAGGAGGCCTACTCATGAAATCCCGTTCAATGAAGGCGCTGCTGGCGTCTGTCCTGTTCTTCGTTGTCACCGTGCCGGCGCATGCCCACGTTCCGGCCGGCTCGATCGCCGATGTCCACGGCAAGGAGCCGGGGCTGTTCAAGCGGTTGTTCCACCGCCACACAGATGCTCCTCAGTGGGACGGCGTCCACCCCGACCTGCGGGCCAAGCTGGAAAGGATCCAGCAGCAGATGAAAGAGGAGGGCTATGACCTGCGCTTGGCCGAGGGCTACCGGTCCGACGAACGCCAGGCCGAACTACTGGCTAGCCAGAAGGGCGTAACTCAGGTCGGCCCGGGTCGAAGCTGCCACAACCACGGCTTCGCCGCCGACATGGTCATCCACAAGCGGGGGCGACCCAGTTGGAACCTCAAGAACGACCACGTTCGCCAGGGCTACGAGCGCTACGGGGAACTGGCCCAGGCGGCCGGCTTGCGGTGGGGTGGGGCTTGGACCGACTTCAAGGACATGCCCCACGTGGAAATGCGCGCCCCGTGCTTGGTTGCCATTCGTTCTTATAGGGCCGTGCAGGAGGTGAGGCTGGCGGCCGTGGTGCCCGAGCCCTTGCCGCCCCTTTGGCCTGGACTGGACCCGCTGGCCATCACGCCAGCTGAGGAGTGCGTCGGCTTCGTGTGCCGCCGCCCATGGGAGTGGAGCGTGTCCACTTCGCGGCTCGACTGGAGCGCGTGGTGGTCGCTGCCTTTGCCCGTGTTCGAGGGGCCGCAACAGTGCCCGGTGAGCACCGATTTCAGGACACCGTGGCGGGCTTGATCCTGTTGCGATGGTGTTGCGACGGGTGTTCCCGATTTTTTCAAAAGGAAGCAAAGTTAGCGGAAAGCAGGGGAAATAAGAGCGTTATCTGAACATACGCCAATGGTGCTTCATCAGGGGCGTGTGTTCCGCGGACTTCTCGCTTGCCGTCGCCATGGGATCCAGGTGGGGAATGTACCGTCGGCCGGGCAGGGTACGGTGCAATGCCTGCCGCCCGTCGCGCCGGCGCGGAAAGCCTGCATCCGGGCACCGGGGCCAGGACGGATTGTAGTGGCCGCGCGCCCGGCCTGCGCGGGCGCCCGCGCGGCATGGCTTACCATGGCCGCTTCCGTGCCCGGGATGGCAACCGGCCGGCACGTCCACGGCGAGGAGCGCGATGAGTCGGTACCTGGTCTATGCCGGTTGCCTGGTCATGACGGTGTTGTCGCTGGCGCTGGCCTGGCGCTGGCCGGGCTGGGGCTGGGCGGCGGCGGTGTTCGGCGCGCTGTCGGTGTTGGGGACCCTCGACCTGCTGCAGCGGCGGGCCACGTTGCGCCGCAACTACCCGATCCTGGCGCATTTCCGCTACGGCTTCGAGTCGATCCGCCCCGAGATCCGCCAGTACTTCATCGAGGACGACCTCGCCGAGGTGCCGTTCTCGCGCGAGCAGCGGGCGCTGATCTACCAGCGCGCCAAGGGCGAGATGGACGTGGTGCCGTTCGGCAGCACGCACGATCCCTACGGGGTCGACTACGAGTGGATCAACCACTCGCTGGCGCCCGCGCACGCGGACTCGCACGATTTCCGCGTGCTGATCGGCGCGTCCTCGGCATTGCCCTACGACGCCAGCGTCTACAACATCTCGGCGATGAGCTTCGGCTCGCTGTCGGCGAACGCGGTGCGCGCGCTGAACGAAGGCGCGAAGCGTGGCGGGTTCTACCACGACACCGGCGAGGGCTCGATCTCCGTCTACCACCGCGAGCGCGGCGGCGACCTGGTCTGGGAGATCGGTTCCGGCTACTTCGGCTGCCGCGACGCGCAGGGCCGCTTCGACGCCGGGCGCTTCGTCGCCAACGCGCGCGACCCGCAGGTGCGGATGATCGAACTGAAGCTGTCGCAGGGCGCAAAGCCCGGGCATGGCGGCGTGCTGCCGGCGGCCAAGGTGAGTGCCGAGATCGCCGCGGCGCGTGGCGTGCCCGAGGGCGTGGACTGCGTGTCGCCGGCGTCGCATTCGGCGTTCTCCACGCCGGCCGGCCTGCTCGAGTTCATCGCCCGCCTGCGCGAACTGTCCGGCGGCAAGCCCACCGGCTTCAAGCTGGCGATCGGCCATCCCTGGGAATGGTTCGGCGTGGCCAAGGCGATGCTGGAGACCGGGATCCTGCCGGACTTCATCGTGGTCGATGGTGCCGAGGGCGGCACCGGCGCGGCGCCGTCGGAGTTCATCAACCACGTCGGCGTGCCGATGCACGAAGGCCTGATGCTGGTGCACAACACCCTGGTCGGCATCGGCGTGCGCGATCGCGTCCGCGTCGGCGCCGCCGGCAAGGTGGCCAGCGCCTTCGACATCGCGCGGACCATGGCGATGGGCGCGGACTGGTGCAACGCCGCGCGCGGCTTCATGTTCTCGCTTGGCTGCATCCAGTCGCGCAGCTGCCACAACGACCAGTGCCCGACCGGCATCGCCACCCAGGATCCGGCGCGCTGGAAGGCGCTGGACGTGGATGACAAGGCGCGCCGGGTGTTCAACTTCCACCAGCACACGCTGATGGCGCTGCGAGACATCCTCGGGGCCGCGGGGCTGGAGCATCCCTCGCAGATCGGTCCCGAGCACATCCTGCGCCGCGTCTCGCCGACGGAAGTGAGTTCGCTGGCGGCGCTTTACCGCTTCCTGCAGCCGGGCGAACTGCTGGACCGCGTGCCCGAGCACGCCGTGTTCCGCAAGTTCTGGTCGGTCTCGCGGTCGTCCTCGTTCCAGGTGTCCGACGCGGCCTGACCCAGGTCAGGCAACCCCGTCGCCGTCGCCGTCGCCGCTCGTCACGGCCGGGTCGTCGCGCGACTGCCGCGTGACCACGCTGGTGGCGGTGAGGTCGGCGGTGACGTTGCCGAGCGTGGCGAACATGTCCGGCACGGTGTCCACTGCCAGCAGGATGCCCAGCGGCTCGGTGGGCAAGCCCATCGCCTGCGCCACCGGCATGTTGGTGGCCATGAAGCTCACCTGCCCGGGCAGGCCGACCGAGCCCATGCTGATCACCGCAGCCAAGGCCGCGCCGGCGACGAGCTGGCCGACGCCGAGGTCGATGCCGTAGATCCAGGCCACGAACGCGGCCACCGTCATGTATTGCACCGGGCTGGTGAGGCGGAACAGCGACACCGCCATCGGCAGCACCAGCGAGGCCACCGCCAGCGGATAGCCCAGGCGCGCGCGTGCGCTCTCGACCATCGCCGGCAGCGAGGCCAGCGACGACTGCGTGCTCAGTGCGATGGTCTGCGCCGGCAGGATGGCCACGGCGAAGCGCCGCACCGGTTCGTTGCCGGCAAGCGCGATCACCACGTACATCAGCGCGGTGACGGCCAGATGCAGGCAACACAGCAGCACGATGTACCAGCCCAGCGCGGTCAGCATGTCCAGCCCGACCCGCGCGCAGACCGCGAACATCAGCGCGAACACGCCGATCGGCGCCGCCCACAGCACCCAGCGCACGATCACCACCATGATGTCGATGACCGCCTGCACCAGCTCCAGCATGCGCTGGCGGCGCTCGCCGTCGATGCGCGACAGCGCGAAGCCGAAGAACATCGAGAACACCACCAGCGGCAGCATCGCGGTGGCCGCCGCCGCAGCGATGGCATTGGACGGGATGACGCCAACCAGCCAGTCGCCGATGCCGGCCGGGGTGGCCGCGGCATGCGGGCCGGAGAACGCGGCGCGCAGCGATTCCAGCAGCGCGGCATCGCGCGGCAGCAGCGACAGCGCGGCCGGCGCAACCGCCGCCGCGAAGCCCGCGGACACCAGCAGCAGCACGACGAACACGGTGATCGCACGCCGCGCGGTGCGGCCGGAGGCGGCGGCGTCGCTGGCGGAGTTCACGCCGGCCACCACCAGCGCCGCGACCAGCGGCACCACCGTCATCTGCAGGGCATTGAGCCAGAGCCGGCCGATGGGTTGCACCATGTCGGCGACGTGTACCGCGGCGGCCGGGTCCCACAGCGCCAGCAGGAGCCCGAGGAGGCCGCCCAGGGCGAGGGCGATCAGCACGCGCGCGGGCGCGGACAGGCGGGCACGCGAACAAGTGGAAGCAGTCATCGGGGCGGCGGTTCCAGGGCAGGGTTGGGTGGCGGGAAGGCGTGGACGGGCGCGACGCGATGGGCTACAGGGGCGGCAGTCTCCAGGCCGCGCCGCGTTCGACGTAGGCCGCCCGCGGCAGCAGGACGAACACCGGGCGGCGCGACGCGTCCAGCCACGCGAGCAGGGCCTGCATCGCCGCGTCGTCCATCGCGGTGCAGCCGGCGGTGGTTTCGCCGGGCTTCCGCCACAGGTGCGCGAAGATGCAGCTGCCGCCACCGGGGCGCGCCTGCGGATTGTGCTCGATCACGAAGCCGAGGCGGTAGCGCACGTCGCCATCGGCGTGCAGGTCGCGGCGCATCGGCTCGGTCGAGCCCGCGACGGCCTGCGGGCCAACGTCGCGCTCGTTGACGATGCGGTTGTACAGCGGCGAGTCGCTGACGTCGATGCACCAGTCGCCGGCGTCCATCGCCGCGTACGCAAGCCCGGTAGCGGCCGAGGGCGGGTAGCCGAAGGCCGGGCCGATGCGGAACAGTCCGGCCGGCGCGCGTCCGTCGCCTTCGCGCTTGCGCGGGCCGGGGACATCGTCGGCAGGCGGCGCGTGCAGGCCGATGCCCCAGGCGCTGCCGTTGCGCCCGAGCGTCACCGGAGTCGCGTCGCCCACGCCACGCCATGGGCCAGTGCCATCGCGTTCGAAGCGGCGCAGCGTGCCCTGGGTGGCGTCCCAGTCGGCGCTGGTCACCACGACCAGCTGGCGGGCGTCCGCCAGTGCCTCGCTGCCGTTGTGCACGGGAGCCGAGGCGCAGGCGCCGAGGAGGAGGCCGGCGACCAGCACCAGCACGGCGATCCCGGCGTGGCGGGCGAGGCGGCAGGGGGCGCGCATGGCGCTGGGGCGAAGTCGGCGCATGGTCGTCAGGTATCCAGCATTGAGCGGACGTGCTCGTGGTAGTCGTCGAGGCGGCGGCGCCTCGATTCGTCGGCGCACAGCAACAGGAACAGCAGGTCGAGCAACTGCTGCTGCGCGGCCTGGTAGAGCAGCGACTCGACGTGGCTGCGCTCGTCGTGCGCCGAGACCAGCAGCGCGAGATCGGCGTGCGCGCGCACCGGGTTGGCGGTATGCCGGGTCACCGACACCACCTTGCCGCCACGCTTCCGGAACAGGTGTGCGAGCTGGCACAGCGCCGCCTGCTGGCCGCGCTCGGAAAACAGGATCAGCACGTCGCCCGGATGCGAGGACGCCACTTCGGCGGGCACCAGCACCGGGTCGTAGTGATGGACGGCGGGAAAGCCGAGCAGCGACAGGCGGATCGCGAAAGCGCGTGCGGCGGCGCCATCCTCGCCGGTGCCGACCACGAACACCTTGTCGGCACCGCGCAGCATCTCGACCAGCGCATCGATGCGCTCGGGCGGATTGAGCAGGCGGGTTTCCTCTTCGGCACGGCCCTTGGCGCGCCACAGGTCTTCGGACAACGCGCGCTGCCCGTCCTGCCCCGAATCCTCGGGCGGCAATGCGTCGCCGCCGTTGCGCGCCACCGCCTCGCCGATCGAGAACTTCAGGTCCGGATAGCCCTTGAAGCCCAGCTTCTGGCTGAACTTGACCACGCTCGACTGGCTGATGCCGAGCGCGTTGGCGAGCTGCTGCGAGGAGTAGTCGCGCAGCAGGTGGGTGTTCTCCAGGATGAAGTCGGCGATGCGGCGCTCGATCGCCGACATCTGCCCGCGTTCGGAACGGATGATCAGCAGCGGCTGCATGGCGCGCGGCTCAGCGCACGATCGGCTGGTAGCCGCGGATCGCGCGGATGCCGAGGCCGGGCGCATCGGACGCCGAGATCTCGGACTCGTTGAAGTCCACGCCGCCGTCGACCGGGTCGAAGGCACACAGCGAGGGCCCGTCGAGGTCGACCTTGGTGATGACGTCGGCCTTGGCGATCGCCAGGTGCACGGCCGCGGCGACGCTGATGCTGGTCTCGATCATGCAGCCGATCATGCATTCCACCCCGTACGACGCGGCGATGTCGGCGATGCGCACCGCGTTGGAGATGCCGCCGGTCTTCATCAGCTTGATGTTGATGATGTCGGCGGCGCGCTGTTCGATCAGCTCGATCACCTCGATCGGGCCGAACACGCTCTCGTCGGCCATGACCGGGGTGTGCACGCGGTCGGTCACGTACTTCAGGCCCGCCAGGTCCTGTGCGCGCACGGGTTGTTCCAGCAGCTCCAGGTGCACGCCGGCGTCCTCCAGGGCGTGCATCGCACGCACGGCCTGCTTCGCGGTCCAGCCCTGGTTGGCGTCGAGGCGGAGCAGGGCGCGGCCCTCGACCGCGGCGTGGATCGCCTTGACCCGCTCGACGTCCAGGCCGATGTCCTTGCCGACCTTGATCTTGAGCGACTCGAAGCCGCGCCCGACCGCCGACAGCGAATCGGCGACCATCTTGTCGATGTGGTCGACGCTGATGGTGATGTCGGTGGTGATCACAGGTTCGCCACCGCCGAGCATGCGGTACAGCGGCGCCTCGTACAGTTGCGCCCACAGGTCGTAGACGGCGATCTCGACCGCGGCCTTGGCACTGGTGTTGCGTTCCAGCGCGGTCTGCACCAGCCGGGTGATGCGGTTGAGGTTGGCGACGTCCTCGCCGACCAGGCGCGGCGCGATGACCTTGCCGATCGCCTCGATGATCGAGCCATGGGTGTCGCCGGTGATGACCGCGGTCGCCGCGGCCTCGCCGTAGCCGACATGGCCGGTGTCGGCGTGGATCGAGACGATGATGTCCTCGACCGCCTCGACCGTGCGCAGCGCGGTCTTGAACGGCGTCTTCAGCGGGACCCGCACCATGCCGAGGCGGACGTCGGTGATCTTCATTCGTTTCCCTCGTGGGCTCCCCGGAACCCTGCGGCGGTGGCCGCCCCGATCAGGGGCGGATCCGCTGGATGTTGGTGATGCGGTCGATGGTCGGCGTGGTCTCGCCGGCCAGCATCGGGCCCAGCGCGGTCACGACCACGCCGTTGAGCAGCACGCGCTGCACGCCGCCGTCGGCGTCGCGGTAGGCCGTGCCGGTGGTGTCGTGGATCACGTACGGATCGCCGTCGACGATGCCGATCACCATCATCACGTGCCCCGGGATGTAGACAAGGTCGCCCACCTGCACCTGGCGCAGCAGCTTCAGGCGCTCCTCGTGGTCCATCGACGGATCGACCGCGATCCGGTCCAGCCCCGGGCTCACCGACTGCGCGCTGGTGTTGCGCGGCAGCAGCACGCCCATGCTGCGATAGACCTCGGACACGAAGCCGCTGCAATCGCGCGCGTTGTAGCTGTGGCCCCAGCCGTAGCGCTCGCCGAGGAACTTGAAGGCCTGGCGGATGAGGTTGGCCTTGGTCAGCGGCAGCACGTCGGTGGCGACATCGGCCGAGCGCGGCACCAGTGCCGGCACGAAGGCGAGGCTGCCATCGCTGCTGCGCACCGGCAGCTCGACCACGTGGCCATAGCCGGGATACTGGCCGTTCACGGGCGCGTAGCCGGCAGCTTCGAGCAGCGGCAGGCGCACGCCCATGTCCAGCTGCACGTCGGACGCCGCGGGCAGTTCCGGCGTGTACACCGTGCGCGCGGTGGCGCCGGTCACCACCAGGAACGGCGCCTTGTGCACGTGCGCGAACACCTGCGACTTCTCGCCCAGCGCGACCGCGTCGGCCTCGATCCAGGCCGCGTAGTTGGGGCTGAGCACGAACCACCAGCGGCGGTCGCGGCTCTCGTGCACCACCGCCACCGGCGTGCCGGGGAACAGCGCGCTTTCCTGGAAGCGGTCGATGTCGCGGTCGTCGGGCGCGCTGAACACGCGCAGATGGGTGGGGAAGGTGCGCAACGCCGCGCGCCGCACCACCATGCCGTAGCGCGTGACCTGGGTCTGCGGGATGCCGCGCAGGTTGAGCGCCGTCACCAGCTTGTCGATCGCGCGCGCGCTGCCTTCCTTGCCGCTCTCGTCGTACAGCGTGCGCGTGGGTCGCGTCGAGAGCGCTTCGACCCAGGCCGTGACCTGCTCGGCTTCCAGCGTGGGCGGCAGTTGTTCGAGGTCGTGGAACGATTTCTCCAGCCGCAGCATCTTCGCGTTCTGCGCGGCCACGCCGTCGCGGTCGAGGATCACCCGGTCGGCTTCGCGGCGCAGGCGGTCGACCCAATAGTCCGGCGACAGCTGCGCGGCCGAGACGCCGGGCACCACCTCGGTCGGCGCCGGCGCACGCCGTTCCTGCGCGCCCGCACTCCCGGCGGACACCGCGGCCAGCGCCAGCAGCAGGAGGGTGAGCGGGCGCGACAAGGGTTTCAGCAGGGTCACCGGCGACTTGTCCTGTGGTCGGGCAATGGCGGGGAAGGAATACATCATTCGCTCAATCATCTTGTCAAGAATAATTTATTGACCTGCGTTTGCGCCCATGTTACACAGCCGGTGAACTGGTCCAGACCGTGATCCGCTGCCGTGCAAGCCTGCCTCCGACAGAGGGTTGAAGCGCATTCCGGGCAACGTCGGCCGCACGCCGGCCCGGTCCGCATGGAAACGGCGGCTGGGGCGAGGGGCCCCGGCTTCGACCCCGCAAACCCAGGGCGTCGGGCGCGCCCTGCGACCGCGGCCGGCCGGTTCGCCCGCCTGACCTGACCACCGCCCACCATCCGCACCTGTTCCGGGGAGAACCGCAATGAAGGCCAGCCACCAGACGTTCCGCCGCGCCGCGCTGTGCATCGCGCTCGGCGCGTGTTTCGCCGCCACCACGCCGGTGGTCTTCGCGCAAAGCGCATCCGGCGCGGTGGCCGGCCGCGCCAGTGCCGGCGACCAGGTCACCGTCACCAACGAGGCGACCGGCGCGAGCCGCACCGCGACCGTCGGCTCCGACGGCAGCTACCGCCTGACCCAGTTGCCGGTCGGCGACTACACGCTGCAGGTCAGCCGCGCGGGGACGGCGCTTGGCGAAGCGGTGCCGGTGAACGTGCAGCTCGGCGGCACCACCACGGTCAACCTCGGCAGCGAGGGCGGGGTGGTGAACCTCAACGCCGTCCAGGTGGTCGGCTCGCGCGTGGTCAACCGCGTCGACGTGCGTTCCACCGAATCGGCCACCAACGTCACGCGCGAGGAAATCTCGCGCCTGCCCGTGCCGCAAAGCCTCAGCTCGGTCGCGCTGCTGGCGCCGGGCGTGATCAGCGGCAACGCCAGCTTTGGCGGCATCTCGTTCGGTGGTTCGTCGGTGGCGGAGAATTCAATCTTCGTCAATGGACTCAATGTCACCGATTTCTATCGTCGCCAGAGCTTCTCGAGTACGCCGTTCGGGTTCTACGACGAGTTCCAGGTCAAGACCGGCGGCTACTCCGTGGAGTTTGGTCGTAGCACTGGTGGCGTGATCAACGCCGTGACACGTCGCGGCAGCAACGAGTTCCGCGGCGGCATGGAGGTGACGTTCGAACCCAATGCCTGGAAAGCCAGGGCGGGCGACTACTACTACCCGGACGGGAGTGTCACGAGCCTTTCCAGCCGGGACACCAGGAGCTTCACCAAGGCAAATGTATGGGCTTCCGGCCCCTTGGTGAAGGACAGGCTGTTCCTGTTCGCGATGTACGAGCGACGTGACAACAACTTCAACTCCGTCACCGGCTCCGGCAGTCTCTGGAATACGGGCGGTTCGGACAACGGCTTCTGGGGCGCCAAGATGGATTGGCAGATCACCGACGACCACCTGCTGGAGTTGTTGGCATTCTCGGATGAGGACGAGTCCTCCAGCGACACGTACGCATATGAATGGGCGACAGGGACACGTGGCGGATATACCGGAAAGAGTACGTCCAAGAGCGGCGGCAAGAACGGATCCGTCACCTACACCGGCCATTTCGGTGAGAACTTCTCCGTCAAGGCGATGTATGGCGTGAACCAGACTCAGGCGATTGCCTATTCGTCCGCCGACGAATTGTGCTCCCAGGTCATCATCGGCACCACCTACAACGCGACCTATACGGCAATGGGGCGACCCCCCGTCTCGTGCCATCCCAGTACCAGTACGTCCGTCGTCGACCATCACGACGAGCGCAAGGTGGGACGTCTGGACTTCGAGTGGGAACTGGGGAACCACCAGTTGCGGTTCGGTCTCGACCGCGAGGACATGAACACCGATCGCACCACGTTCTATCCCGGCCCAACCGGGATGCGCTACACGGTGACGTCACAGAATCCGGGAGACTCCGTAGGAAATGTCGGTGGAGTCGTTCCGCCAGGCGTCAACGCGGTGATCACCGGGCGTCGTCGCGCTGATGGTGGCGTGTTCGATACCAAGGCGAATGCCTACTACATCGAGGATATCTGGAACGTTACGCCGAACTTCCTGCTCAACCTTGGTGTGCGACTGGATAGCTTCGATTACATGGACGCGACCGGAAAGCCGTTCGTAGAGCAGGAAAACCTGGTGGCACCGCGCATCGGCTTCTCCTGGGACATGAAGGGTGATGGCAGCACCAAGGTCTTCGGTAACCTGGGTCGCTACTACCTGCCCATCGCCAGCATCGTCAACTACACCTTCGCGGGCGGCCTCACCGACGAGTACACCTACTACGCACTGGACGGCTGGCGGCAAGCGACCAATCCCATCACCGGCGCGTCGTACATGGAGCCGATCATTGGCGCGCAAATTGGGGCAGTGGATGACCTGATGAACGTCGTCGTGAACGACACCCGGCAGACGGTCGACAAGGATCTCGACGCCGTCTACCAGGACGAAGCGATCCTCGGCTTCCAGACCATGATCAACCAGGCCTGGTCGTGGGGTGTCAACGCCACTTACCGTCGTATGACGAATGCGGTAGACGATATCCGCATTAACCAGACGCCGTGTGGCCCAGTTTGGACTACGGGGAATCCAGGCACTCCGACCGGCAACATCTTCGTCATCGGCAACCCGGGCAAGCCCTTGACGATCTGGGGCTCGTCGGACGGCCCGCCCAACCAGATTCGTTGTGCGCAGGACGGCTGGATCACGATCGATACCTCGACGGAGGGCTATCGCATGATCGGCAGCAACAACATCATCGGGTACTACGAACCGAAGCGGACCTACAAGGCCATCGAGTTCCAGATCGACCGCGCGTGGGACGGCAAGTGGGCTTTCAATGCGTCTTACCTTTGGTCAAAGTCCGAAGGCAATCACGAGGGTCCGGTGAACTCGGATACGGGCTATGCCGACACCGGCATGGTCCAGCACTGGGATCATCCGGCCAACAACCAGCGGTACGGCTACCTGTTCAACGATCATCGTCACCAGATCAAGCTGCGCGGTAGCTACACGCTCAACGACATGTGGTCTTTCGGCGCGACGTTCACCGCATTGTCGGGTGGACCGATCACCGCGTTCGGCGTGACCTGGCCAAACGAGAATTTCGCGGTGGCGAGTTTTACCAATACCGGTAGCGGTGGTGGCACGGGCTGGTTGTGTGTCGCCAACTGCAGCGGTGCCTGGCAGGATCGTCAGTACGAATGGTCGCCGCGCGGCGCGTTCGGTCGCATGCCCTGGACCTATAACCTCGGCGCGAACGTGACTTGGACCCTGCCAGTCGAAGGCGTGGACCTGAAGGCCAGGTTTTCCGTGTTCAACCTGCTTAACGAACAGGAAGCGATCAATGTCAGCGCCCGGTATGAAGGGCAACCGGGCGTGCGCCGTGCCACGTTCGGGTCTCCCACCCGCTGGCAATCGCCACGCTACGCGCAGCTCGTCGTCACCTGGAACTTCTGACGGCGGCGGGCTGACGCCTCCGGGCGTTGGCCGATTCGCGGGCCGCGGAATCGACGCCGCGGGCCGCGTTCGATCCCGGCGCAGGTGTTGCTGCATCAGTGCGCGTGGCCGCGCCGGCGGCCGGCCTGCGTGCACGTCCGGTATCTTGATCGCCATGCCCTCATGCGCTGGCCGGCTACAGGCCGTGGAGAATCCCCGATGCGCTTCCTCGCGACCTGCCTGCTCCTGTCCGCCAGCGTCTGCGTGGCCGCCGCGGACGCGCCACGCGTGGCCCACGTCCGCCCGGTCGACACCCGCGCCTTCGATGCGGCGTTCGACGATGCCATGGCGCGCTATCGGCTGCCGGGGTTGGCGGTGGGCGTGGTGGTCGACGGCCAGGTGGTGTATGCACGCACCGCCGGAGAGCGCGCCGCCGGTTCCGGCGAAGCCATCGACCGGGCGACCCTGTTCAAGATCGCTTCCAACAGCAAGGCGATGACCGGTGCGCTGCTGGCGCGGCTGGTCGACCAGGGCAAGCTGTCGTGGACCGATCCGGTGGTCAAGCACCTGCCGGACTTCCGCATGTTCGACGACTGGGTGACGCGCGAGATGCAGGTGCGCGACCTGCTGATCCACAACAGCGGCCTCGGTGCCGGCGCGGGCGACCTGATGCTGTGGCCCGAGCCCAACCTGTTCGAGCGCCGGGACGTCATCCACGGCCTGCGCTACCTCAAGCCCGCCTACAGCTTCCGCTCGCGCTACGCCTACGACAACACGCTGTACATCGTTGCCGGCGAGGTCGCCGCGGCGGCGGGCGGCGCGCCGTATGACGCACTGGTGCGGCGCGAGGTGTTCGCGCCGCTGGGGCTGTCGCGCTGCCAGGTGGGTGCGTGGCGCCGCGACGACGTCGGCAACGTGGCGCAGCCGCACCGCCTCGACGGCGAGCGCCAGGTCGTGGTCCGCGAGGACGGCGAGGAGGTCCCCGACGTGCCGATGATGGCCGCGGGCGGCATCCGCTGCAGCCTCGACGACATGCTGGCCTGGGCGGCGATGTGGCTGCAGCCCGAACGCGTCGGCGTCGATGCCGAAGGCAGGCCCTGGCTGTCGGCTGCGCAGCGCGGGGAAGTGTGGAAGACGCACATGCCCATGCCGCTGTCGCAACGCATGCGCGCCTGGGATGGCAGCCATTTCTCGGCCTACGGCTACGGCTGGCGGCTGGCCGATGTCGACGGCACCTGGAAGGTGTCGCACACCGGCACGCTGTCGGGCATGTATTCCGCGCTGGTGCTGTTGCCGGAGAAACACGTGGGCATCGTGTTCCTGACCAACGGCAACGCGGACGAGGCGCGCACCGTGCTCACCCAGGTACTGACCAAGCGGTTCACCGATCCGGGGAACGACCGAAACACCGTCGCCTACTACGCCGGACTGCTGGCGGCCGATCGCGCAGGGGGTTCGCCGGTGTCAGGAAACGTTTCGGCCGACAAGGCGCCGCCGCGCCGGCTGGCCACGGCCGACGACCCGCAGCTGCGTGCCGGCCACTACCTCGATCCCTGGTTCGGCGAGGCGAGCATCTGCGTCGACGCGGGTGTCGTGCGCTTCCGTGCCGGGAAGTCGCCCAAGCTCACCGGCACGGTGTACCGCGCCGGCGATCGCCTGCTGGTGGCCTGGGACGATGCGGACGTCGACGTCGACGCGGTGCTGACGTTCGCGGCACCCGACCGCGGGCCGCCGACGCTGGCGATGGCCAAGCTCGATCCCGATGCGGACTTCAGCTACGACTACGAAGACCTCGCCTTCGTGCGCACCGGCGACTGCACGGCGCGCTGAGGGCACCCCGGCTGCGCTCGCTGTCCTGCGTCCGCCGCAGCGCGCGGCGGCGGGGCTCAGCCGATCTTCTTGAAGGTGTTGGTGTTGCCGAGCCGCTCGATCTTGCCGCCCGACTTGCGGAACGCCGCCAGGTCGTCCTCGATCTGCTCGCGGGTGAGGTGGGCTGCCGGCTGCTTGCCCGACTTGCCCGACTTGCGAAGGACGGTGTTGCTGTTCTTGCTGGGAGCCATCAGGAATGTGTCTGTTGCGAATGGTCGCGCAATGGTAGGCGGTGCGCTGTAAGAAAGCGTTGACGCGGGCTCGGGCGGACCCCGCGGGGGCGTGCGCGAAGCCGAATGAGTCCCATACGAATCAGCGTGTTACGGGAGTGAGGCGCCGTCGGGTGCGTCAGTGGCGTGGCCGGGAGGCGGCGCGGCGCGGGGCGGTCGTGGGGCTCGATCACGCGGGCATCACGACGCCAGGACGGGCGGCAACCGCGCAGGGTGTTGGCGACGGCCGGGTGTGGCTGCGCGCGGTGTGCACGGGCATGCGGGATGCGCGGGGCGCGTGCATAACCCTCGTTCGCGACCTGCGGAGGCACGATAACGTGGCGCGTTTTGTTGTGCTGCAGCATGATTCCCGCCATGACGTTTGCTGCATACGCAGGCGTCCGGAAAGTGTGTTAGGTTTTCGTTCGATCCACCGACAACGCCAGCGCAGCGCCCCGGCCAGTCCCCCCACACGGGCCGGTTCGACCGCACAGGCCGTCGCCCGCAGTTCGTGCCGGCGGCGTCCAGGCGATCCGCCACTTCCGCTTTTTGCCCACACTTCAACCTGGTTAGGGGGACACCATGGCGTCGAGCCATCCGAAGCGCAGCATCCTTGCCACCGCCGTGTTCGCGGCGCTCGTGACCACTTCCGTGCCTGCGCTCGCGCAGGACGCACCCGCAGGCGAGGACGAGCCGCGGACCCTGGCGACCATGGTGGTCACGGCGCAGAAGCGCGAGGAAGCCGCACAGGATGTGCCGATTTCGGTGACGGCGCTGGACGAACAGATCCTCCGCGACACCGGCGTTCGCGACATCAAGGACATGCAGATCCTGGTGCCTGGCCTCACCGTCACCAGCACCCAGAACGAAGCGATCACCACCGCGCGCATCCGCGGCATCGGCACCGTGGGCGACAACGTCGGCCTCGAATCATCCGTCGGCGTGGTCATCGATGGCGTCTACCGGCCGCGCAACAGCGTCGGTTTCGGCGACCTCGGCCAGCTCGAGCGCATCGAGGTGCTGAAGGGCCCCCAGGGCACGGTGTTCGGCAAGAACACCTCCGCGGGCGTGATCAACGTCGTCACCCGTCGACCGAGCTATACGCAGAGCGCCGAGGCCGAGATCACCGCCGGCAACTACGGCGCGCTCGGCGTGTCGGGCAGCTACAACGACGCGCTCGGCGAGAACGCCGCGTTCAGCGTGTACGCGGCCAAGCGCAAGCGCGACGGCTGGATGGACGTGGAGACCGGCGCCGGCCCGCGCACCGAGGACAAGGACTACGACCAGAACTTCCACACCCTGCGCGGCAAGCTGCTGCTGGAGCCAAGCGAGAAGCTCGAGATCCTGCTGTCGGCCGATTACACCAGCCGCGAGGAAAACTGCTGCACGGCCGTGCAGACCGTGCTGGGCACCAGCTCGCGCATCATCAACAGCCTGCCCGGCGGCCCGCACATGCCGGTGGCGAGTTCCTTCCCCTCGCAGGCCGATCCGTTCGCGCGCGTGGCCTACAGCAACCGCAGCACCGCGCAGGACATCAAGGACAAGGGCGTGTCGGCGGAGGTCAACTGGGATACGCCCTGGTTCGGCGGCGCCACCCTGACCTCGATCACCGCGTCGCGCGAGTGGCAGGTCATCAACGGCCTGGATTTCGACTTCACCACCGCCGACCTGATCTACCGCAACGCCGACGAGGACGAATCGTTCACCGGGTTCGAGACCTTCAGCCAGGAGTTCCGCCTGACCGGCTCGACCGAGCGCCTGGACTGGATGTTCGGCCTGTTCTATTCCGATGAAGACCTGTCGCGGACCGAGTCCTACCGGGTCGGCACCGACTACGAGCGCTACCTGTCCAAGGGCCTGCTGGCGCTGATCAACCCGGCGCTGGAGTTCCACCCGACCGCGCAGACCTTCCTCGCCGACGCCACCGGGCGCGCGGCAGGCACCGTGTTCACCGGCCTCGGCGCGCTCGACCACTACAAGCAGAACGCGAAGAGCCTGGCGTTGTTCACCAACAACACCTGGCATGCCACCGACGCGCTCGACGTCACCGTGGGCCTGCGCTACACCCGCGAAGAGAAGGACCTGCACTCGAACTACACCAATCCCAACGGTGGCCTGGGCTGCGCGTCGTACTTCGGCCCGACCGGGATCAGCCCGGCGGCGATCGGCCGCATCGCGACGGCGCTGACCGCGCGCGGCGTGCCGTTCGCGGCGCTGCCGGCGGCCACGCAGCAGGCGATCATCGGCCAGGTGGTGAGCTACAGCTGCCTGCCGTGGGCCAACGTGCTGCACAACGGCCGCAGCTACGACCAGTCGCTGGACGAGAAGGAATGGTCGGGCACGCTGAAGGCCGCGTATCGCTGGAACGAGCACGTGATGACCTACGCCTCGGCCGCGCGCGGCTACAAGGGCGGCGGCTTCAACCTCGACCGCACGCAGGCGGCCCTGCCGACCAATCCGCTGCCGATCAACCCGACCACGGCCGACACGTCGTTCCCGGGCGAGTTCGTCGACAGCTACGAGCTCGGCGCCAAGACCACCTGGGCTGGCGGCACCCTGCTGCTGAACGCCACCGCGTTCCACCAGAAGTACGAGGACTTCCAGCTCAACAGCTTCCTCGGCACCAGCTTCGTGGTGCGCTCGATCCCGAAGGTGACCTCGCAGGGCGTCGACGCCGAGATCCTGTGGCAACCGCGCGCCGCGCCGGGCCTGATGCTGCAGGGCGGCCTGATGTACGCCAAGACCGAATTCGGCAGCGACATCCCGGGTGCCGATTTCGTCGAGCGCACGCCGTTGAGCACGTCGGGCGCGCTGTACAAGCTGCCCGGCGCGACGATGCCGTTCGCGCCCAAGTGGTCCGGCTCGCTGTCGGCGACCTACGACTGGGATTTCTCCAGCAACCTGGTGGGCCGCTTCAACATCGGCGCCAAGTACATGGGCGAGTACAACACCGGCTCCGACCTCGACGTCGAGAAGCACCAGAAGGCGTACACGGTGGTCAACGCGCGCTTCGGCGTCGGCCGCGCCGACAACCGCTGGATGCTGGAGTTCTGGGGCACCAACGTGACCGACGCCGAGTACGTGCAGGTCGGCTTCGACGGCCCGCTGCAGGCGCTGTTCCCGGATCCGGGCAATCCGTTCAACACCTTCAACGCCTTCCCCGCGGCACCGCGGATGTACGGCGTGACCCTGCGCGTGCGCTACTGACCGCAGGCGGGTGACCACCCGGCCCGCGCATCCCACCGGATGCGCGGGCTTTTTACTGGCTCCGCAACCGCGGGCGCGGACACGACAGCCCGCGTGGATTCGGGTACAACGGGCGCTCCCCCGTTGCCCGCCCCACGTGCGCCATGACCACGACCGCTCCCGGAGACGACGACCTGCAGCGCCTCGCCATCGACCTCGGCGAGCGGCTGCGCGCGGGCCGGCAGCGGCTGGTGACCGCCGAAAGCTGCACCGGCGGCTGGATCGCCAAGACCGTCACCGACATCGCCGGCTCGTCGGACTGGTTCGACTGCGGCATGGTGGTCTACAGCTACGAGGCCAAGCAGGCCATGCTGGGCGTGCATCCGCAGACGCTGGAGACGCACGGCGCGGTGAGCCGCGAGACGGCGATCGAAATGGTCTCCGGCGCGCTGGTGCATTCGGGCGCGGGCATCGCGGTGGCGGTCACCGGGATCGCGGGCCCCGGCGGCGGCAGCGAGGGCAAGCCGGTCGGCACGGTGTGGGTGGCGTGGAAGCGTCGTGGCGGCTACGCCAAGGCCGAGGTGTTCCATTTCGACGGTGACCGCGAAGCCATCCGGCGCCAGACCGTGGCCGTGGCCCTGCGCGGCCTGGGCGCCCAGCTCGACGCCATGGCGTGAGTTGCGTCACGCGCCCGTGCCGCGACACTCGCGGGCGTGGCGCACCTAGGGTCGATCCCGGCTGACGCCGCGTGCCCGCGCGCGCCTAGCATTCCGGTCGCGGGGTCCGGGGGGATCGCTCAACGGAATGAATCGATGAACGCCATTCGCTGCCTCCTGGCCGCCGCCGCCCTCGCGGGCGCGGCACTGTCCCCGTCGCTGCATGCCCAGCAGGTGGACTGCAACCTGCTCGATGTCCCCGTCCACCATCGCGTCAACCCCGGCTCGAACGCGAACCTGCTGACCACGTGGCTCAGCGAGGCCGAGAACGCCGGGGCGCGCTACGGCTTCACCGAGGATCGCGGCGCGCCGATCCGGGCCACGCGCACGCCGCTGCCGGGGCTGTCCGCGGTGCACCGGCTGTACAAGGCGCAAAGCGGCGACTTCGTGTGGATCGCCAACCCCGCCGAGATCGCGTCGGCGGTGGCCAACTACGGCTATGTCGACCAGGGGCCGAATTTCTACGCCTCGCGCACCCCGGTCGCCTGCCTGCAACCGGTGTACCGCTACCTCAAGGGCAACAAGCACCGGCATGCCTTCGGCGATGCCGAGCGCAATGCGCTGGTGGCCGCGGGCTGGGTGTCGGAGGGTGTCTCGTTCCATGCGCGGCCGGGGGCTGCGCCCGAGGTCGACACCCGGTTCTCGTTCGCGGTGATCCCGGACACGCAGAACGAAGTGTTCGCCGGCGCGCCCGCGACGCGCCACGTCGGCCGCGCGCAATGGCTGGCCGACAACAAGGCGGCCCTCGACCTGCGCTTCGTGCTGCATTCGGGCGACGTCACCAACTGGGGCGAACGCGACGAACCGCAGTACCAGGTGGCCGTCGCCGGCGTCGTGCCGTTGCAGCAGGCCGGCATCCCGTTCGCCTACACCCCGGGCAACCACGATACCCGCGCCGTCTGCGCCGGCGGCAGCGCGTGCCCCGGGGAGAGTGCCGCCGCCAACGTCCGCCTGATGCCGCTGTTCAACCAGTACTTCAACCCCCGCTTCACCGTCAGCGGGCGCATGGAGCCGGGCAAGGTCGACAACTACTACACCTTGTTCGAGGCCGGTGGCGTCGACTGGCTGGTGCTGTCGCTCGAACTGTGGCCGCGCACCGCGGTGGTCGACTGGGCGAAGACGGTGCTCGCGGCGCACCCGTCGCACAACGTCATCGTGGTCACGCACATGTACCTCAACGGCGACGGCACGATCTCCACCAGCAACGGCGGCTACGGCGCGAACAGCCCGAAGTTCCTCTACGACCAGCTCGTCAGCCAGTACGCGAACGTGCGCTTCGTGTTCAGCGGCCACACCGGGCAGGCCACGCACCGCACCGATACCGGCGTGCATGGCAACCGCATCGTGTCGTTCCTGCAGTCGATGCATTCGCAGTCCAACCCGGTGCGGATCGTCGAGGTCGACACTGCGGCCGACGAGGTGTCCAGTTGGATCTACGCTCCGCAGACCCAGACCCAGTACCCGCAGTACGACGCGGTGGTGGACGGGCTCGGCCTCATCCACTGAGGTGCGCGGCGTCCTGCGCGACCCCGGCGGTGCAGGACGCTGGCCGGGGCCGGGCTGGGGGCGCGAGGCGCGGTCGGGTGGGGCAGGGGCGCTTGCATCGGCCGGATGTTAGTAGTATTACTACTAACCATGAAACTCACCGACACCCAGCAGGCCATCCTCGGGCTGATCGCCGAGCGCATCGAGGCCGAGGGCGTGCCGCCCTCGCAGACCGAGATCGCCCGCGCCTTCGGCTTCAGCAGCGTCCGCGCCGCCCAATACCACCTCGAGGCCCTGGAGGCCGCCGGCGCGATCGAGCGGGTCCCGGGCCGGGCCCGCGGCATCCGCGTGCTGGCACCGGTGCCGGGGCCGCAGCAGGCGCTCGACCTGGCGGTCGGCAACGACGACGCGCTGCACCTGCCGGTCCTCGGCCAGGTGGCGGCCGGCCTGCCCATTGGTGCGGACATCGGCAGCGAGCAGATGGTGCTGATGGACCGCGCGCTGTTCTCGCCCGCGCCCGACTACCTGCTGAAGGTGAAGGGCGACTCGATGATCGACGAGGGCATCTTCGAAGGCGACCTGATCGGCGTGCACCGTACGTCCGACGCCCGCAGCGGCCAGATCGTGGTCGCCCGCGTGGACGACGCCATCACCGTCAAGCTGCTGAAGATCGGCAAGGACCGCATCCGCCTGCTGCCGCGCAACCCCGACTACGCCCCGATCGAGGTCCAGCCCGACCAGGACTTCGCCATCGAGGGCCTGTACTGCGGCCTGGTGAGGCCGAACCGTTGACCGTGCCGCGGCATTCCCTGACAGGCGCCGGCGCCATTGCCCGGCTGTCCCGCGCCGTCGCCGAAGCTAGTGTCGATCCGGGCGTCCGGGTCGCAGCTTTTGCGATGGGCGCCTGCAAGGATGCACTCAACCCGAAGACACCATGACAAGGACCAATACGATGGACGAGAACAAGAAGCGCGCGCTTTCCGCCGCCCTGGGCCAGATCGAGAAGCAGTTCGGCAAGGGCTCGGTGATGCGCATGGGCGACGGCAGCGTCGAGCCGACCGAGGTCATCGGCACCGGTTCGCTGATGCTCGACATGGCGCTGGGCATCGGCGGCCTGCCGAAGGGTCGCGTGGTCGAGATCTACGGTCCGGAATCCTCGGGCAAGACCACGCTCACCCTGCAGACCATCGCCGAATGCCAGAAGGCCGGCGGCACCGCCGCGTTCATCGATGCCGAGCATGCGCTCGACCCGACCTACGCGCAGAAGCTGGGCGTGAACCTCGACGACCTGCTGGTCTCGCAGCCCGACACCGGCGAGCAGGCGCTGGAGATCGCCGACATGCTGGTGCGCTCCAACGCCGTCGACGTGGTGGTGATCGACTCCGTGGCCGCGCTCACCCCGCGCGCCGAGATCGAGGGCGAGATGGGCGACCAGCTCCCCGGCCTGCAGGCGCGCCTGATGAGCCAGGCGCTGCGCAAGCTGACCGGCAACATCAAGCGCAGCAACTGCATGGTGATCTTCATCAACCAGCTGCGCATGAAGATCGGCATCATGATGCCGGGCCAGAGCCCCGAGACCACCACCGGCGGCAACGCGCTCAAGTTCTATGCCTCCGTGCGCCTGGACATCCGCCGCATCGGCGCGATCAAGAAGGGCGACGAGATCATCGGCAACCAGACCCGCATCAAGGTGGTCAAGAACAAGATGGCGCCGCCGTTCAAGCAGGTGATCACCGAGATCCTGTACGGCGAGGGCATCAGCCGCGAGGGCGAGCTGATCGACATGGGCGTCGACGCCAAGCTCGTCGAGAAGGCCGGTGCCTGGTACAGCTACGGCAGCGAGCGCATCGGCCAGGGCAAGGAGAACGCGCGCAACTACCTGCGCGAGAACCCGGACGTGGCGACGAAGCTGGAGGCGGAGCTGCGCGAGAAGTTCCAGCCGGCGGAAGCCAAGCGGGATGAAGACGATGCGGTCGCCGACGATTGATCGGCGCGAAGGACTTCGCGGCCAGGGATGGCCATTGTCTGGCAGCCCTCCCCGGGAACGGGGAGGGCTGTTTTTGCATGGGCAGCACTTCCCGGGAGAATAGCCATGACAATCAGGCCTGAGCCAAAGCCGATTGCCAGATCGACAGGGAAGCCGGATCGGCGTCGACGGGACAACAAGCGGATCCCGGGAAGTACGCCCTTCCTCAAACCTCATGAACACAGGAAGGGTCGGTGAAAGTGGATCGCAGGGGAGGCGCAAGCCCGCCTTGGGCGAGGCAAGGCGAGACAGCGCAGGCGAACGCGGAGAGGACAGCGGTGCTGGTTGGTTGCACCGAAGACGTGTCACCGGGTTGGGTGTCCCGGCGAGACCGGGCGTTTCCCCCGCTTGCGGGAGAGGGTTGGGGCGAGGGCACGCGCATGGCCGCGCGTGTCGACGCCATTGAATCGGTACCGATGCAGGCCGGAGCGCGGTTGATGCTCACGAACATGGAACCGCAAGGCATCGGCAACGGTCGGGTGATGTCGCTCGGCGTGCTGCCCTGGGCCCTTTGGCTCGTTTCCGGGATGGCCGTTGCACAGGAGGCGCGGATGTCGAAGATGGCGAAAGGCGAGTTCACGGTGGTGATGAAACCGCTGGTCCTTGAGAACGCGGATGCAGCGTCGAAGCTCGGGCGCATGTCGATCGACAAGCAGATCACCGGCGACCTGGTGGCGACCACCCAGGGCCAGATGCTCTCGGCAATGACCGACGTGCCGGGCTCCGCCGTCTACGTGGCGATCGAGCAGGTCACCGGCACGCTCGATGGGCGCCAGGGGTCCTTCGTGCTGCACCATCGTGGCGTGATGGATCGCGGCCAGCCCGGCCTGTCGGTGGCGGTGGTGCCGGATTCCGGCACCGGCGGGCTGGCCGGCATCCGCGGGGATTTCCAGATCCTCCTTGAAGGCGGCCGGCATGCGTACGAGTTCGAGTACACGTTGCCGGACGGGCAACAGGACGCGACCACGGAGGCGCGGTGATGGCGACCGGCATTGAGTTCATCGAATACGTACTGGAGCAGGCCGGCTTCGGGGCGCGGTTGACGCACAAGAGGATGTTCGGGGAGTACGCGCTGTACCTGGACGACAAGGTCGTGGCGTTCGCGTGCGATGACAGCCTGTTCCTGAAGCCGACGGAGGCGGGCAGGGCGGTGCTGCCGTCCGTCACCGCGGGCAAGCCCTACCCCGAGGCGAAGGATTACTACGTGCTCGACGAGTTCCTCGACGACACGGACCTGCTGCGACGCGCGCTGCAGGCGACGGCCGATGCGTTGCCGGCGCCCAGGCCGAAGCCTGCGAAGAAGGCAAAGGTCGCGAGCGCTGCGAAGGCGGCGACAGGCAAGCCGAAGCCGCGCCGGCCGGGTGCGAAGTGATCGACGCATGGTGACGCGACGCAGGCTGTTGGGGCCGTCGGCGCCGTCGCCTGCGGCGTTGCCCTCGATGGGCAACCCGACGGAAGGCGGTGCCGTGCAGGGCCTGATCAGGAGCTTCAAGGCCGTGCCGGGCCGGCGCGATGCGCGGGTGTCGATCCGGCCTGAGAACGCGGGTTGCCTGGCCGGCCTGGTCGCGGAAGACGCGACGGATCCGGGCACGATCTGGATCGGCGAGGCCTGGGACGGCGCCGAAAGCCAGCAGGCGCCGCTGGCGATCCCGGCGGCGGAGGACGCCATCACACGCGCCACCCCCTTGGTCGCGGGGTTCGGCGCACGGGTCACGACGCGCCTCGTGGGTGGCCAAGGCTGGCGGGCCGCCCGGTGAGCGACGAGGCGCCCACCGGTCGCCGCCCGCGCGCGCGGGTGGCGCCCACGCCCACCCAGCGCGCGCTCGGGCTGCTGACCCGGCGTGAGCACTCGCGCCGCGAGCTCACCCGCAAGCTGGCCGCGCGCGGGGTGGAGGCGGACGAGGCAACGGCCGCGGTGGACCGGCTGGCGGATGCCGGCTGGCAGGACGATGCGCGGTTCGCCGCGTCGCTGGTCCGCAGCCGGGCCAGCGCTGGCTACGGCCCCCGGCATATCCGCGCCGAGCTGGGCACCCATGGACTCGGCGCGGACGCGGTGGCCGCCGCCCTGGCGACCTTCGAGGGCGACTGGCGCGAGCAGGCGCTTGACCTGGTCCGCCGCCGGTTCGGCGAAAACGGCCCTGCCGACCTCGCCCAGCGGCGCAAGGCGGCCGACCTGCTGGCCCGCAGGGGCTTCGACATGGACAGTATCCGCGCCGCCACCCGCTTCGACCCCGGCGACCCGGACGACTGAAACGCACTGGAAACGGGCGACTTGAACCGGGCGGTTTGCTAATCTCGCGCTTTCGCCGGGTTGTCTGCTCTGGCCGTAGGCCTCATCTGGAGTGTCGCGGGACGGAACGGGCCCGCCTGCCAGTTCCCAGCCGGTTCCAGATGACCACGCCAAGCCCCTTCACGACTGCGCGGATCCGCAGCGATTTCCTCGACTTCTTCCGCGGCAAGGGCCACGAGATCGTGCCCTCGGCCCCGCTCGTGCCCGCGAACGACCCGACCCTGCTGTTCACCAACTCGGGCATGGTCCAGTTCAAGGACGTGTTCCTCGGCGCCGAGAAGCGCGCCAACCCGCGCGCGGCCGACGTCCAGCGCTGCCTGCGCGCCGGTGGCAAGCACAACGACCTCGATTCGGTCGGCTACACCGCGCGCCACCACACCTTCTTCGAGATGCTGGGCAACTGGTCGTTCGGCGACTATTTCAAGAAGGAAGCCATCGCCTGGGCCTGGGAACTGCTGACCGAGACCTGGAAGCTGCCCAGGGATCGCCTGCTGGTCACGGTGTACCACACCGATGACGAGGCCTATGCGCTGTGGCACGACATGATCGGCATTCCCGCCGAACGCATCGTGCGCATCGGTGACAACAAGGGCGCGCCGTACGCCTCCGACAATTTCTGGCAGATGGCCGACACCGGCCCCTGCGGTCCGTGCACCGAGATCTTCTACGACCACGGCCCGACCTATTTCGGCGGCCCGCCGGGATCGCCCGACGAAGACGGTGACCGCTACATCGAGATCTGGAACCTCGTGTTCATGCAGTTCGACAAGCAGCCCGACGGCACCCTGGTGCCGCTGCCGGCGCCGTGCGTCGACACCGGCATGGGCCTGGAGCGCCTGGCCGCGATCCTGCAGGGCGTGCACAGCAACTACGAGATCGACCTGTTCCAGGCGCTGATCCGGCACGCCGCGGAGCTGACCGGCACGGCCGACCTCGAGAACAAGTCGCTGCGCGTGATCGCCGACCACATCCGCGCATCCGCCTTCCTGATCGTCGACGGCGTGCTGCCGTCGAACGAAGGCCGCGGCTACGTGCTGCGCCGGATCATCCGCCGCGCGCTGCGCCATGGCTGGATGCTGGGCACGCGCGCGCCGTTCTTCCACAAGCTGGTCGGCACGCTCGTCGCGCAGATGGGCGAGGCCTACCCGGTGCTGCGCGACAACGCCGCGACGGCTGAGCGCGCGCTGCTGGCGGAGGAGGAGCGCTTCGCGGAAACGCTCGATGCCGGCATGAAGATCTTCGACGACGTCGCCGCGAAGTCCGGCGGCAAGTCGATCCCCGGCGCCGATGCCTTCCGCCTGTACGACACCTACGGCTTCCCGCTCGACCTCACCCAGGACATCGCGCGCGAACGCGGCATCACCGTCGACACCGCCGGCTTCGACGCGGCAATGGAGAAGCAGCGCGAAACCGCGCGCGCCGCGGGCAAGTTCGGCGGCGGCGTGCAGCTGCCGGCGGACCTCGTCGCGCAACTGAAGCCGACGCAGTTCCTCGGCTACGACCAGCTGCAGGCCGGCGGCCTGGTGGTGCAGGCGCTGCTCAGGGACGGGCGCCCGGTCGACGCGATCGACGCCGGCGACGAGGCCATCGTCATCCTCGACCGAACGCCGTTCTACGGCGAATCCGGCGGCCAGGTCGGCGACGCCGGCGAGCTGGACGAACAGGGCGTGCGTTTCCGCGTCGTCGACACGCAGAAGCTGGCCGGACAGTTCCACGGCCATGTCGGGCGGCTCGAGGCGGGCACGCTCAGGCGCGGCGACCACCTGCTGGGTTCGGTCGATGCCGCGCGCCGCGGCACCATCGTGCTCAACCACAGCGCCACCCACTTGCTGCACGGCGCGCTGCGCGGGCTGCTGGGCACGCATGTGGCGCAGAAGGGCTCGCTGGTCGCGCCCGATCGCCTGCGCTTCGACTTCTCCCACTTCCAGCCGGTCAGCGGCGAGGAACTGGTCGAGATCGAACGCCGCGTCAATGCCGAGGTGCGCGCCAACCATCCGGTCGTGATCCGCGAAATGGGCATGCAGGAGGCGATCGACGCCGGCGCGATGGCCCTGTTCGGCGAGAAGTACGGCGACCGCGTGCGCGTGGTGGCGATGGGCGAGTCCGTCGAGCTGTGCGGCGGCACCCATGTCGGCCGCACCGGCGAGATCGGCCTGTTCAAGCTGGTGGCCGAGGGCGGCGTTTCGGCCGGCGTGCGCCGCGTCGAAGCCCTCACCGGGCAGGCGGCACTTGATGCCGTGGTTGCAGACGAGCGTCGATTGAAGGATGCTTCGGGACTTCTCGGGGGAACCACCGTCGAGGTCGGCGACAAGCTGCGAGGCTTGCTCGACCGCCAGAAGCGGCTGGAACGGGAGATCGATGCCCTGAAGTCCAGGGCTGCCAGTGGCGCGACTGCCGACCTGGCGGCCGCTGCCGTGGACGTGCAGGGCGTGAAAGTGTTGGCGGCGCGTCTGGAAGGCCTGGATGCCAAGGCGCTGCGTGATGCGATGGACCGTCTGAGGCAACAACTCGGCGATGCCGTGGTCATGCTGGCTGGGGTTGGCGACGGCAAGGCGTCACTGGTGGCCGGCGTGGGCGGCTCCGCGAATGGACGCGTCAAGGCGGGCGAGCTCGTGGCCCAGGTCGCCGGCAGGATCGGCGGCAAGGGCGGCGGGCGGCCGGACATGGCGCAGGGCGGAGGCGTGGATGGTCCTGAACTGGGAGCGGCCCTGGCCGACGTCCCGGCCTGGGTCTCCACCAAGCTGAGCGCCGGGTGACCTGCTGAAACCGGGTGTGTGGACCATGACGTAGGTGGGTTGACCCGATGGCCGGGGGCCCACATGCTTCACGTTTATGAATTCGAATTGCCGCCACGTCTGCGACCCTGTCGCACGGGGGCCATTCGCCAAAGGGCCGCGGCCCACGGAGAGTTCCAGATGTTGATATTGACCCGTCGGGTCGGCGAGACCCTGATGATCGGTGATTCCGTGACCGTGACCGTCCTCGGGGTCAAAGGCAACCAGGTGCGCATCGGCATCACCGCGCCGAAGGACGTCGCCGTGCATCGCGAGGAGATCTACCAGCGCATCCGTCGCGGCGAAGGCGTGGAAGCGCCGCAGGGTTCCGAAGCCGGGCAGGATTGATTTGCCGCACCGGACGCGAGTCCGGTATCCTTCGCGGCCTGCCGAAACAGCGCTCCGGTGCTGCCAAGGACACGGAGACTTGCCCGAGAGGCCGAAGGGGCTCCCCTGCTAAGGGAGTATGGGGTCAAAAGCTCCATCGAGGGTTCGAATCCCTCAGTCTCCGCCAGTTGCAAACATGTCGTGTTCCGCGCCCGCTGCATTGACTGGGCAAACGCGGGTCCGGCATAATTCCGCTTCTGTCACGCGCCCGTAGCTCAGCTGGATAGAGCACCAGGCTACGAACTTGGGGGTCGGAGGTTCGAATCCTTCCGGGCGCGCCAGTCCAGAATGAAAGCCGGCCATGCGCCGGCTTTTTTGTGCACGTCGGATTGCCGGCCCGCCGCAGCGCGGCGGGCGTTCGCCACGGCGCGAAGCGGTGCTTCGCAGGCAGCCGCATCGCGGACTCCTCGTGTGCGCCGCTCGCCACGGGCGGCGGCTGTCCCTTCCCCCGCTCGCGGGGGAAGGTGCCGGAGGCGGATGGGGTCAAGCCGTGCGCCCCATCGTCCACCGGCTTTGCGCGTGCAGGCCCGCTCCACGCGTGTCGCCGCGGCCGCGAAGCGCCGCGCCTTTCGCCGTTCGACGTGCCTCAGCCGGCAGGATGCCCCGGCAGGCGCCGTGCCTTGCGCAGGCGCACGACCTGCACGGCGGCGCCCAGCAGGTAGGCGAGGAAGCCGACGCCGACCAGCGCCACCAGGGTCGGGTCCTCCGGTCCGCTGAAGGCCGGGCGGCCCAGCGGCAGGCGCGTGCCCGTCTCGGTCAGGCCCGGGACCAGGTGGAAGAACAGGGTCAGCGAGTAGCCGAGCACGGCGACATAGCGCGCGATGCCCTCCGACCTGCCGCGCGTTTCCGCCAGCCACGCCACGAGCAGCACCACCAGGGTGAGGATCGAGAGGACGTGGGGTGGTCCGAAGCCGCCGTGGCGGAAGATGAAGAGTCCGCTGGCAGCGGTCAGCGCGGTCAGTACGACATAGGCAAGACCGGAGCGGCTGGCGCGCGTGCCGATCTGGCCATGGCGCGCCAGCGCGACGATCCCGCAGGCCACCGCGACCAGCCCGACCAGGGTGTGCAGGGCGCCGAACGACGACAGGTTGAACGTCTCGAGCATGGCTGCCTCCGGATGCGATCAGGTTCGACGTCGGATGAGCGTCACGCGTACGCCATCGTGTTCCGGCAAACGCGCGAATGCCACGGGAGGGGCCAGCGATGCGTTCTCATCGCGAAGGGCGGTCCGGCGCAGGCGGCCCAAGGATCGCATCTGCGAGCACGCTCGCGCGGCGTCTACAGGCGGCGCGCGCAGGGGGGCCGCCTGCGGACGCGGACGTGCAGGCGGCCATTCGCCAGGGGTCAGCGGGGCAGGTCGAACAGCAGGATCTCGGCGTCCTTGCCGGCTTCGAGCACGACGCTGCCTTCGTCGGCCAGCTTCAGCGCGTCGCCGGCTTCCAGCGCGATGCCATTCACGGCCAGCGTGCCGCGTGCGACGTGCACGTAGCCCAGCCGTCCCGGTGCGAGCGGGTGTTCGAGGCGGTCGTCGCCGTCGAGGATCGAGGCGAAGATCGACACGTCCTGGTGCACCAGCACCGAACCGTCGCGGGCGTCGCTCGACGCGATCAACCGCAGCTTGCCGCGCTTGGAATCGGCATCGAAATGCTTCTCCTCGTAGCTCGGCTCGATCCGCGCACGATCGGGGATGATCCAGATCTGCAGGAAGTGCACCTGCTCGCTGCGCGAATGGTTGAACTCGCTGTGCTGCACGCCGGTGCCGGCGCTCATGCGTTGCACGTCGCCGTAGCGGATCACCGAGCCGGTGCCCAGGCTGTCCTTGTGCTCCAGCGCGCCGTCGAGCACGTAGGAGATGATTTCCATGTCCTGGTGCCCGTGGGTGCCGAAGCCCATGCTGGGCTGCACCTTGTCCTCGTTGATCACGCGCAGCGGGCCGAAGCCCATGTGCGCCGGGTCGTGGTAGTGGCCGAAGGAAAAGCTGTGGCGGGACGACAGCCAGCCGAACTCGGCGGGGCCACGGTCGGCGCTTTTGCGGATCTGGAGCATGGTGTTCTCCTGTTTCGAACCTGTCGACAGTGGCCGGGCGGCCCGTTATCTGCTTGAATTGCCCTGTTCTGCCGGTTGACGCGCAGTGTGTGCGCATCGAAACGGTTTGGAAAGCGAGCGTTTTACGCTTCTATCATCGAAATGATCGAACATGGTGCCGCGATGCTCAGGATCAGCCTGGATGCCCTGCAGGTGCTGGATGCCATCGACCGGCGCGGCTCTTTCTCCGGCGCGGCGAAGGAACTCTTCCGCGTGCCGTCCACGATCTCCTACACCGTGTCCACGCTGGAGGAAGGGTTGGGCGTGCAGTTGTTCGATCGCCTCGGCCCGCGCGTGGCGCTGACCGATGCCGGGCGCGAACTGCTGCGCGAGGGGCGGCACCTGCTGAAGGCGGCGCAGGACCTGGAGCATCGCGTGCGCCGGGTGGCCTCGGGCTGGGAAACCGAATTCGCCATCGGCCTGGATTCGGTGTTCCCGTCGATCACGTTGGGCGAAGACATCGAAGCGTTCTACGGCGTGGCGCAGGGTACGCGCCTGCGGATCGTGCAGGAGGCGCTGTCCGGGACTTGGGAAGCACTGCTCGATGCCCGTGTCGACATCGCGGTTGCGGTTGGCGAAGGGCCATCCGGCGGTGGTTACGTGTCCGAAACCATCGGCGAGGTCGACTTCGTGTTCGCGGTGGCACCGTCGCATCCGCTGGCAGGCGTGGATCACGCCCTGGGCAAGGCCGACCTGCAGCCGCATCGCGCGGTGGCGGTGGCCGATTCGGCGCGGCGGCTGATCCCGCGCACGGTGGGCCTGCTGTTCGGCCAGGATGCGCTGACCGTGCCGGACATCGACAGCAAGTTGCGCTTCCAGCTCGCCGGCCTCGGTTTCGGCTTCCTGCCCGAAGGGCTCGCGCGTCCGGCCATCGATGCCGGGCAATTGATCGAGAAGCAGGTCGAGGAACCGCGCGCGCCGGAAACCATCCGCATCGCCTGGCGATCCGACGAATCCGGCGCGGCGCTGGACTGGTGGCGCAGCCGGCTGCGCCAGTGGCGCGTGCACGAACGCCTGCGGCGACGCGTGCGCTTCGCGTGAGCCGCGACACCGGCGGGCCGGCGGTGCATCGCCATGCCGTGCGACGCGACCTGCGCGTGCACACGCCCGGAACGTGACCGGTTCGACCATCACGGGCGCTGCAGGCGCAACGTCGCCTCGCGCCGAAGACCGAGCGTGAACCGCAGGCATGCCGGTGGCCGGCGCGGCGTGCGCCGCGGGCCGCGCGGCGGTTTACCATGGCGCCCGGCAGTTGCCGTGGACACGGCAGCACAGGGGGCCATCGTCCGATCCGGAGCCTTGCCATGCGCCGCACCCTGTTGTCCTTTGCCGCCGTTGCCGGTGGCCTGTCGCTCTCGGCGGCCACGCTCGCCGCCACCTACACCGTCGGCCCTTCCGGACGCCAGTACACGCAGTTGTCGACGCTGGTCGACAGCGTCGACCTCGAACCAGGCGACATCGTGCTGGTCGACGGCGGCGCGACCTACAGTGGCAACATCGTCGTGCGCAGCGCCGACCGCGGCGCGCCCGGCAACCCGGTCACCTTCCGCTGGAACCGCTCGGTCGGTGCGACCCGGCCGATCCTGCAGGGCGGCACCCACACCATCAAGTTCCAGCAGTCCAACCACGTGGTGTTCGAGGGCTTCGACGTGCGCGGGGGCACCTCGTCATGCCTGTTCAGCGAAGCGCACGACGTGACCGTGCGCGACAGCATCATCCGCGACTGCCCATCGCACGGCATCCTCGGCGCCGACAACAACTCCGGTTCCTTCACGCTGGAGTACAGCGAGGTCTTCAACGCCGGTTCCGGCACCAGCCGCCACCCGATCTACATGCAGTCCGACGAGGTGGCGTATCCGGGGTCGGTGTTCCTGATGCGCTACAACTACATCCACGACGGCAACGGCGGCAACCTGCTGAAGAACCGCCACGAGCGCGCGCTGATCTACTACAACTGGTTCGAGAACTCGCCCTACCAGGAACTCGAACTGATCGGGCCAGACTGCGAGACCCAGCAGGCCGGATGGAGCGCGGACCTGCGCCGCGAGGACGTCGACATGGTCGGCAACGTCATCGTGCATTCGTCGGCGTGGCGCAACGCGATCCGCATCGGCGGCGACCTCAACGGGCGCAGCCAGGGCCGCCTGCGCATGGTCAACAACACCATCGTCTTCACCCGCTCCGGCATCGCCAACGCGGTGCTCGTGCAGTTGGGGCAGGAGTCGGTGGAGATGCACAACAACCTGGTGTTCCAGACCGGTTCCGGCGCGGCGCCGAACGTCCTCTACGAGAACCCGGCGTCGGATGTCGAGGCGCCGTACTGCGGACCGCCCAGCCGCGAGCCCTGGACCAGCGGGCGCAAGGTCGCGGGGACCAACAACTGGGTGCAGACCGCGGCGGCACGCGTGCCGGCGGAGTGGACCGGCACGCTGCGCGGCGCCGATCCGCTGCTGGTGAACATCGCCCAGTTCCAGCTGCGGCCGCTGGACAACAGCCCGCTGGTCTCGGCGGGCAACCCGCAGCCACCGACGCCGTCGGCGTTCCCGTTCCCGTCGCCGCTCGCCTTGCCCCAGTTCGATCCGCCACTGCGCGCGAAGCTGGCGATCGGCGCCGAGGTGGCGCGCGTGTTCGGCACCCGCATCGACATCGGCGCGCTGGAGAACCTGGCCGTCGCCGGCCCGCCGCTGCGCCGCAACGGCTCGCAGCCGTTGGCGCCGCCGCAGGCGCAGGCCGCGACGCCGCAGCCGGCGGCCGCGGCGCGGTCCGTCGTCGGTTCGGCGCCGGCCAACGCCGCATCGCCGGCCGGTGGCGCGTCGACCGTGCAGTCGCGCGCGCCGGTTCGGATCGCACCGCCGGTGCTGCGCCTGTGGCAGCGCTGGCTTCAGTGGTTCGACGCGCTGTTCGCGCCGCGCGAGGCGGCCGAACGCTGAGCGCCTGCGGCGGTTCAGCCGCCCTTGCGCGCCAGGAACAGCGGGTAGGGCGCCGTGGCGACCAGCCCCAGCGGTTCGCCGACCGCCGCGAACACGCCGTTGACGAGGTCGACCGGGTTCTGCCGCGCCTCGAAGGGCGGGTCGTAGAACGCGCGTCGGCGCAGGATCTCGAAGCGATGCCGGCGCAGCAGGTCGGCGGTGTCGCTGGCGTCGTGGTGGCGGATGCCAGGCGAGGGATGGCGGTCGCGTTCGCGCTGGCCGCTCACCTGGCGCCAGATGCGCGACAGGAACGGCGACGTCTTGGTGGCGACGATCAGGTGCCCGCCGGGACGCAGCACGCGGCGGATGTCGGCCATGTAGGCCTCGTCGTCCGGCACGAAGGGCAGGACCACGATCGACAGCACGATGTCGAAGCTGGCATCGGGGAAGTCCAGGCCATCCGGGCGGCACTGGTCGAAGGGGATCGGCGCGTACTGCTGGCGCGCGAAATCGACCCGGCGCTGTTCGACGTCGACTGCATGGATGTCCGGATGCGTCTTCGCGGCCGCCCAGGCGATGTCGCCCCAGCCGAAGCCGTAGTCCAGCACACGTCCCGGCGGCAGCTCGCGCAGCAGCGACAGCACGGCCTGGTGGCGACGGCGCTGGTGCGCATCCTGCGGTGCCTCGCGGCGGAAATGCGCGGGGATGTCGGCAAAGGCGTCGACTGGCGCGGGTTCGGTCATGCGGCTCCTCCTGTGGAGCATGAAGTCTACCGTTGACGCATGGAGCGCGCTGGACCGGACGGCGGCCGCCGTTGCACGCATCGCCGCTGCGGCGACCGGTCCCGGTCGCGTTCCGCGTTACTGGCGCAGGAGCTGGCTGAACATGAAGTCCGGCGGCATCCACAGGGTGGGCGTTGCATGCCTGCTGCCCGGTTATCATCTCGGCGTGTTCGCAATGCCCACCACTCCACGACGATCCAACCCGCTTCGGCAGCCAGGGAGATGGCGCGTGCCGCACCGATGAATGTCCTGCACCTGACCCTGTCCTACAGTCGAGGCGGCAGGCGTGAAGCAATCGCGGCGTTGGCGCAAGGCCTGCGCGGGCAGGGGGTGGAGAGCCACCTGTGCTGCCTGGACGAGTTCGGGTCCGAGCCGGCCGAGCGTGCGCTGTTCGCAGGCAGCATCAGCCTGGACCGCAGCGGCGCGTTCGACCTGGCCGCCCTGCGCCGCCTGAACCACTATTGCCACGAGCACCGCGTCGACGTGCTGCACGCGCACGACGCGGCCAGCGAGGCGATGTCGGCCATGGCCATGCCGGTCGGCGGCAGGGCCCTGCTGATGACCTTCCACCGCACCCGCAACCTCGAGACGGCCCGCTTCCGCGACCGCCTGCGCAACGCCATCGTCGGCCTGCGCGTCGGCGCGGTGGTCACCGCGTCGCAGGAGCGCCTGCACCACTACATCGACAACAACTACCTCGACGCCCGCAAGGTCTCGTGCATCCCGCTGGGCATCGACCTCGACCGCTTCCAGCCCGATCCCGCGCTGCGCCAGCGCACGCGCGCGCAACTGGGCGCCGGCGACGGGCAGCTGTTGGTCGGCACGGTCGGCCATTTCGGCAGCGAGAAGGGCATCGACCTCGCGATCGGCGCGTTCCAGGCCTTCCTGGTGCGTCACCCCGGGCGCGATGCACGGCTGGTGGTGCTGGGTCGCGGCGACGACGAGCAGACGGCCTGGGTCCAGTCGAAGGTGCGGCCCGAATTCGCCGATCGGATCGACTTCCAGGGGTTCCAGGCGCATCCGGAACACTGGTTCCCGGCGTTCGACGTGCTCCTGCACGGTGCCCGCGACGAAGCCTTCGGACTGGTGCTGGCCGAGGCCCAGGCCTGCGGCGTGCCGGTGGTCGCGGCGCGCGTGGGCGGGATCCCGGAAGTGGTGCTGGACGGTCGCACCGGGCGGCTGGCGGCCACGCCCGAGATCGAACCGCTGGCCGACATGCTCGAAGAGGTCAGCGCCGACGAGCAGAGGCGCCGGCAGCTGGCGACCCAGGCCATCGAGCACGCGCGCCACCAGTTCAGCCGCGAACGCTACGCCCGCGACTACCTCGAGGTCTATCGCCGGCTGCTGGCCTGAGCGGGCAAGTGCGCGGGCCGGGATGGCCTGCCGCGGAACGGGTCAGACCAGGGCTTCGACCACGTCCGGATGGCCCAGGAACTGGCGCGGACTCGCGCTGCGCCCGTAGGCGCCCGACTGGAACACCACCACCAGGTCCCCGGGGTCGGCGCGGCCGAGTTCGACGTTGTCGCCGAGCAGGTCGAGCGGCGTGCACAGCGGGCCGACCACGGACACGTGTTCGCGCGCGTCGCGCCGGCCGTTGACCGCGATCGGATAGTTGCGGCGCATCACCTGGCCGAAGTTGCCCGACGCCGCGAGGTGCTGGTGCATGCCGCCATCGGTGACCAGGAACACCTTGTCGCGCGAGACCTTGCGGTCGACCACGCGGCACACGTACAGGCCGGCTTCGCCGACGAGGTAGCGCCCCAGCTCGACCACCAGCCGCGCCTGCGCGCCGAAGTCCGCGGGCGCGCGCGCGGCGAGGTCGCGCAGCGAATCGAATACCGGCGCGGTGTCGAGCACCGGGTCGCGGTCGCTGTAGGGAATGCCGAAGCCGCCGCCGAGGTTGAGGAAGCGCAGCGGCGCCGGCAGCAGGTCGAGCCAGCCGCGGACCAGGTCGTAACTGCGCTGCTGCGCCTCGACGATGGCCTCGGCGCGCAGGTTCTGCGAACCGGCGAAGCAGTGGAAGCCCTCGAAGCCGAGGCCGGCGTCGCGGATGCGTGCCAGCAGGTCGGGCACCTGTTCGGCGTCGACGCCGAACTGCTTGGGGCCGCCGCTCATCTTCATGCCCGAGGCCTTCAGCTCGAACGGCAGGTTGACGCGCACCGCCACGCGCGCCGGCGTGCCGGTGCGTTCGCTGGCGCGGGCCAGCAGGTCGACCTCGCGGAACGATTCGAGGTTGACCAGGATCCCGGCCGCCTGGGCCTGGCGCAGCTCCGCTTCCTGCTTGCCCGGGCCGGCGAAGCTGATGTGTTCGCGGGCCATGCCCGAGTCGAGCGCGACGCGCAGTTCGCCGCCGGAAGCGACATCGAAGCCGTCGACCTGGCCGGCCATGAAGTCGACCAGCGCCGGCATCGGGTTGGCCTTGATCGCGTAGTGCAGCAGCACGCCGGCCGGGAAGGCCGCGCGCAGCTGGCGCGCGCGCGCGGCCAGCCGGGTCCGGTCGTAGACGTAGCAGGGGGTGGCGCCGACTTCCTCGACCACCCGCGACAGCGGGCGTCCCGCCACCAGCAGCTCCCCGTCCGCGGCGCGCGGCCAGGGTCCCGGTGCCGGCGTCGCGCTGGCGCCCCCGGCGGAGGCATCGACGGCCGCGGGAGGGGCGGTGCGGGCGGTTTCGGTCATGGGATCGTCAAGCCGTTGATTTGCAATAGGATACGTCGGAATCGAAGCGTCGAGGCCGGCATGGCGATCGCGCCACCTGTCCGCAAGCTGACCGGCGAGGGTGACACGGCGCACGACCCGGCGCTTGTCCCTGCCGGAAACATGAATAGCCCACCCTATAATTCCGCGTGGCGACAGGGTCCCGCTTGCAGCGGTCCGGACGCCCAGGGGGACGCCACTGGGAGACGTGACACCATGACGCCGAGCCATCGACGTGCCCGCCTGCGCCGGTTGCCCCCCTGGGCCGCCGTGGCGCTGCTGCTGTTGCCGGCCCTGGCCGGTTGCCGCGAGCCGGCCGCGACCGGCACCGCCGGGCCGGCCATGACGGCCGCGGAGGCGACCACGACCGATCCGGCCGCCAATGCCCGCGCGAGCCTGCCCGAAGGCCTCCCGCGCACCATCACGCTCACCGCCAACGCCGACGACCTCGGCGCCAGCGAGCCGGTGACGCTCGGCATCCCGTTCCCGCCCGGCGTGCTGACCGACGCGGCCCGCGTGCGCGTGCTCGACGCCGACGGCGCGGAGGTGCCGGCCTTCGTCAAGCCGATGCTGCGCTGGCACTGGATCGACGGCAGCGTGCGTTCGGTGAAGGTGCAGTTCGTCGCCGACCCGAAGCGCGCCTACCGCTTCGACATCGAACAGCCGCGCACGCAGTCGATCGCCGAGGTGCCCTACGAACGCGGCACGCGGCCGGGCAAGATGGAGGCCCCGGTGCCACGCGTGCTGGCGACGCTCGACCCCGCGTGGCTGGTGCATTCGCGCGTGGCCGGCATGCAGTTGCCCTACGACCGCAAGCGCGACTACGACCGTTACGTCGACCGCCAGTGGCAGTGGGCGAAGGACACGCCGTACTCGGGCAGCCATGGCTTCCTGTTCGACCGCGCCTCGGTGGTCGGCTTCCAGTACGTGCGCAGCGGCAGGCCGGAGGCGTTCGCCGAGTTCTACAACGCGGCCACGTTCTACCTGTCGAAGATCAAGCGCGGCGGCAACGGCGGCGGCTGGCCCGACTGCACCGGCGGCTGGGAGTTCGACGGCGTCAATGCCTGCGACCCGAAGTACAGTTACGTGACGCCGCAATTGCTGCTGGTGGCGCTGGCCGGCGACGACTCGCGCCTCGACGCGAAGACGATCGCGGCCATGGCCGACAACCAGATCAAGGGCGGCTGGAGCGGCCCGCCCGGCCCGTACCGCGGCGGCGACCAGTCGTGGACCGAGCGCCACGCCGGGCTCGCGCTGGAACACCTGGTGTCGAGCTACGAGCTGACCGGCTCGGCCACGACCCGCAAGCAGGTTGACGACATGATCGGCTGGCTCCATGCACACCAGCAGACGCCGCCCGCGCCGGATCCGGTCACCGGGGCCTGGACGCATTCGTGGCAGGCACACGAGGGCGGCAGCTACGATCCGGCCACCGACGTGCGCGGCGGGTCGCCGTGGATGAGCGCCAACCTCGCCGGCGGCCTGTGGCGCGCCTGGCAGGTGACCGGCGACGAGCGCATCCCGACCATGCTGCGCGACTTCGGCCGCTACCTGGAGCAGCACGGCTTCGTGCCGGACAGCTTCGCCGGCAAGTGGCAGTCGAGCTGCAACGAAGGCGGCACCATCGGCTGGTACTTCTCGTCCGGCACCGCGCCGCAGGAGCGCATCGTCGCCATCCAGGACAGCGAAGGTTGGGGATCGGACTCGCACAATCCCGAACTGCTGATGGCGGTCGCCGCCGCGCGCTACTTCGAGAAGGACCCCGAGTGGCGGCAACGGCACGCGCAACGCGCGGACCGCCTGTCGCGCTACCTCAATGACCGCTGCGCCGCCGTGTCGCACACGCCGCGCGCCTTCAACTGGCAACACCGCAATCCGGAGTTCGCATGGCTGCTCGCCCAATGACCCGCCGCCGCCTGCTGGCGCTGGCCACCGTGACCTGCGCGGTCGCCGGCGCAGGCCTGTTCGGCCATGGCGCCACCGCACCGGGCGTGGCCCATGCCGCGGAGAAGGCGGCCGGTCCGCTGACCTTCGCCAATGAAGCCGCGCAGCGCCTCGACGTGATCCAGGATTCGGCGTACCGCTTCGACGCGCTGTTCGTCGACTTCAACAGCGACGGCTGCCCGGACGCGTTCATCGTCTCGCACAGCGACTGGGGCCAGACCAGCCGGCTGTGGAACAACCGCTGCAACGGCACCGGCACGTTCCAGTACGTGTCGCCGGCGGAAGGCAACTATTACATCGCGGGCGAACCCCTGGTGTCGGGCTGGGTGACGCGCCTGGATTTCAATGGCGACGGCAAGCAGGACTTCTGGGGCCGGCACGGCCAGGCGACCAACGCGCGCTATCGCAACGGGTCCACCGACGGCAGCTTCATCCCGCGTTTTGCGGCCAAGGAGACCGGCTGCGAGGATTACTGCGCGTTCGCGGACATCACCGGCAGCGGCAACCTCGAAGTGATCACCAATACGCGGCGCGTACAGAACATGGCGGGCACGCAGCTGCGCCCGGCGTCGGGCAACCGCGCCTACCTCGCGGTGGGCGACGTCACCGGCGACGGCTGGCCGGACATCGTGCAGCCGGCCAACGGCGGCTACTGGCGCAACGACAGCGGCACGCTCAACTGGGTGGCGGTGCCGGCGTTCGCGGGCGGCGCCTTCATGCAGGTGCTGCTGGCGGACTTCGACAACGACGGCCACCTCGACCTGTTCTACCTCGACGGTGCCCAGTTCAGCGCGAGCAGCCGCGCCTACCTGTTCCGCAACAACGGCGCGGGCGGGTTCACCGACGTGTCCGCGGCGTCGGGCCTGTCCGGCATCCGGTCGAGTGACTACGGCAACGTCACCGTCGGCGACTTCGACAACGACGGTTTCCAGGACCTGCTGGTGTCGGGCATCTCCGATTCGGTGCGCCTGTTCCGCAACAACGGCAACATGACCTTCACCCAGGCGGCGCAGGACTTCGGCGTGTCGGCGGGACAGGGTTCGGGCGGCTGGCAGTCTGCCTCGCCGCGCGCGGACGTCGCCGACTTCGACAACGACGGCCGCCTGGACATCATCAAGACCCAGTTCCAGTCCAACATCGGGCTGTGGCGCAACACCACCAACACCGACGGCAACCGCTGGATGAAGGTGCGCGTGCGCGGCACCGGCGGCAACAGCGATGGCGTCGGCGCCAGCGTGCGCTGGTATCGCGCGGGCACCAACCAGCTGGTGTCGCACATGCCGGTCCTGGTCGGCGAACAGCATCCGCAGACCCACCTGCATACCGGCCTGGGCAGCAACGCGACGGTCGACCTGGAAGTGCGCTTCCCGAACGGCGGGCCCACGCATCGCTTCAACAATCTCGCCAGCAACCAGGAAGTGATCGTCTACCGCAACGGCTGCCTGCAGACCGGCTGGCGACCTGGCAGTGGCTGGGCGCTCACGCCGCCGGCCAACTGCTCGTTCTCCAGCCCGACGACAACGCGCCGCAACGGCTCCGCGCCGCTGGCGCCGGCAACGCCGCAGGGCGCTTCGGTCCAGGGCACGGCCGCGGCTGCGCCGGTGGCGACGCCTGTTGCGGCACGCCAGGGCACGACGGCTGCCGGCACTACTGGGGCGGAGACGCCCCGCGTGCAGCGCGGCAGCGTGCGCATCACGCCGGCCGCGCTGGTGCTGTGGCACGACTTCAAGCGCTGGTTCGACCATCTGTTCTTCCCGCGCGAGCGCCACAGCGAGCCCTGAGCGGGCCTGCATCGCGTGCCGCGCGCAGGCCATTGGCCGCAGGCGCGCGATTTCCCCGTTGGAACCTGCAGAGGGCGATGATCGCGCGCGGCCTGCGTGCGCGAGGTGCGCGAGGCGATCCTCGCGTCGACGCACGCGCTGGCGCGTGCGTGGCGGGACGCGCCGCGCCCGGAGCAAGTCGACGCGACGATGGCGGTAGTTCCTCGTCGCTTCACCATCGGGGACGTGCACGCGCGTCCCGGGAACCGACAGGGGAGGACGCCGCATGGCGACATCGGATGTAGTGACGCTGGACGAATGCCCGGTCTGCGCGGGTACGCGCTTCGAGACGCTGCCCACGCCGGGGCGCTGGATCGGCCCGGAAGTGTTCGAGCCGCTGCGTGGCCGCATCGGCATGATGGATTGCCGCGAATGCGGCCTGGCCTTCGTCAACCCGCGGCCGTCCTCGCAACACCTCGGCGCGTTCTACGCCGGCAGCACCTACGATTGCCACGAGACCAGTGGCTCGTCTTCGGCGGGTGACACCGCCGATTTCCTGATGTCGCGCATCGAGCCGCACCTGCCGGCGCTGGCGCCGCGCACGGTGCTCGACTACGGCGCCGGCGGGGGCGGGTTCCTGATCCGCATGCGTGAACTGGGCTGGCGGACCCGGGGGCTGGAACCTGGCCAGCGCGGGCTCGAAGCCTGCCGCGCGGCCGGCCTCGACGTGACCGACGCGGTCGATGAACTGCCGTCGGCCGCGTTCGGGCTGGTCACCTTCCACCACGTGTTCGAACACCTCGAGGACCCCGGCGAGGTGCTGGCGACGGTGCGCCGCGTGCTTGCTCCCGATGGCCGGCTGTTCATCGAGGTGCCCAACTACGATTCGCTGCGGGCGAAGCTGGCGCTGCCGGTGCTGTCGCGCAATACGCGCGTGGACGAACGCTTCCGCGCGTATCCCATCCACCTTGCGTACTACAACGCCGCGACGCTGGGGCGGGTGCTGGCCAACCATGGCTGGCAGGTAGAGGCCACCTTCACCGTGGGCATGGGCCTGGATGAATTCCTGATCGACGCGCCCGCGAACGAGGGCACCTCGGAGGCCTTGGTCGAAGCCAGGCCGCCAGCGGAGAAGGCCGTCGTGCCCGATGCGCCGCGCGCGCCGATCGAGGCGCCGGTGCCGCCGCGCAAGCTGCGCCACCACGTCCGCGACGCCTACCTGGGCCTGGGCCTGGGCGAGAACCTCGCGGTGGTCGCGCGCCCGGCCTGAGCCGGGCGGCCCGTCTCAGGCGAGGTCGTGGCTGCGCTGCGGCGGCACGCCGCCGGCCAGCAGCGGCCGCGAGGCGGCGTCCGGATCGGGCAGGGGATCCCAGTCCTTGCAGAACAGCTTCTTCGCCACGCGCGTGGCGCCGTTGGCGACGCCGATGGGCGCACCCAGCCAGCGCGCGGCCAGGAACGCCTTGCGCCGCACCACCCAGTTGTACATCGACTGCTCGGAATAGAAGTTGTAGCCCCAGCGCCGCTCGAACAGGCGCGAGGACGGGCCGGTGAGCTTCGGTCCCCAGCGGTAGAAGAAGAACTTCATGTCCGACAGCGCCATGCGCGTGCCGAGGTTGTCGAAGTGGATGACCGACTTCGGTTCGACCACCATCGTGCGGCCCATCGCCGCGACCTGCAGCGAGATGTCGAGGTGTTCGCGGATCACCATCGACGGCAGCTCGATGTGCTTGAACACCTCGCCGTCGAACAGCACGCAGTGCAGTTCGAAGGTGCCGGTCTCGACCCGGTCCTGCGGGATGTCCGACACCTCGGTGCGGCGGTGGAACTTGTGCTCGATCAGGTAGGGCGTGCCGTCGACGTCGACCACGCGCAGTTCGCCGGTGTGCAGGTGGTTGCGCAGCGGCGCGCCCTTGTCCACGCCCTCGCGCTCGAGGATCAGCGGGGTGACCACGGCGTGGCCGTCGTGCATGGCGTCGAGCAGCGGCGGCAGCCAGCCCTCGGTCACGCGCGAATCGTTGTCCAGCAGCACCACGGCGGGGGTGTCGATGAGTGGCTGCACTTCACGCAGGGCATCCATCGGCGTGCGCAGGCCGAGGCTGAAGAAGCGCGCCTCCGGCTGGCCATGCAGGCGCTTGCGCACCGGCGCGATGTCCGCCTGCGGATAATCGAGGTCCATGATCCACAGCCGGAACGGTTCGCGCGTGTACCGGTAGACGCTGTCGACGCACTCGTCCAGGCCGGAGTAACGGTCGCGCGGGGTGATGATGATGGTGACGACGGGGGTCATGGCGGTTTCCTCGGCGTGGCGCCCGTGGCCCGCGTTGGCGGCGGGCCGGCGGGCGTCAACGACGCTTGCTGAGTGCGTTGCGCACATAATGCATCATGTACCAGGCGCTGCTGGCGACGCCCAGGCGTTCGATGTCGCGGTAGATGCGCCATTGCCAGCGCGCGGCGCGCAGCTTGTTGCTGGACACCGATCCCTTGCGCACCAGGTACCAGGCCAGCGGTTCGTCGCCGCCGGCGCGCACGGCGCGCCCCGCGCGCCGCACCAGGTCGAGCCAGAACACGTAGTCCTCGTGCCCGACCTTGAGGAAGCGACCGTCGCCGCCCAGGCGTTCGCGGTCGTACAGTCCGGTGCAGTTGCCGATGTGGTTGCTGCGCAGCATCGCGCGGTGGTCGACCTCGGCCGGCGGCTGGACCCGTGCCAGCGGGCTGCCATCCTCGGCCACGCGCTGGTAGCCGGCATAGGCAATCGCGGCGCCGCGTGCATCGAGTGCCTCGAGCTGCAGGCGCAGCTTGTCGGCGTGCCACCAGTCGTCGCTGTCGAGGAAGGCCACGTAGCGGCCGCGGGCGAGTTCGATCGCCCGGTTGCGCGCGGCCGCCACGCCGCCGTTGCGGCCCTCGCGCACCAGGCGCACGCGCGGGTCGCGCGCGGCGTACTCGGCGACGAGGTCGGCGCCCGCATCGGTCGATCCGTCGTCGACCACCACCAGCTCGAGGTCGGCGTGGGTCTGCGCCAGCACCGATTCCACCGGGCGTCGCAGGAAACGCTCGCCGTTGTACAGCGGCATCACGACGCTCACCAGTCGCGGGCCGCCGCCGGTCACGATGCCGCCCGTGGGCGCGACACCAGCCACGCGTTGAGCGTGGACACGATTTCGTGCGGCTTGTCCGCGAACGGCGGCGCCAGCGGCGGCTGCCCGTCCGCGAGCGCGCGCGCGGTGTCCGGATCGGGCGCGGACACCTCTTCCAGCACGCGCTGCCCGGCGCGTGCGTACAGCGCGCGGAAGTCGTCCAGGCGCAGCCGGTTCATGTACATGTAGCGGTTGCCCGCGAGCAGCTTGTAGGCGGGCTCGCCGAACCGGAGGAAGTTGATCGGGCCGATGCCCGGGTCCGAATGCGAGAAGTGGTCGCTGAAATCGATGTAGTGCACCAGCAGCCCGCGGTCGGAGACCAGCCGGCTGCCTTCGCGCAGGATCGATTCCAGTACGGGCCCCGGGATGTGCTCGAACACTTCGTACGACACGTGCAGGTCGATCACGCCCGGCGGCAGGTCGACGCTGGCCGCGTCGCCCGGCGACAGGTAGCGGATGCCGCAGGTCTGGAGCAGGCGGTCGAGGTCGAAGTCGTCGGCCAGCGCCAGCAGCTGCTGCAGGCGGGCGGGGTCGAGGCGCTCGCCGAACAGCGCCTCGACCCGCGCGCGTTCGTCGCGGATCTGGCGCAGGTCCTCGTGCACCAGTTCCGGCCGCAGGTAGGGGTTGAGGTCGACCGTGACCACCGAGGCCGCGCCCTGCAGCCACAGCGACAGCGGCAGGTTGAGGCGCCGGCCGGTGCCGACCTCGAGCGCGCGCGCGCCTTCGACGCGCAGGCCGTTGCCGTTGGCGCGCTGCGCCACCTCGATGCCCTGGCGCAGCTTGTCCTCGACCTCGATCGAACGCAGCCCGCCGAAACGGCGCTGCATCGCGTAGTACACATCGTGCGACAGCGGGTCGGGGAGCAGTGCGACGGAATTCTGGACCGCCGCCTTGATCAACCAGTGCATTCCATTTCCCTTCCGTTCCCTGGGTCTCCTCGGCCTGACGGGTCAGGCCGCCGCGGCTTGCGCCCCGCGCGAGCCGGCCCAGGAAGCGGGCGGCGCCGGGAGGACGAAGTCGCGGTATTCATTGGGGTTGCCGGCGTGCCCGGCTTCGGCCGCCTTGATGATGTTGAACATCTCGCGCGAGCTGACGTAGTGCAGCACGAAGCGTTCGCCATCGTTGTACGCGCTTTCCAGGTGTGCGTGCATCGCGTCGACCGCCGGGCCGAGCACCACGTTGGCGTCCTTCTCCGGCGCGCCATGGGTATGGATCTTCACGAACACCCACTCTGGCCGGCCCTCGACGTGGATGCCGGCGTCGATCCAGCCGTCGACGCGGGCAGGCGTGGGCGGGTAGTTGGAGCGGATGTCGGCATTCTCGACGCGCGGGATCACGCCGCGGCGGCGGTCGCGCCAGTTCAGGCCGACCGGGCCCTGCACCAGCAACAGGTCACCCACCGGTTCGCCGCCGGCGCGCACCGGTACGCCGCGGTCGTGCGACTTGGGCTGGTCCGGGTCGTCGGTGGCGTAGTAGATCGAGTTGATGGTGCGGGTCTGGGTCGGGCTGGGCGAGGAGGGCATGGTGAAGTCGGCGTAGCAGCCCAGTTCGCGAAGCAGGATCAGCTCGTTGTTGAGGCCGCACCAGCGGCCGTCCGGGTTGGAATTGTCCAGGCACCAGTTGCCGTGGATGAAGCCGAACATCACCTCGCCGGTCTGCGGGTGCCGCGGCAGCGCGCCATGGCGCTCGTGCAACAGCGCCTTGAAGCGGGTGATGGTCTCGCGGAAGTTGGCCTCGGTGTCGTTGTCGTGGTGCAGGTGTACCTCGATCTCGCCGTAGCCGTCGCGGCACAGCTGCTCGATCTTGTCCAGGTGCTCCTCGAGGTATTCCTCCTCGGGATAAAAGAACACGTGCTGCGGCGGGCGGCCGTCGGCGTCGCGATGGCGCTCGGCGAGCGCGCGGTAGTCGGTGCACCAGCGGTCGACGCGGGCGCGCTGCACGTCCAGCGGCGGACGCCCGTGCATGGGTTCGTAGTGGTCCACGAAGCAGAACATCACGTGGGTCGGGCCGGCCACCGCCGGGCGCCTGCGCCGGCGCAGGTAGGCGGCCAGCCAGATCTGCATGTTGCGTGCGTGGATGAAGCGCCAGACGACCACGAACGGTGCCACCAGCAGGACCAGCAGGCCCAGCCACAGGCCCTTGAGCAGCAGCAGCAACTTGAGCAGGAACGTCATCGCGCCACCGCCGGGGGCAGCAGCGACAGCAGTTGCTCGGCGTTGTTGCGCCAGCGCCGCTCGTGCTCGACGTAGGTGCGCGCGGCCGCGCCGACGCGCGCGCGTTCGTCAGGTGCGTCGGCCAGCGCCAGCACGCGTTCGACGCAGGCACCGAGCTGCTTGCGCGGGAACAGCCAGCCGCTGCGGCCGTCGTCGATCACCTCGGCCACCGGGTCGTAGTCAGGGGCCACCACCGCCACGCCCATCGCCATCAGTTCGAACAGCTTCATCGGCGAACCGTACTCGTTGGAGTCGGGCAGGAAGGCATAGTCCATGCAGGCGATCCACTCCGGAATCGTGTGGTGGGGGACGCGGCCGGGCAGTCGGATACGGTCGCCAAGGCCCCGCGCTTCGACCTCCCGCCGGATGGCGGGCAGGTCGGAGCCATCTCCGACCAGCAACAGGGTTAACGCAGGAGTATCGCCGAGCCGGTCAAGCACCGCGTGAACGAACCCGGGCAGGCCATGCCAGTGGGCGAAGGCACCGATGTGGCCGCACACCACGCGTCCCTCGAGGCCGTGCCTGCGACGCAGGGCCTCGCGGTCGAACGCGGCGGGATCGAAGCGCGCGTCGACGGCGTTGGGCGACACCACCGTCGGCGGCAGGTCGCCGTAGTGCGCGGCCAGCATGTCGCGGAACCGCGTCGAGATGAAGACCAGGCCGTCGGCGCGGGTGAGGCACCAGCGCTCGATGCGCCGCGCAAGCGCGCGCAGGTGCAGCGGGCGCACGCGCTCGACCACCGCCGAGTCGTTCATCTCCAGGATCACCGGGATGCCGCGGCGGCGCGCCATGTGCACGGTCATGAACAGGAACAGCGAATAGCGTTCGTAGATGAAATCCGGCCGGAAGGTGCGCAGCTCGCCGCGCATGCGCCACCAGGTGACGAGGTTGTAGCCGATCTCGGCCAGCTCGAAGGCCACCCCCGGCAGGCGCGTGACCAGCCGCGCCAGCCAGCCGCGGCGATCGCCCGCGCCGCCGGCGCCTTCGGCGGTGCGCGGCTCGACCTCGGGATCCGCGCCCGGGAACGACACCACCCGCACCTCGTGGCCCAGCTCGCGCAGGGCGCCGACGATGCCGCGGATGTGCACGCCCTCGACATTCCGGCCGCGGGTGCGGTGGTGGTAGAGGATCCTCATCCGCGCCCCGCCGGCATCGCGCGCACCGCAAAGCCCTGTGCGCGCCATTGCGGCAGCAGGCCGGCCAGCAGTTCCACGGTATCGGCGTTGTCGTCGTGCATCAGCAGCACGTCGCCGCTGCGCGGCGGGTTCGCGCGCACCTGCTCGATCAGGGTGGCGGCCGGCAGCCGTTCGTAGTCGTGGCTGTCGTAGGACCAGAACGCGACGGTGCGGCCGGTGCGCGCGAAGCGCGCCAGCAGGTTGCGCGGCAGCACGCCGCAGGGCGGGCGGAACGGATGCGTGGCCTGGCCGTCGTAGGCGGAGAGGCTGGCGTCGGTGCGTGCGATCTCGTCCATCTGTCCCTCGATCGGCAGGGTGCTCATGAACGGGTGGCTCCACGAGTGGTTGCCCAGTGCATGGCCCTCGGCGACGATCCGGCGCACCACCGCGGGGTAGGCGTCGATGCGGTTGCCGATCAGGAAGAACGTGGCGGTGGCGTCGTGCGCCTTGAGCAGGTCGAGGACCGGCGGCGTGTGCTCGGGGTCGGGGCCGTCGTCGAAGGTCAGGAACAGCACCTTCTCGCGCGAGCGCACGCGCGTGGTCACCAGGCGCGAAGGCAGCAGCCTCAGCAGGCGGGTTTTGCGGGATCTGGGCTGCATGGACTCAGGCGTTCACCGGTTCGACGGGCCCGGCGGCGTCGCGGAGGATCCGGTCCAGGCGCGCGATATTATCCTGCCAGTCGAAGCGTGCGGCATGCGCCGTGATCGCGGCCGGCGACCAGTCCGCGCGCAGCGCCTCGTCCAGCGCCTTCGACAGGGCCGCGTGGTCGTGCGGGGGCACCAGCAGGCCGGCCTGCGCTGGCAGCACCTCGGGGATGCCGCCGACGCGGGTGGCGACCACCGGCAGGCCGCAGGCCATGGCCTCCAGCACCACGTTCGGCACGCCCTCGTTGTGGCTGGGCAGGCACAGCAGGCTGGCCGCCTGCATCCAGGTCCCGAGCTCGTGGTGCGGCCGCGCGCCCGCCAGCAGCAGGCAGTTGTCGATGCCGAGCGCCTGCGCGCGCTGGCGCAGCACCGGGCCGGCGGCGCCGCTGCCGACGAAGGCCAGCCGTGCCTGCGGATGCCGCGCCAGCACCGCCGGGAATGCCTCGAGCAGGTCGACGCAGCCCTTGCTGGCCTTGAGGTTGCCCACGTACAGCACCAGTGGCACGTCCTGCGGCAGGTCCAGCGCGCGGCGGGCGGCGGCGCGGTCGCCGGGGTGGAAGCGTTCGCCGTCGACGCCGTTGTAGAGCACGTGCACCCGCGCGTCGTCCACGCCCAGCGCCCGCGCCTTGTCGGCCAACGCCGCGCTGACCGCCACCACCGCGCGCGCGCCGCGCAGGGCGGCGGCGATCTGCGGCCGGCGCAGGCGGAAGTCGGCCTGCACGTTGAGGTCGCTGCCGTGCACCTTGACCACGTAGGGCAGGCCAAGCCGGCGCGCGAGCAGCGACACGCCCACCGCATCGGGGTAGCCCCAGCTGGCCAGCAGCACGTCCGGGCGCTCGCGTCGCAGCCGCGACCCGTGCCGGGCCATCAGCGACGCGTACCAGGCCAGGCCGTGCAGGCTGCGCCCGATCCGCGGCGGATACCAGAAGGTGAAGTCGGTGGCGCGCGCATGTGAAAGCGTCGGCGGCTCGCCGCGCGGCCCGCCGCGGCGTTCACGGAAGTCGACTGCGACCAGCACTTCCAGATCGTGGTGGGCGGCCAGGCGATCGAACTGCTGGCGGTTGAAGCTGGCACGCAGGGGGTCCCACGCGCTCGGGAAGAGGTTGGTCAGCGCCAGGACCTTCATCTCAGGCGCGGCCGTTCGCGTACACGTCCATGTAGCGGCCCAGCATGACCTCGAACGTGGCGTTGCCCAGCAGCCAGTCGCGGCCGGCCCGGCCCATCGCCTCGGCGCGCGCGGCATCGGACAGCAGCGCGTCGAGCGCCGCCGCGAGCGCGGCCGGGTCGCGCGCCGGCACGACCAGGCCGTTGACGCCGTCGGCGACGATCTCGGCGTTGCCGCCGACGCGCGTGGCCACGATCGGCAATCCGCTGGCGCAGGCCTCGAGCAGCGCGATCGAATAGCCCTCGGAGATCGACGACATCGCGAACAGGCTGAAGGCCGGCAGCAGGCCGGGCACGTCGCTGCGGTCGCCGAGCAGGAACACGCGGTCGCGCAGGCCCTCGCGCGCGACGGCCGCCTCGACCGCGCCACGCTCGCCGCCTTCGCCGGCCAGCACGAGGGCGACATCGTCGTGGCGGGCGCGCACGCGGGCGAAGGCCGCGACCATCGTCTCGAGATCCTTGGCCCAGTTGAGGCGGCCGACGAAGCCGACCACGCGCGTCTCCGGCGGCAGGCCGAGCGACAGCACCAGCTGGCGGCGGGCGTCATCGTCGCGCGGCCGGAACGGCCCGGCATGGATGCCGTTGGGCACCACGCGCAGTTTCTTCCTGGCCACCACGCCGGTCCCGGCGAGGCGCTCGCCGGCGGCTTCGGACACCGCCACCGCGACATCGGTCAGGCGCATCGACTGGCGGAACAGCCATTCGCGTCGGCTGGAAGGATTGACGTCGCCCATGCCGTGGCGGGTGTTCACCACCCGGTCGATGCCCAGGCCCAGCGCGGCGACCATCGCGTAGTAATGGCCGATGCCGTTGTGGCTGTGCAGGACTTCGGTGCGCTGCGCGGACAGCGCGCGGCGCATGCGCCGGATCGCGCGCAGATCGGCGCCCGGGCGCTTGCCGCAGGCGACCACCGGCACGTTCGATGCCGCCAGTTCGCCGGCCAGCGCGCCCGGCTCGAACAGGCAGACCACCTGGCAGTCGTGGCCGGCCGCGGCCTGCGCCTTGGCCAGGTCGATGACCACCCGTTCCAGGCCGCCGCGGTTGAGGTTCTCGACGACGTGGCTGATCCTCACGGCAGCCTCGACACGGTCACGCGGAACTTGCCGCTGTGGGTGAGCGGGATGTCGTCCACCCGTTCCAGCACGAGGCTGGCGTCGCTGCCCAGCACCTTGGCGACTTCGCGGTGCACATACGCTTCCTGCGCGTCGCCGAACTCGGGGCCGGGAACCACCTTGAGGGTGAAGCGGTCGAGGGTGTCCTGCACCACCTGGAAGCGGCGCACGCCGGCGACGTCCTTGAGCATGTGCGGGAAGAACTCGCCGGGCAGCACGCGGCCATCCGGGGTGCGGATGGCATCGAGGCGGCGGCCCTCGATCCGCTGCAGGCGCGGCAGGCCGCGCGCGCCCGCGGCATGCCAGGGATGCCGGCGGCTGGCGACGTCGCCGTTGACGTAGCGGATGAAAGGCATGCCCCAGTTGTGCAGGTCGGTGATGGCCAGTTCGCCGGTCTCCGTGCCATCGGGCCCCTTCGTCGCCTCGACCAGCTCGACGACCAGATGGTCGGCATTGACCAGCAGGCCGTCGCGATCCTGGTCTTCGCAGGCGATCAGCATGAACTCGCGGCAGCCGTAGGTATTGTAGGCCTTCGCCCCGGGAAACGCCGCCTCGATGATCGGGCGCTGGAAGTCGTGCAGCGCTTCGGCCGCGCCCAGCACCGAGGACACGCCGGGGATCGTGCGGCCGCGCCCGGCCAGCCACTTCGACAGGCGCACCAGCGGATCGACGTAGCCGACGATCACTTCCGGGCGCCAGGCGGCGATGGCGTCGGCGTACGCGGCCATGTTGTCGTCGCGCATCAGGAAGCTGTTGAGCATGCGGCGATGGAACGCGGCGTGGTACATCCGGTCCTTCAGCTGCGCGACGCGCCCGGGTGCGCCGACCGCGCCGCCCCACAGGAACAGCGCGCGCCGGCCCAGCGTGGCGCCGGTCCAGCCGTAGCCGCGCCACATCACCGCGGCGCGGCGGTCATTGCTCTCGCGCGTGTAGCCGAAGCGCAGCGGTTCGCCGGTGGAGCCGCCGGTGGCCTTGTACAGCAGGGCTTCGCTTTGGGAGCGTGCCTTGAGGTCGTCGAAATGCGCGCGGATGTCGGCCTTGGTCAAGACCGGCAGGCGCGCGTAATCGTCGAGCGAGCGCAGGTCGCCCGGTTCGAAGCCTACCGCTTCCCAGCGCGCGCGATAGAACGGCACCTGTGCCCAGCAGTGCGCGACCAGCGCCACCAGCTTGTCCCACTGCAGCTGCGCCAGCTGTTCCGGCGCCAGCCACTGGTTGGCTTCGTACTCGCGCAGGTGGCGCAGCGTGCCGCGTCCGCGCGAGGCCTCGTACGCGGGGTACAGCACGCGACGGAAGGCGTGCTCGTACAGGCTCATGCCATGGCCTCCGCGCGCCGCGCGGCCCAGTCGAGGACGCGACCGACCACGCGCAGCCGGCCACGGCCGAAGCGCGCGTGCAGCGATCGGAAATGATCGATGTCGGACATGCTCCAGCAGCCCAGCGCCAGCGTGGCGAACCCGTACAGGACGGCCAGGACCGGCCCCCCGAGCATCAACGTCGGCAGGGGCGGGAACTGGCCATGCCGGACCAGCCACGCGCCGGCCGCGGCGACGGCGGCGGCGATGGCGATCCGCGCCAGCCGCGACCACTGCAGGCGCGCGCCGCTGTAGCGCAGCGCAAGCACGATCACCGCCAGCGCCGACAGCGAACTGGTGGTGGTGAAGGCCGCCACCGCGCCGCGGAGGCCATAGGCGCGGATCAGGACCACGTCCAGCCCCAGCTTGACCACCGCGCAGACCAGCACGATCACCATCAGCGCGCGCTGGCGGTCGGCGCCGAGCAGGTAGCTCGACGCGCCTTGCGACAGGGTGGACAGCGACAGCGCCGCCAGGCAGAACGCGAAGGCCAGCGCCGCCGGCGCGTACGCCGCGCCGTAGAGCAGGCCGATGATCGGCTGCGCGAACACGATGCCGAAGGCCACCAGCGGCGCGGCCAGCGCGGCGAGGTAGCTGGTGGACATGCTGAGCCGGCGGCTGGCGACCTCGCGCCCCTGGCTCAGCGCATTGGCCATCATCGGCAGCAGCAGCGCGCCGAACACGCCAGGCACCAGCAGCGCCGCACCGCTGGCGAGCTGGAAGGCCACCTTGAACTGGCCGGCCGACGCGGCGCTGTCGAACATCGACAGGAACAGCACCTCGACCTCGCTGGCGGTGACGAAGGTCACCGCGACCGTCACCGCGACCAGCGTGGTGTAGCTGCGCAGGCGCCGGCGCATGGCCTCGTCCAGCGGTTCGCGCGGCTCGCGCGGCGGCAGCAAACGCGCCACCTGGCGGCGCGAGATCCACCAGAACACCAGGCTGGAGATCGTGTACACGCCGAGGAACCATTCCATCGACCCGTCCAGCCACCATGCCGCGAGGATCAGCACCAGGTTGATCGGCGAGGCGATGACCGCGACCACCGCGGTCGAGCGGAAGTTCTCGTAGCCTTTCGCGATCCCGATGTTGAGCATGTACAGCGAGCGCAGCACCGTGGTCGACAGCAGGATCGCCAGCAGGATGCCGTGGTTGAAGTCCGGCATGATGCGGTCGCCCTGGAACAGGAACAGGGCGGTGCCGGCCACCAGCACCACGGCGAGGAAGCCCGCCTGCACCTTCCAGGCCCAGGCCAGCAGCGAACGGATGCGTGGTTCGCGTCCCGCGCCGCGCAGCTCCGCGACGAACTTGATCACGGCGCTGGCGACGCCCGAGTTGGTGATCGCCACGCCGGTGGCCACCAGCCACACCACCAGGCTGTAGGCGCCGAAATGCGCCGGGCCCAGGTGCCGGGCGATGATGATCGAGGTCAGCATTCCCAGGAAGTACTCGGTGTAGATGCCCACCGAGGAAAACAGGGTGTTGCGGATGACCGTGTTGCGCGTGCTCATGAACCCGCCAGGACGAACAGGACCTTGATCACCAGCCACAGGCCGATGATGCTCAGCACCGAGACCACGCACCACTTGAACCAGTCGCTCTGCACCCGGAACGCGGGCAGGCCGGCCCAGCGCTGGCTGGCGCCGGCGTACCAGCCGGTGACCATGCCCAGCAGGATGTACAGCAGGATCACGTAGCTGCGGCTGAGGAAGAAGGCGCAGGCGTAGAAGCCGACCTGCGCGATCAGCAGCGTCATCGCCACCCGGCGCTCCTGGGTCCACAGTGGCTGGTATTCCTCGTTGCCGAGGTCGGCCGGCAGGCGCAGCAGCATGATCGGCATCAGGAAGCAGTACACCACCATCGCAAGCCACACGGTGTAGCCGAAGATGCCGGTCTCGGCCAGCACCAGCACGAACGAATTGTGCGCGGTGAGCCAGCTGTGCTCGGTGAAGTTGCCGACGCCGACGCCGAACAGCGGATGCTCGATGAACATCTGGATGCCGTCGTACCAGGTCTCGATGCGGCCATAGGCCGACGATTCACCGGCATCGAGTTCCTGCATGCGGGTGGGCAGCATCATCAGCACCGCCATGCCCGCGGTGCCGAGGATGCCCGCGACCAGCACGCCGCGCTTGAGCCAGATCCACACCCCACCCATCGCCATCACCGCCAGGAACGCGCCGCGCGAGTCGGTGAGGTACACGCCGTACACCAGGGCCAGCCCGAGCGCCCACCAGAACAACCGGCGCAGGCCCAGCCAGCCGCCGCGGCCGGACAGCAGCATCGCCATCGGCAGGCCGATCACCAGCAGCATCGCCATGTCGTTGGGGTCGCTGAAGATGCCCACGTACTGGATGCGCCCGTCCTGCACGGTGGGCATGCCGGTCCAGCCGGCGCCCATGTGCACCTGCTCGATGCCGTGGACGGTCAGCACCAGCGCCGCCAGGCAGACCACCCACATGATGCGGGTGAGGTTCCTGGGCGACTGGCTGGCCTGCGCCACCAGCACCATCGCGATCAGCGATGGCAGGAAGTTGAGGAAGCGATCCACCGCACCACCGGCCCAGCCGCTCACCACCATGGTGAAGCAGCCGATCACGATGAACACCGGGAACAGCAGGTATGTCGGCTGGTTGAACGGGTGGCGATCGCGCCCGAGCGCCCAGGCGACCAGGGTGGCCGCCATGGTGATCGGCAGGATCGGGATGCCCAGGTCGGCGTACTGCGGCCATTCCTGCGGCCGGATGAGGACCAGCGCCAGCCACACCAGCAGGAACCAGATCATGCCGGGTACACCCGGATCGCGCTGGGATGCGAGAACACCTCGGGCAGCGCCAGGATGCCTTCGAACCAGGGCCGGTCGACCGAGCGCTCCACCGCGCTGCGCAGCAGGCGGAAGCGGTCCGCCGGCGGCCACGGGTTGGTGCCGCTCACGTAGGAGAAGCCGATCCGGAAACCGCTGTCGCGTGCCGCGCGCACCACGCGTTCGTCGTAGGCGTCGGGGCCGCCGACCGGATACGACAGCGCGACCGCGGGCGCGCCGAGTTCGGCGCTCAGCCGTGCCTGGCACTGCGCCACTTCCGCGACCAGCGCGTCGTCGGGCAGCTTGGCCAGCATGCGGTGGTGCACGCCGTGGCCGGCGATCTCCATGCCCGCGGCCTGCATCTCGCGCAGCTGGTCCCAGCCCATCGGCCGGCAGTCCGCGTGGCCCGCGGCGCGCGGCATCGCCCAGTCGCGCTCCAGCGCGACGATGGCGGCCTGCTGGCCGGCGTCGTCGAGGTACTTCAGCCGGTCCAGCACGTCGCCGACCAGCGCCCGGCGCGCGTCCAGCGACGCCGGCAGCGGCAGGTCGACGCCGGCGGCGGGCATCCGCAGGCGCGTGGCGGACGTGGTCAGCAGCAGGTGCGCCAGCCAGTCGTAGGCATAGGGTTCGCCGCCGTCGATGTGGCCGGTGGCAACGAAGAACGTGGCCGGCACGCCGAGTTCGCGCAGGATCGGGAAGGCAACGCGATGGTTGTCGTCGTAGCCGTCGTCGAAGGTCACCAGCACCGCGTCGCGGGGCAGGGCGGGGCCGCCATCGAGCGAGGCGACCACGTCGCGGCAGGCCACGGGGTGGTAGCGGTCGCGGACGTGGCGCATCTGCGCGCGGAAATCGGCGGGCGTGGCGCTGACCAGCATCGGGTCGAAGCGGAAGTCGTCGTCGAACTCGCGCACGCGGTGGTAAGCCAGCACCCGCAGGTCGCGCCGCAGCAGGCGCCGCGCCGCCTGCAGCAGCGGCAGCAGCCGCCACGCATGGGCGCGCGTCGCCAGCCGCTGGCGGCGGCCGGTCACGGGGCCCTGGACGGGCGAAGGCGGGGAGGCAACGTCACTGTGCATGCTTCGACAGCCGGCGGATGGAGCGCCGGACGGCACGATAACCGCGTCGGGCGCGGAACGCGCGCTTCCCCCTGGTGGCAGCCGCCAAGCCGGCGTGGATGATCGGATGCAGGCCGGCGGCATCGCTGGCGCCGGTGGTCCCGCGCGACAAAGGATAGGAGGTTGCGCCCGACGACGCCACGGTCACGCGCGCGGCCGCCGGATGGCCTGCGCCGGGCCCGCATCGCGTACGCAGGCTAGAATCGCCTGCCCGGCGGATGGCGTGATGACAGACCAGACCGACTTCATCGGCTTGTACCGCGAGCTCGGCCTTGAGCCGGACTGCTCGGTGGACGCGTTCCGCCTGGCCTACCGGCGCCGGGTGGCGGACCTGCATCCCGATCGCGCCGGCGCGTCGGACGAGGATGGCCTGAAGACGCTCAACCTGCGTTACGCGGCCGCGCTCGAGTTCCATCGCCACTACGGCCGCCTGCCCGGCGCGACGCCCCTGCCGTCGCCGCCCCGCCGGCCGTTCGCGCCGGCGCCCGCGCAGGCGGAGACGCTCGACGACGCACAGGGGGACGAGGCGCCCGCGCGCGGTCCGTCGAGGTGGGTGGTGTACGGCATGCTGGTCCTTGCGCTGCTGCTGGCCTGGTGGTGGTCGCAGACGGATGCCGAGCCCGTGGCGATCGATCCTGTTGCCGTCGCCGACATTGAACGCAAAGCCGCCGGTCCCGCGGCCACGCGGCTGCTGCCGGGCATGTCGCCGGCGGAGGTGCTGGCCCTGCACGGCGAGCCGGTGGGCACCGACAGCGATCACACGCAGTGGTTGTACGGACCGTCGTGGATCCGCTTCCGCTGCGCGCGCGTGGTCGACTGGTACAGTTCGCCGCTCAAGCCGCTGAAGGCCGCGGGCACCAAGCCGGGCAGCCTCGAGCTGGCGCAACTGCCGGCCGACGACGGCCGGCCCTGTCCGCCCATGCCGCAACCCAGGACCCGCCCGTGGCCGACCAGCCCGTGACCCGCCTGCACGGCAAGCTGCGCAAGGCCGTGCGCCGGCTGTGGATGAAGTACGCCATGCGCGGCGTCGGCGGCGCCGACAACTACGAACGGCTCGACCTGGCCTACCAGCTCGGCGATCCGTGGAACATGGAGTCGCCGCTGGAGCAGGCGCGGTTCGCGGCCACCAACCGGATCATCGAGCAGGCCTTCGGCCGCGTCGGCTCGCTGCTCGAGATCGGCTGCGGCGAGGGCCACCAGACGCAGGCCCTCGCGCGCCTGGCGGGCGAGGTGTACGGCATCGACGTCAGCGCCACCGCCATCGAGCGCGCGCGGCTGCGCGTGCCGCAGGCGCGGTTCGCCGCCAGCGACCTCGCCGGCCAGCCCTGGGGCGACGAACGCCATCGCTTCGACCTCGTGGTCGCCTGCGAGGTGCTGTACTACATCAAGGACATCCCGGCGACGATCGAACGCATGCGCCATCTGGGCAAGGCCTGTCTGGTGACCTTCTTCGCGCCGGCGCTGGTGCGCGTGGGGCCGCACCTGGAGGGCATCGAGGACCTGCACAAGGACTGGATGCAGCACCAGGGCGAAACCTGGCTGGTGTGCTGGTGGCGCAACCCGGGATGAGCGCGTCGCCACGCACGCCGTGCGGCGTTCGCACGCGCGGGGAGGGCTAGCCATGTGCGGACTGGCCGGTTACCTCGGCACGCCGGTCGAAGCCGGCGGCGAACGCGCGCTGCTCGAGCGGATGATCCACACGCTCGCGCACCGCGGGCCGGACGGCTACGGGTTCCATGTCGAGCCGGGCGTCGGCCTGGCCCACGCGCGGCTGTCGATCATCGACCTGAGCACCGGCGACCAGCCGATCCACAACCCGGCGCGCACCGCGTGGACGGTGTTCAACGGCGAGATCTTCAACTACGTCGAGCTGCGCCGCGAACTCGAGGCCGAGGGCCGCGTGTTCTACACCCGCTCGGACACCGAGGTGATCGTCCACCTCTACGACCGTGACGGCGATCGCTTCGTCGAGCACCTCAACGGCCAGTTCGCGATCGCGCTGTGGGACAACGCGCGCAGGCGCCTGGTACTGGCGCGCGACCGCACCGGCATCCGCCCGCTGTACCACGCGCGGGCGAACGGCGCGCTGTGGTTCGCGTCGGAGCCCAAGGCGCTGTTCGCGGCTGCGCCGGGGCTGGCGCGGCTGTCGGCGCGCGGCCTGCTGCAGGCCTTCAGCTACTGGGCGCCGCTCGATCCGGACACCGTGTACGAAGGCGTACGCAGCCTGCCGCCGGGGCACGTGCTGGCGATCGAGGCCGATGGCCGCGAAACCCTGACGCAGTACTGGGACTGGACCTTTCCCGACGCAGCCGACACTCGCCCGGCGCGGTTCGCCAGCTTCGACCACGCCGTCGCCGAACTGCGCGAGCGCCTGATCGACGCGGTGCGCCTGCAGCTGCGCGCCGACGTGCCGGTCGGCGCCTACCTCAGCGGCGGGCTGGATTCCTCGGGCATCGTGGCCTTGATCCGCGGCTTCACCGACACCCCGGTGCGCACGTTCTCGGTCGCCTTCGACCAGCCCGAGTTCGACGAAAGCGAACACCAGCTGGCGATGGTGCGCCACCTCGGCACCGAGCATTCGATGCTGCGCATCTCGCCCGGCGACATCGGCCGCGCGTTCCCGCGGTTGATCGCGCACACCGAGACGCCGGTCCTGCGCACCGCCGCGGTGCCGCTGATGCTGCTTGCCGATTCGGTGCGCGCGCACGGCTACACCGTGGTCCTGACCGGCGAGGGCGCCGACGAGGTGTTCGGTGGCTACGACCTGTTCAAGGAAGCCAAGGTGCGGCGCTTCTGGGCGCGGCAGCCGGGCTCGCAGCTGCGTCCGAAGCTGCTGTCGCGCCTGTACGGCTACCTCGAGCATTCACCGGCGGCCAATCCCGCGTTCGCCGCGTCGTTCTTCGGCCAGGGGCGCGAGCACATCGACCGCGCGATCTTCGCCCACGTGCCGCGCTGGACCACCTCGCAGCGCGCGCTGGCGTTCCTGTCGCCGGAGCTGCGCGCTGCCGCCGGCGACTGGGATGCGCTGGCCTTCGCCGAAGCGCGGCTGCCGGCCGGGATCATGGCGTGGTCGCCGCTGGCGCGCGACCAGTACGTCGAGGCCAAGACCCTGCTCGCCGGCTACCTGCTGGCGGCGCAGGGCGACCGCGTGGCGATGGCTGCTTCGATCGAGGGCCGCTATCCCTACCTCGACCACACCCTCGTCGAATTCGCCAACACGCTGCCGCCGCAGTGGAAGATCCGCGGGCTGACCGAAAAGCACATCCTGCGCCGCGCGCTGTCCGCTCCCGGATCGGGTGCGGGGCAGGCGCTGCTGCCGCGCGGCATCGCGCAGCGCACCAAGCAACCCTACCGCGCGCCGGACAGCGCCAGCTTCTTCGTCGACGGTCGACCGCTGGCGTACGTGGCGGACCTGTTCGCGCCGTCGAACCTGCGCGCGAGCGGCCTGTTCGACGTCGACGCGACCACGCGCCTGTTCGCCAAGGCGCGCGCCGGCAAGGTGATTGGTTTTGCCGACAACCAGGCCTTCGTCGGACTGCTGTCGACCTTGCTGCTGCTGCGCGAACGGCCGGCGTTCGCTTGAACGGTGTTGCCCGGAAACGGGACGGCGGGAAGGATCTGGCGCATCAGGCCTTGATTTGAGGTGCGACGCTCCGCCGCACCCTCATCCGCCCCCGGATCAAGCCCGGGGCGGGCTCTCCGGGCACCTTCTCCGGAGCGAGAAGGAAGATAGCCGGATCGTCTGCACGGTCTTGACGCCCCTCTCCCCTCGGGAGAGGGGTTGGGCAGAGGGTCCGGAGAAGCCGTGAAACGGCAAGTTGCGTCGAACTGCCCGCGCGCCTGCCGTGGCGCGATCAACCGCCGTCCTTCGTCTCGACCGCAGGTGCCAACGCAGAAGCATCCGCCACCGGCTCCAGCCGCAGCAGCTTGCCGTCGGTGCCGTCGGTGAGCAGGTACACCAGGCCATCCGGCCCCACGCGCACGTCGCGGATGCGCGCGCGTCCTTGCAACAAGCGCTCCTCGTGCACGATGCGGTCGCCGTCGAGTTCCAGCCGGATCAGGGCCTGGCCGGCCAGCGCGCCAATGAACAGGTTGCACTGCCACTGCGGGAAGGCGTTGCCTTCGTAGAACGCCATGCCGCTGATCGCCGGCGACACGGCCCAGTAGTGATGCGGCGGCTCCGTGCCCGGCGCGGACGTGCCGACGGCTTCCGCCACCGGCGCGCCGGAATACTCCTTGCCGAACGTGGCCAGTGGCCAGCCATAGTTGCGCCCCGGCTGCGGCAGGTTGATCTCGTCGCCGCCCATCGGGCCGTGCTCATGGCTCCAAAGCTCGCGCGTGCGCGGATGCAGCGCCATGCCCTGGATGTTGCGATGGCCGTAGCTCCAGATCCCGGGGCGCGCGCCCTCGCGGCCGACGAAGGGGTTGTCGGCGGGAATCGAGCCGTCGGCGTTCAAGCGCACGATCTTGCCCTGCAGGTGGTCGAGCAACTGCGCCTTGCCGCTGTCGCGGTTGTCGCCGGCACTGACGAACAGCGTGCCGTCGTCAGCGAACACGATGCGCGAGCCGAGGTGCGTGCCGTGCGACAGCTTCGGCTCCTGCCGGAAGATCACTTCGACGCCTGCCAGGCCCGCCGCGCCCAGCCGCCCGCGGGCGACCGCGGTACCGCCCAGGTTGCCGCGCCAGTTCGGCTCGCCGTAGGACAGGTAGACCAGATGGTCTTCGGCGAAGCCGGGCGAGGGCACCACGTCGAGCAGCCCGCTCTGTCCGCGCGGATAGACCGTCGGCACGCCGGCCAGCGGCGGCGAGATCGTGCCGTCCGCGTTGATCCGGCGCAGCCGGCCCGGGCGTTCGGTCACCAGCATCGTGCCGTCGGGCAGGAAGGCCAGCGACCAGGGATGGACCAGGCCGTCGACGAGGGTGCGGACCACGAAGCCGCCGCGCTCGCCGTCCAGGCGCTCGCCGGCGTCACCGCCGCGATAGGCGGGCGTGGACACCACGTCGGCGTCGCTGTCCTCGTCCGGCACCGGCGCACAGGCCGCGAGCGTGAGCGCGCACGCGGCGAGCCAGGCCATGCAAGGGGCGCGGCGGCGGACGGGGGCTGTCCGGTCATCAGGCATAATCGCGTCCTCTTTGTCTGGAGGTACCGGACCGACATGACCCGGCGTCAGCAGATCAAACACTTCATCCTCGGCAATTTCCTGTTCACCGACGACGACAATGCGCTTGCCGATGATACTTCGCTGATCCAGCAGGGCATCGTCGACTCCACGGGCATCCTGGAGCTGATCGGTTTCATCGAGGAAACCTGGTCGATCCAGGTGCCGCCGCAGGACATGACCCCGGCGAACTTCGACAGCCTCGGATCGATCGACCGCTACCTCGACGGCCGTCTGGCCGGCTGAGCCGGGGCCGTCGCGTGCCGCTGCCGCTGGTCGCGCGCCTGGAGGCCACCGCGACCGAGTTCCCGCACAGGATCGCGCTGCAGCAGGCGCAGCGCCGGCTCGACTACGCGGGCCTGCGCGAGGCGTCGTCGCGCTTCGCGCGACGGCTGGGGTCGCACGGCATCGCGCCTGGCGACCGCGTGGCGCTGGTGTTGCACAACAGCATCGAGGCGGCGATCGCCTGGTACGGCACGTGGCGTGCAGGCGCGATCGTCGTACCGCTCAATGCGCAGGCACGCGAACGCGATTTCACCCCGTGGCTGCGGCACTGCGGCGCACGGCTGCTGGTGCATGGCGATGGACTCGAGGACGCCGCACGCGCCGCCGCCGAGGTGGGCGTCGACACATGGGTGCCCGTCGCCTCGGACGATCCGGCTGAGGCGTCCGGCACAGACGATGGCAATGACGCAACGTCCGAACCGCCGCCGATGCCGCAGGCCGAGGCACTGGCCGCGATCCTCTACACCTCCGGCACCACCGGTGCGCCCAAGGGCGTGGCGCTGAGCCACCGCAACCTCGCGGCGAACACCGCCTCCATCCTCGACTACCTGCGGCTCGATGCCGACGACAGCACGGTCAGCGCGCTGCCGTTCTACTACGCCTACGGCGCGTCGGTGCTGCACACGCACCTCGCCGTGGGCGCGCGCGTGGTGCTGGAGGACAACGTGGTCTTCCCGCACCTGCTCACCGAGGCGCTGGCACGCGAACGCGCCACCGGCTTTTCCGGCGTGCCGTCGACGTTCGCGCTTCTGCTCGACCGCGGCCAGCTCGACCAGCACGACCTGTCCTCGCTGCGCTACCTCACGCAGGCGGGCGGGGCGATGGCGCCGGTGCTCGCGACGCGCGTGCGCGCGGCGTTCCCGCAGGCGCGGCTGTTCGTGATGTACGGCCAGACCGAAGCGAGCGCGCGCCTGACCTGGCTGCCGCCGGAGCGGTTCGACGACAAGCTCGGTTCGGCCGGCGTGCCGATCGCGGGCGTCGAGCTGCAGGTGCGGCGCGAGGACGGCGGCGAGGCGGACATCGACGAACCCGGCGAAGTCTGGGCGCGCGGCGACAACGTGATGACCGGTTACTGGAACGCGCCCGAGGCGACCGCGGCGACGCTGGTCGACGGCTGGCTGCGCACCGGCGACCTCGGCCATCGCGATGGCGACGGGTTCCTGTGGCTGGCCGGCCGGCGCAGCGACATGATCAAGACCGGCGCGCACCGCGTGCACCCGCAGGACGTCGAGGAAGTGATCGCCGAACTGCCGGGCGTGCGCGAGGTGGCCGTGTCCGGGGTCGACGACCCGTTGCTGGGACAGGTGGTGGCCGCCTTCGTCGTCCGCGATGGCGCCGCGCCGACCGAGCTGGCGGTCAAGGCGCATTGCCGCCAGCGCCTGGCTGGCTACAAGATCCCGAAACAGGTGGCCTTCGTGGCCGAACTGCCCAAGACCGCATCCGGCAAGATACGCCGCGCCGCTTTGAAAGGAAGTGCCCATGAGCAAGCTTGATCCGTCCGTGCTGGACATGGACTACACCGCGGAAGCCGATCGCATCGCGCAACGCCTGCGCGAGATCGTCGCGCGCGACCTGCATCGCCGCGGCCTGGTCGTCGCGATCTCCGGCGGCATCGACAGCACCACCTGCGCCGCGCTGGCGGTGCGCGCACTCGGGCCGGAGCGCGTGTTCTGCCTGATCCTGCCCGAGCGCGATTCCAGCGACGACAGCGCCGTGCGCGCGAACATCCTCGCGCAGCACCTCGGCGTGCGCGTGCACACGCACGACATCGCGCCCGCGCTCGCCGCCATCGGCTGCTACGAGGCGCGCGACGACGCGGTGCGCACCGTGCTGCCGGGCTATGGCGACGGCTGGAAGTTCAAGATCGTGATCGCCGGCGGCGCGCAGGGGCTCATCAACCGCTTCCGCATCGTCGCCGAGGATCCGTCCGGCCAGCGCCACGAGCAGGACCTGCCGCTGGAGGCCTACCTCACCATCGTCGCCGCGACCAACTTCAAGCAGCGCATCCGCAAGACGCTTGAATACTTCCACGCCGATCGCCTGAACTATGCCGTCACCGGCACGCCGAACCGGCTGGAGTACGACCAGGGCTTCTTCGTCAAGAACGGCGATGGCTCGGCCGACGTCAAGCCGATCGCGCACCTGTACAAGAGCCAGGTCTACGCGATGGCGCGCCACCTGGGCGTGCCCGAGCGCGTGACCTCGGCGACGCCGACCACCGACACCTATTCGCTGGCGCAGGGACAGGACGAGTTCTACTTCGCGCTGCCCTATGCGCAGATGGACCTCGCGCTGTGGGCGCTCAACCACGACCGTCCTGCGTCCGAACTCGCGGTTGCGCTGGGGCTGTCGGACGCGCAGGCCGAGGCGATCTACCACGACATCCGCGCCAAGCGTCGCACGACGGCCTACCTGCATCGCCCGCCGGTGCTGGTCGAGCCGGTGGCCGAACTGCGGGGACACTGACCGCATGGCCGGGGTTGTCGCGCGATGAACGTGCCGCCTGCCTACACCGTCCACGCCGCCGACCTCGCGCGCGATCGCGAGGTGATCCTCGGCCTGTGGCGCGGCAACCTCGGGCAGGATGCGCGCATGGCGGCGAAGTACGACTGGTTCTACCGCCAGTGCCCGTATGGCGAGCCGCTGACGCTGCTGCTGCGCCACGAGGAAAGTGGCGCGTGGGTGGGCGTGGCCAGCGCCGGTCCGCGGCGGATGCGGGTCGACGGCCGCGAGGCGATGGCCGGCGTCCTGGTCGACCTGGCCGTGGCGGCGGAGCATCGTTCGCTTGGCCCGGCGCTGATCCTGCAGATGGCGCTGATGGAGGCCGGCGCGCAGCGCTTCGAGCTGCTGTACGGCTTCCCCAACGACAAGGCGACCGCGGTGTTCAAGCGCGTCGGCTATGCGTCGCTGGGCCAACTCATCCGTTACGCGCGCGTCCTGCGCCACGGCGACTACGCGCGCCGGAAGTTGCCGGCCCTGCTCGCCGCGCCGGCGGGCTTCCTGCTGGACCTCGCCGATCGCGTGCGCCTGTGGTGGAACGCGGGCGGGCTGCGCGGCGACTGGCAGGTGCGCGCGGATCCGGCGCTCGCGGCGGTCTGGTCGCCGGGACAGGCCGGATCGGGCGCGGTGGCCGTGCGCGACCTCGACTTCCTGCGCTGGCGCATCGATGCCTCGCCCCTCGTCGAGGCGCGCTACCTCGCGGTGCGCGACCGCCATGGCGCGATCGTGGCGTGGTTCGCCTGCGAGACGCGCGAATTCAGCCTGCACTTGGTCGATGCCTGGTCGTTGCAGGGCGCCGCGGGACCGACCTCGGCGCAGCTCGCCGCGCTGTTGCGCGCGGCGCGCGCGGCGGGGCATGCTTCGGTGTCGATCGAGCTCAGCGATGCCGCGGCGACGCCGGTGTGGCCGCGCGCCGGATTCCTGGCGCGCGAGCCGAGACAGGTGTTCGGGCGCATGCGCGATGCAGGTGCCGGCATGCCGGCGGCGTGGCTGACCACCGCCGACGAGGACGAGTAGCGCCGCGGCCAGCGATCGAGCTGTGCCGGCAGGGCACGGATTTCCAGCAGAGGAAGGCGTCATGAACCCGAGGTTTCTCACGGCGGTCCTGGTTGCGGCGCTGTTGCCCGGTTGCGCGGAATCGGCGGCACCCGCGGATGCGGCGACTGCGGCAGGACTTGAAGCAGCGCCTGCGGCCGATGCCGTGCCCGCGACCGAACCCTCTGCGGTCTCCGCGCTGTTCGCCGCCGCCGGTGGCAATGGCCCCATCCGCGTCGAGCAGGTGGTCAAGTCCGGTCTCCAGTTCCCCACGGCCGTCACCAGTCCGCGCGACGGCAGCGGGCGCATGTTCGTGCTCGAACGCGACGGCCGCATCCGCATCGTCGATCGCGACGGCAAGCTGCTGCCTGAGCCGTACTACACGCGGCAGGTGACGACCGACGACATCGAGCAGGGCCTGCTTGGCCTCGCCTTCGATCCGGATTTCCGCAGCAACGGCCGGCTGTACATCGCCTACAGCGGGGCCTCCGAAGGCGAGCGCTACGGCCTGGTGCTGCGCCGGCTGCAGGCCAGTGATCCGGCGGCCAACCGCTTCGACGGCAAGGATGAGCTGCTGATGCGCGTCGAGGGGCTGGTCGCCAACCACAATGGCGGTGACATCCACTTCGGACCGGACGGCCTGCTGTACTGGGCCGTCGGCGCCGGCACCGGTGATCCCGCCGACCACGTGCATGCGTCGAAGACCGACAACCTGCTGGGCAAGATCCTGCGCGTCGACGTGCGTGACGGCGCCAGCGGTGAACGCAACGGCTGCGGCCAGAAGGGCGGCGCGAAGTACGCAATCCCGGCCGACAATCCCTTCGCCGGCAAGCGCGGCGAATGCGGCGAGATCTTCGTCTACGGCCTGCGCAACCCGTGGCGCTTCGGCATCGATGCGGCGAACGGCGACCTGTGGATCGGCGACGTCGGCAAGGATCGCGAGGAAGTCAGCGTGGTCCGCGCCGGCGACAGCCGCGACCTCGGCTTCCCGCGCTGCCAGGGACGCCATGCCTATCCCTCCACGGGCGCCACCGATTGCCCGGCGAAGACCGGCACCACCGGCCCGGTATTCGAGTATGCCGGCGGCGACCAAGGACGTTGTGCCGTCACCGGAGGCGCCGTCTATCGCGGCGCGCTGCCCGCCCTGAAGGGCGCGTACGTGTTCTCCGACTCGTGCTCGAGCGAACTCCTCGTCGGACGCGTCTCGGGCGGCAAGCTCAAGGTCGACTCGATCGACAGCGGCATCGCCCCCGGCTACGGCACGATCGCTTCGTTCGGCGAGGACGAGGACAACGAACTGTGGTTCGTCAACCACGAGAACGGCGGCGTGTACCGGATCCGTTGAGGTTCTATGCCGACAGGCTTCGACCCGAAGCGGTCATAGGAGTTCGGACACCCGTTTGGCCGTCGCCTTCGCCGAGGCCGGATTCTGGCCGGTCACCAGGCGACCATCGACGACGGCATTCGGGGCGAACGGCAGGAATCCCTTTTCGTACCTTGCGCCGCGTCGTTTCATCTCCTCTTCGGCGTTGTATGGCATGTCCTTCGCAACGCCCGCCAGAACTTCCTCCCGCCGGGAAAAGCCGGTGATCCTGCGTCCGGCGACCAGCAGGGAGCCATCGGACAACCTCACGTTCAGCAGGCCGCAATAGCCATGGCACACCGCGGAAACGATCCCGCCGCTTTCGTAGATGTCCCGGGCAATGCGCTGGAGCCCGGTACTGTCCGGGAAGTCCCACATCACGGCGTGCCCGCCGGTGAAATAGATCGCGTCGAAGTCCGCCGGATCGATCTCGTCGGGGCAGGCCGTGTTCGAGAGCAGCGCCATCCTGCGCGCGTCCCCCAGCCAGGCCTTGGCGGAGGCGTCCAGAAGCGGCCACTTCAGCGCCCGGGGTTCCAGGGGCGAAACGCCCCCTTTGGGGCTCACGATCCGTTGCTCGAAACCCCTCTCTTCGAACAGGTCGTAGGCATGCGTCAGTTCGGACAGCCACAGGCCGGTCGGATGGGACGGGTCGTCGAAGTGCGCGACATTGCTGACGACATGAAGGATGCGTCGGCTCATTTGCAGTGAATCCTTGTCATGGGCATCAGGTGCGATCGAGCGCCTTCAACGGCCGGGGCATGTTCAATACCAACTGCGCGTCTTTCACCACATCCATGCGCACCAAGGTAGACGCGCCGAGTCCGCCCAGCAACTGGCTTATCGGACCGCCGTGGCGCGATATGGCTACGCCCTTTGGCAGCATCCGTTGGGCGAATGCCAGCGTATTCGATTGCACCGTGGTCTGGTGCCACGTGCCGTCGACCAGATGGATCATCGTAGTCGTGCCCAAGCGGGATTGCGGCGCAATCGTGTGCACCTCGGGCAGCGGCGCCTCCAGCGACAGGTCCGGTGCGCCGTCGCGGGCGCGAATCCGCGCCCGAACCTTCGACCCGATGTCCAGTTCGATGTCGGCAAGCCACTTGGGCAACTGGTATCCGTGCACGCCGCGTGCACGTGCGATGTCGGTATCGACGGGCAGCGCGAGCACATGCGCGACGTAGGCTCGTCGCCGCAGCATGCGCGCCAGTTCCAGCGAGTGCGAACCGCCGGTTCCAGGCCGTCGTACGACGACGGCGACGGAAACCTCGTTGTAAGGATCGTTGTCGCACACGTGGTAGGAGAAGAACGTCAGTGCCGCCAGTCCATGGCTCGGCAATGGCCGCAGTGGCTCCAGGGGCATGGGCAGAGCCGCGCGCAGGCGTGCGAGCCGCGCCAGAAATAGCAGCTGGACGCTGCTGCTGCGGTAGTAGAAGTTCGGCGACCAGACGGGGCCGATCCTGGAAGTCACCAAGGACTTGGGAATGCGGCGAAGGAAGTCGATGTTCCCGGCGGCGGGATCCTTGGCCACTTCGTCCAGATCCGGATTCATCCGGAATCGGTCGTAATACCCGCCCGTGGGCACGGCGACCTGGTGCGTGCCGAATTCGACCTCGGTGAATCCCGCGCCCATCCGTATCGACCTCCGTTGAGGATCGATCAGCAATCACCATGCGGCGCCGCTGAATCGCCACCTTGCACGGTAAGGTTCAACCCAACTTGAAGGTCAAGTATTCCGTCATGTCAGGAACGGGCGGGTTTGCGCTGTGCCGAGACAACGCCCTTGCCGCGAAGCTGGTCCAGCACGCGCTTCTTGTTTTCCGCACAGGTGATGCCTTCAGGCCGGCTCTCAATGCTGTCGATGGCCACCAACAATTGCGCCTTGCTCTGCTTGAGGCGCTTTTGCAGCGCCTCGATCTCAGCCACCTTGGCCTTCAGGGCGTCGAGCAGCTCCTGATGATCCCAACTGCCTTCGCCGACAGGAAGCAAATGGCGAACCTGCTCCAACGAGAAACCGGCGCGCTGGGCGCTGTCGATGATCTCCAGGATCCATGCCGCTTCTCGCGGGTAGTCGCGGTATCCGTTCGCCTGTCGAGCGACGGCCTTGATCAATCCCGCTTTCTCGTAGAAGCGGATGCGGGAGGCCGTCAGACCCGTGAGCCTGGAAAGTTCTCCAATCTTCATGCCACTGCACTTCGTAGGCGTCTTGACCTTAAAGCCAACTTTAAGCTTACGGTGGAGGGCCGGTCAAACGGGAGAGGCCCGGGGACCCTCACGGGGAACGCGCATGCGTGCGGTTACCGTCGCGTTCTGGCCTCGCAGCGGTCGCCGAACAAGCAGCCGGAGCGTCTTCCAATCGAACGACCAGGAGGCCAGCGGTGTGAACGATGTTTCCGATCCGATTCGTCAAGGCGATACCGACGTCGACGCTCTCCGCCGCCGCTTGCTTGTCGGCGGTGCTGCGATGGCCGGGAGTTTGGCCCTCCCCATGTGGGCATCGGCAGGCAATCGCACTTCCTCATCACGTCCCAGCACCCAAGGAGACCAGCATATGGCCACGGTGACGACCAAAGATGGCGTCGAAATCTTCTACAAGGACTGGGGTCCGCGCGATGCCCAGGTCATCCATTTCCACCACGGCTGGCCGCTCAGTTCCGACGACTGGGACGCGCAGATGCTGTTCTTCGTGAACAAGGGCTACCGGGTCGTCGCGCACGACCGCCGCGGACACGGCCGCTCCAGTCAGGTGTGGGACGGCCACGACATGGACCACTACGCCGACGACGTGGCTGCGGTAGTGGAGAAGCTCGGTATTCAAGGGGCAATGCACGTCGGGCATTCGACGGGCGGCGGGCAGGTGGTTCGCTACATCGCGCGGCACGGCCAGGACAAGGTATCCAAGGCCGTGCTCATCAGCGCCGTGCCTCCGCTGATGGTCAAGACCGAAAGCAACCCGGGCGGTACGCCGAAGGAGGTCTTCGACAACTTCCAGGCACAGGTCGCCGCGAACCGGGCGCAGTTCTACTACGACGTTCCCGCCGGCCCCTTCTATGGATACAACCGCCCCGGCGCCAAACCGTCGGAAGGGGTGATCTGGAACTGGTGGCGCCAAGGCATGATGGGCAGCGCCAAGGCTCACTACGACGGCATCGTCGCGTTCTCGCAGACCGACTTCACCGAGGACTTGAAGGGAATCACCATTCCGGTCCTGGTCATCCATGGCGATGACGACCAGGTGGTGCCCTACGCCGATTCGGGCGTGCTGTCGGCGAAGCTCTTGAAGAACGGCACGCTGAACACCTACAAGGGCGCGCCGCATGGAATCCCCACCACGCATGCCGACCAGGTCAATGCCGATCTTCTGGCATTCCTGCAGCAGAGATGATTTCGTCGATACATAAAGCGCACGCCATGCGCCTGACGCCGGGCGTGCGCTGAACGCAAGGGACAAGATGCAAACCATACTGGGCGCGAACGGCCAGATCGCTGTGGAACTGGCACGCGAATTGCGACGAAGTTACACCAGCGACCTGCGGCTCGTCAGTCGCAATCCGCGCAAGGTCAACCGGACCGACGCCGTTCTCGCAGCCGACTTGCTGGATGCCGGACAGACCGAAAGGGCGGTCGAGGGCAGCAGCGTCGTCTACTTCACCGCTGGCTTGCCGCCGAACACCGCGCTGTGGGAGAAGCAGTTCCCCACGATGCTAAGGAACGCCCTTGATGCATGCCGGGCAGCGGGTGCGAAGTTCGCCTACTTCGACAACACCTACATGTATCCGCAGGAAGACCGGCTGCTGACAGAGGAGACGCGGTTCGCTCCGGCCGGGCGCAAGGGCCGCGTACGCGCACGCATGGCTACCATGGTGCTGGAGGAAATGGCGCGCGCCGAAATCCCGGTGCTCATCGGCCGCGCCCCGGAGTTCTATGGCCCGGGCAAGACCCAGAGCTTCACCAACGCACTCGTGACCGACAGATTGAAGGAAGGCAAATCGCCGCGTGTTCCGGTGCGCGACGACACGCGGCGCACGCTGATCTGGACCCCTGACGCAAGTCGGGGACTGGCCGCTCTCGGGAATACACCCGATGCATATGGGCAAACCTGGCATCTGCCCTGCTGCGACGAGCGACCGACGTACAGGCAGTTCGTGACCATGGCCTGCGAAGCGTTCGGCAGACCCGTGTCGTACAAGGTCATCGGCAAGTGGACCTTTGCCGTTGCGGGCCTCTTCTCGCGGGAAGTGAGGGAGATCCGCGAACTGCTCCCACGCTACGAGCAAGACAACCTGTTCGATTCGAGCAAGTTCAAGCGCCGATTTCCGGAATTCGAAGTCATGGCCTATCGCGAGGGGGTCGACCCGATCCGAAAGAGCGGGGCCGGAGAATGACTGAGCTTTGACTCGCTCAGTTACGAGGCGCTGGATCGAGCCGTGAGCCAGCTTCCGGCCGGAACCCGCCATGAGCCACGAGCTTCGTCGTCGGCATGTTCGCTGCGCCGAAGCGTTGGAGGATGACCCAGGGTCAAGCGGCCAGTCGCCGCACCGGCGCGCGGAACAGGTACAGCGCCAGCCAGTCCGGCCGGAATCGGCCATTGCGATCGACGATGCCGGATTGCTCGAAGCCGAAGCGCCCGAGCAGCCAGGACGGTTTGCCGTCGACGGGGTTCATTACCGGGTTGCTGGTGAAGGCCAACTCGTAGCCGGCGGCCTGGGTGCGCGCCAGCACGGTGTCGTCGTAGCGGCCGTGCGGGTACGACATGGTCGGCGGCGGCGCTGCGCCCAGGTGCTCGCCGACGACGCGGCGCGCGGTCGCCAGCTCGGCGTCGAGGTCCTCGGCGCGCGGCATCGGCACGTGGGTCTTGCCGTGCACGCCGATGGCGACGCCGCCGGCCGCGAGCTCGCGCAGTTCGGCGCGGGTGACCATCTGGCGCACGCCGTCGTCCATCGCGCCGGCGAACGGCGCGAGCACCTGCGCGCGCTGCGCCGGCGACAGCGCCTCCAGCGCCGCGATGACCCGGCGCAGGCCGTCGATGGAATCGGGTGGGGCGGGGGACAGCGGATGCCCGGCCTCTGCCAGCGCCGACAGCAGCGCCGGCACGCGCAGGCGCCCGAGGCGGAAGGCGGCGATCAGCCGCTCCTGGAAGAAGGGCTCGTCGCGGTCGACGACATCGGCCACCGCGAACAGCAGTGCGGGCATGCCGGCCGCGCGCAGGCGCGGCAGGGCGTGGGCATGGTTGTCGGCCCAGCCGTCGTCGAAGGTGATCAGCAGGGGACGGTCGGGCAGGGGCGTGCCGTCGCGCCGCGCGGCGAGCACCTCGTCGGCCGAGACCACGTTGTAGTGCCGGCGGAAGAAGGCGAGGCAGCGCTCGAGCAGGCCGGCCTCCAGGGTGTAATCGGGATCGCAGGAGGGCCAGCGCGGGTCCTGCTCGGTCAGCACGCGATGGAACATGATCACCGTGAGCGCGCGCCGGTTGCGCAGGCGATGGTACAGCCCGAGCAGGCCGCTGCGATAAAGTGCGCGCTTGACCAGATCCGCCGCCATGGCCGACATCCCCGAAACCTCCGTCATCATACCCACCTGGAACCGCCGCGACCTGGTGGCGCGTGCGATCGACTCGGTGCTGGCGCAGACGCGCCCGGTCGAGGAGATCATCGTGGTCGACGACGGATCCAGCGACGGCACCGGTGGATTCCTGGCCGCGCGCTACGGGGAACGCATCCACTACGCGTGGCAGGACAACGCCGGCGTGTCGGCGGCGCGCAACCATGGCCTGGCACTGGCCCGCGGGCGCTACCTGGCGCTGCTCGACAGCGATGACGAATGGCTGCCCGACAAGACGGCGCGGCAGGTGGCGTTCCTCGAGGCGCATCCCGGCATCGGCATGGTCCTGTGCCATGTGATGCGGATGAATCCCGACGGGTCGCAGATCGACGTGTTCGATCGCCGGAAGCAGATCCCCGAGGACGGCCCGGCGTTGCGCTGGGTGCTGCGCGATCCCGCGCTGGCGCCGCTGTCGGTGCTGATGCGGCGCGAGGTCTACGAGGACGTCGGTGGCTTCGACACGGCCCTGCGCACGGCCGAGGATCTCGATTTCCACCTGCGCGTGGCCGCGCGCTGGCCGATCGGCGTGGTGCCCGAGCCGCTGGCGCGGGCCCTGCGTGGGCACGAGGGGCTGTCGTCGCTGGCGTCGACCGAGGACGACTACATCCGGGTGATGGAGCGCGCCGCCGAGGCCGCGATCGGACAGGTGCCTGAAGCCGAGCGTCGCCAGGCGCTGGCGACGGCCTGCGTCAAGAACGCGGAGAGCTGCCTGTGGCGTGGCCGCTGGCGAGACACGTTCGCACTGGCGCGCCGGGCGTGGGGGCTGACGCCGGACGCGCAGGTGCGCAAGCGCGTGCTGCGCTTGGTGCCGGCGGCGGGGAAGCGGGCGTTGCGCTCGATATTGCCGCGTCGGACCTGAAGCGGCCTCGCAGTCCATCTGGCCGATATGTCATCCCGAACGCAGTGAGGGATCTGCTTCCGACAAAGTCCGGGCGAGACGCAGATTCCTCACTGCGTTCGGAATGACAGCGGGATGACCGGAATGGCTGCGCGGGGTGTCGGATGGCGGCGCATGGCCCGCCATGCGCCGCTCAGGCATCGTCACCCGGCAGCTCGCGGCCATCGGCTTCGGCCTGCAGGGCGGCGCGCCGGATCTTGCCGGTGTTGGTCTTGGGCAGCGCGTCGCGGAACTCGACCATGCGCGGCACCATGAACTCCTCCAGCCGTGCCGCGCAGTGCGCGATGACGTCGCGCGGGGTGACGGAGACACCGTCGTCGACCACCAGGATCGCCTTCAGCGCGCGGCCCAGGATCTCGTCGGGCACGCCGACGATGGCGGCCTCGCGGATGCCGGGCAGGGCGTACAGGACGTTCTCGATTTCCTTCGGGCTGACCTTCTCGCCGCGCGACTTGATGATGTCGTCCTTGCGCCCGACGAAGTACAGGAAGCCTTCCGCGTCGGCGCGGAACAGGTCGCCGGTGTGCAGTACCTTTTCCCACTCGTAGCGGCCGGGGCGCAGCGTCTTCGCGGTGGCCTCCGGGTTGCGCCAGTAGCCCTGCATCACGTGCCCGCCGCGCACCACCAGTTCGCCGACGGTGTTCGGCGGCAGCGGCTTGCCATCGTCGTCGGCCACCCAGGCCTCGGTGAACGGGATCGCGATGCCGACGCTGTCCGGACGGATGTCCAGCTGTTCCGGCGGCAGCCAGGTGCAGCGCTTGGACTCGGTCATGCCGTACATCGAATACACGCGCGCGTTGGGGAACAATTCGCGCAGTTTCTGGATGTGCGCAGGCGGCAGCGCCGCGGCGGTGTTGGTCAGGAACTGCACCGACGCCGCCCATTCGGGCTTGAAGTTGCGCAGCTGCACGATCATGGCGGCCATCGTCGGCACCAGCGGGAAGCCGGTGATGCCCTCGCTGGACAGCAGCGGCAGGATCTTCTGCGGGAACGCAAACGACTTCTCCAGGACCAGCGTCGCGCCTTTCTTGACGCACATCAGCAGCTGGTACAGGCCGTAGTCGAACGCCAGCGGCAGAACGCTCAGCACCACGTCGTCCGGCGTCATGCGCAGGTAGGTGGTGATCGAGTTCGCCGCGTGCTCGATGTTCTTGTGCGTCATCATGACGCCCTTGGGCTGGCCGGTGCTGCCCGAGGTGTAGACCAGCATGGCCAGATCGATGTCGATGCCGACCGGTGTCGGCGCGAGCGTCGACGGCGGCGCGATGACGTCGTTCCAGCGTGCTTCGCCGTCTTCGAGCACGGCATCGTCCACGACGATGATGCGGCGCACGCTCGGCGCCTGCGCGGCCGCGGTGCGCGCCACCGCCAGCAGGCTGGCCTGGGTGACCAGCACGCCGGCCTCGCAGTTGTTGAGCACGTAGGCCAGCTTGTCGGCCTTCGTGGTCGGATTGATGATGCTGAAGATGCCGCCCGCGCGCAGCGTGCCGAACAGGCCGATCGCGGTTTCGGCGCGGTTCTCCAGGAACAGCACGCAGCGGTCGCCGTTGGCGAAGCCGCCGGCATGCAGCACGCTCGCGAAGCGTTCGGCGGCGTCGGCCAGTTCGGCGTAGCGGATGCGCTGGCCGCCGCAGACGAGGGCGACGTGGTCGGGGCGTGCCCTGCCTTGCGCGCGCAGGTGCTCCTCGTACCGCATCAAACGGCCAGTCCGCTCTCGTCCAGCTTGTGCGAGATGAAACGCACGAGGTTGGCCACGCTCTCGAGGTTGTCCGGCACCACCTCGTCGTCCTCGATCACGAAGCCGAACTCCTGCTCGAGCCAGGTGACCAGGGTGAGCACGCCGATGGAATCGATGATGCCGCCCTCGAGCAGGCTCTCGTCAGCTGACAGTTCCTCCGGAACGGGGAACTGTTCATGGATGAAATTGCGCACGCGCGCTTCGATCTCGCTACCGCTCATCTTTCACTGCCGACTCTTCAGGCGCCGCCGCATCCCCTTCGACGCCTGGCGCCGACCCATGCGACGGCCGCGATGGTCGCTCAGTGTGCCAGAAGCGAGGCCCCATGCACACGGTTGCGTGTGCAGAATCTGAGAACAGGCGCGCAATATCAAGCGCTTGCGTCTCGCATGGGCGCACGCGCGGGGGGCTTCTCGGCAGCCGGTGCGGCCGCGGTCCTGCGCACAGGGGGCGCCGGCGCGAGGTGTTCGCGTCCTTCCGGCGGGGTCAGCGTGCCGACGCGGCGCGCCGGGTTGCCGGCGACCACCGTGTACGGCGCCACGGTGCCGGAGACGACCGAGCGCGCGGCGACGATGCTGCCTTCGCCGATCTCGGTGCCGGGCAGCACCAGCACGCCCATGCCGATCCAGACGTTGTCGTGGACGACGATCGGCTTGACGTCGTCGTCGCTGGGCGGGGCGCCGGCCATGCGCTGCTCGGGGTCGGTGTGGTGGCCGGTCGCGTCGCGGAAGGACACGTTGCCGCCAACCTGCACGTGGGAGCCCAGGCGGATCTCGCGGCCGACGACGAAGCTGGTCTCGTGCGCCAGGTCGGTGTGGCTGCCGATCACGAGCCTGGGCCGTTCGACGTAGCGTGCCGCGAACAGGATGCTGAGCTTGCCGCTGACGTGCACGTAGTCGCCGAGCAGCAGTTCGCCACGGCCCTGGATCCAGGGGACGTAGATGCCGGTGGTCACGCCGCGCCCGAACCGCGCGCAGTAGGCCTTGAGCAGGGGTTCGGCGACGAGGGTCCGGCGCAGGAAGAAGAGCGTCCCGCGCAGCGCAAGGAAGATCCACAGGTAGGGGCGGACCAGGATGGCCGGCGCCGGCAGCGTGAAGTGGCGCATGCGCGCCCGTATGGCCCTCAGCAGCCCGGCCACGGGATGCGGCGAATGCACGGCCCAGTACCGCAGCGACGCAGACCACTTCATCGGCAGTTCCGTGCCCCTTGTTTGTGAAGCCCCCGTGAAGGCCAAGGATAGTACAGGTGGGCCGCCGGGCAAACCTTTCCGTGCCGGATCAGCGCACGCCGCGGCCGAAGACCACGACTTCGAAGGTCTGGATCAGGATCAGCAGGTCGAAGACCAGGTTGTGGTTCTTGACGTAGAACAGGTCGTACTTGAGCTTCTCCTCCGCGTCCTGCCGCGTCGCGCCGTAGGCGTAGCGCAGCTGGGCCCAGCCGGCCAGGCCGGGGCGCACGCAGTGGCGCAGCTGGTAGTAGCGCAGGTCGGCGTCGAGCGCGGCGACGAACTCCGGGCGCTCCGGACGCGGGCCGACGATGCTCATGTCGCCGCGCAGGATGTTCCACAGCTGCGGCAGCTCGTCCAGGCGGGTCCGGCGGATGAGCCGGCCGACGCGGGTGACGCGGTCGTCGTTCTTGCCGGCCCAGCGCGCAACGCCGTCCTTCTCCGCGTCGGTGCGCATGCTGCGGAACTTGATCAGCCGGAACGTGGCGCCCATCAGGCCGACCCGTTCCTGGCGATAGAGGATCGGCTGCCCGCGGCCGGATTCCAGCCGGATCGCGATCGCGACCAGCAGCAGCAGGGGCCAGGTCACCAGCAGCACCGCGAGGCTGGCGACCACGTCCATCGCGCGCTTGCTGACCTTGCGCCCGAGCGAACTGTCGAAGCCGCCGGAGAAGATCAGCCACGACGGGTCGGTGAGCCCGAGCTTGATCTTGCCGGCCTCGCGCTCGAAGAACGACACCAGGTCGGTCACCTCGATGCCCAACTGCTTGCATTGCAGCAGGTCGTGCATCGGCAGGCCGCCGCGGCGGTCGTCGGGGCCGAACACGATCTCGTCGATCCGGTGCAGCAGCGCCCATTCGGCCAGCGGCGAATCCGGCACCAGCAGCTTGTCGGCGGCGACGGCGGGTGTTTCGTTGCCGAACGGCACGTAGCCCACCAGCCGGAAGTTGCGGCGGTCCGACTGGCGGCGCAGGCGGTGTTCGATCAGCGCGGCGCGTTCGCCCGAGCCCAGCACCAGGACACGCTGCTTGAGCGCCTCCACGTCGACCATGCGCACCGAGACCAGGCGCAGCAGGGCGACGAAGACGAAGCCGAACAGCAGGGCCAGCGCGAGCACGCCGCGTCCGATCTCGAGCGGCGGCAGGAGGTAGAACACGACCAGCAGGCCCAGGGTGCCGATCAGGAAGCCGATCGCCTGGCGGGCCAGGGTGCCGAACAGCGACTCGCGCAGGTGGTTCTGGTACAGGCCCATCGCGGTCATGCCCAGGATCAGCATCACCGCGAACAGGCCCGCGCGCACGCCCTGCAGCCACATCCCGCTGTAGGCGTACAGCGGGGCTTCGCTCTGGAAGAAGCGCAGGTACACGGCCAGGAACATGGCCGCGACCAGCAGCAGTGCTTCGGCGACCACCATGAGGGCGCGCCAGCGCGACGCGGTGCGCCGCATGAAGCGTGGCATCAGGCCTCCCAGCCGTCCCGTCGCCGCGTCCGACCGCGACGATGCTGTCTCGATGTCTGCTCGATTCATGCGCCTGGCCCCCTGGCAGCGCGTCCCGGCAGGTTTGCCGGGTTTGCAAAAAATCCTCGCCTGTGACGGCAGGTAGGTTCGGTCGTCCCTGGCATCCGCTTGGCTCCGACGTCCGCTGCACCCCGCGCACGCCAGTGCGTCGCGGGAGTCTACAGGGAGTACGCGCTCAAGGCCGCAAATGGGACACGGATCACCTTTCCGCCGAGACGCGTTCAGCTGCGGGACGCATGGCACCGTGCGA
>Ga0209571_1000133_pt1 | contig 164081 bp, 157 predicted proteins | sample EBPBio102011_DNA_FD_185866 | JGI IMG/M metagenome (GOLD analysis project Ga0209571, IMG submission 185866) | Wastewater treatment Type I Accumulibacter community from EBPR Bioreactor in Madison, WI, USA - Reactor 1_1/10/2011_ DNA (SPAdes)... | ecosystem: Engineered > Bioreactor > EBPR >...
CATAGGCCTTGAACTCACCAAAATACTTGGTGATCGCAGCCGTCAGAGACGTCTTGCCATGGTCAACGTGACCAATCGTTCCAATGTTAACGTGCGGCTTGTTACGCTCGAATTTGCTCTTGGCCATCTCAACTTTCCTCGGCGGCTTTACGGAGTTCGTTACGGATGCGGGCGATTAGCTTCTCAGCGCCAAAAAGACAAGTCCCTTCGGCCGCCGGCGCCGTTTGCCCGCCAGCTTGTCCCAGATATGGATATAGACTTCAATTTCGGCAAGGCCCGGCGGCAATTCCGCCGGAATGTTCCAATTACCCGGCAATTGCAGATAAATTTCTCAACATTCCGGTTACCATAAACGGATTGGTAAGGTCGGCTGACTAGCGTCTCTCACGACGGGCACTGTTCGTGCACGTTTGTGTATTTGAGTAAAGCTATAGGTGTTTCAGTGCGTATCGTGTCAGCCAGTGTTTTCGGCTCCCTGCGCCGTTCGATCAGTTCGGTGATGGCTCTTGCGCTGGCGGCGGCCGTTTTGACGGCCCCGTCAGTTGCAGAGGCTGCAAAAGGCGCAGCCATCGTCATCGACGCCACAACGGGCAAGACCCTCTATTCGTCGAATGCAGATGAGCCGCGCTATCCTGCTTCTCTCACCAAGATGATGACGCTCTATATGGTGTTCGAGGCGATGAACGCCGGACGCATCAGCAAGAACACGCCCGTTCCCTATTCCCGCTACGCGGCATCACGCCCACCCACAAAGCTTGGCGTTCGCGCCGGAGGCTCGGTGTCGGTCGAAACCGCGATCCTGTCGCTCGTCACCCGCTCTGCAAACGATTCTGCTGCTGCTCTGGGCGAATTGCTCGCCGGCTCGGAAGAAAATTTCGCCAGACAGATGACTGCAAAGGCGCGCCGGCTCGGCATGCGCTCAACCACATTCCGCAACGCTTCGGGCCTGCCTGATCCACGCCAGACAACGACCGCCCGCGACATGGCGGTGCTCGGCATGTCTCTGCGCGAACATTTTCCAAAATATTATGGCTACTTCGCCGTCAGCTCGTTCAAGCATGGCCGCAGCCGCATCAACAACCACAACAAGCTGCTCGGCCGCGTCAAAGGCGTCGACGGTATCAAGACCGGTTACACGCGCGCTTCCGGCTTCAATCTCGTGTCGTCGGTCAAGGACGGCAACCGCAAGCTGGTAGCAGTCGTCATGGGCGGAAAATCAGGCCGCAGCCGTGACGCCCAGATGACCAAATTGATCGCCGCCTACATGCCAAAGGCCAAGGGCCGTGGCGACAACCCGCTGATCGCCGAGCGCGGCATGGCCACCGGACAGGGCGTTGCAAAAGCTGACAAGATCGAGGCAACAGTCCCGGTCGTGGCGGCTCTTGTTCCCGTCCCTCGCCCGTCGCGCAAACTCGCAGCCCAGGCAAAGATCGAAGCAGTCATCGCAAAAGCAACGGAAGAACCAGAGACTGATCCAGTCAATACCTCTTCGGTCTCAAAGAGCGGCTGGGTCATCCAGGTTGGCTCGGTTGCATCTGAAAAGGACGCCCGCGCCCTGCTCGACAAGACCAGCGGCAAGGCGAGCGGCTTGCTGGCGTCGGCAGAACCCTTCACGGAACAGTTCGTGAAAGGCGGCACTACCTATATCCGCGCACGTTTCGGCGGCTTCTCCTCACAGCAGCAGGCGACAAGGACCTGCGCCTCGCTGAAGAAGCGCTCGATCTCGTGCTACGCCGTTCAGCAGTAGATCTTGTGACCACTCCGGTAAGTGTCGTGTCGAAGGAGTTCCTACCCGTGCAAAGAGAGCAGAAAGTCCTTGGCTTCGTTGATCCGCGCGGCAAGGAAAGACGACCCTCCGAGGTCGGGGTGCAGGCGCTGCATAAGGCGGCGATGCGCCTTTCGGATGTCGGCCGCTCCGGCGCCAGGTTCAAGACCAAGGATCTGATAGGCTTCCTTCTCAGTCATGGGGCCAGAAGCTGGCGCGCCAGCCTGCCTGTCGCCCACGTCCGCGTCAGCGTCCTGTCGCCAGGCGGGAAAGCGGCCGTCAAGATACGTCTCAAGTAGCTGAAGGCTCTCTGGATCAGGCGCAAGATCCAGGCGCAACGCGAGCAGTTCATTCTGGTCCATTTCGCCCAGCACCCTGCCTTCAAAACGGCCAGCCAGCACCAGGCCTTCGAGCCCGCCTGTGTCGTGATCAAGCTCCATCTCAAGCGCCGCAGAGCGCACAGTCGAGCGCTTTCCCTTTGACGGCGTAGCGGCGATGCGCCGCCGCGACGCAAAGAGCCAATAAAGCCCGCCCGATATCAGAAACCCGCCAATCTGCGCCCGGCCAATCAGCAGAAGCACAACGCCAAGAAGCACCAGCACGACTGGCCCGGCAATGCGCAGGCCATTGGCCAAACGCGCCGCATCCGCTCTCAGCAAGGCCCAACCGGCAAGCGATGCCAGCGCGCCAACTCCGATCAATGCAAACAAAATGCGCAACCGTCAGGTCTCCTTGCCGCCCATGCGGCTGATCAACAGACGGTCGCTATGCGATCCCCTGCTCTCAAGCGCCTTGAGGCCACCAGTGGCAAAGATAGCGATAGACGCCAGCAGTCGCGACAGCGTGTCCGCTGAAGATCTGTCGAAGCGGAACCATGCGCCCTTTGACAACCGTGCAATCGACTTGAACGCGGCTTCGGCTGCGCCATCATTGCCCTCCTGAAAGACAAAGACCGGCACACCACGAACCCCAAGCTCACCAGCCTGCGCCGCCAGCAGATCGATATTCTCCTCCATTGCGTCACCGATATAGACGAGCGCGTGGACGTGCTGCCTGGCGTTCTCTTTCAGGGCATGAGCCAGCACTTTGCCGATCTGTGTCGCCCCGGCATGGGTCTGGATGGCGCTCATCAGACGTTTCAGATCGTCGGCCGCCGAGACAAACCTTGACGAGCGGGATTCGCCGAATCCACGAAAATAGACAAGCTGCATGTCGAGACGCCCTGTACGGCCGGCGGCCTCGAACATTTGCGCCTGGATGTCTGCGGCGAGGTCCCAGGTGGGTTGGCGACTCATGGTGGCGTCGAGCGCCAGAATGACACGGCCGTGCGCACCATCGGCGCGCGGCGCAACTGCCCTCGCCTGACGCACGAATGCGTCGATAGCTGCCGTATCGGACTTCACCTTCGGCTTGTTGTCTGATTGGACCGCAACCGGCCGCTTCTCCTCGCTCATGTCTAGAACATGTGGCGTGTGCGGCGGCGTTGCAAGATCAACCAACCGTTGGCAGACCGTCAGCTGGCAAAAATGTCGGGCATGGCAATCGGCCGGTCGATCGACTGCGCATAACGTTGGCGTGCTTCAGCCCGCTTGCGGCCGACCTCGTCGATAGGCAGTCGAAGTGCGGCGAGCAATTGCCTGATCTCCTGACGCGCGGCGAGATGAGACAGTGTTGGCCGCGAACCCAGCACGTGCTCTTCAAAATCGTCCAGAGCTGTCAGCCCGATCGGAAAGAATTCCCGAAAAATGACCCGCTCAGAAATCCCGTCTGCCATCCGGAAGCCAAGCTGCATCGACAGGTTGCGCAGGCAGGACGCAACCTTCTGCTCATTGCGTGAGGTAATGTTGGACATGCGGTTGCGCACCACGATCCAGTCGAGAATCTGGTTGTCGGTCTGCCGCCGTTCGCGCCGTGCATCGCGTACCGACAACGCATATTGCGAGATTTCGAGCACTTCAAACGAGACAGGATCAACACGCCCAAGCACGTCGAAGTCGATAAAACTGTCATTCATCGGCGTGACCAACGTATCGGCAATGCGATGTGCCAGCCGGCTGAGAAACGTATCGGACCCCGGTGTGTCGATGACGACAAAATCATGTGTCTGCTCGACCGCCGCAAGACCATCGGTCAACTGGCGGAACTCTTCGCTTTCGGCGTCGGTGATGGTTTCCTTGCGTGCCGGCGGCACGTGGAAGTGATCGGGAACCGGCAACGAAATGCGCGACGAGCGCGCCCATCGCTTACGGTTTTCGATATATCGCGTCAGCGACAATTGGCGCCCGTCCAGATCGACGGTCGCGACCGAATAGCCCGACTTCAACAGCGCTACTGCAAGATGCATGGCGGTTGTGGACTTTCCAGACCCGCCCTTTTCATTGCCGACCGCAATTACATGCGCAGCCGCACTGCTTCGGCCCGACCGAGGTAGTTTCCCCGATACAAACATGGCCCACTATAACTCCACACCCGGACACAACATGCGCTTGGAGCGCCGGAAATTCAACGAATATACGCAATCGCGGCGCACCATGTGTCAGCGTGGTAAAGCAAAACAGTAAATTGCAGCGGCAGGATAATGTTGCCCGGGTAGATCAGAGCAGACCTAGATTGGCCAGTTCCACCCGCAACTCCGGCGGCAAGGCCTGCCAGCCGCCCGAGCCAGCATCCAGATCAAGCGGCGCGTCCGTCTGCGGCAGGTATCGCCAGCCCTGGAAAGCGCGGCGCGGCTGCCATTGAGTGCGCACAACGGCAGGATCAAGCACCAGATGACAGCGTGAGATACCCTCGGAGTCGACAAAGGGACGAATATCAAGCAGCCGTTGGCGGCATTGCACATTGCCCTTGATGACCCAGTAAAGCGAGCCGCCGGCAATCAGCTCCGGGGCGCGGGTTGGAACCATGCGGGTTGTATGAAACTGTTCCGGCTCGCGGCCAGCGGCCCGCGCATCAGCCAGCCGCCCAGCGATCCAGTCCTCAAGGTCCTCGACACTGTCAGCGCCGACACACAGTTTCAGCAAATTGAGCGACATGGCCGAGAGTTAGGCTTGAAGGCTTACCCGGTCAACGCGCAGCTGGGTTGTCCACAGGGCAAGCGACATGCAAATCAGCACTCAACGACATTGACCGCGAGACCACCGAGGCTGGTTTCCTTGTATTTCTCGTTCATGTCGATGCCGGTCTGGCGCATGGTCTCGACGGCCGCGTCAAGCGGCACGAAATGCGTTCCATCGCCCTTGATCGCAAGCGATGCAGCAGTGACTGCTTTGACCGCACCAAGCGCATTACGCTCAATGCACGGCACCTGAACCAGCCCGGCGACCGGATCGCATGTCATGCCAAGATGATGTTCAAGCGCGATTTCTGCGGCATTTTCAACCTGCATCGCAGTGCCGCCCATAACAGCGCATAAACCGGCGGCGGCCATCGCCGAAGCAGAACCAACCTCGCCCTGGCAGCCGACTTCAGCGCCCGAAATCGACGCATTATGCTTGATGATGCCCCCGATCGCAGCCGCGGTGAGCAGGAAATCGCGGATGCTGTTCTGATCGGCTTCCGGGTGAAAATGCAGCCAGTAGCGCAAGACTGCAGGTATGACGCCAGCCGCGCCGTTGGTCGGGGCGGTGACAACACGGCCGCCAGCCGCATTTTCTTCGTTTACCGCCATGGCGTAAACAGACAGCCAGTCATTGGCGAGCAGCGGGTTCGGGCGGTTCTGCTGCCATTGCTCCTGCAACGTATCATGCAAGCGGCGCGCCCTACGCTTGACCTTGAGCCCGCCAGGCATGATGCCTTCACGCGACAGGCCGCGCTCGATGCAGCCGCGCATCGCGTCCCAGACCCGGTCGAGGCCTGCGTCAAGCTCGTCGCGTGATTGTCGCGTTTCTTCATTGGCGCGCTTCATGTCAGCAACCGACAGGCCGGATTTCTTGGCCATTGCCAGCATGCCCTTGGCGTTGGCGAACGGATAAGGCACGTCGTTGACGGCAGCTTCCGGGCCCCTCGCCTTTAGCCGTTGCAGTTCCTCTTCGGACACGACAAAGCCGCCGCCGATCGAATAATAGATGCGCCGCAGCAATTGCCGTCCGTCCGCATCATGCGCCGAAAAAGCCATACCGTTGGCATGGCCAGGCAGCGGCGTCTTCTTGTCCAGCACGAGATCGACAGTTGGGTCAAAATGGTAGGTCGGGTGGCCGGGCGGCGTCACCGTCTTGCTGGTCTGAATGGCGGAGATGTCGTCATCTGCCTTGTCCAGATCCACAGTGATGGGAGTAGCACCATTCAGACCAAGGATCACCGCCCTGTCAGTGCCATGGCCGATGCCGGTAAAGGCAAGCGATCCGTGCAGGCTTGCCTTCAAAGCCGCAACTTTTGCCCCTGCCGGCCGCGGCCAGTCGTTTCCCAGAATTTCGTCGAGAAAGCGCGCCGCCGCCGTCATCGGCCCCATCGTGTGGGAGCTCGACGGTCCGATTCCGATCTTGAACAGATCAAATACCGACAGGAACATTTTGTTCGGCCTCTGGGGATGGTCGCCACCACTATTCGGTGGAACGGCCTTGCCGCACTAGATTGAGGCCGACACAGTCGGGTCTGCAAGCGACATCAAGGCGCGCCTGCAAAGAAAGTCAAAAGACAGTATCAGCTGGCCGCTATGACGGCTGCATTTTCGGCGCCGCCGATCAGCCAGGCCAGCAAAATGATAAATGCAAATCCAGCAACGGCTTTCGCCGTAATGCCCCAGCACGATTTCTGAACGCCGTCGTCCATGCTCACCCGCAATCTGTAGCCCGGAGTGGCGCGGCCGCCCCGGAATTGAGACGGCTACATAGTGGGTTCATAATCCTTTCGCAATTGCAAAAAATGGCGGAAAAGCGGCACAGAAATTTACCTTTTGGGGCAAGTGCAGAAAATCATCACGCGAAATCAGGGAGATACCAGAACAATTTCAAAGTCGCCCGAGCAATACGTGTGGCGCAAATGTGATGTGAGCCTTGTGCATGGCTGGAATCAAGGAGCAGCACAACCGCTCAGAAATGAGCAACTGGCCGCGTCCGGAAACCTCAAAGCTCCTTAAGACCCTTGGCGAATCGCTTGCCATTGGCAACGTAGTGCGCAGCTGACATTGCCAGCCGCGCCGCTGCTGCATCGTCGAGCGTCCGCGCCACCTTGGCCGGCTGACCGATAATGAGTGAATTGTCGGGAAACTCCTTGCCTTCAGTAACAAGCGCCCCCGCCCCCACGAGACAATTGCGCCCGATCTTGGCGCCGTTGAGGATTGTCGCGCCCATTCCGACAAGCGAATTGTCGCCAATCGTGCAGCCATGCAGCATGGCCCGATGGCCGATCGTGCAGTTCTCGCCAATGGTCAGCGCATAGCCGGGATCGGTATGCATGATTGTGTGTTCCTGCACATTCGATCCTCTGCCGATCGAGATCACTTCATTGTCGCCGCGAATGGCCGTGCCGAACCAGATCGAGACGTCTTTCGCGATACGGACATTGCCGATCACCGCAGCGTCTGGCGCAACGAAATTGCTGGAGCGGTCTTCAAACTGCGGCTCGATTCCATCGATTGAGTAGATCGGCATCGGGTGTCCTCCTCGTCATGCAAACTGGATTTGCCCGATCAATAGCACAAACTCGACAAGAAGAACGCCAAGCGACAGCAGCCAGACAATGCAGACGGCGCCGGCCGCGAGCAGCTCCTTATTGCCCATGCGCCCATATTCCCGGGCCCGCAGCGCGTCGTTCAGCAGCATGAACGGCCCCGCGACAACCGTCATGGCCAGCGATGCAATCAGCCTGTCGCGGCGCAGGAATGGCGGCGAAAAGCCGAGCCGTTCGCCGGTCCATATCTGCAGCAGGGTTCCAGACAGGCCGCACAGTGTCAGACCCGCCAGAAAAACGAAGAGAACGGCCTGTGCAATGCCCATATTCACCACCCGTTTACCATGATCGCACACTGTCTGACGTGACGACCCTCGGTCTTGGCACAGCAAGAGGCGTGCCGGGAAAAGTGTGCCGCAGCGGCACAGCAAGCGGAGACAATCCATGCAGCGCAACGACACGATCGACATTCAGCCGGTCAGGTTGCTCGACACCAACTTCATGTGGCGGGTATTCTTTGTGTTTGCCGCACTTGCCGCTATCTCGGTCGCGATCAGCGTGTCAGGCCGCATTGTCGGCCGGTCGATTGCGATGGCCGGGCATACCGACGACAAGACCATGGCCCAAATCGTCATCGGCAACAATGTAATAGAGACACCGAAGAACACCATCCGCTTCGCCGACGCCCGCCGCAACGGCATCGCGCAAAAGCTTGATCTCTACTTCCGCTGGCCTGATCTGGCCGGATATTCAGACGCGGCGCGCGGAGACTTCAACCACGCAAATGGCAAGCCCAATATCCTGTTTGTATCGTTCTCACAGCGCATGACCTCACGCGACATGAGCGGGCGCTTTGCACCGATCTACTCGTCATTGACGGCGGCCACAGATGAGCCCGCTCCTGCAGGGCTCAAAACCCGCGTGTTCACCGAACGATCTGGCTATGAAAATGAGACGCTCTATGTGGCGGAGCGGCCAGGCAGAGATCCATACGTCGTACGCTGCCTGGCGGCTGATTCAGGCGTATCGCTAGCGCCTTGCGAGCGGGACATCCAGATCGGCGATGACCTGACGATGTCCTACCGTTTCCCGCGCGAGCTACTCGCCGAATGGAGCGCGCTCGACGCAGCGATGATCAAGAAAGCTCGCTCGATACTGCGCACTGGCGGCTGAAACAGCCGGTCAGTTCAGATCGATGTCCAGGATGGCCATCGAGAAATTGTAGTCGCCGTCTTCCTCGTCCTTGTAGATCAGGCCGAGAAACTCGTCATCGAGATAGAGTTCGCAGGAGTCATCCTTCCGCGGCCGCGCTTTCACCTGAAGCCGGGGATTCTGGAACACTTTCTTGAAATAGGCGTCGAGCTTGCGAAGTTCTTCAGGTTTCATAAAATTCTCTCAAATCAACACAATCGCTGCGCTTCTGCCACGCCGCAAAAGCGGCTGTAAAGCGCGCGCCAGCAAGCAAAGCGCCTAATACCGGCATTTGTCGGGCGCAACAGCCTCAGATGTCGAACGTCAGAACGTGATCCATCGACTGGGACGGCAGCAACTGGTCCATCTGCCGCGACGGCTGAGCGCAGCCCGATTCACCAACGATCCGCGCCGGCACCCCGGCGACAGTCTTGTTGTTGGGCACGGAGTTGAGCACGACCGAACCGGACGCGATCTTCGTGCAGTGGCCGATCTCGATATTGCCGAGGATCTTGGCGCCAGCACCGATGAGCACGCCATGGCGGATCTTTGGATGGCGGTCTCCGCCTTCCTTGCCGGTGCCGCCTAGCGTCACGCCATGCAGGATAGAAACATTGTCTTCCACCACGGCAGTCTCGCCAACCACCAACCCGGTCGCGTGGTCGATGAAGATGCCCTTGCCCCATCTCGACGCCGGATGAATGTCGGTCTGGAACACCGACGACGAGCGGCTCTGAAGATAGAGCGCAAAGTCACGCCGCCCATTGGTCCACAGCCAGTTGGCCAGACGATGAGTCTGAACAGCATGGAACCCCTTAAAATACAGCAGCGGCATCAAGAACCGGTCACAAGCCGGATCGCGGTCATAATAGGCCTGCATGTCGGTGCGCACGATGTTTGACCATTCAGGCTCCGCATCTGCCATCTCGCGAAATGTCTGCGCGATCAGGGTTGCGCCGACATCCGCATGATCGAGCCGCGACGCAATCCGGTGAATGACTGCGTCTTCAAGCGAATTCTGGTTGATGACCGTTGCGTAGATAAAGGCCGCCAACAAGCGGTCCCGCTCGACCGTTTCGGCAGCTTCGTCACGCACCCGCGACCAGATCGGATCAACCGGCTGCAGCCTGGCTTTGGCAATGCTCGTCATGGTTCAGATAGCCTTGTTCTGCTTGCCCTGTGTTCAAACGCACTTTATCGGCGTTCACAGAACCAGGGAATTCAGTTTTCCTTATCACGAGTTCAGGTGGACTTCCATGACGGACGATCAAGCCCTGTCAGAACAAATTTGTTTGACCCTGACCCGACAAGGACCGGTGGCGCATATCGCAATAGACAATCCCGGCCGCAAGAATGCGGTCAATCTGGCGACCTGGCGGCATCTGGCCTACACCGTGGGCGAGCTGGGCAAAGACCGCGAGACGCGAGTGATCGTCCTCTCCGGAGCTGGCGGAGATTTCTGTGCCGGGGCCGACATTTCCGAATTTGACGCGGTCAGGCGCGACGCCGCCACCGCACGAAGCTATGAAGCGGCCAACTCGGATGCATTTCGGGCGTTGCGCGACAGCGCGATTCCGGTGATCGCCGCCATCGGCGGCGTCTGTTTCGGCGGCGGCTTCGGCCTCGCGGCAGCCTGCGATCTGCGTATTGCCAGCGAAGACGCCCGGTTCGCCGTACCGGCGGCCAGACTTGGCCTCGCCTATCCTGCAGATGCGATGATCGACATCGTTGCGTCGTCGGGCGACCAGATGGCGAGATATCTCACCATGACAGCTGCGACCATCGACGCGGCAGCTGCAATGCGGGCGGGTTTTTTGCTCGAAGTGTTGAGCACAAACCAGCTCGCCATCCGCGCGACCGAGATCGCTACAACAATCGCCGCCAATGCGCCTCTATCGATCCGCGCTTCAAGGCTGGCAATCAGCGCCACAGTTAGCCACGACGCGACACTGCTCGCGACGGCAAAGACGGCAGGTGACGCAACATTCGAAAGCAAAGATTACACAGAAGGCCGTTCGGCTTTCCGCGAGCGCCGGAAACCGGTATTCTACGGCAGATGACACTCGTCGACAGCGCCACTCGCGAGCGGCTGCGCCAGCTCTACAACGAGCCGTCGCGCCACTATCATAACAACGCCCACATCGCCGATCTACTTGGTCTTCTGGCGCGCCACCACGACGCCTTTGACGACCCCGAAGCAGTCGAAGCTGCGATCTGGTTTCATGATGCAATCTATGACAGCGCAGCCAGGGACAATGAGGCGCAGAGTGCTGCGCTGGCGGCTGAATGGCTGAGCAGGACTGTCGAAGCCGAACGGCTGCTGCGCATCGTGCGCATGATCGAGGCGACCGCCGGTCACAGCGCAATCGCTGATGTTGAGCCGGGTGAGGCATCAGACACCGCGCTCTTTCTTGACATGGATCTGTCGATCCTCGCCTCCCCGCCCGAGCGTTTCGATGCTTACGAAGCGGCGATCAGGCGCGAATACGTATGGGTAGAAGAAGCCATATGGCGAAAGCGGCGCGGTGAATTCCTGCGCCTTTTTCTGGCGCGGCCTTTCATCTTTCAAACCGCATTATTTCGCGCGTCCCATGAGGCTGATGCCCGGTCAAACATGACACGCTCGCTGGCGAAATTTGAGGCGTAAGCCCTAACAAGTCAGAGCGGGTGGGCGGCGAGGAACTCAGTCACCCGCTTCTTGAAGGTGCGATCGCCGACCGAAAGCATGTGGTCACGGCCATCAATGTCGAACGCCTCTGCATTTGGCATGAGGGCGGCCAGTTCTCCAGCCGATCCAGCAATGTCGTCCTTGGTCCCGACACCGATCAAGGTCGGCTGCGAAATCCGCGCGACTTCAGCCTCGGTCAATTCGACGCGCGAATTTGCAATGCAGGCGGCTAACGCCAGCCTGTCGCTCTTGGTCGTATCGGCAAATTTCCGGAACATTCTTCCGCGCTCGGTGGTCACGCTCGCCGGGTCGTCGGCGCGAAGCGCCACAGCAATCGGGTCCCAATCGCCGACGCCTTCGACTAGCCCGATGCCGAGCCCGCCCAGAATGAGCGTGGCGACACGGGCAGGCTCTTCCAGCGCAGCAAAGGCCGAGACTCGCGCCCCCATCGAATAGCCAAACACATGCGCCCGCTCGGCCCCGGCATGATCAAGCAGCGCCATCGCGTCACTCACCATCTTTTGCGGGGTGTAGTCGCCTGCGTCGTAGCTCACTTCAGACCGGCCATGACCCAGATGGTCAAACGCCAACACGCGATATCCCGCCCGGCGCAATTCGGCGACCCAGCCCGGCCCGATCCAGTTGACGCCAATATTGGAGGCAAAGCCGTGAATCAGCAGAATCGGGTCGCCCTGCCCGCTGTCCGGCGCCTGGTCGATGTAGGAAAACTCAAAACCGCGATTGCGAAATGACTGCATGCCTGCCGGATTATTGGCTGCCGGCCACGGCGTCAATCACTGGATGCCGCAGCCGGGTACCTGCCACAATACCAGACCGTACGGATGTTCCCTCTTTCAGCTCCAGCACAAAACGCACCGGAATGCCGGGAGAAATAGTGGCGCGTGAATAGGGCTGGCCCTTGAGAATCGCTTTCACCTTGCCGTCCTCGCCAACGAACAGCAGGTCGAGCGGCATTGGCGTGTTCTCCATCCAGAATGCAGCGTTGCGGGTGACGTCGAATTCAAACAGCATGCCGCGATCATCTGGCATGTCTTCGCGAAACATCAGACCGCGCGCCTGTTCGCCAGCCTCATCGGCAATCTCGATTGAAAAATTCACTGCGCCGTTTGCGGTGTCTGCCACCAGCGGCGTCTTGTCGACCGGCAACGCCAACGCGCGTGAGTCGGCAAAAGATGGATTCGTAGCAAGAATCAACAGAATGATTGCAGCAAACGAACGCAACAAATTGATCATCGAACCCCGCCCTTTAGTGTGAAGCTGGCAGGGTTCCTTTGTCGGGATGAATTTCGGCAGCCATAAGGCCTTTGTCACCATGGCCATAGCGCACCAGAACGACCTGTCCTGGACGCAGTTCGGTGACGCCGAACCGCCGCAAGGTCTCCATATGGACAAAAATGTCTTCGGTGCCCTCGCCCCGGGTCAGGAAGCCAAAACCCTTGGTCCGGTTGAACCATTTGACGATCGCGCGCTCGATACCGCTTTCGGCGACAACCTGTACGTGAGTCCTCTCTCCCGGCTGCTCCAGTGGATGCAGCGCCGTCGATGTGTCCATGGACAGCACCCGGAACGCTTGCAGACCACGATCACCGGTCTTCACGATACACAGCACCCGCGCCCCTTCGAGCGCGGTCTGAAAACCATCACGGCGCAGCACGGTCACATGTATCAAGACGTCGCCAACGGCAGGGTCGTCCGGCAGGATAAAGCCGTAACCCTTTGCAACATCAAACCATTTGATCGCACCGGAAATCTCGAGCAGGCTTTCGCCTTCTCCAGCCCCGTTCGGGCTTCCCCATCCGCCCTTGCGGTCCTCCAAAGAGGAATTTTCCCCCATCAGAACGCACCCTTTCTGAAGTCAATGCCACTGATTCTGCGGAAGGATAACATGGCGTCACTTCCTGTCAGCACCAGTTCAAAGTCTTCCCAACTAATTTCAACCAAATATTAACTATGAAGCTTTCGCGACGCTGGACACCGATTTGCGGTTGCGGACCTCGACAGGCACGCGATATCGGTCGCTCAAATACAGGGACCCGCCATGCGCTATCTTCACACAATGATCCGCATCACCGATGTCGACAAATCGCTCGACTTCTTCTGCAACAAGCTCGGAATGAGCGAAATCAGGCGCATCGACAATGAACAGGGCCGCTTTACACTGATCTTTCTGGCGGCAGACGCCGACGCAGGATCGGGAGCCGAAAAGAAGGCGCCATTGGTCGAGCTAACCTACAACTGGGACCCGGAAAGCTACTCAGGCGGCCGCAATTTTGGCCACCTCGCTTATGAAGTCGACAATATCTACGACACTTGCAAGCGCCTGATGGACGCGGGGGTGACAATCAATCGCCCGCCGCGCGACGGCTACATGGCCTTTATCAAGTCTCCGGATAACATCTCGATCGAGCTCCTCCAGAAGGGCAATGCCCTGCCGTCGGCAGAACCCTGGGCGTCGATGAAGAACACCGGAAACTGGTAGCGCGCCGCCGAGAGGCTATCAACGCAAACCCGCCTATGTCTTTCCGGTACTTGCACCCTGCCCCGGGCATGCTAACAGCAAGACCATAAGACGGAGGGATTGCGATGAAGGATGTGCTTGTCGAACTGGAACGCCGGCGTCAGGTGGCGAGAGCCGGCGGCGGCCAGGCCCGTATCGACGCCCAGCACGCCCGTGGCAAGCTGACCGCCCGCGAGCGCATCGAGATTTTTCTCGACGAAGGCTCGTTTGAAGAGTTCGACATGTTCGTCGAGCACCGCTCGACCGACTTCGGCATGGAAAAATCCAAAATTGCCGGCGATGGCGTGGTGACCGGCTGGGGCACGGTCAACGGCCGCACTGTCTTTGTCTTCGCCAAGGACTTTACCGTCTTCGGCGGTTCGCTGTCTGAAGCGCACGCCGAAAAAGTGGTCAAGGTTCAGGAAATGGCTCTGCGCAACCGCGCGCCGATTATCGGCATCTATGACGCGGGCGGCGCGCGCATCCAGGAAGGCGTGGCAGCGCTCGGCGGCTATGCTGAGATTTTCCAGCGCAACGTGCTTTCGTCCGGCGTCATCCCGCAAATTTCCGTCATCATGGGCCCATGTGCCGGCGGTGATGTTTATTCACCGGCCATGACCGACTTCATCTTCATGGTGCGCGACACGTCCTACATGTTTGTCACCGGCCCGGACGTGGTGAAGACCGTCACCAACGAAACAGTGACTGCCGAACAGCTTGGCGGCGCGTCGATCCACACGACAAAATCGTCGATTGCCGACGGCGCTTATGACAACGACGTCGAGGCGCTGCTGCAGATGCGCCGTCTGATCGATTTTCTGCCTCAGTCGAATACGTCTGATATTCCCGAGATCGAGAGCTTTCAGTCGGTCACCGATCACGACATGTCGCTCGACCGGTTGATCCCCGACAACGCCAACAAGCCCTATGACATCAAGGAACTGATCCTGAAGACCGCCGACGAAGGCGATTTCTTCGAAATCCAGGCATCGTTTGCCAAGAATATCGTCACGGGCTTTGGCCGCGTCGACGGCCGCACCGTCGGATTTGTCGCCAATCAGCCGATGGTGCTGGCTGGCGTTCTCGATTCGGACGCCAGCCGCAAGGCAGCGCGGTTCATCCGCTTCTGCGACTGCTTCAACATCCCGATTGTCACATTTGTCGACGTGCCGGGCTTCCTGCCGGGCACCGCGCAGGAATATGGCGGCCTCATCAAGCATGGCGCAAAACTGCTGTTCGCCTATGCCGAAGCGACCGTGCCGAAGATCACGATCATCACCAGAAAGGCCTATGGCGGCGCGTATGACGTCATGGCGTCAAAGCACCTGCGCGGCGACATGAACTACGCCTGGCCGTCAGCCCAGATTGCGGTGATGGGCGCAAAGGGCGCGGTCGAGATCATATACCGCAAGGACATTGGCGACGCCGACAAGATCGCCGCGCACACCAAGGCCTATGAGGATCGCTTCCTGTCGCCGTTTGTCGCCGCCGAACGCGGTTACGTCGACGAGGTCATCATGCCCCATTCGACCCGCAAACGCGTTGCGCGTGCGCTAAAAATGCTGCGCAACAAGGACCTGTCGAACCCCTGGAAGAAACACGATAACATTCCGCTGTAGAAGGCGGCGCCGACTCAGGCGTTCGGCCAGCCTGCGTTGATCTCGGTGCGGAACTTATTAGCGACCTTTTCAGCTCCAGCTGAGCTTGGATGAATTTCGTCCGTGCTCCAGTCGGCATCCGTCACGGTAGAGCGTAGATCCACGAAGACAGCGGGCATGTTATCAATCGCCAGCGTCTCCAGGCGCGCGTTAAATTGGCCGATCATATGAGCGATGATAGCCTTGCATAGCGCCTTGTGGGCGACAGGATCAAATCCCTTGGCCTGCAGGTGGCGGCCAAGATATTTACCGTTCTTGCGCGGGACGGCGTTCGAATAGCCGTGCAGGATTATGGTGACGCCTGGCCCGCTTGGCGTCGCCCGAATGTCAGCTACCATCTCCTCATACAGTGTCATCGCCCGGTTGAGCGCCTTGATAAACTCGGAATTGACATAGCTTGCAGCATTGGCGGGATCGGTGTCGCCCGGCTTCCGTTGATTCAGACATTTTGCCAGCGAGGCGAGCACGTCATTGCCGCCCGCCGAAAACATGAACATGTCGTAGCCGGTACCCGCATTGAGGACCGTAACGTATTGCTTGTCTCGAACGATATCCGCGAGTTTGGCGCTCCATTTCGCCAACGGGTAGATGTTGAACCATCGGCGCAGATAGTCCATCGCATCTTGCGGCTTCAGCACGATCGGAAGATTGAACCAGGAATCGCCCTCGTTGAGAATTTTCGGACGTGCCGGCGGCCCAAGCGATCTTGCCGTTGGTGACGATCTTGCAATGGTTCCGCCATTCCCGGCTGACGGGGCAGATGGCTCAATCTCAGTCTCGTGAGTTTGCCGATCCTCGCCGACTTTTCGCAATAGTTCGTTGACCTCAAGTCGCGTCGGGCGTTTTCCATCCTGCCGCACGGTTGTCGGGTTCAACTTCACTGAAAATTCGAGCCGCTCAGCCGCCTTCTGATCCACTTCGAAATAGCGGCTGATCTCTTCGTCGGTGAGCCCCTCGCTCATCGCCTTGGCGCGCAAGTCGGAATAGCGAATCCTTGGGTCTGAACGTGCCATGCCACAGCCCTCCTGACGGTTTCAGCTCGCAGGATAGCACAACCTACCCTAGCGTCACACAAGCTGGACGGCACTGGTCCCTCTTACGGCGCCTTGAAGTCGAACGTCTTGTGGCTGCCGTCGCAATAAGGCTTGTTGGCCGAGTGACCGCAGCGGCACAGAAATGCCTTGCCGACGCGGTTGACGGCGCGGCCGGTGCCGGATTCGATCTCGATCTTGCCTTCAACCATCAGCGGCCCGTTCTCGGTCGGCGTTACCTTGACCGGCCCGACCAGGTCGGTGATCGCCAGCGTACTGGCACGCGATGGCGGCTCGCCACTGGCGACAAACCCGCCTTCAATATGGGAATTGTCGCAAAACGGCTTGTTCTTGGACAGACCGCAACGGCACAATGTCGCGCGGGTCATTGAACCGTCCTGCCCCTCGATCGTCAGGTCTGCGTGAAACGCCAGCGGTCCGTTCTCACGCACAGTTGCAATATTGGCCGCCGGCGCTGTTTCCTGCTCGCCAGTCTTTGGCACAACGTGGATCGCACCCGACGGACAGGCATATGCAATTCGCAGCAGGTCTTCAGCCGACGCTTCGTCAGGGAAGATCCACGGGCCGTCGACATTGGCGCGAAACACCGCCGGCTGGCCCATGACGCAGCGCCGCGAATGAATGCATCGCTTGCCGTCAAAAGTGATCGTGACGTCCTTGCCTTCGGCCGTTTGCATGCTTTTGGCTCCCTGATGCGGTGGCTGCAATCAGGCTACAGCATGATGAAACGCGGTCAACGCGAAAAAGGCAAAGATTACGTGCGCTTGGCCTTGGCTTCGTCAATCATGCGGTTGGCGATCTGCATGCGTATGATCGCGATATCACGATTACGCTCCTCCACTCTGTCAGGGTGATTGGAGAATGCGAACGCCCGGCGCACCCGGTCGAGTGCGGCCACAGTTTCATTGCCCGTCAATCCAAGCTCGCGCGCGACGTCGGCAGGGTCTGCAGACAACCTGATCTGTGGCGGTTCGGCGGCGAGCAACGGCGGGGGCACGATCCTCGTCGTCTCGGCAAACAGATAATCCGCCGCGTCAGCAGGATTGATTGGCGTACCGGAGAGCGCTGGATTGAGCAGGTCGAGCAGGATTGACGGGCGAATAACGTCTTCGCGGGCGTTGCCTGCAGCAATCACCTCGTCCAGCAAAGTCGCAAAATCTGTCGTCGAGAAGTCGCTCATCCCTTGTCCATCCACGTCACACCAACAGGTGCATGACGAAGCGTAACGTAACCGACTCGTTTTAACATCGCTCTACGCGAGCACATCCAATTTTAGCAATGCAGCTTCAACCATCCGTTACGTGTTCAGCGCATGGCTGCTATTCGATATGCTGCACTGCAACATTTCGGTCACATCCTTATCTTACCGTAGAAATGGGAGGACGAACAGGAAACCAGACAATGGGCTTTTTGACTGAACTCTTCACCCGCCCGCGCTCGAATGAAACCCAGCGCTACCGCGCGGCGCTCACCATGCTCGAAGCGATGAGCAATGCCGACCGGGCCGACATTGGCATCAAGCCTGCTGACTTTCCGCGCATTGCTCGCCAAATGGCGATCCGTTAGAGCGCGATCATCATGCTGACAAAAACCGCATAGTAGACTTCCCAAAATAAGCGGGAGGTTGTGATGCGGTTGTTGGCGGCTATTGTATCGTGTCTGACGGTTGCGGGGACAAACCTCGCTGCAGCCCAGGACCAACCACCCTATCTGGACGACAGGTCGTCGGCAGAATCTGTGGTGCGCTCGCTTTACAATGCGGTGAACCGCAAGGAGTATGCCCGAGCATGGGCCTATTTCAATGTGCCGCCGGCGGCGAGCCTCGATGCCTATGCACAGGGTTTTGAAACCACAGAATCGGTTGATGTCCTGGTTGGCCGTCCTTTGACTGAAGGCGCAGCGGGAAGCAGCATCTATCTTCTGCCGGTTGCGATTCGCTCCTACCAGACGTCAGGAGCTGAACAGGTGTTTTCCGGCTGCTATACACTTCGGCTCGCCAACCCACAGATCCAGCAGAGTGATTTCCGCCCGCTAGCGATTGAGCGCGGCGCTTTGCAGCCCAGCAATCAGGATCTCGACAAGTCGCTACCGAAGAACTGCGATGGCGTCGCATTGCCGGCGCAAGATGCATTGGTCGAGCGTGCGCGCGCCATGTTCGTCCGCAGCCGCGCGGACGACTGCCGGCTGGCGGCGGCCGAAAATGACCAGCCCCAGAGCTATTCGATCAAATATCGCTATGCCCACGAAGCCGACAGCGATCCAGAGCATACCGCGACTGTGATCCGCTTCATTTGTGATCGCGGCGCTTACAACGAGCGGACCAGCTACTATCTGGCCAACAGCGAAGACGGCATCGTTCGACCCTTGCAGTTCGCCATGCCAGAACTCGATATTCGCTACGATGACACAGAGCAGACCAAGCTCCGCGGTATCAATGTGATTGGATTCAATGCGGTCTCAGAACTGGTCAATGCCGAATATGACGCGCCAACTCAGACGCTGACGTCCAGCTCACAGTGGCGTGGGCTGGGCGATGCGTCGTCGTTAGGAAAATGGATCTTCCGTCACGGCGATTTCGCCTTGGTGAAATTTGATGTTGATCCGACCTATGACGGCAAGATCGAAATGCAGAACGTGCTCGATTACGACACGGGACCTTGAAGCACCCCGCCTGTTCGCCAAAAGGCCCAGCGCGTCGGGTCTGCAAAACTCATCGGGCGAGCATCCAGTTCAATGTTGCGCGCCAGTCGGTCATCCGGATCGGCGTTCCATGCGTACCGGTCTCGAATCGCACCATTCGAACCGGATAGCTGGAGGCGCGAAGCTTCTTGTAAAGTGACTCGACCGTCTCGGCGGGAAACACCTTGTCCTTGCTGCCCTGCCCCAGGAACAACGGCACCTTCCGCTTTGCCGCAAGACTTGTGGCAAACTCGTTGGACGGAAAGGAACCAAGCAGCAGGAGCCCGCCGAGTTTAGGTGCGATCGCCGCGTCTTTGGCGAGACCCCAGCAGATGGCCCCGCCCGCCGAGCCACAGGCAACGAACACTGGCGCGCCAGGAGACAGCGCCGCGTAGTGCTCGATAAGTGCAGCCACTTGCGCCACGCCCTTGGCACCAAATTCTGAAAAGTCTGGCGTGAGGTAGAGGCCCCCATTCTTCCACATCAGCATCTTGATGCGATTGAAATTGCCGCCAAACGTGAAGTCGTCGACCCCCTGGCGGCGGCTGCCGCCCTGCCCGTGGATGTAGAGCGTGATGGCGCTTGCGCCTGATGTCGCGCCAACCGCCATGTGGCGGATCGGTCCGGCAGAGGTCTCTGCGACCAGATCTTTCTGCACGCTTCGCACAGCAAGCGTCACATACTTGCTCTTGACCCGCCGCTCCGGCACGTCGTCACGCTGATTGATATCGCGCATCTCATTGTAGTCGACGGTCAAGAACGCGCCGCCATCGGCTTGAGACAACGTTGCCGGGTAGGCGAACAGGTCATCCTTGTACTCGTCCAGCGTCAACGCGCCAGCGTCCGCTATCAGCGCTAGAATCGATGCAATCAAAATAAAAGTCCGCATATGCGACCTTATCCGGTGGTAGCAGCGATGCACCACCACATTGTTGCCAACAGGAGTCTCCGGGCGCCCGAACCACACTGCTCGACAGAGCCGCATTTGTCTGATTGGTTTTGTGCAACAACTGGAGAACTGAAATGGCATTCCTCATCTACCTTCTGATCGGCGCAATTGCGGGCTGGCTCGCAGGCGTCATCTACAAAGGCTACGGTTTCGGTCTGATCGGCAACATTGTTGTCGGCATCGTCGGCGCATTCCTTGCAGGCATCATCCTGCCTCGGCTTGGCCTGTGGGCCGACAATACCTTTGTGTCACAAATTGTCTGGGCAACACTCGGCGCAATCATTCTGCTGTTCCTCATCAGGCTGGTGCGCAAGGCGACCTGATCCAAAGCTGAGAGTGTAATCGATCAGGGAGCGCCGGGGACAAACCGGCGCTCTTTTCCTTTGGCGGACTTGGCAGAGCTATTTGGGCCAAGGCTTCGAAACACTTGAAATTCGTCTCTGCCGTGGAACAATATATCTGCAAGGCTAAGGACATTCAGATGGCGGCAGCCGAAAACACACATGACGCAGGCGCGGTGACGGCGATCAAGACACTGATGCCGTCGAATTTTGCCGAAATCACACGCGGCCTGCCGGCGCGGGCAAAATTTGTACTCCAGGCTGCGATGTCCTTGCCCCACGGAACATTGACAGCGCGCCTGCCCGACGGACGCACCATACGCATGGGCGGCAATGGCCCCGGCCCCGATGCAACGCTGGTTTTGAACAACTGGAACCTGCCTGGCCGGGCATTCGCCAGTGGCACGATCGGTGTTGCCGAGTCCTACATGGACGGTGATTGGGAAAGCCCGGACGTGACGACGTTCCTGGAATTGTTTGTCATCAACCGCGAGGCGGGTGAACGGGTGGCCGGCGGCGCAAACTGGCTGGTAATGACCATCCAGCGCATACGCCACTGGTTCAATGACAACACCAAAGCCGGATCGAAGCGAAACATCTCGGCGCACTACGATCTCGGCAATGAGTTCTACAAGCAATGGCTCGATCCAAGCATGACCTACTCGTCGGCGCTGTATCAAACCGGAGCGAATGACCTCGAGTCGGCGCAGGCTGCAAAGTATCGGGCGCTGGCGCGCGACATCGGCATTGGGCCGGGCGACCATGTGCTTGAGATCGGCTGCGGCTGGGGCGGCTTTGCCGAATTTGCTGCGCGAGAGATCGGCTGCAAGGTGACGGGTCTCACGATCAGCCGCGAACAACTCGCCTATGCCCGCGAGCGGATCGCCAAGGCGGGTCTGTCGGACAAAGTTGATCTGAAGTTTCAGGACTACCGCGACGAGACCGGAACCTATGACCGGATCGCGTCGATCGAAATGTTCGAAGCAGTCGGCGAAAAGCACTGGCCGGCCTTCTTCTCGAAAGTGAAGCAATGCCTGAAACCCGGCGGCACTGCAGGCATGCAGATCATCACGATCGAGGAAGAAGGTTTTGACACCTATCGCAAGCGGCCGGATTTCATTCAGCGCTATGTGTTCCCAGGCGGCATGCTACCGACACCTGCCATCCTGAAGTCGCTGGGCGCCGAGCACGGCCTGTCATTCCTCAAGGAGCGCGTGTTCCCACAGGATTATGCCCGCACGCTCGCCGAGTGGCGGGTTCGCTTCTGGGCGTCGTGGGACAAGATTGTCCCGCTCGGCTTTGACGAACGCTTCAAGAAGCTCTGGGAGTTCTACCTCTATTATTGCGAGGCAGGGTTCCGCGCCGAATATATCGACGTGCGTCAGGTGGTCTACAAAGCCTGATCGGCTCAAGCCGCCTTGTCGCGGAGAGATTTCTTGTCTGCCGACACCGCACCGTCCTCTTCACCCTGCGTGATCAGCCGGGCGCTGCGCTGGCCGGTGAAGTAGATCCACAGCCATGACAGGGCAACCGCCAGCCGGTTGCGCAGGCCGATCAGGAAGAAGATGTGGGCAACGCCCCACAGCCACCATGCGAGCCAGCCGGTGAAACGCATCCAGCCGCGATCAAACACCGCCGCCCGTTTGCCGATGGTGGCAAGGTCGCCTTCGTGGCGATAGGCGAACGTCGCCGGAGGCGTCTTGCCTGCAAGCCGCGCCTTGATGACGGAGGCGACGAACTGGCCCGCCTGCTTGGCAGCTGGCGCGATGCCCGGAACCAGCTTGCCGTCCGGCCGCGCGACTGCGGCGGTGTCGCCAATGACAAAGATGCCGGGATAGCCGGGGATCGTGAGGTCGGGTTCAACCTTCACCCGCCCTGCCCGGTCAGCATCCGCGTTCAGCCATTCGGCGGCAGGCGATGCGGCCACGCCTGCTGCCCAGATGATTGTCCTGGATGGCATAAGCTCGCCACCGACAACGACCCCGTCCGCGTTGCAGTCAGTGACCGGTGCGCCGAGCTTCACCTCGACGCGAAGTTTCTCCAGCGCCTTTTTGGCATAGGAGGACATGTCTTCGGCAAACCCGCCGAGCACGCGAGGGCCAGCCTCGATCAGAACCACCCGCGCCTTGCGTGTGTCGATGGAGCGGAACTCGCCCCGCAGCGTGACATGCGCAAGTTCTGCAATCGTCCCCGCCAGCTCAACACCCGTCGGGCCGCCGCCGATGATGGAGAGCGTCATCAACGCTTCGCGTTTTGCCGGATCGGTCTCAAGTTCGGCCCGTTCGAAGGCGAGCAGAATGCGCCGCCGGATCGAAATGGCGTCTTCGATTGTCTTGAGACCCGGCGCAAAGGGCTCCCATTCGTCACGACCGAAATAGGCGTGCCGCGCCCCGGTCGCGATGACCAGCGTGTCGTAGCCAACGCGGGTGCCGTCAGCCAGCTCGACCTGCCGCGCCGGCTTGTCGACACCGGCCACGGTGCCGAGCAGGGTCTGGACATTGGGGAACTGCTTGACGAGGTGGCGCACCGGCCAGGCGATCTCGGACGTGGCCAGCGAAGTTGTGGCAACCTGATAGAGCAGAGGCTGGAAAAGGTGATGATTGCGCTGGTCGATCAAGGTAATGCGAACCGGCAATCGGGCCGCGGCCCTGGTGAATTCGAGCCCACCAAAGCCGGCTCCAACCACCACAATGTGAGGAACGTGTTCGGTCATGGCCGTCACCCTCTGTGTGCACCACCAATTTGTGCAGCGCACACAAAGATTTCAAGCCAAATCGGGCGTAAATCGCACATTGTGCGGCGCCTGAATGGGACAAATCTGGAAGAGTGGGCGTCATGCCGGGCCCCGGTCCGGCGAAACGGGTCAGGAACTGTCGGCGATGGGCGGCCTGTTGGTGGCGAGCCCGGTCTGTAGCCCCAATCGGGTCACTTCGAGCAGCCGGTGAGCCTTGGCCAGCCTGGCCAGCAGCAGCCGGTGCGGCAGATTGCGAAGCGCAATCGCAAGAACACGGAACCAGTCAGCAAGCGACAATGCTGCTGAGGCGTCGGTTTCGCCGCGCACGCCCTCGGGCAACGCCCAACTGAACGGCAGATCGTTGTCGCGGGCCGACCAGTAGACAAGCGAATAGGCGATCGCCTCTGCCCGGAACAGGAAATAGAGCATCACCCGGCGGACGGGACGAGGCGCAAACGCTGCAAATTCGGCAGCGGCGGCCAGCGCAAACAGGATGGCGACGAGCCGGGTGAGCCTGGTGTTTCGAAAATGCCAGCCCTCCCTTTTCATCCGTGCCTCCGTTTGTGCGTTGGAGCCATTGTCGGGGAGGTTTTGGGGTGATGAACAGAATTCGGTGCGGATTTTCTGGCGGGCTGCGCCGCGACGTCAGAGCAAGCTCGTAGCTGGCGATTGGCAAGCGGCAGCAAATGGTTGAATTGTGGTGCTTTTTGACCATTCAGACGGCAGACCCTCGGGACAAGCCCGAGGGTGACGGCGTAGAAGATTTTTGTCCGCCAGCGAATTTTGCCGCGGTCTTGTCCCCCTACAGCGTAATGCGGAAGCGGGCGTAGCCGCCTTCTGCATCGCCTGCCGGCTCGATCTTGACGCCCTTGACGTCGCCGACAAAGGCGGACGCTTTTGGACCGGTGTCGAACTGGACGCTCGTGCCGGGCATTGGAGAAAACGACCAATTGCCATCCGCCGACGGGTTGATGGTGCCCTGGTCGACGATGTAGCGCACGATGACGTCGCGGTTGGTGTCAGGCGCTTCAAAAATGACTTTTGACGCGTTGATTTCCGGGAAATTGCCGCCGCCGCCGGCGCGGTAATTGTTGGTGGCGACCACGAATTTCTGCGCCGGATCAATCGCTTTGCCGTCGAACATCAGATCCTTGATGCGATTAGAGCCCGCATTCAGAACCACGCCCTTTGGATCATATTTCGGCGGCTGCGACAGGTCTATTCTGTAGGTGACACCGTCCATCACGTCGAAATTAAAAGCCGGGAAATCCGGATTGATCAGCGGCTGGTCGGCCTTTCCGGCCTCGATCGTGTTAAAAATGCCTGCTGACATTTCCAGCCATTCCTTGACCTGCGCGCCGGTGATTTCGACCGCGCGCACAGTGTTGGGATAGAGGTAGAGGTCGGCAACGTTCTTGATCGCAATATTGCCGGCCGGAACGTCTGTGTAATATTCGGGGCCGCCACGGCCGCCCGACTTGAACGGCGCTGCCGCTGACAGAACGGACAGATCCTTCCACTTTGTGCTTTTCAGCATGTCCTTGATGTACCAGGTCTGGGCCTGACTGACGATCTGGACAGACGGGTCGTCGGCAACGAGCGCGAAATAGGAATAGAGCGGTGCCGACGTCTTGCCGACCGGGCGGCGCACATAGGCCAGCGTCGCCTCGTGATCTTCCTTCACGGCATCGACAACGGCGCTGACGTCGCCGACAATCGCCTTGTTCTTGTTGTCGACGCGCTCAAAGATCGGCCGCGCTTCGGAGGTTGCAGAGACGATCCGCCATTTCGAGCCGTCCCGTTCCAGCAGCAGGTCGATGAGACCCATATGCGAGCCCCAGAAACCGGCCTGCACGGCGGGCTTGCCCTGAAGTGTGCCCTTGTCGGTGTCGACGCCCTCAAGCCCCTGAAAATCCTTCTTGCCGGGGAAGACCAGATGCTGGTGGCCGGTGAACACCGCGTCGATTCCTTCGACGCCTGCGACATGGAACGAGGCGTTTTCCATCATGTCGCCGGTACCGGTGTCGATGCCGGAATGCGACAGGGCGATGACGATATCGGCCCCCTCCTCCTTGATTTGCGGCACCCAGGCTTTTGCCGCTTCGACGATGTCACGCACCGCGACATTACCGTCGAGGTTCTTCGAATCCCAGATCATGATCTGCGGCGGCACAAAGCCGATGACGCCGATCTTGATCGGGTGATCGGCGCCGGAACCGTCCTTGATCGACTGGTCGAGAATGACATAGGGGCGCAGATAAAGCTTGTCGTCGCGCGGATTGGCGGCGAGCGCCGAACCCCGGATCAGGTTGGCGCACACAAACGGGAACGTCGCGCCCGCAAGAACCTTGTCCATGAAGGACAGGCCGTAATTGAATTCGTGGTTGCCCAGCGTCGAGGCGGCATAGCCGAGCACATTCATGCCCTTGATGACCGGATGGTAGTCGCCGTCCTTCATGCCGCGCTCATAGGCGATGTAGTCGCCCATCGGGTTGCCCTGCAGGAAGTCGCCATTGTCGACGAGCATCGAATTTGTCGCCTCCTTGCGCACGGCGTCAATCAGAGAGGCAGTGCGCGCGAGCCCCATCGTGTCGTTCGGCCTGTCGGCATAGTAGTCGTAGGGCAGCACGTTCACATGGATATCTGTGGTTTCCATAATGCGCAGATGCGCCTGATTGGCCTGCGCATTGGCTGAAAACGGATGCAGCAGAATGAAAGCCCCGGCAGCGGTTCCCGAAGCAAGGAATGAACGCCTGGACAGAGAAAGGGCGGACATGTGAACCTCCTGAGCAATTCTTTGAATGATAAGGGTCGCGCCAATTTTGCTCCATGTCCAGCACAATGACGTGACGTTGCAATGACGTTTCGTCTTGACAAGGAAGCCTTGCGCCGGGACCGTTTGCGACTTGATGCCGAATACAGCCGAAGGTCACGCAACTGATCGAAATTGATGTCGAACAACTGTCTGAGCCGGCCCTGAAATGGGTCGAAAGCGTGTTGGCCACCAGCGCCGGGCCGTGGCTCTGGTACCAGCTTGCCGCGATCATCGTGATGTTCATCGCCGCCAAGCTGATCGGACGGCGGCTTGAGCCCCATCTTGAGGGGCGCGCCAGACAGATCAAAGGACATCCGGGCCTGCTGCGCATGGTGGTGGCGCTGCTGCGCCGCATCGACTGGATCATCTTCTGCGCACTGCTCTTTGTCGTCTTGATGCTGCTGCGTGAACTGACCTGGCCAAGCCGTAGCCGGCTGATTTCGATCACCTTGTCCCTGTCGTCGGTCTGGCTGGCCGTTTCGGTCCTGTCGCGCATTATCCGCAGCCGCCTGGCGGCGCGGACTATCGCGGTGCTGGCATGGGCCTATGCAGCGGCTGTTATTCTGGGCGTAGACGGGCAGGCAGCCGCTTTCCTTGACCGCTTTGCGCTGCCGCTTGGCACATTGCGGCTTTCGGCGTTGACGGTGCTGAAAGCAGCGCTGCTGCTGGTAGGAGCAGTTTGGCTGGCCATCGTCGTTGGCAACTATGTCGACGAGCGCGTGAGGGCGTCCGAAGAGCTGACGCCATCGCTGAGGGTACTGTTCGGCAAGGTCGCCAAAATCGGTCTGGTGTTGATCGCAGGCGTCGCGGCCCTCACAAGTGTGGGCGTCGACCTGACGGCGTTCACCGTGTTTTCCGGCGCGGTCGGCGTCGGTCTGGGCTTTGGCCTGCAAAAGGTCGTCTCGAACTTCATCTCGGGCATTATCATCCTGCTCGACAAGTCGATCAAACCCGGCGACACAATCTCGCTGGACGAAACCTTCGGCTGGATCCGCGAGCTGCGCGCCCGGTTTGTTTCGGTGGTGACCCGCGACGGCCGCGAATTCCTGATCCCGAACGAGGACTTTATCACCCAGAGGGTCATCAACTGGTCGTTCTCCGATGACCTGGTGCGCCTCGATGTCAAGTTTGGTGTCTCATATGACAGCGACCCGCACGTGGTGAGCCGGGTGGCGATTGAGGCGGCGATGTCGGTGCCGCGAGTAGAGGCAGACCGCAGACCGGTTTGCTGGCTGACCGGCTTTGGCGACAGTTCACTCGACTTTGTGCTGCGCTTCTGGATTCATGACCCGCAGCAAGGCCTGACAAACGTGCGCGGAAAAGTGCTTCTGGCGCTGTGGGATGCCTTCAAGGCCAATGGCATTGGCTTCCCCTACCCGCACCGCGAAATCATTCTGAAGAATGCAAATCCGGATATGCTGGCCGGGGAACTCGGCGGGAAGGCCGCACCGAAACGCGCCAGGCGTCAGCCCTGACGCCGCAACCAGAGTTTTCCGTGGCGAATCTCATAGCGGCGCAAGCACGACTGGAATGCGCCCTTGCGGCAATCCGGTCCGCCGACAGTGACCGAGAAGGACGGCCACATGGCGTTCGGCTGATCAAACGCCACATTCATGGCCGGAAATTTGTCGAGATATTCGAACCGTCCCTGTTCGTCTTGCAGGTAGATGACGACGCTGCACCCTTCGTCGGAGCAGTAGCGCGTCGCCGATCCATCGCAATTGACCTGCGAAAAATTCAGAACGATGTCATCTCTTCCATTGCCGTCCACATCGGCGCGCGACACGAATCCATCGCCAAACGATCGGGTCGTGCAATCTGCCCTGACCGGAATGGTTTCGTTGTCGACAACAGCGTCAACGCTTGGCAATGCCTGCGCAAAAGCTGCGGAAGACCAAAGCGCCAGGCCGGCGAGAGAGCAAGACAACGTACGTATCATGCCTGCGTGATGCCTTCTCACGCTCGCAACGTCCAATCACAGTTAGGCCAATTTCGTTACAACCGGGTCAGTTGGTGTGCGTTTCAAGCCCAAGCGCCACACGATCAACAATCTCGCGCAGGGCGAAACTGGAATTGATCTTGGTCACATGCGGTAGCGCCGTCAGCCATTGCTTGTGGATGCGCTCATAGTCGGCGAGATCCCTTGCCGCGATGCGAAGGACATAGTCATATTCGCCTGACATCAAATGGCAGGACAGGATGTTGGGGCAGCGAGTGACCGCCGCCTCAAAGTCTGCGAGCGACTTTTCGAACTGGCCAGACAGGGAGATATGTACAATCGCGGTCAGCCCATGCCCCAGGGCCGCATTTGACAGGCGTGCGTGATAACCCTTGATTGCCCCGCCTTTCTCCAGTGCGTCGAGCCGGCGCGAACAGGCCGACTGCGACAGCCCGACACGGTCAGCGAGCGCAGCGTTGGAGATTCGACCCTCCAGCTGCAATGTCCGCAAAAGCAGCAGATCAATGCGATCCAGCTCCATTTTTCGTCAATCCTGCGAATATTGGTCACCAATGCGCAACAATATTCGAAGAATGGGTCCAGCGGCAACCATCTTCGCAAGGACGTTCGGCAGCTTTTGTGGTTCACTTGTCTTGAGGAAATCGGGCGAAAGCCCAATCAAGGGAGAGGTGGATGCGCGTCGGCTGTCCAAGAGAAATCAAAAACCATGAATATCGCGTCGGACTGACGCCGGGGTCAGTTCGCGAATATGTCGCCCACGGACATGAGGTCCTGGTCGAGACCGGAGCGGGCGCTGGCATCGGCGCCGACGACAACGCCTACAAGGCCGCAGGCGCAAAGATCGCCAAGACCGCATCGGAAGTGTTTGAACGCTCCGACATGATCGTCAAGGTCAAGGAACCGCAGCCCGGCGAATGGGCGCAGTTGCGCGAAGGCCAGATCCTCTACACCTATCTCCACCTCGCGCCCGATCCGGACCAGACCAAGGGTCTGCTGAATTCCGGCGTGACGGCTGTCGCCTATGAAACCGTGACCGACGACCGCGGCGGCCTGCCGCTGCTGGCGCCGATGTCCGAAGTCGCGGGCCGTCTCGCCATCCAGGCTGGTGCAACGGCGTTACAAAAGGCCAATGGCGGCCGCGGCGTGCTGTTGGGCGGCGTGCCGGGCGTTCTGCCCGGTAAAGTGACGGTGCTCGGCGGCGGCGTTGTTGGCCTGCAGGCTGCAAAGATGGCGGTCGGCCTTGGCGCTGATGTCACCATCATCGACCGGTCGATCCCGCGCCTGCGCCAGCTTGACGATATCTTTAATGGCCGCGTTCACACCCGCTATTCGACCGTCGAGGCAATCGAGGAAGAATGTTTTTCCGCCGACGCCATCATCGGCGCTGTGCTGATCCCCGGCGCTGCGGCACCAAAGCTGGTCAGCCGCGAAATGCTGTCAGGCATGAAACAGGGCGCGGTGCTGGTGGATGTCGCCATCGACCAGGGCGGTTGTTTTGAAACGTCACATGCAACGACCCATGCCGACCCGACCTATGTGATCGACGGGATCATCCACTACTGCGTGGCGAATATGCCAGGCGCTGTGCCGGTAACGTCTGCTCATGCGCTGAACAATGCGACGCTGCATTATGGCTTGCAGCTGGCCGACAAAGGCCTGAAGGCGCTGACCGACGACCACCACCTGCGTAACGGGCTGAACGTGCATCGCGGGCGGATCACCAATCGCGCGGTGGCCGAAGCGCTCGGCTACGAAATGGTCGAGCCAAAGGCAGTGCTAGCTGCCTGACGCAACAAAGTTCCTCCAAGCCTCGGCCCGCAGCGCAAACTGCGGGCCTCTTTTTACGCGCTTTCGATCCTGCATTGGTAGCAATTGTTCCTAGCTGACCTGACGTGGATAAAGGCGACATCATCCCGGGCAAGCAGTTCAATACTGCGGCTTTCAATGTCGGACGTCTGGACGACCCCGCCCGTCCCATAGACGATCCGTTCGTCAGCTCCGTAACCGCGAACGATATAGTCAGGCGAAATCAGCATGTCGGGCGCTCGCTCGGATGACGCAGCTTCGCATGGCTGGGCATGCAGAAAGATAGGACCTGTTTCGGCATAGGGCTGGATCGACGAGAACGGGCGATAGGCAAGGACGAGATACGGCTCGCCCGCCGCGATCATTTTCAAGCAATGGCGACACGGCAATCCGTCGCCGTCACTGATTCTGGTTTCCGCGGCCTTGCCGTACGCATCGGCTGCGCCCGCCTGGATCGCACGAGCCTCGGATGTTGGGATGGCGAGATAGCGAAGCTTTGTCATGATGATTTCCCGAGTTGCAGAGCAACCCGGGATTAGGACATCCATCGCGCTGACCGCCACCCGTTTCCTGACGCCTCCCTAGTAACGGATGACCTCCGTCACGTTGCGCAGCGTGACGCGGCGGTTGCGCCAGTTCTCGTTTTCGGTCGGAACCAGCAGGTATTCCTCGCCGTAGCCGACCGAGTCGAGCGCGCGGCGCGGGATGCCAAACTCCTGCACCAGAACCCGGCGCAGCGAATTGGCGCGGCGCTCCGACAGGATCTGGTTCGACGCGAACGAACCAACCGCATCCGTGTGGCCCTCGATCAGGAACACAGCTCCGCGCTTGCGGCGCAGAATGCGCTCCATCGCATCGGCGATGTTTTCGATCTTGCCATATTGCGACGGATGGATTTCGGCAGACCCGAACTCGAAATTGATCGACTGGATGTCAATCGACGGGGCCATGCGGCGGATTTCGGGGCGGCGGCGCAGCTGCTCACGCGTCACACGGCGCTCAGGCGCAAGGCGGCGCTGGGGCGCGGCGTCGAGCTGGCGCTCGATCTGGGCGGCGCTCGGCGTCGACGCCTGCGAGAAGGCTGGAGCAGCGCCGGCAAGGACAGACACCGCGACAGCGGTTGTGACGAGGAACTTCTGGAACTGCATGTTCGTCTCCTGAACGGCGCAAACCGCCGCTGTTGGATGGACTATGAACAATTCTGCCTGAAGCGGCGATGAACGGCCTATTCAGGCAGCAGCCCTATTCGCGCGCCAGTACCTCAGCGCGTTCAGCAAGCGTCATAGGATAGACCGTCTCGCGCACCTGTCCAACCGGCTCGAACCCCATGCGCTGGTAGAGCGGCAGCGCGGCGGGGTGATCGAGTGTGCAGGTCTGCACTCGGACGGCAGTTGGTTTTCTGTCCCAGGCGGCTTGCAGGGCAGCGCCCAGAAACCATTTGCCAATGCCCTGCCCTGTCGCATGTTCGGTCATGCCGAAATAGACCAGCTCGACCGTGCCTTCTTCATGCGGTGCGATCTCGAACAGGCCGACCGGCACGCCTTCAAGATGCAGCACGTGAATGTCGCGATCCGCCTCGGCGAGTTTGCCCGCCTGCACCTCGTCGCTTTGGCGCAGCGCGTTGACCCAGTGCCATTTGCGGCCGATGCGATCCATCAGGTAGCGGTAGTAGTGAACCGGCATGTCGCGCACCCGCAAAAGCGCGATGTTGCGGTTGTAGGGCAGCGGCGGAGTGTGGCTGAGCGGCGCGTCCATCTGGAGGAACGTCACCGTCACATCGATTGAATCTGTCATCCTGGCACGCCTATCACGTCAGAACTTCGATGGGCCAGTGACAACAGGCGTGTCAGGCGTTCCGCCCCATTCGGTCCACGAACCGTCATAGAGCTTGTTGTCCTTGTGGCCGAGCGTCTCGAGCGCCAGCGTGATAACCGCCGCCGTCACGCCGGAGCCGCAGGACGTGACGACCGGCTGCGACAGGTCGATGCCGGCGTCAGAGATAAGCTTGCGCAATTCGTCGGGCGGCAACAGCTTGCCGTCACGGCCAAGAGCGGAAGCCGGCACATTGCGTGCGCCGGGCATATGCCCGCCGCGCACACCGGCGCGCGGCTCGGGATCGGTTCCGGCAAAACGCCCGGGCGGACGTGCGTCGGCGATCTGGCGCGAGCCGCTGTCGACAATGGTTCGCATGTCGGCGAGGCTGGCCACGCGGGACTTGTCCAGCTTGGCCTTGAAGAATGAAGACGCCGTCTTGGTTGGCTTGCCGGTAACGAAACGGCCTTCGCGCTTCCAGCCGTCAATGCCGCCCTCCAGCACGTAAACCTTGCTCGCGCCCATAACACGGAACATCCACCAGGCACGCGGCGCAGAGAACAGACCCGGCCCGTCATAGACGATGATCGTGTCATCAACCGCAATCCCCATCGACCCCGCAAAGGTGGCGAACAATTCGGGAGATGGAAGTGTGTGCGGCAGGCGCGACGCCGGATCGACGACCTGGTCATGATCAAAGAAGACGGCGCGCGGGATGTGGCCGGCGTCATATTCGGCCCGGGCGTCGCGGCCTTGAGCCGGCAGATACCAGGAGGCATCGACAATCGCCATGCCGGGGTCGTTCAGATGAGCTTCCAGCCAGTCGGCCGAAACGGTGAATCCGGTAATGCCTGATGTCATGTTCGCCTCCGGCCATCAACATAGCGGCGGCAGGCGAGCCTGCAAGCGCCGTTACGTCACAGGCGCAGGCCCAAACCTGATGCGGAAGCGCCGGTTCTCGCGGCCCTTCTTGTCGATCTTGCCGATGTGGATCTCGCCAACTTCAAGCGTCCGGGCGACATGTGTGCCGCCGCAGGGCTGGCTGTCGATTGAAGCGCCATCGCCTATGTTGACCAGCCGGATGCGCCCCAGACCAACAGGCGGGCGAACGTTTTTGGACTTCACGAGCCCCGGATTGGCGGCAAACTCATCGTCGGTGATCCAGTTTATGAATACCGGATGGTCCCCCAGCACCAGCTCCATCAGCCGCTCGGTGACAAATTCCTTGGTATATTTCGGATCGGGAATGTCGAAATCGACGCGGCTGTCATCTTCGGACACAGATGCGCCGGTGATCGGAAACGGGCATACGACCGACAGAAGATGGCAGGCCGTGTGCATGCGCATCAGCTTCAACCGCCGGTCCCAGTCGACCTCAAGCGCCACCAGCTCGCCAATATCGGGCGATTGCTGGCCGGGCTCCGGCAGGTGAACGATGTCGTCTTTCGTCTCGCCGGTCACGGTGCCGGCAATGGCGATTTCAGACCCGTTTGCCCGCAAAATCCGCCCGGTGTCGCCCGGCTGTCCGCCGGATGTGGCGTAAAAGATTGTCCGGTCCAGCACGATGCCGCCGCTGTCTGCGACAGCAACGACAGTCGCTTGCGCTGTCTTGAGATACGCGTCATCGCGAAAAAGCGCGTCTGTCGCCATCAGGCAGCGTCCTCGAACGGCACGGAAATCGACGGCGTCTCGCCGATCCATTGCGGTATTGGCAGGTCCTTGGCGCGCAAGAATTCCGGATTGAACAGCTTTGACTGGTAGCGCGTGCCGTAGTCGGCAAGCACAGTCACGATGGTGTGGCCAGGACCGAGGTCTTTGGCCAGACGGATCGCGCCTGCGATGTTGACGCCGGTCGAACCGCCAAGGCATAGCCCTTCTTCCTGCACCAGATCAAAAATAATCGGCAGCGCCTCGGCGTCAGCGATCTGGAACGCCGCATCGGGGGAAAAACCTTCGAGATTTGCGGTGATGCGGCCCTGCCCGATGCCTTCGGTGATCGAACCGCCTTCAGATTTCAGCACGCCATCGGTGTAGTAAGAATAAAGCGCAGCGCCCATCGGATCGGCAAGGCCGATCTTGATGTCCTTGTTCTTCTCTTTCAGACCAGCTGCAATGCCGGCCAGCGTCCCGCCGGTGCCAACAGCCGACACAAAGCCGTCAACCTTGCCCTGCGTCTGGTTCCAGATTTCCTGCGCCGTGGTGACGATGTGGCCGTCGCGATTGGCGACATTGTCGAACTGGTTGGCCCAGATCGCGCCATTGGGCTCGGTCTTAGCGAGCTGCGCTGCCAGACGGCCAGAGACCTTCACATAATTGTTCGGGTTCTTGTAAGGCACCGCCGGCACTTCGATCAGTTCGGCGCCGAGCAGGCGCAGCGCGTCCTTCTTCTCCTGGCTCTGGGTGTCGGGGATAACAATCACCGTCCGATAGCCGAGCGCCTTGGCAACGACCGTCAGGCCGATGCCGGTATTGCCCGCAGTGCCTTCAACGATGACGCCGCCGGGACGCAGCAGGCCGCGCTTCTCCGCGTCGCGGATGATGAACAGGCCGGCGCGGTCCTTCACCGACTGGCCGGGATTCATGAACTCCGCCTTGCCAAGAATTTCGCTGCCAGTCTCCTCGGAAGCGCGGCGAAGGCGGATGAGCGGCGTATTGCCGATGGCGTCGATGACCGAACGAAGCATGGAACTGTCCTGAATATGCCTGGCAAAGCTAGACGGCTTTGCAATGATCTTGAAGCCTTCCGGTCTAAGAAGAGCGGAGATTTCCGGCAAGGGAGATTTTTTCAAGAAACACGGCAAACGTAGGACAGACTTCCAACGCGCTATTATCGACGCTGATGTATACGCAAATTCCTTACCATAGAGCGCCGCCTGTCCAGCTGGACGCGCCAGGACGCTCTCTCATCTTGAATCTGCTGCGCAGCCGGAATTCTCGAATGGCTGAAAGGGGTTGCGGCCAGAACCTGAATCAGTTTGCGCGCTGCGGCGGCGCATCCTTGGCAAACAGGTAAATGATCGCGGCGACCGCCAGAATCGCAGCGTAGAACCAGAATAGCGTCTGGTAGGCGGCCGACGGATCGCCAGGCACTGCGGCACGTGTGACCAGCGCACCTGTCACAAACTGCAACAGGCCGACGCCGCCGATTGAGAAGAAATTCATCAGCGTTACACCACGGCCAGTCAGGTGCGGCGGCAGAAAGGCGCGCGCATGGGCCATCAACAGGCCATAGCTCGCACCGCAGATGCCGATCATGGCGAGCAGGATCGTGTCGCCCAGCATGCCCTGCCCGACATGCAGCGCCAGAACGGCAAGCGCCACAATCGACAGACTGTTTCCAACAAGAGCGATCCATTTGCGGGTGCGGAAAACCTGATCAAGTGGCCCGTAGATGAAATTGCCGGCTACCATCGCCAGCGCCATGACGAGCGTCACATTGCCGATGTCGAGCACACTCGCCTGATAGACTTCACCCAGATATGGCCCGGCCCACAGACCACGAATACCGGCGGCAGGCGCATAATTGATCGCAGTAATCGGAATCAGCGGCCAGAGCTGCCGGATTTTCAGAAGCTCGAAATAGCCTGCAAAGCCGGTGCTCGGTCCGTGATCCTCGATCTCGGGATCACTTACGAAAAGCAGGATGGCCGCTGCCGTCGCCAGCCCGGTGAGGCTGAGTGCAATCATCACGCCGCGCCAGCCGAACGCCTCGGCAGCAGCAGCCAGCGGAGCGGCACCAACCACATTGCCAAGCGAACCAATGCCAATGACCGTCGAGATCAGCACAGCGAGCCGCGCAGGCGAGTAGGAATGGGAAAAGATGAAGACCGACGCCATCAACACCGGCGCGCAGCCGATTCCGATCATTGCCATCGCAACCGTCAGCATCCAGGGCGCGGTTGCAAAGCCAAACAACATGGCGCCGCCGCCGCCGCCAACAGCCAGCAACATGCCGGTGGTGATACGCGGCCCGAACCGGTCAAGCGCCACACCGACGACAAACTGGGAGGCCGCAAAGGCAGCGAACCATGCGCCAGACGCCAGCGACAAGTCAGCCTTCGACGCCCCCAGGTCAACACTCAGCGCCGGTGTCAGGACGGCCAGGAACGACCGGAAGAACTGCGACAGCATGTAGGCGAAAATCAGAGATGCTAGGCCGGCCATCAGTCCTCCCGAACCCTGTCCCGAAATGAGAAAGGGCAGCGATTGCTCGCCGCCCCTACTAGATCAATCCTGTGCAATCAATGGACCAAGCGGGCATTGCCGCTTTGCCAATTCAATCAGGCAGCGCGTTTTGCCCGATTGTTGAAGTTGCGCTTGGGCCTGAAGCGGCGCTTCGGCTTGGCCGCGCCCTGATCGCCTTCCGCGCCGGCACTACCGGCAGGCTTGGCGGCAGCATCGGGCTTTTTGCCCGGACCGCCTTTGCCGACCCAGTTGCGATCGCCAGCAGGACGGTTTTGGCCATTGCGGCCGCCGCGATTGTTGTTGGCCGGACGCGAACGCTCGTTGCGGTCATTTGCAGCCTGCGCTGCGCGTTTCTCAGCGGCAATCGGCGGCTCACCGGTATGGTCGGCGACCACTGGCAGCTTCACCCGCATGATCCGTTCGACCGCGCGCAGCTTGGACGCCTCGGACGGATCGCACAGCGTGATAGCGATGCCGTCAGCGCCATTGCGGCCCGTGCGGCCAATGCGGTGGACATAGCTCTCGGCTTCGTCCGGCAGATCGAAATTGATCACATGTGTGATGCCGGGCACGTCGATGCCGCGCGCCGCGATGTCGGTCGCCACCAGAATGCGCATGCTGCCATCACGAAAGCCGTTGAGCGCCTTCTGACGGGCGTTCTGGCTCTTGTTGCCGTGAATGACAGCGGCTTCGATGCCGTCGCGGTCAAGATCCTTGGCGACGCGGTCAGCGCCATGCTTGGTGCGGGCAAAGATCAGCACCGAGCTCATCGCCGGGTCCGACAGCATCTTGGTCAGCAGCTCGCGCTTCTGCTTGGTGCGCGCCATGATGACGCTCTGCTTGATCTCGGCGGCCGGCGTGCCCTGCGGGGCAACGTCGACGCGAACCGGATTGCGCAGCAGACTACCGGCGAGTTCTGCGATCTCGTCGGGCATGGTTGCCGAGAACAGCGCGGTCTGGCGCGCCGGATGCGTTGCCTTGGCAATGCGGCGCACATCATTGATGAAGCCCATGTCGAGCATGCGGTCAGCCTCGTCGAGGACCAACCAGGTGGTTTCCGACAGGTTCAGATCACGCTCGCGAATGAGGTCGGTCAGGCGGCCGGGCGTGGCGACGAGAATGTCGACGCCGAGCGACAGCTTCTTCACCTGGGTGCCGCGCGACACGCCGCCCAGCACAAGGGCGGTGGCCACATGCGTGCCCTTGGAGAGAGCCTTGAATGTGTCCTCGATCTGGACAGCCAGTTCGCGGGTGGGGGCAAGCACCAGAGCACGCGCCGTGCGCGGCTTGCGCTTGTCGTGCAGCGCCAGAATGCGCTTGAGGATCGGCAGCGCAAATGCCGCCGTCTTGCCCGAACCTGTCTGGGCAATGCCGAGGATGTCGCGGCCGGCCAACTGCGCCGGAATCGCTTTGTCCTGAATTGGTTTGGGCTCAACGAAGCCCGCCGCGTTCGCAGCGCGCAACAGCTGGCCGGTGATGCCGAGGGCTTCAAAGCCCGTCAGGCTGGTATCGGTTTCAGTGGTCAAAACTCTCTTCTTTCGGCGGCGTCTTCGCCGCGCGTCAAACAGCGGACGCGCTTGCCCGCTGCATTCTCAACAATGGAAACGACAAGGCGACTGACCTCGCAAGGTCTGCCGGCTGCGCTGTCGTGCCCGAAAGCGTTTCGCTTCGGGGCTTCCCATCCGGCCTGCGCAAATGCGCAACGTTGATGGGGCGACGCAACCAGTCCAAATCATGGAAAGCCGGATGACCAGCCCATGCGCCTCAGGTGCATATGACGTGTTTTGAGAAAAATTACAAGGTCAATTGTGCAGCGCACAAAAATAGACCTATCCGGCAGCTTTCTCGGCCAGCTCGCATAACTTCAGCACCGTGTTCCAGTTGCGGGCCGAATTGGGCACCCCGATCCACTTGTCGAAACGCTCGGCAAGCTTTGACTTCGAGAACCCGTTCGGCGTCGAGATATAGGCCGCATTGCCGATGACTTCGAACCCGTCGCCATTGATCGCCAACTCTTTCAGCCGGGCAATGTTGCCTGGCGATGGCTGCTCGTCGAACCAGGCGGCGTGGAGGAATTTGCCGCCGCCCTCGGCGATTGCAAAAGGGTTCCGATCGATCAGGGCGCGCCATTCATCGAGCGTCGGAACAAAAATCTGCTTCGAAAAGCCGAATTCCTTGGCGCATAGACCTGTCAGCACAGCATGCGTCTTGTCCCTGCCCCAGCGGCTGCGCAGCACGGCGTTGCCGCTGTTGATATAGGTCGCCACATTGTCGAAGCCTGCCCCGGTGAGCGCGGCGCGCAATGGTGCGGTGGGCAATTGCGTTGCGCCGCCGACACCACGAAACAGCACGACGTGAACGGTTCCGCTCAAATCAGCAGGCCGGCAAGCGTGTCATTTTCGGTAATGTCCTCATAGGCCCAGCCGGCTTCCTCGAACCGCTTTTCCAGCACTGCAAAATTCTTCCGGTCCCTGGTCTCGATGCCGATCAGCACCGAGCCGAAATTGCGCGCCGACTTCTTCAGATATTCAAACCGCGCAATGTCGTCGTCAGGTCCCATCAGGTCGAGGAAAGAGCGCAGCGCGCCGGGGCGCTGCGGAAAGCGGAAGACAAAATATTTCTTCAGGCCTTCGTAGCGCAGCGAACGCTCCTTGACGTCGGGCAGACGTTCGAAGTCGAAATTGCCGCCTGATACGATGCAGACAATCGTCTTGCCGCGCAGTTCCTTCTTCGAGAAATCCTTCAGTGCATCGATCGACAACGCGCCGGCGGGTTCGAGCACCACGCCTTCGATGTTGAGCATTTCCAGCATCGTCGAACAAAGCCGGTTTTCCGGAATGAGGCGGACTGCATCTGCGGCAAAGGCCGCCAGATGACGCAACGGCTCCTTGCCGATTTCCGCGACTGCCGCGCCGTCGACAAAATTGTCGACCCGTGCAAGCTTCAGCCGCTTGCCAGCGGCGAGCGACGACTTGAGGCTCGGCGCGCCAGCAGGCTCGACAAACACCATCTGTGCGCCCCAGTTCTGACGGGCAAAATACTGCGTCATGCCGGAAGCAAGCCCACCGCCGCCAACCGGCATGATGACGATGTCGGCCACCCTGCCCTTGGGCAGTTGCGCCTCGATCTCCAGCGCCACGGTCGCCTGGCCCTCTATAATGTCGCGGTGGTCGAATGGCGGCACCATCATGCCACCAGAAGCAGCCGCAAAATCCAGCGCCGCGCGGTAGCAATCGTCAAAGAAGTCGCCGACCAGCCGGATCTCGATGAACTCGCCGCCAAAGATGCGGGTCTTGTCGATTTTCTGCTGCGGCGTTGTCACCGGCATGAACACCACGCCCTTTCGGCCGAAGTGACGGCAGACAAAGGCAAAGCCCTGCGCGTGATTGCCGGCGGACGCGCAAACGAATACGTCAGGCACGTGCTTTCCGGCCAGCACCTTGCGGAAGAAGTTGAACGCACCGCGCAGCTTGTAGGAGCGCACCGGGGTCAGGTCTTCACGCTTCAGATAGACATGCGCGCCATAGCGGCGGGACAAATGAGCGTTTTCCTGCAAAGGCGTTGGCGCAAACAGGCTGCGCAACGCTTCCGCCGACTGCCGAACCCCATGCACAAAGTCATCCGCCATTGAAAAAACTCTCGAAGTTCGCAACGGCACCGGCAAATACCGAAAACTGTTGGCTCAGGCCGCGCGCTATTGCATATTCCGCGCCGCGAAGCCACCGTCGCGCCGCGCCATTGAGGTTTCAGAGTGCATAGTCTGGCAATCCGCGCTGCGGTCCACGTCGCTTCCGTCTTCGGAATGTATCTTTCGGCAGCGATGATGATCCCCGCAGCGGTCGATCTTTATTACATGAACGACGATTGGCGTGCGTTCGCCTTTTCCGGCTTCTTTACCGGCGGCCTCACCATGGCGATCGCGATCGCCACGCGCGGCCGCCCGCCGCCAGCGAACGCGCGCTTCGGCTTTCTGCTCATCAATCTTCTGTGGCTTACCATGGCCGTTGTCGGCGCAGTCCCGTTTTTGGCTTCATCTTCGATCGAGATGGACCTTGCCGACGCTTTTTTTGAAGCCGTCTCTGGCATCACGACAACCGGTTCCACTGTCATCAACGGACTGGGCGAAGCCGCGCCAGGCATATTGCTGTGGCGTTCTCTGCTGCACTTCATGGGTGGCCTTGGCGTCATCGCGCTCGGCCTGTTCCTGCTGCCATTTCTAAATATCGGCGGCATCACCTATTTCCGCCTCGAATCGTCCGACATTCAGGAGCGGCCGTTCGAACGGCTGGCGACGTTCACCACCACACTGATCGCCGTCTACACGTCGCTGGTAGCGCTGTGCGCCTTCAGCTATGCGGCAAACGGCATGGCGACCTTCGATGCGATCAATCACGCAATGTCGACCGTGGCGACCGGCGGCCTGTCGACCCATGATGATTCGTTTGTACGCTACACTGACAATCCTGCCATTCTGTGGACCGGCACAGTGTTCATGTTTATCGGCGGACTGCCGTTCTCGATCATGATCCTGTTCATCGTTCGCGGGCGTTTCGAATCGTTCGGCGACCCCCAGATCAGGGTCTATGCCAGCTATGTTGTATTGCTTGTCGCCGCCGTCACGATCTACCTCCGGGTCGTTGACGACCTGCCGTTTTCCTTTGCGCTGACACACGCGGCCTTCAACGTTGTCTCGATCATCACCACAACCGGACTGGCCAGCGACAATTTTGCCGCCTGGGGACCATTTGCCGTCGCTTGCATCTTTGTCGCAACATTCCTCGGCGGCTGCTCGGGTTCGACGTCTGGCGGCATCAAGGCTTACCGCTTTCTGATCTTGTTCGAACTGATGGCCAATGGCGTCCGCCGGCTGGTCTATCCGAATACGATCTATCCGGTGCGCTATGGCGACCGCAGCGTTTCCGATGACATGCAGCGGGCAGTGGTTCTGTTTATCGCCTCATTCTTCGTCATATGGGCAATCGGCACGCTGCTTCTGGCCGCGACTGGCGCCGATTTCCTGACATCCCTTTCGAGCGCGCTGTCGCACATCACCAATGTCGGCCCCGGAATCAGCCCCGGCATCGGCCCCGTCGAAAACTATTCAAACCTCCCCGACGCCGGAAAGTGGATCATGTCGGGTTTGATGTTGCTCGGCCGCCTCGAAATTCTTGCTGTCCTCGTGATCTTTTCGCCGGCGTTCTGGGGCAGATAAATGAACGGCCATACGATCCGCGCCGCCGTTCACATCTCGGCGATCTTTGCGCTTTACCTGTCGCTCGCGATGCTGATCCCGGCCGGCATTGATCTCTATTACGGCAATGAAGACTGGAAAGTCTTCGCTCTTTCGGCGTTCTTCCAGGGCGGGCTGGCGATGGCGGTCGCAATAGCAACGCAAGGGCAACCACCGCCGGCAACACCACGCTTCGGCTTTCTCGTGCTCAATCTCTTGTGGCTGACGCTCGCTATCGGCGGCGCGCTTCCGCTGGCGGCGTCGTCGATCAACATGACGCTTGCCGGCGCGCTGTTCGAATCTGTCTCGGGCATTACAACGACCGGCGGCACAGTGATCAACGGCCTTGACGCCGCACCGCCAGGTATTCTGCTATGGCGATCCATCCTCAACTTCATCGGTGGCCTGGGCGTCATTGCCATCGGCCTGTTCCTGCTGCCATTCCTCAACATTGGCGGAATAACCTATTTCCGCCTCGAGTCGTCCGACATCAACGCCCGGCCATTCGAGCGTCTCGCAACATTCACCATCAATCTGATCGCCATCTACCTGATGCTCGCGGTCGCCTGCACGCTGCTCTACGCGGCGGGCGGCATGACCGGCTTTGACGCCATCAATCATTCGATGTCGACATTGGCGACCGGTGGATTTTCGACGCACGACAGCTCTTTTGCACAATACGCCAACAGCCCGATGATCCTTTGGACAGGATCATTTTTCATGTTTCTGGGCGGGCTGCCGTTTTCAATCATGATGTTGATTGCGTTGCGCGGCCGTTTCGAATCGCTGGGCGACCCGCAGATCAAGGTCTACGCCGCCTATTGCGCCGCCTTTTCATTTGCAGCGACGATCTACCTCATCGTCGTAAACCGCGAACCAGCCGGCTATGCGCTGGCCAATGCAACGTTCAATTTCGTTTCAATCATCACGACGACAGGGTTTGCCAGTGATGACTACACGAGATGGGGGCCGTTCATCGTCTCGACGATGTTTGTCGCCACGTTCCTTGGCGGCTGCTCAGGCTCCACCTCGGGCGGGATCAAGGCCTACCGGTTCCTGGTCCTGTTCGAACTGCTGGCCAATGGCGTGAGGCGGCTTGTCTATCCGAACACGATTTATCCGGTGCGATACGGCGACCGCAGCGTCAGCGAAGACATGCAGCGTGCGGTCGTCTTGTTCGTCGCCTCATTCTTTATCATCTGGGCCTGCGGCACCATCCTGATGGCAGCGACCGGACTGGACTTTCTGACATCTCTTTCCGGCTCGCTCGCCTGCCTGACCAATGTCGGCCCCGGACTCGGCGACGTCATCGGCCCGGCCGGCAACTATTCAAAACTGTCCGATCCGGCGCTACTGATCCTCACCTTGCTGATGCTGATGGGACGGCTGGAACTGCTGGCAGTGCTGGTCGTTTTCTCCCCGACATTCTGGCGGCGCTAGACCCTTTCAGGTTCAAATGGAAACGGTTCTGTTTCCTCGATGGCGAGGCGAACCGCAAGGAAGACGGCGAAGGACGGGCTGGTGGCCCGGCCAAGTCCGGCTGACGCAGCGGGTGCCCGCCAGCGGGAAACAGAACCGTTTCCATTTGAACCTGAAAGGGTCTAGGCCGCGCCGCCATAAACGCGTCAGACGAACAGGTCCACCTTCTCGAACGTGCGCACATCGACCAGTCCTATGTCGGAAATGCGCAGTTCGGGAATGACAACAAGCGCCAGCAGCGAATGCTGCATGAAGGCGTTGTTGAGCGTGCAACCGCAATCGATCATCGCTTGTTTGAGTTTCTCAGCTTTCTCAGCAACGATCTCGGCGCGCTCGTCGGACATCAGACCGGCGATGCGCAGTTCAATCATCGCCAGTTCCTTGCCGCCGGAAAAGATCACCACACCGCCATTGACCTCTGCCAGACGGTTTGCGGCCAGCGCCATGTCGGTCTTGTTGGTGCCGACAACGATCATCTGATGGCTGTCATGGGCGACAGTCGAAGCAATCGCACAGTCCTTGTTGTAACGAAAACCGGAAACAAACGCGTTGACCACTTTTCCGGTGCCCTTGTGACGCTCGACAACTGCGATCTGCGCGACATCGGCCTTGCGATCCATCTCGACCAGCCCGTCCTTGACGGCAAGGTCGTGCTCCAGCGCCCGCGTCGGGGCCTGATTCTCGACCACGCCGATCACGCGCACCCGCGCGGAGTTCGCACCAGCCTTTGCCTTGATATCAAAATCGGACGCCGTGATGTCACGTCCGACATTGACCGTCTGCTTGGCCTTGGCCGGATAGTCGTACGGCGGAATGTCGGCGACCAGCTTGCCTTCTGCGGCCAGCAGAATGCCGCGGCCGTAGACCTCGTCGATGACCAGTGCCGGCAGGTCCGACACGATCAGGAAGTCCGCCAGCCGGCCCGGCGTGATTGAACCGAGCTCGCGCTCCACCTTGAAATGCTGGGCAGTGTTGATGGTCGCCATCTGGATCGCGGTCATAGGCTTCAGCCCCTGGGCAATCGCATGGCGAACGACCCGGTTCATGTGGCCGTCATGGACAAGCGTACCTGCGTTGCAGTCGTCCGTGCACAGGATGAAATTGCGTGAATCGATCCCCTGCTCCGTCACCGCCTTGATCTGGGTGGCGACGTCATACCAGGCCGAGCCAAGGCGAAGCATCGCCTTCATGCCCTGACGCACACGCGCAATTGCGTCGTCAGCGCGGGTGCCTTCGTGGTCGTCTTCGGGACCGCCAGCTGCATAGCCGTGGAACGGTAAGCCAAGATCGGGCGACGCATAGTGTCCGCCGACAGTCTTGCCCGCCCGCACGGTGGCGGCGATCTCGGCCACCATCAGCTCGTCATTGGCGGCGACGCCGGGGAAATTCATCACCTCGCCGAGCCCGATAATGTTGGGCCATTTCATTGCTTCGGCGACGTCCTGCTCGGTGATGACAGCACCATTGTTTTCCAGCCCCGGCGCCGATGGCACGCAGGACGGCATCTGAACATGGACATTGACCGGGGCGGCGACCGCCTCGTCATGCATCAGCCGCACGCCCTCCAGTCCCAGGACGTTGGCGATCTCATGCGGATCGATGAACATCGAGGTTGTTCCATGCGGGATCACAGCGCGGCAGAACTCGGTGACGGTGACCATGCCGCTCTCGACATGCATGTGTGCGTCGCACAGGCCAGGAACCAGATAGCGGCCGGCCGCATCGACGATCCTGGTGTCCGGGCCAATCGTGTGGGTAGCGTCCGGGCCGCAATAGGCAAAGCGGCCTGATATGATCGCGAGATCCGTTCCGTCGATGATTTCACCCGAATGAACGTTCACCCAGCGGCCATTCTTCACCACCAGATCGGCGTGACGGCGGCCCATGGCCACGTCGACAAGTGTCGGGGCCACTGCTTCGCGGGGAGCCGGATGTGGGAAGGCTGTGGCATTCATGCTGGAATCTCCGATTTTCAACACCTTGCCGCGTCCCGCAGAGGTTTGCCAGTCGCAGTGAATGCGAAGGACTTTTGCGGTTGGCCAATGTTTGAGCGTCTTATCTAGCTCTAATACAAACTGTGTAGAACCAAAGTCTTGACGCCCCCCTGTTGTTAGCACTCTTATCACGAAGAGCGGCGGCAAAGCTGCCGGATCACGCCCTCTCAGGGCACGATTGCAAAATACCGTCAAACCACATTGACGGACCAATGGAGGAGTTCGATGAAGAAGCTATTCGCAACATTTGCGACAGCGGCTGCACTTGCAATGACAGGCGCCGCCTTTGCGCAGGGCTATCCGGAACGCCCGATCACCGTGGTCGTGCCGTTCTCGGCAGGTGGCCCGACCGATACCGTGACCCGTCTTGTGGCGGAAGCCATGTCAAAAGACCTCGGCCAGCAGATCGTGGTTGAAAATGTCGGTGGCGCAGGCGGCACCCTCGGCGCCGGGCGCGTCGCGCAGGCTGACCCGGATGGCTACACCCTGTTGCTGCACCACATCGGCATGGCCACCAGCGCCACACTCTATCGCAAGCTGCCATACAATCCCGCCGAATCATTCGAGACCGTGGGCCTTGTCACCGAAGTGCCTATGACGATCGTCGGCAAGAAAGATTTCGAGCCGGCAGACATCAAGGCGCTGGTCGAATACGCCAAGGCCAACAAGGATACGGTGACCGTGGCCAATGCCGGCATCGGCGCTGCATCGCACCTGTGCGGCATGCTGTTCATGACAGCCATCGGCACGCCGCTTGTCACCGTGCCGTACAAGGGCACCGGGCCGGCGATGACCGACCTGCTTGGCGGCCAGGTCGACATCATGTGCGACCAGACTACAAACACGACGAAGCAGATCCAGGCCGGCACGATCAAGGCTTACGCTGTGACGACGCCGGCGCGCCTTGATGTGTTGCCAGACGTGCCGACCACCGCTGAAGGCGGATTGACGGGCATGGAAGTCGCCATCTGGCACGGTCTCTATGCACCCAAGGGCACGCCTGCCGAAGTCACTGACAAGCTGTCGAAGGCGCTGCAAAAGGCGCTGACCGACGAGAACGTCAAGGCTCGCTTCGCAGAACTTGGAACTTCACCGTCGCCAGAGGCCGACGCCACCCCGGCAGCCCTCAAGGCCAAACTCGACAGCGAAATCGCCCGCTGGAAGCCGATCATCGAAGCGGCCGGTCAATACGCCGACTGACTGAAATCAACGGGGCGGCAGCATTGCCGCCCCGCTTGATTTGACCAAGAGCCGGACCATGAAGCCGGATTATGGGGGGTGTTATGAACAATGTGACTTTCGACAAGGAGAACGCCATCTGTGGCGCATTCTTTGTTCTGTGCGGCCTGGTCTTTGGTTATCAGTCGTTGCAGGTTGATCTGGGTTCGTGGCTTCGGATCGGTCCCGGCGGGATGCCGCTGGTTCTGTCCGGCCTCCTCATCCTTATGGGCGTCATCATCTTTGCCGGAGCGATCAACGTCGAAGGCGAGCCGGTGGGCAAGATCGCTTGGCGCGGCATGTTCTTCATCCTGCTCGCTCCGATCATCTTTGGCCTGACAGTGCGCGGGCTTGGCTTTGTCGGCGCTGTTTTCATCACGTCCCTGTTCGCGTCCTTCGCCTCCTACCGCATGAAGTGGTGGGTGGCGCCGATCCTCGCTGCGGCGCTGGCCGTCTTCTCGCTGATCGTCTTCAGCTACGGCCTGGGTCTCCCGTTCGAACGCTTCGGCCCCTGGCTCAGATTCTAGGCGCTTCACATGGAACTCTTCTCCAATCTTGCACTGGGCTTTTCTACCGCCTCGTCGCTCTACAATATCGGCTTCTGCCTGATTGGTGTGCTGCTGGGCACGCTGATCGGCGTCTTGCCCGGCATTGGCGCGACCGCCACCATTGCCATGCTGCTGCCGATCACCTTCCAGATCGGCGATCCGGTCTCGTCGCTGATCATGCTGGCCGGCATCTATTACGGCGCACAGTATGGCGGGTCGACGACCGCCATCCTGATCAACATGCCGGGCGAATCATCATCCGCCGTCACCGCCATCGATGGCTACCAGATGGCCAGGAAAGGCCGCGCCGGCGTCGCACTTGCCACCGCTGCAATTGGCTCGTTTGTCGCCGGTTCCATCGCAACCGTGCTGATTGCGCTGTTTGCCCCGCCTCTCACCACCATCGCGCTGAAATTCGGCTCGGCCGAATATTGCTCGCTGATGGTAGTCGGTCTGGTCATGTCGGTGGCGCTCGCACACGGATCTGTCGTCAAAGCGATTGCCATGGTGGTACTTGGCCTGCTGCTTGGTCTGGTCGGCCAGGACGTGATTTCCGGCGCGCCGCGTCTCAACTTCGGGCTGACGCAACTTGGCGACCAGTTGAACTTTGTCGCGCTGGCCGTTGGCCTGTTTGGCATTGCCGAAATCCTGCGGAACCTCGAGGACGAACGCACCCGCGAAGTGCTGATGTCGAAGGTAAACGGCCTGATGCCGTCCAAGGAAGACTTCAAGCGGATGGCGATGCCGATCCTGCGCGGCACCGGACTTGGCTCGGCTCTTGGCATCCTGCCCGGCAATGGCGCAGTACTGGCGGCATTTGCCTCCTACACGATCGAAAAACGCATGGCGAAGGACCCGGCTGAATTTGGCCATGGCGCCATCGAAGGCGTTGCCGGGCCGGAATCAGCCAATAATGCGGGTGCTCAGACGTCGTTCATCCCGATGCTGACACTCGGCATTCCCGCCAATCCGGTCATGGCGCTGATGATCGGCGCAATGATCATCCAGGGCATCGTTCCCGGGCCGAACGTGGCGGCTGAACGCCCTGCCCTGTTCTGGGGGCTGATCGCATCGATGTGGATCGGCAACCTGCTGCTGGTCATCCTCAACCTGCCGCTGATCGGCCTGTGGGTGAAGCTGCTCAAGGTGCCGTACTATGTGCTGTTCCCGACGATCATGGCTTTCTGTTCGATCGGCGTTTACTCGGTCAATTCCAACATCTGGGACCTCTACGCCGTCGCCTTCTTCGGCCTGCTTGGCTACTTCCTGCTGAAGCTGCGCTGCGAGCCGGCACCCCTGCTGCTTGGCTTTGTGCTCGGACCGCTGCTGGAGGAAAACCTGCGCAGGGCAATGATCCTGTCGCGCGGCGACCCGACAACCTTCATCACCCGGCCGATCAGCGCCGGTCTGCTGGTGCTGGCCATTCTGGTCCTTGTGATCGTCTTCCTGCCGTCGGTGCGCAAGAAGCGCGAAGAAGTCTTCGTCGAGGACGAATGACCGGCGCGCCTCCAAACCGGCTGCCATTCTATTTCACCGGCGGCTGGTTTCGTATGGGCGTCGACGAGCCGCAGTTTTCGGTTCAACCGGAAGTCGCGTTTGAGTTCCACAATTCGGACAAAGGCAGCCCGCCGCTTCTTGCGGCGGACGTCTAGACCCTTTCAGGTTCAAATGGAAACGGTTCTGTTTCCTCGGTGGCGAGGCGAACCGCAAGGAAGGCGGCGAAGGACGGGCTGGTGGCCCGGCCAAGTCCGGCTGACGCAGCGGGTGCCCGCCAGCGGGAAACAGAACCGTTTCCATTTGAACCTGAAAGGGTCTATGTCGCAGAACTGGCGGATCCGTAATCGTTACTTCTCCGAGCCGGTCACTTCGACGGCCTTCTGGCCGCTCGCGATTTCGACAGCCATGACCGTTGCCTCATCTACAGTCAGATTGCCGGAGATCTGAAGCTGACCACCGTATATCGGGTCACGGATGACCGGTTCGGTCACGACCCTGCCGCCAACCTTCAACTGAATCTGTTCACCGACGCGATCAGCAGTAAACTTCCCAAATGCCCGGCCACTCTCACCCGTCAGCTTGAAGCTGACGACTGGCTGCCCGCTGGCCGGGTCAAAGCCTTGCGCAGCCTCTTTCACCTCCAGCACCAGCGTCTCAGCGCGAGCGGAGCCAGCAGCCAGAATTGCGATCAGTGCGATGGTGGAAGGTTTGCGGATCATATCAATGCCCATTCTGGTGCGGGCGACGGGGATCGAACCCGTATGTCACAAGGACGCAAGATTTTAAGTCTTGTGCGTATACCAATTCCGCCACGCCCGCATTCCGCTGGCATATTACGGCTGCATTCAGTCGGCAACCGTCCATTGCGGCAGTCGAGCAGCTGTCGCACACTTGCGCACAGCACCAACGAACAATAGCTGATCCAAATGCGCTTTACCCTCGCCCTCATAATGTCACTGGCCGCGCCCGCCGCAATGGCCGCCGAATGCGTCGTGCTGCTGCATGGACTTGGACGCACGGATGCGTCCATGCTCATCATGTCAGAGGCGCTGGAGGCTTCGGGCTACAAGGTCGTCAACGAGACCTACCCTTCGTCCAGCGAACCAATCGAAACACTGATCAACTATGTGGGCCGCTCGGTTGAGGCATGCGGCCAGTCTGACAAGGTGAACTTCGTCACGCACTCACTGGGCGGCATACTCACCCGCGGCTGGCTGCGCGACCACAGACCGGACAATCTCGGACGCGTTGTCATGCTCGGACCACCCAACAATGGATCGGAAGTGGTGGACGTCTTCGGTGATCTGGCAATATTCCGCTTCGTAACCGGTCCGGCAGGTCCGGAACTTGGGACCGGAGCTGCAAGCATTCCCAATACGCTCGGCCCCGTCGATTTCGAAGTCGGTGTCATTGCGGGCAACCGCAGCGCCGATCCGGTTCTGTCCTATGCCTTTGATGGCCCCAATGATGGGAAGGTTTCGGTCGAAAGTACCCGGCTTGCTGGCATGACCGATCACATTGTGCTGCCCACCACCCACACATTCATGATGAACAACCCGCTGGTGATCGCCGAGGTTCTGGCATTTCTGAAAACCGGCCGTTTCGATCATGAATTGACCATGGGCAAGGTTCTGCAGCGCATGATCGGCGTCGGTGAAGCGGAAACCAAGCCGTGACAGAACCGGAGGGCCGAGCGGAAATCCCGACGCAATCTCCACGCAATCGCCACAGGATCGCCACACCTCTTCCAATGTTCCGCCCGTTTCGGGGACGACCACTCCGCGAGCCGGAGATCCGCCCGGCGAAATTGGAGAGACCAAGTGAACAAGACATTTTTTGCCGCGCTCATCGCGGCGCCAGTCATGCTCGGCGCGGGCTTTGCTCAGGCGGCCGACCAGATGAGGGGCGACGTCAGCCCGGAAGGCGATGACTTCGGCGGCGTCAAGATCGGCGCACTGTCCTGCGATATCGGCGGTGGCTTCGGCTACGTGCTGGGTTCAGCAAAGGAAATGGACTGCACATTCCGTTCCACCAGCGGCCTGACCGAGCACTACAAGGGTACGATGAGGAAGCTCGGCGTTGATCTGGGCTTCACCACCAAGGGTAAGCTGGTCTGGGCGGTGTTCGCACCTACTGCAGGCTATCACAAAGGCTCGCTCGGCGGCGTCTATGACGGCGCAACCGTTGAGGCGACCGTCGGCGCAGGCATTGGCGCCAACGTCCTGGTTGGCGGCACGTCCGGCTCGATCAGCTTGCAAACAGTGAGCGTGACTGGCCAGCTCGGACTGAATCTTGCAGCCGCCGGCACCTCGCTGACACTCAAAGCAGACTGACATGGCGCGGTAGCCCGCATTCACGTGCGGGCTACCGCTTTTCAGGTTGTCGGCGTGACCACCCTTGATATTGCTCGATCAGGGCCTGCATCTGATCCATCGGCGGAAACCGCTCAAAACTGTGCGGTGCGCCGGTTTCGGCAAACGGCAGCCTTTCGCTGGCGTAGGTTTCGATGAAGGGCGCAATCTCCGATGTGTCGTCGAGCATCGTCGGGCGCAGATTGACAAACCACTCGATGCCCCGGATCCGGGTGAACATCCAGCTCATGCAATAGCCGCAGAAATAGTGCTGCGCGTCTGCGCCATGCAGGCCGCCGATGACTGGTTCACCCTCGATCACCTCGAACCCGTCAGCCGGAATTGCGGCCGACAGCGAATAGGCTGACGAACTCATCCGCTGGCAGCCGGTACAATGGCAGGCCATTGTCACCGCCGGCGCTTTGGTGACCCGGAGCCGCACCCGGCCACAGCGGCAGCCGCCTTCGCGCGGCACACTCCAATCGGCCATGCGGCTACCCTTTTGCGATCTTGTCCTGGGTCTTGGTGTCAAAGTCAGACGCATCGTGGCGCTCGTGCAACTGCTGGGCAGGTTCGCCTTGTGTGCGGTTGACGATACGGCCACGCTTGACCGCCGGACGCGCTGCAATCTGGTCAGCCCACCGGATGACGTTCTTGTATTCGTGGACAGACAGGAACTCGGCAGCGTTGTAGGAATTCGAACGCACTACACCGCCATACCAGGGCCAGATCGCGATATCGGCAATCGTGTAGTCTGAACCCGACACATATTCATTGTCGGCCAGACGCCGGTCGAGCACGTCAAGCTGGCGCTTGGTTTCCATCGCATAACGGTCGATGGCGTATCTGATCTTTTCCGGCGCGTAGGCATAGAAATGGCCAAAGCCGCCACCCAGGAACGGGGCCGAGCCCATCTGCCAGAACAGCCATGACAGCATCTCGGCGCGCTTGGCTGGTTCGGTCGCCACAAAGGCGTTGCTGAACTTTTCGGCCAGATACATCAGGATCGCGCCAGATTCGAAAACGCGGATCGGCTGCGCTCCGCTGCGGTCCATCAGCGCCGGGATTTTTGAGTTTGGATTGACCTCGACAAAGCCGGAGCTGAACTGGTCGCCCTTGCCGATATTGATCAGCCAGGCGTCATACTCCGCCCCCTTGTGACCGGCAGCCAGCAGCTCCTCCAGCATGATCGTGACCTTCTGGCCATTGGGCGTGCCGAGTGAATAGAGCTGCAGCGGATGCTTGCCAACAGGCAGCTCCTTATCGTGGGTTGCGCCTGCAATCGGCCGATTGATCGAGGCGAACGCCCCGCCATTTTCCTGATCCCAGGTCCAGACTTTGGGTGGCGTATAGGCTTCGGTCATCTGCAGGCGCTCCAATCGTTCAGAGAATTGAACAATTCAGATAAGCCGCGCGGACGGCGATTGCCAACAAATTGCGTTGACCATTGCTTGAGTGAAACGCGATTGCTTGCCTTGTCAGGCGGCGCGCAATTCCGACAGCTCGTCAACGTCGAGTTCGATCGCATCGAGTTCAATCGCCAGGAACTCTTCAGTCTTGAGGTCGAGCATTTCGAGAGCCGCCTCGTCTGCGTCTGACGATGGAGGCGCGAGCATCGCCATCTCTGCCGCCTCGTCTGCGAGACGCTTCGCTTCGGCCTGCGCCGCCTGTTCAGCTGCCTGCAAGTCGGCTGCATGGCGGCGCGCATTGTCGCGCAGAACCTGGACGTGGATATTGGACAACAACGCCGACAGTTTTGGATCGCAGTCGCCTGCGGCACGCAACATCAGCCAGCTGACTTCCTGCGGCCCGGCGACACGTTTGCCGCGCGCCACGTCGCGCCACACGTGGATGGCCGTGATAAAGACGGAGTAGGTGTTGGCCGCAAGTCCGGCAGCGCGGAACAGCGCCTCAAGCGCGACGTCGCGGCCGTCAGCCAGCAGCGAACGAACCCGCGCTTCCTTCTGTTCAGACAAGGCGACAAGCGCCGCGCCAAAGAAGTCAATCTTGCCGAAGGCGACCGTGCGGACGAGGAAGCTGGTAGTCAGCTGGCCGGTCGAACGCAATTGCTGGACAAGCGCCGGGCAATCAGACGCCGGCGTATGGTCGAGCAGGCTGACGCTGGCGCTGACACACGCCTCTTTTGCAATGCGTTCGGCGCGTGGCTGGCCCATCAGCGCACGCACCAACGGCGAGGCGCTGAGCGCATCGCCGAGCTTGCCAAGCAGCAGATGATGGGTATCGGGCGCAAGTTGGCGGTTGGCGAGCAGCGCCTCGCGCACCGGAGCTTCGCCACCGTGACGCTCTGCAATCCGCTTCAGGCTGAGTGGAGCAATTTCGGCGCCGATATTGCGAACCAGTTCGAGACAGGCAGAGGCCTCGCCCACCTCTGCGATGGCCGCAGCAAGTGGAGCGCTGACGCGTGGCCGCATTGCAACCTGCCGGCAGGTTTCAGCCGTCGACCCTGCCACCAGGTCAATGAGGTAGTCGTCGGTCAGCACCGGCGAGCGTGCCAGCACGATTGCGGCGATCTCGGGCTGATCGTTCGCAAGCGCGGAAATGATCTGGACAGGAGCGCGGTGGCACAACGACAACGACTCGGCCATTGCCATACGGACCTTCGGCGAAGGGTCGTCGAGCAACATGGTCAGGGCAGCTTCAGCAGCGCAACGATCTTCGAATGACAATTCGCTGACCGCATAAGCCCGGCCAAGCGCATTTGCTGCGGCGGAACGTTCCGAGACCCTGGCAGTCTCGATCCATTTCAAAAATTGATGAACTATCATCGACGCAAAACACCCCACTCGAAGATGAGCCTACCGGCAAAAGGTTGAGGAACTGTTCACCATATTTCTTAACGGGCTTGCCTGCCGGGAACGCAGTGCTAAGCAGGTCCAAGAAGCGCAAACGGGAGGAAAACGATGTCAGGGCTATGGCTTGAAGAATTCGAGGCCGGTCAGGTCATCCGGCATCCACTGACCAAAAGCATTACCGAGAGCGACAACATGATGTTTTCGGTGATGACGCTGAACCCGCAGCCGCTGCATATCGACTTCGACTTCGCCGCCAAGTCCGAATGGGGCAAGCCGCTGGTCAACTCCCTGTTCACGCTTGGCCTGATGATCGGCATTTCGGTGCATGACACGACGCTTGGCACGACCATCGGCAATCTCGGCATGACCGATACCGCCTTCCCCGCGCCGGTCTTCCATGGCGACACGATCCGCGTTGAAACCGAAGTGCGGTCGGTGCGGCCGTCAAAGTCGAAGGACGACCGGGGCGTGGTCGAGTTCGAGCACCGCGCCTATAACCAGCACGGAACGCTTGTGGCGCGCACGGTGCGGCAGGCGATGATGAAGCGGAGACCTGCCTGATGCGCTCACTGCTGTTTGTTCCTGGCGATTCGGAGAAAAAGCTGGAGAAGGGCCTGACGGCGGAGGCTGACGTGCTGCTCGTCGACCTGGAGGATTCGGTTGCGCCGGAACGCAAACCGGTCGCCAGACGAACTGCAGCAGAGTTTCTCAGGAGCGCGCGCGGTCAGACCCGGTCAAAGCTCTACGTCCGGGTCAATGAGCTGGATAGCGGCATGACCGACGAAGACCTTGCGGCAGTGATGGCGGCGGCGCCCGACGGGATCATGCTGCCAAAGTGCTGCGGCGCTGCTGACGCAGTGCGTCTGTCGGTGAAGCTGCGCGCAGCCGAGGCGGAAGCAGGCATTGCCGATGGCGCAACGGCGGTCATTCCGCTCATCACCGAAACCGCACGCTCCCTGCTTGCGGTTCCGAGCTTTGCAGAGCCACTCCCGCGGATCACCGGCCTGACCTGGGGCGCAGAAGACCTTTCGGCAGACATCGGCGCGAGAGAGACGCGCGACCAGCGCGGACGCTACACTGATGTCTTCCGCCATGCCCGGGCAATGACGATCCTTGCCGCCAATGCAGTTCAGGCAGCTGCTATCGATACAGTGTTTGTCGACTTCCGCGATCTCGATGCACTGGCAGCCGAATGCGCAGAGGCGGAACGGGACGGGTTTACCGGAAAGATGGCGATCCATCCGGCGCAAGTGGCCGTGATCAATGATGCGTTCACGCCGTCAGGCGCTTCGATTGCCCAGGCGCATGCGATCATCAAGGCGTTTGAAGATGCGGGAAATCCGGGCGTCGTGGGCGTTGGCGGCAAAATGTATGACCGGCCTCACCTGAGGCGCGCCGAGCGTCTGCTGGTGCGCGCGGCAGCAGCGGGCCTCGCCTGAGATCAGTCCTTCTTCCAGCGCGGACGGCGCAGCGGAAAGACAGTTTCGACAGTGGCGTAGTCAAGATAGCCGAGGCGGGAGAGATTGCCGGCCTTGACCACATCGAACAGGCCACCGGTAAGCGCAGCGTCGTCAATATGGACGCCGACCACTTCACCGATCACAACGATGCTAGACCCGCCGCGCCCACCAAGCCCGCGCGGACGCATGACCTCGGTGACCTTGCATTCGAGCGCAGCGGAGGCTTGCGCCACGCGCGGCGGACGCACCAGCCTCGATGGCGCGTGGGTCAGGCCCGCATAGTCGAACTCGTCGACGCCGTGAGGCGCGTCGACAGATGAAGCAACGACCTGTTCGGCGAGATTGCCGGTTGCCAGATTAGCGACAAACTCACCGGTCTGTTCGGCATTGGTGGCGCTGTCCTTCGGACCCTCGGATGAAAACCAGACAAGGAAGGGATCGTCCGACAGCATGTTGAAGAAGGAATAGGGGGCGAGATTGACCTTGCCATTCACATCACACGTCGAGATCCAGCCGATGGGGCGCGGCGAGACAATCGCCTTGGACGGGTTGTGTGGCAGGCCGTGGCCAATCCTTGGCTCATAAAACATCGGTCAGCCTTGCTCTGGTCCGGCGTAGTCACTGACAAGCGTCGTCCAGTCCGGGCGCGGACGCTCGGGAAGATCGCCATCCACCTTGCCGATATGAACGAAACCGACAACGCGCTCGTTTGCCTTGAGGCCAAGGATCGCCCTGCCCTCGTCACTGTCAGAATACCAGTTGGTGATCCAGTTCGAGCCATAGCCGAGCGCCTGCGCGGCGAGCGACAGGTTCATGGCGGCTGCCCCGCCCGACAGGAACATTTCCCATTGCGGGATTTTTGGGTTGTCGCGCGTGATCGACACGACGCCGATGACCAGCGGCGCACGAGAAAAGCGGGTGCGCTCCTTTTCAAGCCGTGCCTCAGGCAAGTCGCCTTCAAGCTTGACGGCAAGAGCTGCGAGCTTGTCGCCGATCTCGCGCCGTACATCGCCACGATAGAGAATGAAGCGCCAGGGCGCGAGCCGGCCGTGGTCGGGCACGCGTGATGCGATGCGGATCATCAGGTCGATTTCGTCATCCGCCGGACCGGGTCCGTGCATCATGTCAATGGGTGCTGACTTGCGCGCCAACAGGAAGTCGATAACGGCTTGGTTCACGTCTGATCCTCAATTTTGGGAGCTTTGCCGGCACAGCGAGGGCGCGACATGGCGAAACGGTCTTGAATTTGCCATCGGGCTGGGTTTCAACGCAAGCATGATGATGATCCTGCGTCTGCTGACCGTGGCTATTATGGCGATTCTGTTTGCCGTTGCGCCAGCTATCGTTCATGCGCAGCAACTCGTCGACCCCGCAATCAGTGGTGGCGTTGCATCGCCTTTGCCCAATGCTCCACTTGAAGGCATCAATTCCTACGCACCCAAACCCGACCTGCCGACCCTGCCGAAGATTTCCGGCGTCGGCGCGCTGACCCTGTCGGCCAAGCTGGTAAAGGACGGACCGGACGTCACCCGCGGGCTGACCTGGCGCGTGTTCGGCCAGACGCCGGGGCAGGACGGCAAGCTGCCGCTCGTTGCCTCAGCACAGGGCGGCACGGCCTCGATGGATCTTGAACCAGGCAGCTATCTGGTCCACGCAGCCTTTGGCCGTGCGGGTGCGACCAAGCGCATCACCGTTAGCCGTTCGGCAAAGGTGGAAAGCCTTGTGCTGGACGCGGGCGGATTGAAGCTTGATGCCGTAGCCGGTGGCGGAATGCCGATTCCGCCTGACCAGCTGACATTTTCGATCTACGAGCGCGACGAGGACTCTCGCGGTGAGCGAGCCCTGATCATCCGCGACGTCACTCCCAATACAGTCGTGCGGCTCAATGCTGGCGTCTATCAGGTGGTATCCGACTACGGCAAGGTCAACGCCGTCATCCGTTCAGAAATCCGCGTCGAGGCCGGCAAGCTGACAGAAGCAACTGTCGAACACAAAGCGGCCAGCGTCACGATGAAGCTGGTGCGCGAGCAAGGCGGCGAAGCCATTGCCGACACGTCCTGGTCGGTATTGACCGACACCGGCGACATGGTGAAGGAAAGCGTCGGCGCATTCTCGTCGATGGTGCTTGCCGAGGGCAGCTACACCGTCATCGCCAAGAACCGCGACCGGATTTACCAGCGGGACATCGAAGTCCACGCCGGACAAAATGGTGACTTTGAAGTGCTGACCGAAAACGCGATACCGGTCGCAAAGCCCGGGCAGGAAATCGAAACGCCGGGATATGAATAGACGTAACGGTTGAGCCGGCATGAAGTGAAAAGGCCGGGCATTGCCCGGCCTTTGTCTTATGCGGCGTTGGCCGCAGCGATGCGTTCCTGCTTGCGGCGGATGTCTGGCGGAGTGGCTTCGTCGACCAGCGCAGCAATGGACTCATTGAGACCCATCGACACCTGATCACGCGAACCGAGACGCCGGACGTTGACCGTGTCTTCATCGGCCTCGCGCTTGCCGACGACCAGCATGACCGGAACCTTGGCCAGCGAATGTTCGCGGACCTTGTAGTTGATCTTCTCGTTGCGCAGGTCGAGCTCGGCATTGAGGCCGGCGTCGCGCAGGCGCTGCAGCACTTTTGCAGCGTAGCCGTCAGCTTCCGACGTAATGGTCGCGACAACAACCTGCACCGGGGCGAGCCAGAGCGGGAAATGGCCGGAATAGTTCTCGATCAGAATGCCGAGGAACCGCTCCAGCGAACCGCAGATGGCGCGGTGGACCATCACAGGCTGGCGTTTTTCGGAATCGGACGCGATGTAGAACGCACCGAACCGCTCCGGCAGGTTGAAATCGACCTGGGTCGTTCCGCACTGCCATTCGCGGCCAATAGCGTCCTTGAGCGTGTATTCGAATTTCGGACCGTAGAACGTGCCCTCGCCCTCGTTGACGCCCGTCTTGATGCGATTGTCATCGCGCGCCATTTTTTCCAGAGACCGGCGCAGAATGTCTTCGGCGTGATCCCAGGCGGCATCGGTTCCGACGCGCTTCTCGGGGCGCGTCGCAAGCTTGACCAGCACTTCCTCAAAGCCAAAGTCCTTGTAGACCGACATCATCAGATCGTTGATCTTGAGGATCTCGGCCTCCAGCTGCTCCTCCGTGCAGAAGATGTGCGCGTCGTCCTGCGTGAAGGCGCGAACGCGCAGAAGCCCATGCAGCGCGCCGGATGCCTCATAGCGATGAACATTGCCGAATTCGGCCAGCCGGATCGGCAGATCGCGGTAGGATTTCAGGCCATGCTTGAAGATCTGTACGTGGCCCGGGCAGTTCATCGGCTTGAGCGCGAAGACGCGCTGATCGGCTTCAGGATCGTCGGGATGGGTGAAGGCGTGTGCCGACTTCACCGCAAACATGTTCTCCTGATACCAGCCCCAGTGGCCTGACGTTTCCCACAGCGACTTGTCGAGCACCTGCGGTGCGTTGACCTCCTGATAGGATTCGGCGAGCCGGCGGCGCATGTAGGCGATCAGCGTCTGGAACAGCTTCCAGCCCTTGGCGTGCCAGAACACGACGCCCGGCCCCTCTTCCTGGAAATGGAACAGGTCCATCTCGCGGCCCAGGCGGCGATGGTCGCGCTTCTCGGCTTCGGCCAGCATGTTGACATAGGCGTCAAGCTGCTCCTGGTTGGCCCAGGCCGTGCCGTAGATGCGCGTCAGCATCGGATTGTTGGAATCGCCACGCCAATAGGCGCCGGCCACCTTCATCAGCTTGAAGGCGTTACCGATCTGGCCAGTGGAAGCCATATGCGGACCACGGCAAAGGTCGAACCAGTCACCCTGCCCGTAAATCTTCAGATCCTGGCCTTCCGGAATGGCGTCCACGAGTTGGACCTTGTAGGTCTCGCCCTTGTCGCCAAACACTTTTCGAGCCTTGTCACGCGACCAGACTTCCTTGGTGAACGGCTTGTTGCGGCCGATGATCTCGCGCATTTTCTTTTCGATCGTGGCAAAATCGTCGGGCGTGAACGGCGTGTCGCGGGCAAAATCATAATAGAAGCCATTTTCGATCACCGGACCGATGGTGACCTGCGTGCCAGGCCACAATTCCTGCACTGCTTCTGCAAGCACATGTGCCGCGTCATGGCGGATCATCTCAAGCGCCAGCGGATGGTCGCGGGTCAGGATCTCGACATGGCCGTCGGTTTCGAGCGGATCAGACAGATCGCGCGCAACGCCGTCGATCGCATACGCAACCGCCTTCTTGGCCAGCGATTTGGAAATGGATTCGGCCAGTTCAAGGCCGGTCAGCGCCGCAGGATAATCGCGGACGGAACCATCGGGAAATGTGAGGGAAACGGAGCGTGACATGTGCTTTCCTTTATCCAGTCCCGCCAACGAGCGCGGGTGGTTTTCAATGAGGAAACGCATTTAGCGAGTAAGCACGCTGACGGCAAGACAAGCACCAGCGCCGCCCCAACTTCAGTTACCACGGGACCTAGGTCGCAGTGACGTTCCCACCCACACACACCTTACGATTACTGTTGACTCACATAGCCACCTAAGATTGTATGAATGGCCAGACCATACAACTTTCGGATGTGTATAGTCTGGCAAATTTGTAATCCAAACCGGCAATTGTTCTCGACGGAGTGAGCGATGACTGACAAGGTATTGGAAAACAAGATCTACAATGTTCGCCCCGGCGACACACTCTTGCAGATCGCGACATTGACCGGCGTAGCCTATGCCGACCTCATTCAAATGAATCCCCAGATCAGCAATCCCAACCTGATCTACCCGGGAGACACGCTGGTCTTACCCGGCAGCGTCTCGCGGCAAAAGCTCATTGTCGACGCATCCATTGCCGCCTATCCGGGTGACGAACCGAAATGGCTGAAGATTGCCCGGCACGAAATCGGGGTTGCCGAAAAGAACCCTGGCAACAATCCGCGCATTCTCGAATATCTGGCGACAACAACGCTCAGCGAAGCCGACAAGAGCAAAGACGAGACGCCGTGGTGCTCAGCCTTCACCAACTGGGTCATCCGTATGGCGGGAATGAAAGGCACAGATAGTGCGTGGGCGCTTGATTGGCGAAACTGGGGCAAAGCCCTTGGCGATGGCAAACTCGGGGCAATTGCAGTCTTCTCGCGCAAGAGCACAAACGAAAGTGGCGGACATGTGGGCTTTTGGCTCGGTGAAACTTCAAGCCAAATCAGACTGCTGAGCGGCAACTCGAGCAACTCTGTCAACATCGCGAATTATCCGAAGAACGGCAAAAAGGGCTCATACAAATATGAGCTCAAAGCCTATCGCTGGCCTTCTTGAAGCGGACCGAGGCGAGAATATGCCAATCCTCTTCAAGATTTATCGAGACGGCAACAATTTCAGCTGCACCGCTGACAATGCCCCGCGCTTTTTCGTCGGAAAGCGGGTTCCGTATGAAAGCCGGATCGGCCTCTACAACATCTTTGCCGGAAGCAAGCTGCAGAAACTGCTCTATGCTGCCGGCGACCACGCTCAACAATATGGCTTCTGGTCACTCTTTGTGGAGCCGACTGCCATTGTCGAGGGCCGCAACTTTCTGACTCTCAACACCTATGACAGGGCCGCATTCACCTTCGGCTTCGGTCAGTTCGCCGCTCATGTGCCGGACGGTGACTTTGTCGAATATTTCCGGGCGATGCTGAAGCTCCCGGAGGCGCAGGACTATTTTCCCCATCTCGGCGTTGTCGGTGGCCGGATATGCCGCACCGATACGACGCCGCCTTTGCCGATTGAGGATGCGGAATCGACCAGAAAACTGATGAAATATCTAAACCCGACATCAAACGAAGTCGAAGACTCGGAGGTCATCGCCGCCGCGAAGCTCATTCACTGGAGCGCTAACCACCAAAGCGCAAGAGCCGTGCAGGTCGGGCAAATGGTAGACACCTATCGCAAATTCATGAAACGAGCCGACACGCGCGTCGGCATTGACGGAAGAAGCGCAGACATCTGCTGTGTCATTGCCGACATTCTCCATCATGGTCGCGGCGGCAGCATGACCTGGCCGCTCATTCAAGATGCACTGGAATCAAGCAAACCTTTGACCCGTCTGCTCGAAATCGGCATGCCCAAATGGAAAACGCGCCGTGATGGGCTCAAGAACGCGATTGCCGCGCGGCCAATGCTTGCGCAGAAACGCTGGCGGCGCACATCAGGAGATTTTGTGTAGGCGCCCTCAGTGTTCGGCCTTGCTTATCCCCCAATAGCGCCATGGCAGATACCAGCGATAACGCGGTTTGAGTTCGACCGGGACATTGTCGATGCCGTGCGTGCCGCCGGGGCCGCAGCGCATGAAGCGGAACAGCGCCATCCAGCTGCCCGGCCAAAGACCATGGCGGGCGATGGCCTCATAGCCATATTCGGAGCAGGTAGGCATGTGACGGCAGGTATTGCCGATGAAACCGGACAGGGTGAGTTGGTAAAGGCGCACCAGCGACGTGCCAAGCACCCTGCCCGGCGTCTTGCGCCAGGGACCGCCCCAGTTGCGCGACCGGGCCGGGTGCGGGTGATGGTTGTGGCCGTGATGGCCACAATCGGCGGCCGGGCGTTCCTCGTCGTTCATGCGCCATAGATGATCATTTCAGACGAATGGCGCAATGACGTCTTGTGGGCGCGCGCGGCTGAGCCCGGCCTGCCTATCGTTTCAGGCTGACGACAACTCCCTTGGCGTCAACATCATTATCGTCGTCGTCGACAGAGGCCTGATCGGCAAAACGATAGGCTTGCAGTTCTTCGCGAATACGCTCGTTCTCGGCCCGCAGCGCGTCAATGGTCGCCTTCAGTTCGGTCGTAACCGTCTGGTGCATCTGGCTGATATTTTCCTGATCAATCTTGTCCGACTTGATCATTGCCAGCAGCTTTGCGTTCTCTTCCTGGGAAATCTGCAGCTCCACATCGAACTTGCCGCGCTTCTCGGCCTCCATGGTGAGTTCCGAATGCGCCTGCGTGATCGTCTCCGAATTGGCCAGCAGCTGGCTGCGCAGATCGACAATCTCTTCGCGCGCGGTGGCCAGCGCCAGATTGACCTGCACAATGTCATTGTCGCGCTGGTTCTTTTCGCGGCGGAGCGCCGACACCGAGTGAGCCTCCCCCTGGAACCGCATGCGCGATTCCTCCAGCAACTTTTCAAGGACCCGATAGCGGCTGCGCGCGCCTTCGATCTGGTTCGTCGTCTCGGCGCGCAAATCCTCGCGCTCCTTGATGACCTGATCATTTTCCTTCTTGAGCGCCCGCGCAACGCCGGACTCGCGTTTGACCGTGGCGACAAGTGTTGCGATCTGCTCCTTGTCCGCAGCGATCGCATTCTTGAGATCAAGGATTGTGTTCACGGACTGATCCAGCCGCTCCGAGAGGCCCTGCCGTTCGCCCGCCAGAGTGTTGGCCCGCTCCTTGAGCTTGGCAATCTCTTCCTTGTTGCGGATAAGTTCGCCGCGAAGTTCCGCTACTTCCTTGTTTGCCAGATCCTTCTGGCCGTCGAGTGTCTCGATACGCGCAGTCAATGCATCACGGGCAGTCTTGAATTCGCGCACCAGCGGCTCAAGCCGGGCGAGCTTTGCATTTGCATCGGCATGGGCCAGCCGGGCATCGGACAGCGCGCTTTCCAGCTGAACGTTCTTCTGCGATTTGGCCGAGAGACTGGCTTGGGCGCGCTGCAAGCTGTATTCTGTACGCTCAAGGTCAGCATTGCGAATTTCAAGCTGGTTTGTCAGGTCCAACGCCTTGCTGCGCTCTTCCTTTAACGCCGCATCGAGCGTGCGAGAGCGCTCGCGGGTCTCATCCAGATCCTTGTAAGCTTTCTGAAACCCGCTGACGAGTTGATGAAACGAACCAGGCAGTCCTGAAAGGACCTGCAACGAGCTTTCGAGCGCCTCGAATTCCCTTGCCATCGGCCCGTCGGCGCTGCTAGCTGCAGCCACTTCGGCCGACGGTGTGGGATAAAGCTGCTGGACGTCGCCACCGCCTACCAGTCTCTGCAAGAACCTTGGCGCTTTCGACATAGATGCCCCCTCCACTAATCAGCGGCGCTAGAAATGAATCAGTTTTCCGCTAAGGAATATTAGATTTGTAATCAACCACGAGTTGCGCTTGCAAGAAGAAATGCCGAAAAACTTTTATCTGATAGAAGATTGTCAGCATCGCCGAGACGCACGATCTCAATATGATTGAGGCTATTGCCTGAACGTTCGCCGGGATTGGGCTGCGGACGTGTTGCAGTCAGACGCTGTCAATCGGCGGTGAACAGTGTGTCATTGCTCGGCGCTTGGCGTTGCAGCCGGGCGCGCCTATGTGTGACGCTTGACAAGCAATTCAGGCATCGACGGCATCATGGCAAAGACAGTTGAACTCGGCATCGACACGTTTGGCGACGTGACCAAAGGCGCAGACGGCAAGATGCTGCCTGCCGCGCAGGTGATCCGCAACCTGCTCGACGAAGCGATCCTGGCCGACCAGACCGGCGTCGACTTCATCGGCGTTGGCGAACACCACCGCGATGATTTCGCCATTTCATCGCCTGAAACCATGCTGGCCGGCATTGCGACGCGCACCAACCGCATCCGGCTGGGCTCGGCGGTAACTGTGCTGTCGTCGGACGATCCAATCCGGGTGTTTCAGCGATTTTCCACGGTAGACGCCCTGTCAAATGGCCGCGCTGAAGTCATTTTGGGGCGCGGCTCCTTCACCGAATCCTTCCCGCTGTTCGGCTATGATCTATCGAAATACGAAGTTCTGTTCTCCGAAAAGCTCGACCTGTTTGCAGAGCTTCTGAAAAACGGCCCGGTGAACTGGAGCGGCAAGCTGCGCCCGGCGCTGGAGAATGTCATCATTCATCCGCCGATCGAGAACGGTCGGTTGAAAGCCTGGATAGGAGTTGGCGGAAGCCCTGAGTCAGTCGTGCGCTCGGTGCAGTATCAGATCCCGATGATGCTCGCGATCATCGGCGGCGACCCGAAACGTTTCCGGCCATTTGTTGATCTCTACCAGCGTGCGCAGGACCAGCTCGGCGTGAACGAAAAGATGCCGCTGGGCGTGCATTCGCCAGGCCATATCGCCGATACCGACGAACAGGCGCGCGAGGAATTGTGGCCGGCCTACAAGATCATGCACGACCGCATTGGCGGCGAGCGCGGCTGGGGCCCGACGACGAAGCAGAACTTCATCAACGAGGTCGAGCTTGGCTCGTCCTACACCGGCTCGCCTGAAACCGTGGCGATGAAGATCGCCGCGACCGTGAAGGCGCTAGGCGCTGACCGTTTTGACATGAAATATTCGAGCGGGCCGCTCGGCCATGACAAGATGATGCGCTCGATCGAGCTCTACGGCACCAAGGTGATCCCGATGGTGCGGGACCTGCTGGCGACGGACAAGGCGGCTTAGGCCGCCATCTCCTGCTCCTTGCGAAGTAACATGCCAAACAGGTCACGCGGCTCGTCGGGATCGGCCAGAAGGTCCAGTTCCTCGTAGAGGCCGGTCGACTTCAGCTTGTCGCGCACATAGCGCAGCGCTGAAAAATCCTCGATGGCAAAGCCGACTGAATCAAACAGCGTGATCTGCTGCGGGGCTGTCCGTCCCTCTGCCTTGCCGGTCATCACCTGCCACAGCTCGGTGACCGGATAGTCGGCGGGAAGCTGCTGGATCTCGCCTTCGACACGGGTCTGAGGCGGGTATTCAACAAAGATGCCGGAGCGCAGGAGAATATCCTTGTGCAGCTCGGTCTTGCCGGGGCAATCGCCACCAACCGCGTTGATGTGCACACCGGAGCCGACCATGTTGTCGGTCAGGATCGTCGCGTATTGTTTATCGGCGGTGACGGTTGTGATGATCTCCGCGCCTTCGACCACGCCCTGGCCATTGTCGCAGATGGTGATCGAAAATCCCTTGTTGGCGAGATTGCGGGCGCATTTTTCCGACGCCGAACGGTCGAGATCATAGAGCCTGAGTTCATCGATTCCGAGCAGCGCCTTGAAGGCAAGCGCCTGGAACTCGGACTGCGCGCCATTGCCGATGATAGCCATGGTGCGTGCGTGCTGTGGCGCGAGATATTTGGCGGCGACAGCCGATGTGGCGGCGGTGCGCAACGCGGTCAAGATAGTCATTTCCGACAACAGCATCGGATAGCCGGAGCCAACATCGGCGAGCACGCCGAAGGCAGTAACTGTCTGGCGGCCCTCACGCATGTTCTTTGGGTGACCGTTGACATATTTGAAGCCATACATCTGGCCGTCCGACGTCGGCATCAGTTCGATGACACCGTCATGGCTGTGCGAGGCAATGCGCGGCGTCTTGTCAAAGCTCTCCCATCGCTTGAAGTCTTCCTCGATGTAGCCGGCAAGTTCGGTGAGAAACGTGTCGACGCCGATGGTCAACACCAGTTTCATCATCGAATCGACCGAGACAAACGGCACGATGGCGAGTTTGGATGGAGCGGTCATGATCAGATTTCTCCCGAATGGTTGCGGGTGGGACGGTCCATGATGCGGCGGCCCATCAGGCTGGCGGTCAGGTCGACCATCAGGATGGCGGTGCGGCCGCGCTCGTCGAGGAACGGGTTAAGTTCAACCAGATCGAGGCTGGTGACGAGGCCCGAATCCGACAGCATTTCCATCACCAGATGCGCCTCGCGAAACGTCGCGCCGCCAGGCACTGTGGTGCCAACTGCGGGCGCTATCGACGGGTCGAGAAAATCGACGTCGAACGACACGTGCAGCAGGCCGTTCTCGCCGGAGACGCGCTTGAGGAAGGCGCGCAGCAGCTTGCCGATGCCGTGTTCGTCGATGGCGCGCATGTCGTGCACCGTGACGCCTGCTTCGTTGAGTGCCTGGCGCTCGGCCGGATCGACGCTGCGCAGGCCGAGAGTGCAGACGCGGGAGGGATCAACCGCAACGGCAAGATCAGGGTAGTAACCGGCAAAGCCGCTACGGCCGGAGGCATAGGCAAGCGGCACGCCATGCAGATTGCCACTGGCGGTGGTATCGAGCGTGTGGAAATCGGGATGCGCGTCGAGCCAGAGCACAAAAAGCGGACGGCCGGTCTCTTTGGCGCGGCGCGCAACGCCTGACAGCGTGCCGGCGGAAATGGAATGGTCGCCACCCAGAAAGATCGGCATGGCGTCTTTGGCAGCTTCATAGGCGGTGTCAGCGATGGCTTGCGTCCAGCCTGCAATTTCCGGCAGCGCCTTCAGCGCCAGATTGCCGTGCGCAGCGACGTTGACTATGTGGGGCTGCACCGCTCCCCAGTCCTCGACCTGATGGCCAAGTTCCATCAATGTGGTGGCAAGACCGGCGGTGCGCAAAGCGCTCGGCCCCATCTCGCAGCCCATGCGCCCGGCCCCGTCCTGAACCGGCGCGCCAACAATCCGACATAACATGACTTGGCCTCCCTCAATCCTCGTATTGGATCATCGGGCGCTGGCGGATTGAACAACACAAATTGGCAAATCAGCCGATCCGGCTTATCATACTGGCAAATGAGGCGGCCAAAATGGATGAACTGGATCAAAAACTGATTGTGCTGCTGCGTCAGGACGCGCGTCGCTCCATCTCTGATCTGGCGATTGATCTGAAGGTGTCACGCGCCACGGTGCGGTCGCATATCGACCGGCTGGAACAGGCGGGCGACATTGTCGGCTACACGGTGATCCTGCGCGCTGACGCAATTGACCAGTCGATCCGCGGCATTTCAATGGTGTCGATTGAAGGGCCTGCGAAAGACCGGATCGTGCGCGCGCTGGGCGGTTATCCGCAGGTGACCGCCGTGCATACAACCAATGGCCGCTGGGATATTGTTATCGAAGTCAGTGCGTCTTCACTTACCGAATTTGATGATGTGATCCACCGGATCAGGCTGCTGCCGGGCGTGTCGGGATCAGAAACCAGCCTGCTATTGTCAACGCCACGCACCACGCGAGCGCGCGCGGGATAATTCAGGCCGCCTGCCCTGCCCTTCTTCGTTCGATCTGGTCGATCGCGTCGACCACAGCGTCAAAGGTCAGCATCGTCGAAGCATGGCGGGCGCGGTAGTCGCGTACCGGTTCGAGATATTTCAGATCATCAAATCGGCCAGTGGGCGGGGCACCGTTTTCCTTCAGCATCTTGAGCATTGTCTCACGCACAGCGCGCAATTCCGATGCGGTGGCGCCGACCACATGCTCCGCCATGATCGCCGACGAGGCCTGTCCCAGCGCGCAGGCTTTGACATCATGCGCGAAATCGGTGACCGTATCGCCATCCATTTTCAGATCAACAATCACGGTCGAGCCGCACAGTTTGGAATGCTGGCGCGAGCTGGCGTCGGGCGCATCAAGCCGCCCCGCGCGGCCGATATTGCCGGCAAAACCGAGAATTTTTGCATTGTAGACGTCGTCGATCATGATTTTTCGCCATGGCAGGCAAGTTTGGCAGGAGCATGTCGTTGCATGCCTTTTCCCTTCGCTTGCTGCGCTATATATAGGGAAGCAGAACCAGCGGCGGCAAGCAGCACTTTTGGCTCCCCGTTGCCGGTTCGAAACCGCACCCGCTTCCCCCATAAGAGGAAACCGGCCGGATCCGTTCAACCCGTCGCTCCACCGAGGGCGACTACTGGAGACGCCGTAATGGACGCCATTTTCCGCAAGGCCGCCGGCCTGCCGAATCCCCCTGCCGCCACCCCGTCCGGCCGCCCGACGCAAGCAGAAGCAGAGGCCGCCGTCTCGACGCTGCTGCGCTGGATCGGCGAGAATCCGGAGCGCGAAGGGCTGATCGATACGCCGCGCCGGGTTGCCAAGGCCTATCTCGAAATGTTCGGCGGTTATGCCCAGTCGCCGGTCGAGGAGCTTGGCACGACGTTTGAGGAGGTCGCCGGCTTCGACGACATGGTGGTGATGCGCGACATCCAGTTCTATTCGCATTGCGAACACCACATGGTGCCGATCATCGGCAAGGCCCATGTCGGCTACCTGCCCGATGGCCGGGTGGTCGGCCTGTCGAAGATCGCGCGCGTCGTCGACATCTTTGCCCAGCGCCTGCAGACACAGGAGGCGCTGACGGCGCAAATCGCCAACACGATCCAGGAGGTGCTTAATCCGCGCGGTGTTGCCATCGTGATCGAAGCCGAGCACATGTGTATGGCGATGCGCGGCATCAAGAAACAAGGATCGAGGACCCTGACCTCGACCTTTACCGGCGCCTACCGCGACAATGCCGAGGAACAGGTGCGGTTCATGTCGATGATCCGCGATCCGGGCAAGCTGTGATGACAACAGGCGGTTTTGCGCCCCCCTCTACCGACAAGCACGAACTGGAGGAAGGCGCGGTGTTTACGCCGCGCTTTGGCCCGGACGGGCTGGTGACGGCGGTCGTGACGGAGGCTGGCGGCAGCGGTCTGCTGATGGTCGCGCATATGAATGCCGAGGCCCTGTCACTGACACTGGAGACCGGCATCGCCCACTACTGGTCGCGCTCGCGCAAAGCACTGTGGAAGAAGGGCGAGACATCGGGAAACCTGCAACAGGTGACCGAAATGCGCACCGACTGCGACCAGGACGTTGTATGGCTCAAGGTCAGGGTCGGCGGCCATGACGCGACCTGCCATACCGGACGGCATTCCTGCTTCTACAGGATTGTCGTCGATGAGAACGGCCAAGCGCGTCTGATGGACGATGGTTCGGAAAAGCAATTCGATCCGGAACTGGTCTATTCAAAGTAGACCGTGCGGTTCATTCACAGTTCAGCAACGTCCTTCCTATATATATGCTGACAGACATAGGAGTAGTTGTGTCATGGCGATGCTCGATTGGGCATCTTTGCGTAGAAAGGCAGACTTCGGCGGCGAACCGCCCGCTACGGTCGAAAAGCCTGCGCCAATGCCTCAAAAGAAATCCGGCGTATCTCTGGCTCTTGGCGGCGGCGCGGCGCGCGGCTGGGCCCATATCGGGGTCTTGAGAGCCCTTGATGAGGCCGGCATCGACATCGACATGATTGCCGGAACTTCGATCGGCGCTCTGGTCGGCGGCTGCTACCTCGCCGGAAAACTGGATGAACTGGAAGAATTTGCCCGCTCGCTGACTAAACGCCGTGTGTTCGGCCTGCTTGACTTCCATCTGGGCGGCAACGGTCTGTTTGGCGGCATGAAGCTCACCGCCCGCATGCAGGAACATCTGCGCGACGTGACCTTTGACGACCTGCCAAAACCATTTGTCTGCGTTGCGTCTGAGATCCGCACCGGCCACGAAATCTGGCTGTCGAGCGGCTCGCTGATTACCGCCATGCGCGCATCATACGCATTGCCGGGCGTGTTTGAGCCTGTCACCTGCAACAAGCGCACGCTGGTTGACGGCGCGCTGGTCAACCCGGTGCCTGTGTCGGTATGCCGGGCTCATGAGCAGCGGCTCGTCATCGCGGTCAACCTGCATTACGACCTGTTCGGTCGCGCGGCGGTGCTGCGTCACAGCGCCGTGGACGAGGCAGCAGAAAGCAAGCCCGCGACCGCCGCTGAATCGCGGCTCGGCATCACCGGCGTGATGATTGAGGCCTTCAACATCATTCAGGACCGCATTTCGCGCGCCCGTCTGGCGGGTGATCCGCCCGACCTGTCCTTACAGCCAAAACTCGGCCATATCGGGCTGACCGAATTCCACCGCGCCGATGAGCTGATCCGCATCGGCTACGAAGGCACCATGGCGCATATGAACGAGATCGAGCGCCTGCAGCGGGTGATGGTTTAGCGCTCCACCGCCGCCGCATCGATGATCCGAAATTGCGGCGTGGCGTTGCCGTTCCAGTGGTTGACCGACAGCGTACCGGCGACGTGCACAGCCGAGCCGCGGTTGTCGATGAGAAAGCGGCCAAGCGGATTGCCGGCGGCGCGGAATGCAATAGCCCCCAGACGCCGCCCGGTCTCCGATTGCAGATCGACACGGATGTGCCCGCCATTACCGACTTCGCGCGCGTCGGCAATGCGATGACGCGGCAGCGCCAGGATGGGCGTCGAATGGCCGGAACCGTAAGGCCCGGCCTTTTCCATTTCTTCCAGCAGCTTCAGGTTTGCGCCGTCGGCCGCCACGGCAGCGTCGATCTTGAGGCTTTCGGCGTCGCGCAGTTCGAACACGGTCTTTGAGGCGTAGTCCTCGAAGAAGGCGCGCAGAGCGCCAAGTTTTGCCCGTTCAACCGTGATGCCCGCCGCCATGGCGTGGCCGCCGCCCTTGACCAGGAGACCGTCATCGACTGCTTGGCGCACCATGCGGCCAAGGTCAAAGCCCGGAATCGATCGCCCTGAACCGGAGCCGACATTGTTGGCGTTGAAGGCAATCGCAAAGGCTGGCCGCCGTGCATGGTCTTTCAGGCGCGACGCCAGCAGCCCGACGATACCGGGATGCCAGCTGTCGCTGGCGGTGACGATGACGGCCGGCCCCTGCCCGGCGATCAGCTCGGCGTCGGCTTCGGCCTTGGCCTGTTCGAGCATGACCTGCTCCATCGCCTGACGCTCGGTATTGAGACGGTCGAGCTGTTCGGCGATGCGAGCGGCTTCGACCGGATCGTCGAGCGTTAGCAGCCGGCTGCCCAGCGCAGCATCACCAATACGCCCGCCGGCATTGATGCGCGGCCCGATCATGAAGCCGAAATGATAGGGATTGAGCGGCTCGCCAATGCGCGACGCGCGCGCCAGCGTCGCAATGCCCGGATTGGTCATGCGCCTGGCCGCGATCAATCCTTTGACGACAAAGGCGCGATTGAGACCGGCAAGCGGAACCACATCGCAGACGGTCGCCAGCGCCACCAGATCAACCATCGACAAAAGATCGGGCAGATCGAAGCGGTCATGGGTGCGAAGCAGCCGTGCCACATGCACCAGCGTCATGAACACGACGCCGGCAGCGCACAGATAACCAAGACCTGAAAGGTCGTCCTCACGGTTGGGATTGACCACCGGCGTAACCTCGGGCAGCGCGCCACCCACCTGATGGTGGTCAAGCACCACGACATCAGCGCCAGCCTCACGCGCCGCTGCGATGGCCGCCGGGCTGTTGGTGCCGCAATCGACGGTAACGATCAATTTTGCTCCGCGCTCAACCAGTTCCCGCATGGCGGCAGGGTTTGGCCCATAGCCTTCAAACACGCGGTCCGGAATGTAGATTTCGCTTTCAATTCCAAGATGATCGAGGAACTTCTTCATCAGCGCCGACGAACACGCGCCATCGACGTCATAGTCGCCAAAGATCGCCACCCGCTCCTTGCGCAGGATAGCATCTGCCAAACGCTGGCCCGCCGCATCCATGTCGGTCATGGTCAGCGGATCGGGCATCAGATCGCGGATGGTCGGGTCCAGGAAGGCCTCGGCGCTTTCAGGCGCAACGTCGCGGCCAGCCAGAATGCGCGACACGATGTCTGACACGCCGTGCGACTGGGCAATCGCCAGCGCCATCGCCTCCTGGCGCTCGCTCAGACGATGCTCCCAGGCAAGCCCGTTGGCGGAGTTCCTGACGTTGAGGAAAAGACGGTTCTGCACGGCGCTAAATTGGGAACCGCCAGCGCCGTGTCAAGTTCACGCCGGGTTCGGGATCGGAAAACTGGCGCACAGCTTGTGGCCGTCAGGATCGCGCAAATAGGCGAGATAGACTTTTCGCGTACCCAGATCGCGCACCCCAGGGGCACCTTCCGCCGTTGTTCCGCCATTGGCGACGCCGGCATCGTGCCAGGCCTGAACCATTTCGCTGCTTTTCATCAGCATGCCGATGGTGCCGCCATTGGCGTGCGACGCCGCCTCTCCATTGATCGGCTTCGTCACCATGAAGCGAAAGCCGTCCTTTGGGTAGACCAGCCTGCCCTTGGGATCGACGACACCAGCCGTACCGCCAGCGGCGGCAAAGATCGCATCATAGAACTGGCGTGACTTTTCGAGGTCATTTGACCCGACAACGATGTGAGTGAACATGGCGCTCTCCTAGAACTTGTCGAGATCCTGATGGCGGGCAATGATCTCCCGCACCGTCCGCGACGACGAGCGCATGACAATCGTATGCGTCTCGATGAAGTTCTTGGTAAAGCGCACGCCCGACAGCATGTTGCCATCGGTGACGCCAGTCGCCGCAAAAAGCACGTCGCCGCTCGCCATATCGTTGACACGGTAGATCGCGTTCGGATCCTTGACGCCCATCTTTCTGGCGCGCTCGACCTTTTCAGGCGTATCGAGGATCAGGCGGCCCTGCATCTGGCCGCCGGTGCAGCGCAGCGCAGCCGCAGCCAGCACGCCTTCAGGCGCGCCGCCGGTACCCATATAGATGTCGATGCCGGTTTCCTGCGGATCGGTCGTATGGATGACAGCTGCAACGTCGCCATCGCCGATCAGGCGGATCGCAGCGCCGGTAGCGCGCACTTCATCGATCAGTTTCTGGTGACGCGGGCGGTCAAGAATGCAGGCAGTGATTTCCGACACATCGACGCCCTTGGCCTTGGCGACACGTGCGATGTTTTCGGTCGGCGTGCGGTCAAGCGAGATGACGCCATCGGGATAGCCCGGACCGATCGCGATCTTGTCCATATAGACGTCAGGTGCGTTGAGCAGCGTGCCTTTTTCGGCAATTGCGATGACAGCAAGTGAATTGGGCAGGTTCTTGGCCGCAATTGTAGTGCCTTCCAGCGGATCAAGCGCGATGTCGACCACCGGCCCCTCACCCGTGCCGACTTCCTCCCCGATATAGAGCATCGGCGCTTCGTCACGCTCGCCTTCGCCAATGACAACGGTGCCCTTGATGTCGAGACGGTTCAGCTCGGAGCGCATCGCGTCGACGGCCACCTGGTCGGCGGCCTTTTCGTCGCCGCGTCCACGCAGCCGTGCGGCCGCCACAGCGGCGCGTTCGGACACGCGCACCAGTTCAAGCGTCAGAATGCGGTCAAGCCCTGTAGAAGATAAAGACACCTGTTATTCCTCCGCTTTGGCGAGTTCTTCGCCCATTTTCTGCATTACAATCTGAATGGCCTTCAAGGGCCGGATCATCACTTTGAACTCGACGATTTTTCCGTCCGCATTCCAGGTGATCATATCAATCCCGTCAACAGCGATGCCGTCGACAGTTGTATTAAATTCAATCACCGCCGAATTCGACGCGACCCACTCACCAACATAGCGGAACGTCTCGTTGCCGAGCACCTTCAGCGCCGCCGTCAGATATCTGACGGTCATGGCCTTGCCTTCCTGTGGTTTGTGGACAACCGGCGAATAAAACACCGCGCCATCAGCGATCAGGTTTTCAAGCGCTGCGGCATCTTTCTGCTGCGCCAGCTCATACCACGCAGCAAGCGTGGCAGGCGTGTTCTGCCCCTGTTCACTCATTCGGCGCGCTCGATGCGAATAACCTGCGGCTTGTCCGTCAGGTGGCCATCCTTGGTGATGCCGTCAACAGCCTTGCGCACGGCCGCTTCCGTTGTCTCATGTGTCACCAGGATAACGGTCTTCTCGTTCGGACGCTCATCGCCTGCGGCCCGCTGCACGATTGATTCCAGCGAAATGTCGGAGTCGGCCATGCGCTTGGCGACGCCAGCAAACACGCCGGTTCGGTCATGCACGGTCAGGCGAATGAAATAGCCGCCTGCATGGCTGCGCATGCGCGCTTTCTTATAGGGTTTCAGTTCCTTGGCCGGCCAGCCAAACACCGGACCGTGCTGGAAGCCGGGACGGCTCTTGGCGATGTCGGCAATGTCGCCGATGACGGCAGACGCCGTGGCGTTGCCGCCAGCGCCAGGGCCAGACAACAGCAGTTCCCCCAGAATGTCGGTCTCAATCGCCACAGCATTCGTCACACCGTGCACCTGGGCGATGACAGACGCCGTCGGCACCATTGTCGGATGCACGCGCTGCTCGATGCCGCTGTCGGTGCGCTGGGCAACGCCAAGCAGCTTGATGCGGTAGCCGAGTTCGCTGGCGGCGCGGATGTCGGCCTGGCTGATATTGGAAATGCCCTCAAGATAGATATCGTCGGCAGCGATTTTTGTGCCGAAAGCAAGACTGGTGAGGATCGACAGCTTGTGCGCCGTGTCATTGCCCTCAATGTCGAAGGTCGGATCAGCTTCCGCGTAACCGAGACGCTGGGCGTCCTTCAGACAGGCTTCAAACGACAGGCCTTCCCGTTCCATCCTGGTCAGGATGTAGTTGCAGGTGCCATTCAGAATGCCGAAGACGCGGCTGACGGAATTGCCGGCCATCGATTCACGCATCGTCTTGATGACGGGGATCCCGCCGGCAACCGCCGCTTCGTAGTTCAGCAACACGCCCTTTTTCTCGGCGATTTCGGCAAGCGCAACGCCATGCTTGGCCAACAGCGCCTTGTTAGCGGTGACGACATGACGGCCAGCTTCAAGGGCTGCCTTGACCGAGGCGCGCGCTGGCCCCTCGTCGCCGCCTATCAGCTCGACAAACACATCAATGTCGCCGTCGCGGGCGAGCGAGACTGGATCGTCGAACCAGACCATATTGGCGAGATCAACGCCACGGTCGCGCTTGCGGTCGCGCGCCGAGACGGCGGTGACTGCGATGGAACGGCCGCACTGGCGGGTCAGTTCGGCCCCCTTGGTTTCGAGCACCCTGACGACCGCGCCGCCAACTGTGCCGAGCCCGGCAATCCCCACACGCAATCCATCAGCCATATGCCGCGCCCTTTCGGAGAATATTGCTGGCCCCGATCAGCGGCGCGCGCTGAGCGGGATCACATTACCGGAAGCGCCGGCTGCGCCAACGCTTGAGAAGAACTTTTTGACCGAACGCGCAGCCTGGCGGATGCGGTGTTCGTTTTCGACCAGCGCCAGACGCACATAGTCGTCGCCGTGTTCGCCAAAACCAATGCCCGGCGCAACAGCCACGTCGGCCTTTTCCACCAGAAGCTTGGAAAATTCCAGCGAGCCGAGCGCCTTGAAAGGCTCCGGGATGGGCGCCCAGGCAAACATGGTTGCTGCCGGCGGCGGTATGGTCCAGCCAGCCTTGCCAAAAGCGTCAACCATCACGTCGCGCCGGCGATGGTAGATCTGACGCACCTCGGCAATGTCCGAGCCGTCGCCATTGAGCGCAGCGGTGGCCGCCACCTGGATCGGCGTGAACGCGCCATAGTCGAGATAGGATTTGACGCGGGTCAGCGCCGCAATCAGCCGCTCGTTGCCGACGGCAAAACCCATGCGCCAGCCTGGCATCGAAAACGTCTTGGACATCGACGTGAATTCGACCGCAACATCCATTGCGCCCGGCACCTGAAGAACCGATGGCGGCGGCTCGCCGTTGAAGTAGATTTCAGAGTAGGCCAGATCCGACAGCACGATGATGTTGTGTTTGCGCGCAAAGGCCACAACTTCCTTGTAGAAATCGAGCGTTGCGACATAGGCTGTCGGGTTGGACGGATAGTTCAGGATCAGCGCCAGCGGCGTCGGGATCGAGTGCTTTACAGCCCGGTCGAGCGCAGCCAGAAACCCGTCATCGGGCTCGGCCTGCACAGAGCGGATGACACCGCCTGACATGATGAAGCCGAAAGCGTGGATCGGATAGGTCGGGTTCGGGCAGATGATGACATCACCAGGCGCGGTGATCGCCTGAGCCATGTTTGCAAAGCCCTCCTTGGAGCCAAGCGTCGCCACGACCTGGGTGTCAGGATTGAGTTTTACGCCAAAGCGGCGGGCATAATAATTAGCCTGGGCGCGGCGCAACCCCGGAATGCCGCGTGACGACGAGTAGCGGTGCGTGCGCGGGTCGCGCACGACCTCAACCAGCTTGTCGACGATTGCCTTTGGGGTCGGCAGGTCGGGGTTACCCATGCCAAGATCAATGATGTCGGCGCCACGCGACCGGGCGCTGGCTTTCAGACGGTTCACCTGCTCAAAGACGTAAGGCGGAAGCCGGCGGGTCTTGTGAAAATCGTCCATTGGGCGCTCCTGGCGCAAAACGCGTCGTCGCGCGGCGCTATACACATATTCGCCCGGAGGCGAAATAGCGGTTCACTATTCGGCTTCGATCTCTTCGAGCGTTTTTCGCTGATTCTTCTGGGCCTGGGTGAATTCCGCGGGATTGGCTGGCGCAGGTCCGCCGCTCTGTGCGGCATTCGATGCTTGCGCAGCCTTCAGTTCGGCAATCTTCTGGTCAGCCTGTGCGCCGGTCAACTGCGCCGTTTCTGCCTGGCGGCGCACATTCAGGTCAGGAAAGGCGCCGGTATTCTTGACCCCGGGCTGGGGCGCGAAATCATCAATCGAAGACGACTGACACCCCGCAAGCGCGGCTGCCACCACCATCGCCACCGCCATGAAGCCTCGATTTCGACGTACCGGTGTCATGTCTTAACTCCGAAATACAGCAAAGTTCTATTGAACCGCGATGCAGGTCGCACGATAATATGTCAACACAAGGCCGTTGGGAGGCGGCAAAAATGGCGCATGAAAGAGAATTAGCCGGCGCAAAAGCGACTGATGTCGAGCGGTTTCTGGTCAAGGACCCGGATCGCATGGCCCTGAATGTGGCCAAGATGCTCGAAGCCGCCGGCAAGGCTGCGTCGGAATGGTCAGGCCCCCGCGAACGCGGTGAAGTAGCGGACTCGCTGTCTGATCCGATGGCCGATATGGTCAAGACCTTCTCAAAAGTGAGCGAATATTGGCTGGCAGAACCGGCACGGGCTCTGGAAGCACAGACAAAACTGTTCGGCGGCTTCATGTCTGTGTGGATGAATTCGGTCCGGCGCATGTCGTCCGAAGGACTGGTTCAGGACGAAGTCCGGCCCGAAAAAGGCGACAAACGCTTCAATGATCCGGATTGGGTCGACAACGCCTTTTTCGATTTTCTCAAACAAACATATCTGGTGACCTCGCGCTGGGCGGGCGAACTGGTGACCAATGCCGAAGGACTGGACAACCATACACGCCACAAGGCGAGTTTTTACCTCAAGCAGATTTCCAACGCGGTCGCGCCGTCTAACTTCATCCTGACCAATCCGGAACTGTTCAAGGAAACCGTTTCGCAAAACGGCGCCAATCTGGTGCGCGGCATGCAGATGCTGGCTGAGGACATTGCGGCGGGGAACGGTGAACTGAAGCTGCGCCAGGCCGACTATTCGGTATTTGAAGTCGGCCGCAACATCGCGACCTCCCCAGGCAAGGTGGTCGCCCGCAGCGCGGTCGCTGAGATCATTCAGTACCAACCGGCGACCGACAATGTGTTGAAACGGCCCCTCCTGATTTGCCCGCCTTGGATCAACAAGTTCTACATTCTCGATCTCAATCAGGAAAAATCCTTCATCCGCTGGGCTGTGTCACAGGGCCACACGGTTTTTGTCATTTCCTGGGTCAATCCGGACGAGCGCCACGCGCAGCTCGGCTGGGACGACTATATCAAGGGCGGCATTGAGCTTGGGCTCGACGCCGTCAAGACGCAGACCGGCGAAACCGGCGTGAACGCAATCGGCTATTGCGTCGGCGGCACACTAATGGCGGCGGCTCTTGCCCGCATGGGCAAGCATAAGGACAACCGCATCCGTTCGGTGACATTCTTCACCACGCAGGTCGATTTCACCTATGCCGGCGATCTAAAAGTGTTTGTCGACGAGGATCAGGTCGAGGCCGTGGAACGCTCGATGAGCGGCAAGGGTTATCTCGATGGCACGCGCATGGCGACTGCGTTCAATATGCTTCGCTCGGGCGACCTGATCTGGCCATACGTCATCAACAACTACATGCGCGGCAAAAACCCTGCTCCGTTCGACCTGCTCTACTGGAACTCGGATTCGACGCGCATGAGCGCGGCTAACCACTCGTACTATCTACGCAATTGCTATCTCGACAACACGTTGGCGCAAGGCCGGATGGAATTGGCCGGCGAAACGCTAAAACTCTCCGATATCAAGATCCCGGTCTACAATCTGGCCGCCAAGGAAGATCACATCGCGCCTGCGAAATCAGTTTTTGTGGGGTGTGCAGGCTTTGGCGGCGAAGTCGAATATGTGATGGCGGGCTCCGGCCACATTGCCGGCGTCGTCAATCCGCCGTCGCTGGGCAAATATCAGCACTGGACCGGTGCAAAACCGGTCGGCGAGTTCGAGAAATGGACAACCGAAGCGACCGAAAACCCCGGTTCCTGGTGGCCTCACTGGCAGCGCTGGATCGAGCGTCTCGACAATGAACGCGTGCCCGCGCGCGCTATTGCGCCGGTCGTCCCGTCGCTTGGCGACGCGCCTGGTGAATATGTCAAAGTACGTGTATAGGTCCATGACGGCAGGCGACAGCCTGCCGTCGAATTGTGATCATCTTCTTGCCCCATTTGACAGATAGCGCGAGGATGGCGGTTGTGTGATCCATGAGTCACCGCCTGATCTGGTTCTGGTGACCTGAGTAAGAAGAGCCCGCTTCATGAGTGTTGATCGTGAAGCAGGGACTGATGAAGGGGACTTCCATTGCGAGCAGCATACCCTCGCCCGGCGAGCATCACCGGACGCGTAGCTAGATCGCTGTGCCTAACAGTCGGCATGGCGATCATCCTCGCTGGTTGTTCAGGCAGCGGCCTTGAAGGCATCGACACCACCAATCCATCTTATGCAGCACCGTCAGCTTCCATTCCTGGCGCAAATGTTGTCGCCGCTGACCGGCCTGACATCATTCCGCTTACAGACGAACAGGAAAAGCAGATTGGCTCCGACGCCGCATTTGTGCCCGCCGGGCGTCCGGCAAATGCAGCAGTTGCTGCAACGGGTGCAGTAGCTGCCCCAACCGCGCAGGGAACCGCGGCCGGGGCGGCAGCACCAGCAGCTTTGACGACGGCTGCCACACAAACGAACGCTGAATCAGCCGCCGCTGCCGATGCAGCCAACATATCTGACGGCGGCGCCAAGCCGGCAACCAACGCCGCCGCGGCGGCGCAAGCTACAGCTGCCGCCCCGGCAACAGCCACAGCGGCTGCAGCAGCGCCCCCCGCAAATGGAGATAATGCCAGCCAGCGCGTCGCGACGGCCTTTGCTGGTCCGGTTGAGCCGACGCCAGCCGTCAAGAAGCAGGGCTTCCTCTCTGGCCTGTTTGCACAGAAACCGCAGGCAGCGCCTGTTATGTCGAAAGCGCCGGCAGCGCCACCAAAGCCGGTTCTGCAACTTGCGTCAGTCGAGCCCAAGGCAGCTGCAGTGTCCGCCATGCCCCGGTCGTCGGAAGACATCGGCAAGGTAGGAACAGAATCGCTGGGAAGCGACCTCCCCGGCGTTCGCAAATCGTCACTCTTTGAGATCACCCGCAAGAACGGCATCGACGATGACAGCGACGTCGATCTGCACGAAGACGAAGAAACGCCGGTCCAGTTTGCATCTGCTGCTGGCATGGGCCGCCTTGCGCCTAATGGTTTGCTCAAACAGCGTGACAGCGTCGATGTCAGCTGTCTGAAGCCGTCGCTTGTTCGAATGCTGAAAAAGATCGAAGGCCACTACAGCAAGCGTCTCGTCGTGACGTCGGGCTATCGTAGCCCCTCCTACAACCGAAAGGTTCGCGGCGCGCGCAAGTCGATGCACATGTTTTGCGCCGCAGTCGACGTCCAGCTGGACGGCGTCAGCAAGTGGGAACTTGCCCGCTTCGCCCGGTCGATGCCTGGTCGCGGCGGCGTAGGCACCTATTGCCACACTAACTCGATCCACATCGACGTAGGCCCTGAGCGCGACTGGAATTGGCGCTGCCGCAGCCGCCGCAAATAATCTGGCGGTGAGCCAGAACCAGCAGACAAGGCGGGTTCTCGAGCCCGCTTTTCTATTTGCTCGAAGATGATTTTGAGATCAGAAACGGCCGACAGCCCAGTCGACAATCTCGACCGACGCCTGATTGAACGCCCGGTCTAGTGCATCCGCATAGGCAGCGTTGCCCGAGCCCGCGACGGCAGCCACGGCAGCAAAAGTTCTTGCTGCGCGCACAGTGCCATTGCGGTCATTAAGCACCCGGACAAACAGTTCCACATCTGCGCGGTCGCCGCCGTCAAGCCGGATGCCGAAGCGGCGGATCTCGGTGATGACCTGATAGTCGATCGCCAGCCCCTCGCCCGGCTTGCCAACACCGCCGACCCTGTCGGACGATTGAAAGGACTGCGCAAGCTTGGCCTGCACGACCTTTGGCAAACGGTCGGCCCATTGCGCACCCTTGAGATACTGCACCTCGCCGGCTTCCGGCTTGATGACAATATTGACACTGTCGAGGCTCTTGAGCGCCGATGGTTCGGCAATGAGTATCTGTACGCCACGTTTGCGCGATCCGCCCTCAGATGGCGACGCAGCGCTGAGTTCATAGGTATCAAGCGGCGTCGAGCCGCCCCCAAGTGCGGCACAACCCGACAAAAAGGATGCAGCAAGTGCAGCCGACAGTATTGGCTTGACGAGATTCACGCGCAACGCCTCCGCCAGCATGACCCCGCCGGCTCCCATTTCTCAAAACCCCTTAGAGTCTGTTTGTATTGGCAGGCCGGCAATGTCAACGCCGCGCCCTGCCATCATATTGACGAACCTCACCTTCGCCACCCGACAGGATGCGCTGGGGGTTGCGGCCAAGATCTGTAATCGCTTCTTCAATGCGGGTCACAGAGCGCCGGCTATCGCGCACAAGCGCCTCGACATCGCGCAGCCCTTGTCCGCTAAAGCGCGCCAGCCCGTCGGTGATCGTGCCCATGCGCGCGTTGAGTGTATCAGCAACCTGTTTGTAGGCTTTCAGCGTCTCTGCAGCATCTGCCATCAGGCCGCCAGCGTCGTCCGAACCGAGCAGATTATCGACCTTGAGAAGAATTCCGTCGACGCGCACGGAAGCAGCGTTAAGCCGCTGGGTCAGCTGCGTCGCTTCGGCGATCATCTGCTCTATTTCCTTCGACTTCTCGCCGAGGGGTGCAGTCACCTTGTTGACGTCGTCAGCCACTTTTTTGGCAGTCTCGGATGCAGCTTGAATATTGGCCATCGTCGCTTGAATAGCCTTGGCGTCGACACCTTCCAGAATCTGGTCGACCTTGCCGATCGTGCCGGTGGCGTTTTGCGACAATTCAGTGATCGACTTCACCGCCTGATCGACATTGTTGACCACCTTGTCGATATTGCCTGACGCGCCCTTGAGATTGTCGGTCACGGCGGCGACGTTCGATACGATCGTGTCGATCTTCTTCTCATCTACCGCATTCAGCAGCTTTTCGACCGATGTCAGCGTACTGTCGAGCTTGCCAGAGACAGCAGAAAACGTCTTGGACAGATCGCCTACGCTGGCGAGGAACTTGTCGATTGCGTCGGCATTGTTGCCAAGCGCATCTGCAAATTTCTGGGCGCTGGTAACAGTTCCGGTAAGAGGCACACGAACCTCGTCGACAAATGTCTCCACGCTGCTCAACACGCCGTCAGCGCGCGTCAGGAAATTCTGGGTGAGCTGCAGGATATTGCCCAGAGCGGATGGATTGGCGGTCATTTCGGCGATTTCACCAGCCTCTTCCGCAGCCTCGAGGATGTTCTTGCCGCCGACAGTGCCCCCCTTGAGTTCAATGCTGGCCTGCCCGGTCAGTCCGGCGATGCCGACATCGGCACTGGTCGTGTCGGTGATCGGCGTGGCGCTATCGATGATCGTCTCAGCCAGCGCAACGGTCGGGTCGTTCACATCAATGTAGATGCGCGTGACATCGCCGACCTTGACGCCATTGAACAGCACGGCGCTGCCGCGTCCCAGCCCCGAAGCGGAGCCCGGAATGCGAATCCTCAGCGTGGTGGTGTCGCTGTTGCCGCCAATACCGGCTGTCCAGTAGACAAAACCGAACATCGCAAGCAGCAACGCGACAGTAAAAATGCCAACGGAGACGTAGTTTGCCTTGGTTTCCATGATCAGGCCCCAGCCTCTTGTCGCGTCGATAGATCGAGCTGTCGCGCCCGTTTGCCTCGAAAATATGACTTTACCCAGGCGTTTTCGCTTTTCAGCATGTCATCGACAGTGCCCTGCACCATCACCCTCTTTTCGCCAAGCACCGCAATGCGGTCGCAAACAGAGAAGAGACTGTCGAGATCATGGGTCACCATATAAACCGTCAGACCTAGCGTGTCGCGCAACTGCGCCACCAGTTCGTCGAATGCTGCCGCGCCGATCGGATCGAGGCCTGACGTTGGCTCATCGAGGAATACAATGTCCGGATCGAGCGCCAGGGCACGAGCCAGGGCCGCACGCTTGATCATGCCACCGGACAATTCTGACGGAAATTTCGACGCAGCGTCCTGAGGCAGGCCAACCATTTCGATCTTCAGGCGCGCGAGTTCGCTCATCAGGCTCTGCGGCAAGTCGAGGTATTCGCGCATCGGCACCTGGATATTTTCGAGCACAGTCAGCGCCGAGAAGAGTGCGCCGTGCTGGAACAGGACGCCGAGGCGCATGTCGACTTCAACGCGGTCACGTTCTGAAACGGTGTCGAGATCCTTGCCCAGGACCTGGATCGTGCCGCCCTGTTTGCGGTTGAGCCCGAGGATCGTGCGCAACAGGACAGACTTGCCTGCGCCAGACGCGCCGACAAAGCCGAGAATCTCGCCGCGGCGGACGTCGAGCGACAGCTTGTCCAGCACCAGCTTGTCACCAAACGTGACCGTCACATCCCGAGCCGAAATGACGATGTCGTCATCATGAGCGGCGCCGTTCAAAGTCTGCCTATTGCCCGTCATCAGAATTCGATCGCCGCATAAAACATTGCAAACAGGCCGTCGACGACGATGACCACAAAGATCGCCTTCACCACAGAAGCGGTGACGTGCTGGCCAAGCGATTCGGCGCTGCCGCCGACTTTCAGTCCCTCCACAGAGGCAATGATGCCGATGATCAGCGCCATGAACGGGGCTTTGATCAGGCCGGCCAGAATAGTCGACAGATCAATCGCTGTTTCCATCCGGTCAATAAATGTTTGAACCGAGATGCCGGAATAGATCAGCGAAACCAGCATTGCGCCGCCAATTGCCGCAAAATTGGCTGCAATGGACAGCAACGGCAGCACAATCACCAGCGCCACAAGACGTGGAAACACCAGAACGCCAATTGGATTGAGGCCAATGACAGTGAGCGCGTCGATCTCCTCTCGCATCTTCATCGAGCCGATCTCGGCTGTGATGGCGCTACCGGAGCGGCCCGCGATCATGATTGCAGTCAGCAGCACCCCGATTTCACGCAGCACGAGAATGCCAACCAGATCGACAACAAAGATCTCGGCCCCGAAATAGCGCAGCTGGAATGCACCCTGCTGAGCAATGATCGCGCCGATGATCGAAGACATCAACAGAACCACCGGGATAGCCCCGATGCCCATCTTGTCCATTTGGCTGACGATTGCAGCAGGATTGACGGCGTGGCCGCGCCCCATCTTCAACTGGCCGCCACGGATCGTTGCCCCAAGAATGTGCATGCTCATCAGAAAATCGTCGCGGGCGTTGTACACTCCGCGCCCGACGGCGTCGAACATACTTATCGGCCAACGCAGGCCTTTTGGTTTTGGGATGTCAACGACTTCGCGCGACGCTTCGCCGACCGCCCCGAGCAATTCCTGCACCGCCGGGCTCGCACCCGACACAATGATATCGGCGCCAGCCTTTTCATGCGCCGTCATCAGCCGCTTTACTAACCACGCGCCCGCAGTATCAAATCGTTCAGCTTGCGAAAGATCGATCTCCAGCCGGCGCACACCCTCTTCCGCGTCGAGCTTGCGCATCCGGGAATCGACATTACCGACAGTCCGCGAATCCCAGACACCGCCCAGACGGCACACAAGCACGTCGCCGTCGCGATCATTATCGATGCGCGGCGCGATCTTCTGGCTTGCGTCCTTATTCGTGGTCGTCAACATGCAAGCCGTCATAGCGGTTAGCGCAAGGCCTGTCACTTTGTGCAATCAGTTCCGATGCAAGAGAGGAAGCAAGCGTGGCGCGGACGTTACATATTGACCTGGAGCAGTTTCCGATTGCGGGCAGTTTCACCATTTCACGCGGGTCGAAGACCGAGGCAAACGTCATCACCGTGACCTTGCGTCAGGGTGACTCAACCGGCCGCGGCGAATGCGTACCCTATGGCCGCTATGGCGAATCGCTAGATGGCGTACGTGAGACGATTGAGGCCGCGCGTGTTGTCATCCAGGCCGGCGGCGGACGTGAGGATCTCCTCGGATTGATGCCAGCGGGCGCAGCGCGCAACGCGGTCGACTGCGCCTTGTGGGACCTTGAAGCGAAACTGGGCGATATCCGGGTGGCTGAGCGGCTTTGCCCCGGTGGGCCCTCGCCGCTTGTCACTGCATACACATTGTCGCTCGGCACGCCTGAGGAAATGGAAAGGGCAGCGCGCGCCGCGTCTGCCAGACCGGTTCTGAAGATCAAGGTCGGCGGCGCCAATGACGAGGCTCGGATCCGTGCTGTGACGGCCGGTGCACCCGATAGCCGGATCATCCTCGATGCCAATGAAGGCTGGAACAGCGACAATATCGTGCGCAACATGGACGTTGCCGCAGAATGCGGCATCGCGCTGATCGAGCAGCCCTTGCCAGCGGGCCGCGACGAATTGCTGGCCCACATCACGCGGCCTGTCCCGGTCTGCGCCGACGAAAGCCTGCATCTGGCGGCTGATCTTGACCAACTGGTCGGGCGCTACGATGCAGTCAACATCAAGCTCGACAAGACGGGCGGCCTGACCGAGGCCCTGCTCCTGCGTGACAGGGCCCGTGAATTGGGCTTCCAGATCATGGTTGGCTGCATGGTCGGCTCGTCGCTTGCCATGGCCCCTGCAGTATTGCTTGCGCAAGGCGCCGAATTTGTCGACCTCGATGGCCCGCTGCTGCTCGCCCGCGACCGAACCCCGGGGCTGGTCTACGACGGGTCAACCGTCTTTCCACCCGAACCGGCGCTTTGGGGATAGCGCAGCGCCAACAGCGCAAGCAGGGCGGCAACGCCTGCAACTGCCGCCATCGGCCAGAAGCCATATTCGCCAAGCGCCGCATAAAGTGGTCCGCTGACCAGCGTCACGATGGCCAGGCACGTCATATTAAGGAAGAACGCCGCGCCCTGAGCCGTGCCTAGCCGGGTTTCCGGCACGGTCTCTGTGAACATCTTTTGTGTCGCCAGGAATACGAGCGAAAACGAGAAAGCGTGCAGCACCTGCAGGGCAGCAAAGCCGGCAAAACCCGCACCGGCGGGCCAGACCAATGGCATCAACACCCAGCGCAGGATGCCGACCGCAGCTCCAAGCGCCAGCGCCATCCCGGCCCGGGTCCGTCCAAACAGCCGGTTGAAGGCAAAGAACATTGCAATCTCGGTCGCGACGGCGAGCGCCCACAGAAAGCCGACGCCGCCGTCGGACACACCAAGCGCCTTCCAGTAGATCGAGGTGAATGCATAGGCAAATCCGTGCGAAGCCTGGGCAAGCGCCGACGCTGCGATGATCAGCACAAAATACGGCTGACGCAGCGCAAAGGCAGCGCCCTGGATCGCTTCGGACGGCAGTGGCGTCTGCTGGCGCGGCTGGCCAATGCGCGGCACAAAGAAGGCGGAGACAACGACGCTGGCAAGGCCGGCAAGGATGAGCCACGGGATCAGCGTCTCGCTGGTCCAGGCCAGAATGTAACCACCGGCAAAACTGGCGACCAGAAACGATACCGAACCCCAGACCCGCATTGAGGCATAGTCAGCACCGAATCGCCTCACGCCCGACAGCGCAATCGAATCAGACAAAGGCGTGTGCGGTCCCCAGGCCGCAGCCAGCAGCACCGAGACGATCAAGACCAGCAGATAGGTTTGCCCAGGCAGCAGATAACCGGCGCAGAAAACGACCGCTGCAATCGCTGACGCAATCAGCACTGGCACCCGGTCCGTGGCCCGGTCGGCATAAGCGGAGACAAGCGGGCCGGCAAAAATGCGCACAAACATCGGCACCGCAAGAATGACGCCAATCTGGGCCGGAGAAAACGACTGGTATTCGAGCCAGAGCGGAAAATACGGGAGGTGAATTCCGTTCGGCAAAAAGATGCAGATGTAGAGCAGCGCCACCCGCAGTTCGAACTGGCGCGGTTTGGCGGTTGGATCTGGGAGAGACTGCATTGTGCGCCCGTAACACGGCGCGCACGCCCCCGTCGCGGCCAGACGCCGGGCTGCGTTGGACCAGCGGTCAGGCGGCCTTTGCGGGTTGGATCACCTGATGACGGTTGAGCTTTGCCACGCGGACCGTTACCTCTCGAAAAAAACTACGGGAGGAAGCCATGGATCTTGGCATCAAGGGCCGCAACGCAATCGTCTGCGCGTCAAGCCGGGGACTGGGCAAAGGCTGTGCGCTGGCGCTGGCCGAGGCGGGAGTCAATCTGACGCTGAACGGGCGCGACGAGAAGGTGCTTGCCCGCACCGCCGCCGAAATCCGCGATTCCTTCGGCGTCGATGTCCGCGAGATTCATGGCGACGTCAGCGATCCCGGCGTTCAGAAGGCCCTGCTCGCGGCCAGCCCCGCAACCGACATTTTGGTCAACAACAATGGCGGCCCCCCGCCCCGCCCCTTCAAGGAACTTGACCGCCAGGCAATCATTGACGGCGTCACCAGCAATATGATTACGCCGGTTGAGCTGATCCAGGCGGTGATTGACGGCATGAGCGAACGCGGCTTTGGCCGCATCGTCAACATCACGTCGCTGTCGGTCTACCAGTCGATTCCCGGACTTGACCTGTCTTCAGGCGCACGCGCTGGCCTGACTTCGATGATTTTCGGCCCGGCCCGCACCGTTGTCGGCCGCAATGTCACCATCAACAATTTGCTGCCCGGAAAGCTCGACACCGACCGTATTCGCACCACTCAGGAGTTTGGCGCAAAAAAGGCGGGCAAGAGCGTCGAGGAATATGCAGCCAGCCAGGCCGGAGAAATCCCGGCCGGCCGCCTTGGAACCGCAGCGGAATTTGGCCAGATCTGTGCCTTCCTGTGCTCGGTTCATGCTGGATACCTGACAGGCCAGAACATCAAGGTTGACGGCGGCCTCTACTCAAGCGCTTTCTAGCCACAAAACACCGCGTCCGAAGAAGGCGCAGCACGGGGGAATCTTATGACTGACGGCGACGCCAAACGAAAGCTGAGCGACCTCGACGAGGCTGCGCTGTTTTTTCATCGTCATCCAACGCCAGGAAAACTGGAGATCCAGGCGACGAAACCGCTTGGCAACCAGCGCGACCTGGCGCTGGCCTATTCGCCAGGTGTTGCCGCGCCCTGCCTCGAAATCCGCGATGATCCGGGCACGGCGGCCTATTACACCGGCCGCGCCAATCTGGTGGGTGTGGTGTCAAACGGCTCCGCCGTGCTTGGCCTCGGCAACATTGGCCCGCTGGCCTCAAAACCGGTGATGGAAGGCAAGGCCGTCCTGTTCAAAAAGTTTGCCGGCATCGACGTGTTCGACATCGAGATCGACGCGCCCGGTATCGAGCGCATGGTCGAGGCGATCTCCGCGCTGGAGCCGACCTTTGGCGGCATCAACCTCGAAGACATCAAAGCCCCTGAATGTTTTGAGGTCGAGGAACAGCTCAAGGCGAGGATGGCGATACCAGTCTTCCATGATGACCAGCATGGCACTGCAATCATTGTCGCAGCAGCCGTCCTGAACGGGCTGGAAGTCGCAGGCAAGAAACTGCCGGACGTCAAGATCGTCACATCCGGCGCCGGCGCCGCCGCGCTTGCCTGTCTCAACCTACTGGTGGAGCTGGGTGCAAAACGCGATAACATTTGGGTCACAGACCGGTTCGGCGTCGCCTACAAGGGCCGGGTCGACGAGATGGACCGCTGGAAAGACCCCTATGTGAAGGACACGGAGGCGCGCACCCTCGCGGATGTCATAGGCGGAGCAGATGTGTTCCTGGGCTTGTCGGCGGCAGGCGTTCTAAAGCCTGAACTGCTCGCCGAAATGGCCGAAAAACCGCTGATTATGGCGCTGGCGAATCCGAACCCCGAAATCATGCCGGAAGTGGCGCGCGCAGCGCGGCCAGACGCAATGATCTGCACTGGCCGGTCGGATTTTCCCAACCAGGTCAACAACGTATTGTGTTTTCCTTACATATTTCGCGGCGCGCTCGACGCCGGCGCATCCGCCATCAACGAGCAGATGAAGATGGCCGCGGTGCGCGCCATCGCCGCGCTTGCCCGCGAAGAACCGTCTGACGTCGCCGCACGCGCCTATTCGGGCGAAACGCCAACGTTTGGTCCCGACTACCTGATCCCGTCGCCGTTCGATCCGCGCCTCATCCTGCGCATTGCACCAGCAGTCGCCAAGGCCGCCGCCGACAGCGGTGTCGCAGCTCGCCCGATCACCGACATGGCGGCATATGTCGACCGCCTGAACCGCTTCGTGTTCCGCTCCGGCCTGGTGATGAAACCGATCTTTTCGGCAGCCCGCACAGCTGCGCGCAAGCGCGTTATCTACGCCGATGGCGAAGACGAACGGGTTTTGCGCGCTGCCCAGGTGGTGATCGAGGAAGGCATTGCCGAACCCATCCTGATTGGCCGCCCGCAAGTCGTCGACAGGCGTCTGCGCCGTTATGGGCTACGTATCCGCCCCGGCGTCGACTTTCAGCTCGTGAACCCCGAAGACGATCCACGCTATCGGGAATATGTCGATCTGTTCATCGAACTGGCGGGCCGCCGTGGCGTGACACTGGAGGCAGCGCGAACGATCGTGCGCACAAATACGACCGTCATCGCAGCACTTGCACTGCGCCGCGGCGACGCCGACGCCATGATCTGCGGGCTGGAAGGCCGGTTTGAACGCCACTTGCGCAATGTCAGCCTGATCATCGGCGCACGCTCCGACGTGCGCTATCGCGACCTTTCGGCACTTTCGATGCTGATCTCGACGCGCGGCGTCACGTTCTTCACCGACACCTATGTGACCGTCGACCCGAGCGCCGACGAGATCGCAGAAATGACCGTTCTGGCCGCCGAAACGGTCAGCCGCTTTGGCATCGTGCCAAAGGCCGCGCTGCTATCACATTCGAACTTCGGCTCGCGCGACAGCGCCAGCGCCATCAAGATGCGCGAGGCGACCGCCATCCTGCACAAAATCGCTCCTGAACTCGAATGCGATGGCGAAATGCACGGCGATTCGGCGATATGGGAAGACTTCCGTAAGCGGGTCTACCCGCATTCACGCCTCAAGGGCGAAGCGAACCTGCTGGTGTTCCCGAACCTCGACTCGGCCAACATCGCGCTCAATACCATCAAGGCGATGACTGATGCGCTGCATGTCGGTCCGATGTTACTTGGAACCGAGCGGCCGGCACACATCCTGACTCAGTCGGTCACGTCGCGCGGCATCGTCAACATGTCGGCCCTGGCTGTTGTGGAGGCCTCGCAGGACGCGCCGCTACACTTGCCACGCACAGAGGCAGGCCATGAAAGCGTAGGTTAACTCCCGCGTGCAAGGATCTCACAGACCTTTTTTGCGTTGAGTTGCCTTCAAAGCGCCTGATCGCAGGACTAGTGCTGCCTACAGTGCATGGACGGGGAATGTTCTGGATGACGCAAACGGCGCAATACGCCTTACCAGGCCGCGCATGGCTCGCCGCCGTGTTGTGCCTGGCGGCGCTGCTTGCGTGGCCGCTTGAAGCAAACGCTGCATCCAGGCTTTGCCGTCAGCTTGAATCGCAACTGGCTGACGCCGGACGCGGTAGCAGTGGCGGCTCGCCATCGCAGTTGCGCCGCTACAACCTGGCGATCAAGGCGCAACGCGACCAGCTCCAGAAGGCACGCCGCATACAGCGGCGTTCAAATTGTGGCTCATACGACTCAGATCGCGGGCGCAATTCCTGCTCCGGCATGGCCAGCCAGCTCAGCCGGATGGAGCGCAATCTGAGGTCCCTGGAAGCGCGGCGTGATGAATTGGCTTCGGGTGGCGGCAATCCGCGCCGGGAGCGCGCCCGCATCCTTGCAGCACTGGACGCAAACGGTTGCCGCGATGCGTCTGGCAGCGACCAGCCGCGGGAACAGGTCGCAAGGCGCGACAACCGCAATTTCTTCGACCGCCTGTTTGGTAACGAGCGCCGGGATCGCCGCTACGAAGATGAAGAGGCCCCACCGATCACCGAGCGCGAACGGGTACGTTCAAACATTGTCGTCAATCCGGACGATGGCTATGGCGGCAGTCATCGTACGCTGTGTGTCAGAACTTGCGACGGCTATTATTGGCCGATCTCTTACTCGTCGTCGCGCGGCGATTTTGTGCGCGACGAGCAGAACTGCCAGACGATGTGCCCAGGCACAGAAGTGCGCCTGTTCACCCATCGCGTCCCCGAGCAGGAGTCGGAGGAAATGGTGTCACTGGCTGGCGAGCCTTACGCAAACATGTCGACGGCTTTCAAATATCGCGAGGCCGATTTTCAGCGTCCTGCCGATTGCAGCTGCCGGTCGGCCCCAAAAAACTATTCGGTCATCGCTGGCAACGGCGCACAGCAAGGTGACGACGCCATTCCTGCGGCGCGCCCGCAATCGCGGCCCGACCCAGCCGCTGATGCGGAAACTGAGGCAAATCGCAACGGCGGGCTTGATCAGGACGTCGTCAGACGGCTGATCGAATCCAGTCCGTCTGCCGATGTCAGCGACCGCAAAGTCAGGGTCGTCGGCCCAGCATACCTGCCCGACCCGCCAAAGGCAGAAGCTCGGCAAGTTCCGGTCCAGACGGCAATCCAGTGATCGCCAGCCGGATTGGCAGGAACAGTTGCTTGCCCTTTCTGCCGGTCGCGGCCTTGGTCAGGTCCATCCAGGTCTTGAACGTCGCGTGATCCCACGGCTCCGGCGGTAGCAGATCAAACGCGTGACGGACGAAATCGAGATCCTCGCCGGTCAGGTCTGGCACCGCGCCAGGGCCGTTCTTGACGATGCCCCACCAGTTCCTCACATCCGATAGCCGGTCAATGTTGCCGCGGATCGCCAGCCAGAACGGTTCAGCGTCGGCCCCTGAAATCCCCAACTCTGCGAGCCGCCCGGAGACGTCGGCAAATCCGGCGTGGTGCAGCAATGAACGATTGAGCACGACCAGATCTGCCGGATCAAATTTCGACGCCGAACGCGAGGTCGCGCCAATATCAAAATGCACGGACAGTTCCGCCATGTCTTTTGCTGCAACGACGTTTTCCGATGTACCGGTCAGAACCGCCAGCGACGCAACCGCCATCGGCTCTATGCCATCGTCGCGCAAGCTGCGGATGGACAGCGCGCCGCTGCGCTTTGACAGCCCTTCACCCGACGCGGATGTCAGCAGATTGTGGTGGCCGAACCCCGGTGGGCTCGCACCAAGCGCCTTGAACAGCGCGATCTGGACGCCGGTATTGGTGACATGATCGTCGCCGCGAATGATATGCGTGACGCCGAGATCAATGTCGTCGACAACCGACGGCAGCGTGTAGAGATAGGTTCCGTCCTCGCGCACCAAAACGGGGTCTGACAAGGACGCCAGATCGACCGTCTCGTCACCCCGCACCAGATCGGTCCAGGTCACATCGGTGCGCCGCGTCTGGAAAGGGTCGCTCTCGAAATTGGGCAGAAGAAAACGCCAGTGCGGGCGGCGGCCCTCGGCTTCAAGTCGAAGACGGTCAGCATCCGTCAGCTTCAAGGCTTCACGGCCATAGACCGGCGGCATCCGCCGCGACAGCAGGATCTTGCGCTTCAGTTCCAGTTCTTCGGCAGTCTCGTAGCAGGCATAGAGCAGCCCCGCCCGCTTCAGCCGCTCAACCGCGTCATTGTAAATGTCAAACCGCTGCGACTGGTAATGCACTTCAGACGGCGCAATGCCGAGCCAGCCTATGTCCTCGAGAATGTTATCGGCATATTCCTGCTTCGAGCGCGCCACATCGGTGTCGTCAAACCGCTGGATCAGCCGGCCTCCGTTTTGCAACGCATAGAGCCAGTTGAACAGCAATGTGCGCGCATTGCCGATATGGATGTTGCCGGTGGGTGAAGGAGCGAAACGGACGGTGACGGTCATGCCAGCGGCGTAGCCGAGGCCGCTGCCGCTTGCAAGTTGCGCGCACGCACACGGATGACAACAAACCAGAGCAGCAGCGACACAGGGAAGCAGTAGAGGCCCATCACGATCAATTGCGCCGGATACGAGACCCCTGCGTCAATCAGATAGCCTGTAAGCCCAGGTCCGGCGGCGGATGCAAACACACTGACGGAAATAACCAGCGCCCGGATGGAGCCCAGATTGGCCAGTCCATAGACCTCCGGCAGCACCGCCCCAAACATGGTCGTCGACAGGCCCGCAGACATGCCGATCAGCGCCATGAAGGCAAACGGCGCCCATTGCGCATCGACAAGGCCGAGCAGGATGCTCGCAACGCCGAGCGGCAACAGCACATACGGCATCATCGACAGGCCGGAAAAGCGATCGATCAGATAGCCTGACAGCAGTGTAAAGCAGGTATTGACCACGGCCCAGACGACAAAGGCCGAGGCGAACAGACCGGCCGGCCAACCGCGCAGTTCAGCCAGATAGACCTGATGAAAGAAGACGACTGTGACAATAAAACCCGGGGCCATGAAACCGAGCATCGACAGGTAGAACAGCGGGTCGCGCAGCACCTCGCCACGGGTCCAGTCGCGGGCATCGACAACGCGCGGATTGACTTCGGTGGCTGCTGGCGTGCGTTCGGCCTTCGCCAGGATCATCACCAGCGGCAGCACCAGAACCAGCACCACTGCGCCCAGCAGCGCCCAGCCCATGCGCCAGCTGATCGCCGCCGACAGCGCGACAAAGCCGGTAATCAGCACTGCCTCGCCGGCATTGTGGCCGAGGATGGCGAGCGACAGAGCCTTGCCGCGCTGGGCGGTGAACCAGCGCGCTGTTGAGGTGTAGGCTGCGTGCGGGAACATGCCCTGCCCGAACAGGCGCAACAGATAGATTGCGGCCACCAGCCCGGCGACATGGGTCGAGAACGCCATGGCAAGCGCCGCCAGCGCCAGCATTGGCGCGATAATGGCGACGACGCGGCGCAAGGTCATCCGGTCGACGATCCCGCCCAGATAGGGCAGCGTCAGCGCGCTGCCGAGCGTGCCGATCATGTAGACCAACCCCCACTCGCCATTGCTCAGGCCATATTCGGTGCGGATATGGCCAGCCGATCCGCCAATGAACGAAGTCTGGCCGATGGTCGAGAAGAAGGTCAGCGTAAAGGCAGCCGCCAGCCAACGTGCATTGCGCCAGAGAAAGTCGGCCATCGGAGCGTTCTCGCGAGCAGAATCAGTTCCGGTCGCGGAACTTGTTGGTGATCGGATAGCGCCGGTCACGGCCAAACTGTTTGCGGGTGATCTTGACGCCCGGCGCCGACTGCCGGCGCTTGTATTCGGCCAGATAAAGCAGGTGCTCCACCCGCTCGACGGTCGGGCGCTCGAACCCCATCTCGACAATGTCGTCGACGCCCTTTTCACCCTCGACCAGAGCTTCCAGAATGGCGTCGAGCACAGGGTAAGGCGGCAGCGAATCCTGGTCGGTCTGGTTCGGTCGAAGTTCGGCAGACGGCGCCTTGTCGAGAATGTTCTGCGGGATCACCTCACCGGTTGGGCCAAGCGCGCCCGGCGGCAGGTGTGTGTTGCGCCATTTCGACAGCGCATAGACCTGCATCTTGTAGATGTCCTTGATCGGATTGAAGCCGCCATTCATGTCGCCGTACAGCGTTGCGTAACCGACACTCATTTCGCTCTTGTTGCCGGTCGTGACGACCATCGAGCCAAACTTGTTGGAGATCGCCATCAGGATCGTGCCGCGCGCACGGCTCTGCAGGTTTTCTTCGGTGATCCCCTGCTTGGTGCCCTCGAACAGATCCGACAGCGCGTCCATGAACCCATCAACCGGCTTGAAGATCGGCACGATGTCATAGCGGCAGCCAAGCGCCTTGGCGCAGGCTTCAGCATCAGTGAAACTGTCTTTTGAGGTATAGGTATAGGGCATCATCACGCAGCGCACGCGCTCTTCACCAAGCGCATCGACCGAGAGTGCAGCACAAATGGCGGAATCAACGCCACCTGAGAGGCCAAGTACGACGTTCTTGAAGCCGTTTTTGTTGACGTAGTCGCGCAGGCCAAACATGCAGGCGCGATAGTCCGCCTCTTCCTCGCCCGGCAGTTGCGCCATCGGCCCGTCAACGCAGACCCAAATATCCCCCTTGGCCTTGCCTTTCTTGTCCTCGCCGCCCCTTTTCCAGGTGGTGACGATCACCGTCTCCTCGAACTGGCTCATCTGAAAGGCAAGCGACCGGTCGGCATTGATGGCAAACGACGCGCCGTCGAACACCAGTTCGTCCTGGCCGCCAAGCTGATTGGCGTAGAGCAACGGCAAGCCGGTCTCGACCACCTGCTTGATGACGACTTGCTGACGGATTTCGGTCTTGTCGCGGTAGTAGGGCGAACCGTTTGGCACCAGCAGCATTTCGGCGCCGCTTTCAGCCAGCGTTTCGCAGACGCCCAGATCACCCCAGATGTCTTCGCAGATCGGAATGCCGATGCGCACACCGCGAAAATTGACCGGGCCGGGCATGTCGGGACCAGCCTGGAACACCCGCTTTTCGTCAAACTCGCCATAGTTTGGCAGGTCGACCTTGAACCGCTCGGCGACAATCTTGCCGCCATCAGCGACGATGACCGCATTATGCACGCCGCTCTTGCGTTTCAGCGGCACGCCCAGAATGATGCCCGGGCCGCCATCGGCAGTGTCCGCCGCCATGTCCTTCGCTGCGTCTTCGCAAGCCTTCAGGAAGGCAGGACGCACGACGAGATCTTCGGGCGGATAGCCGGAGATCACCAGCTCTGTGTAGAGGACCAGATCAGCGCCCTGCCGCGCCGCATCCGCCCGCGCCTCTCGCGCCTTTTCGAGATTGCCCTTGATGTCGCCCACGGTCGGGTTGAGCTGAGCGACGGCGATGCGAAGAACGTCAGGAGCCTTGGTCATCAGCGAGGCTTAGCGTGGTGTCCGGAACGCCGCAACACAAGTCGGTTGTCTGCCGGCAAATTCGCAAGTGTGCCTGCCCCAAAGACCCGGACGAAACTCAGTTCGTTCCACCATCAGTCCGGAAATCAGCTGCCACAGGTGCATGATCCGACTGAGTTTCTTTGTATGCTGCCAGATCCTTCGGCCGGATCTTCAGGGCGAACCCGCTGTTGGCTACAAACTTGGCCGCGCCATTTTTGTAGATCACGTGGTCTATCAGCCCTGGCTGATAAGCCGAAGATCCAAGATAGGACACTTTGCCTGACCATTTCGGCAAATTGCTGATCGCGGTCGTATAGCCCGCGTTGCGAAACGGAGCGAACTCGTCCTCGGCAAAGGCTGAGTTTATGTCTCCAGCGACAATAATATTACGCTTGGGATCAGGTTGCGCATCAATCCAGCTAACGATCTCTTTCGATTGATATTTCCGGATATCGTCATCGCACTGATCGCCATTTCCGACTTCCTGCTCCGACTTGAGATGAACCCCAATCAGCGTGAATTCAAAATCTGACGCCTTCAAGCCAACGGCCAACGGCGGCCTGACACTGTCATATTTGCAGCCAGACCCGTCATCATATGTCGTTGCAATTGGCACCTCGCCGGAATTTCCTGAGATTGCCACCCTCGTTGTTCTGTAGATCACAACAACATGCTGCTTGCGGCCGGGGTCCGAACCGCCAAACGCACCCTCTGCGGCGACCTCGAAACCACGTGACTTCAGCTCTGTTTGCAATTTGGCCCAGGATTGGCTGCCAACGTCGATCTCAGTCAGAACGACGGCGTCCAGTTTCATGGTCTTGTCGATCCGGCGGGCAAGCTCGCCTATTTCAGGACCGGTATTGGCAGGCGCGTTCTCGCCCCCGAAGAGCTTGATATTATAGGTGCCAATCCGCACACAGCTATCGTCAATGCAACTGGCGCTGCTGGCTCCAGACATGGCAGCCAGGAGAACCAGGGAAGTCGCCAGCGATTTCATCGAAATACCTCAGCAACAAGGATCAGATATTCAAAGAACAAATCTGATGTTTTGTCCAGATTGCTGATGAACAGCGACGACCTACTCACCCATATAGGCTGCAAGCTCGTCTGCCGGACGGTTGACGCCGATTGACATCGACAGGATGCGTGACAGATGCCGGTAAGGCAGGCCTGTCTCGCCATGCCAGGCATTCAATTGCGCTTGTATCTTTGCAAGATCGCCCTTCGACTTCGGCTGTTCGGCAATGTCGAGCCCGGCGTCCCGCAGCGCGAGTACAAAATCAGGCGAGATGACGAAACCGTCCCATCCGATCCAGCGCAGGAAATACTGCCCGGTATTACCTCCCAGCCGCGCGCCATGCTTGGACAGATAGGCCATCAGCCCGATCTGGTCGTTTGCCGGCCATTCGGCGAGAAATTTGCCAAACGAGCCGCACTCACCTGCAACGCGCTCGACAAAGGCAGCGTTGTCACGCACCGACTTGATCTTTTGCGGATTGCGCACGATGCGCTTGTCAGATGCGAGATCATGCCAGAACTCGTCAGGCTGGAACAGCAAGGCCTTGGGTTGGAAGCCAAGAAACGCCTCCTCGAAACCCGGCCATTTGTTTTCGATCACACTCCAGACAAAACCCGCCGAAAACACCCGCGCGGCCATGGCTGAGAGTATCCGGTCGTCCGCTGTCTTTGCGACATCAGCGTTGTTCGCATCGGGACCAAGCAGGCGCTTTAACACCGCCTCACCACCTTTGCGTTCTGCTGCGCGCTTGCGAATTTTGTCAAAGCTGGTCATTGCAGTGTCCATGAACCGGTGCGGCGATCATGACGCTAATGTCAGCGATGAGGCCAGGTTTGCCAAGCATGCGGATTGCGCAATGACCGACTTTCTCCACACGCTGGTCGAACAATACGGCCTGATCGCTGTCTTTGCCGGCTGCCTCGCTGAAGGCGAAAGCGCGGCGGTCTTTGGCGGTTTCTTCGCCCACCAGGGCGTCTTCGATCCGTCTATGACCCTGCTGGTGGCGTTTTGTGGTGCCTGGCTGGGCGACACCGGGCTGTTTCTTGCCGGCAGACGTTTTGCCGACCATCGGCGTATTCTGGCCTACCGGGCCCGTCCCGGTTTCAGCCACGCCCACGACCTGATCGAGCGCCACCCGAACCTGTTCGTTCTGTCCAACCGTTTCATTTATGGCTTGCGCGCCATTGGCGGTGTGGCGGCTGGATTGTCGACGATTCCTGTCGCCCGCTTCATGGCGCTGAACGCGATTTCAGCAGCAGTCTGGGCCTGCCTGTTTGTCGGGCTCGGCTACTTCTTCGGAGAAGGTGCGCAGCGGCTGATTGGCGACGAACTGGTCAAACACGAACGTTTGCTGATCGGCCTTGGTGTGACAGTTGTCTGTGCAGCGGCGGGTCTGTGGCTGGGCCACCGCTACCTGACCAGACGCCGCGCGGAGCAGGAAAATATTCTAGGCGACACCCCACAGTCGTCCGGCGATAGCCAATAGCCAGACCGCAGCAGCCATGATCCCCGCGATCAGGACTGCCAGCGAGCCGCAATCCTTGGCGAGTTGAATGTCGATGTTGAAATCGCGGCTGACCGCATTGCATGCGGCTTCGACGGCCGTATTCAATACCTCGATCAGCAGCATGAACAGCACCGCCCCGACCAGCAGCGCGTAACCAGCCCAGCTTTGCGCCAGAAACCAGCCAACAGGCAGCGACAGGGCAAGCAGCACGAGTTCCTGCTGCACCGCCTTTTCGCTGCGCGCCAGTCGGTTCAAAGCGCGCATCGAATTGTAGAAAGCCTTGATGATGCGGTCCATTTGTTCCCCTGGCGCGTGCTGGCTTGCGGCTGCGTCTAACACCGGGATAGCCTTACGAAAAGCATTGGGGGAATTTGATGGCGGAAAATCGTGAGCTGGCTGAATTTCTGGCGGCCTATCCCGGCACAACGCACCTCGACACAGTATTGATCGACCTCGCCGGCAACGCCTATGGCAAGCGCCTGCCACGCACTCATATGGCGAAATTCTTCGAAACAGGCTCGCCGGTCTGCGCCGCGATGTCGCTCGTAGATGTGTTGGGCAACACAGCCGACCCGATGGGCTACGGCTTTTCAGACGGCGACCCGGACGCCACGGTCCGGCCAATTCCGGGCACGCTGGCGCCAGTTCCCTGGAATCCCGGCATTTCGCAGGTTTTGTGTGAGCCATCGCGCGCGGCGAATGGCGACGCATTCTGGTATGACCCGCGCACCGTGCTGGCGCGCACGGTTGAGCGCATTCATGCAGCAGGGTTGCGGCCGGTCGTGGCGGCAGAGCTCGAATTCTATCTGATTGCACAGGATCGCGCCGCCAATGGCGAGCCCCTGCCCGCCATGTCGCCTTCAACCGGGATTGCCGAAAGCGCCGGAAAAGTGCTGTCGCTGGCAAAGCTAGACGAATACCAGCCTTTCATCAGCGCGGTCGAAGCGGCCTGCAAGGCGCAGAACGTGCCCTCCTCCACCATGATTTCCGAATACGGCGCAGGCCAGTTCGAAGTGAACCTGGAACATCGCGAAGATCCGGTTCGCGCTGCCGATGATGCGGTTCTGCTGCGCCGGATCATTCAGGCCGTGGCGCGCCAGTTCGGCATGGAAGCGACATTCATGTCGAAGCCGTTTCCCGATCAGGCGGGCAACGGCATGCACATCCACGCGTCAGTTCTGGGCATGGACGGCACGAACCTGTTCGACGACAGGTCAAAAGACGGACCAAAAATGCTCGGCCATGCGATTGCCGGCCTGCAGGCGACAATGGCCGAAGGCATGGCGATCTTTGCGCCGAACCTCAATGTTTACCGCCGGTTTGTCGCCAACAATTTTACGCCGGTGACGCGCGACTGGGCCGAGAACAACCGATCCGTCGCCTTCCGCATTCCGGTCGCGTCTGGCGCAGCCCGCCGCATTGAACACCGTATTTCGGGCGCCGAAGCCAACCCCTATCTGGTGATCGCAGCGGTGCTGGCCGGCATGCAGCACGGTCTCGAGAACCAGTTGGACCCCGGGCCGGCGGCGTCCGGCAATGCCGGCGCGGAAGTCGACGCAACTCTGCCTCTAACACTCTGGGACGCGTTGAAAGCTTTGAGAGAGGCAACCATCTTGCCGGCATGGCTGGGTAGAGACTACCCGGCCATCTACGCCAGCGTGAAGGAAGCTGAATTCGCCGCCTTCATGGAGACCATCTCCCGCAAGGAATATGACTGGTATCTTTGATGCGCAGCGACATTACCAAGAATTAATGCCGAAAACGGCCGGCCGAACCGCAACAGCATCGAAAAATGCTGCGCCGCACCCTATGTCAGCGTGATCATGCCGACAAATCAGACGCAAACCGAGGCGACCCTGGCCAAGCCCGCACAACCAAAACCCAAACGCGCCCTGCTGCTGGTCAACCCGAAGGCAAGGCGCGGCCAGGAGGCAATCGGCCCCGTCACCGCCCGCTTGAAGGCCGGTGGCCTGGACGTCACCATCGAACCCTTCTCCGCCCTGCCCGAAATTGCGCGCGACATTGTGCGGCTGCGCGAAAAGGCCGATCTGGTGATCGTGTGCGGCGGCGACGGCTCGGTGTCATCAGCCGCCATGGCGGCAATCGAAAGCGGGCTGCCGCTCGGCGTGATCCCGATGGGCACAGCCAACGACCTCGCCCGCACGCTCGACATCCCAGACAACCTCGAACGCGCTGCCGGCATCATTGCTGCGGGAAAAACCCGGCGCATCGACGTAGGCACAGTCAACGGCCACGCCTTCTTCAACGTCGCCTCCATCGGACTCAGCGCCGAACTGTCGCGAAAGCTCGATCCGGCGCTGAAGCGCCGCTTTGGCCGGTTCGGCTATGTGCTGGCGGCGGCAAAAGTCCTGTCGGGCGCAGAAAAATTCAAGGCACACATCACCGAAAAAGGCCAGACGATCGACGCCTCGACCTACCAGATCGCCGTCGGCAATGGCCGCCACTATGGTGGTGGCAACGTGGTCGCCGCATCCGCAGCCATCGATGACGGCCATCTCGACCTCTACAGCCTCGAAACCAGCAATGTCTGGAAGCTTGGCATGATGATGCGGTCGTTCCGCACCGGAACACATGGTGCATGGAGCGAAGTGCGCACCGCGCGCTGCATCGAGTTCGATATCGAGACCGGCCATGAAATGCCGGTCAACGCCGATGGCGAGATCGTCTCGTCAACACCGGCCCACTTCAAGATCCTGCCGTCAGCGATCGAAATTTTCGTCCCCTGATCCGCACAAAAAAGCCGGCGGAATCGCCGCCGGCTTTCCTGTCACATGCCGTGCATCAATCAGCTGTTGACGGCCTTCTTGGCCGGCGACTGGTGATCCTTCTTGAGCAGATCGCTCACCAGGAACGCCAGTTCGATCGCCTGGTCGGCATTAAGGCGCGGGTCGCAATGCGTGTGGTAGCGATCCTGCAGCTCTTCGTCACGGATGGCGCGCGCGCCGCCGGTGCATTCGGTGACGTTCTTGCCGGTCATTTCGACATGAATGCCGCCCGGATGCGTGCCTTCTGCGCGATGCACCTCGAAGAAGGTCTGCACTTCCTTGAGGATGCGGTCGAACGGACGGGTCTTGTAGCCGGCCGCCGTGATCGTGTTGCCATGCATCGGATCGCACGACCACACCACCTTGCGGCCTTCCTTCTCCACCGCACGGATCAGCTTTGGCAGATGGTCGCCCACCTTGTCGAAGCCAAAGCGGTTGATCAGCGTCAGCCGGCCCGGCTCGTTCTCGGGATTGAGCAGGTCGATCAGCTGCAACAACCCGTCCGGCGTCAGCGACGGACCGCATTTCAGGCCGAGCGGATTCCTGATGCCGCGGCAATATTCGACATGCGCATGGTCCGGCTGGCGCGTGCGATCGCCGATCCAGATCATGTGGCCAGACGTTGCATACCAGTCGCCCGAGGTTGAATCGACGCGGGTCAGCGCCTCTTCATAGCCGAGCAGCAGCGCCTCATGGCTGGTGTAGAAATCGGTCTCGCGCAGCGTGTAGTTGGTTTCCGACGTGATGCCGACCGCGCGCATGAAATCCACCGTCTCGGTGATGCGGTTGGCCAGCGCCTCATAGCGGTCCGACTGCGGGCTGTCGGCGACAAAGCCGAGCATCCAGCGATGGACATTCTCCAGACTTGCGTAACCGCCCTGTGCAAATGCGCGCAGCAGGTTCAGTGTCGCCGCCGACTGGCGATAGGCCATTTCCTGCCGGGCAGGATCTGGAATACGGCTCTTCTCGTCAAAGTCGATGCCGTTGATGATGTCGCCGCGATAGCTCGGCAGCGACACGTCGCCCTTTTTCTCAATGTCAGACGAACGCGGCTTGGCGAACTGACCGGCAATGCGGCCAACCTTCACCACCGGCTGCGAGCCGGCGAATGTGAGCACAACCGACATCTGGAGGAACACACGGAAGAAGTCGCGGATATTGTCCGCGCCGTGCTCGGCGAAGGCTTCCGCACAATCTCCACCCTGCAACAAGAAAGCGTCTCCGGCAGCGACGGTTGCAAGCTGCTTCTTCAGCTTGCGCGCCTCGCCTGCAAAAACCAGCGGCGGATAGCTAAACAGGTTCTTCTCCACAGCTGCGAGAGCAGCCATGTCCGGATAAGCCGGAACCTGCTGGATCGGCATGCCGCGCCAGGAATTGGGAGACCATTTAGCCATGATTGCACCTAGATCGTTCGCGGGTCCTTCACCCGCACGCCAAAAAAACCGCTTCAAGCGGAAGCGGTCCTATACAGGATGGGCATTAACCTTGCCAGTCACAAACCGGGTAACGGCTTTGTGCGCGCCAAACATCCCCTATTCCGCAGGTTTCGGCTCCGCGTCCGGCTCAGCCGTCTCGCCAGCGGCTGCCGTCTTCCCGGCCTCCTTGGCGCGCGTCGCCTCGATGCGGCGCGCCAGCAGGATCGAAATCTCGTAGAGAATGATCGTTGGCAGCGCCAGACCGATCTGGCTTACCGGATCGGGCGGCGTCAGCACGGCTGCAACCACAAAGGCAATGACAATCGCCCATTTACGCTTGTCCGCCAGGCCGTCAGCAGTGAGCAAGCCGACACGCGCCAGCAAAGACGTGACAACCGGCAGCTGGAACACCAGTCCGAACGAGAAAATCAGCGTCATGATCAGCGACAGATATTCGCTGACCTTGGGCAGAAGCGAAATCTGCACCTCATTGTCCGCACCGCTCTGCTGCATGGTCAGGAAGAACCACATCACCATCGGCGTGAAGAAGAAATAGACCAGCGCTGCGCCAATCAGAAACAGGACCGGCGAGGCGATCAGGAACGGCAGGAATGCGCCGCGCTCGTTCTTGTAGAGGCCGGGCGCAACGAACTTGTATATCTGGGTCGCAATCAGCGGGAACGCCAGCACCATGCCGCCAAACATGCCGAGCTTGATCTGGGTGAAGAAAAATTCCTGCGGCGCGGTGTAGATCAGCTCAACCTTGGTCGGGTCGAGCCCGGCCCATGCTGTACCCCACTGGAACGGGATCACCAGCAGATTGAACAATTGCTTGGCGAAGAAGAAGCAGACGAGAAACGCGACAAAAAAGCCGCCAATCGCCCACATCAGGCGTGAACGCAGCTCGATCAGGTGTTCGATCAGCGGCGCCGATGACTTGTCGATCTCATCTTGCTCGGAGGTCACGTCGCGGCTTTCGTCTTCTTGGCGGGCGTTTTGGCCTTCGTGGCAGCCTTCTTCGGCGCAGCTGCTTTCGCCTTGAGTTCAGCTGCAGCAGGCTTTGCTTCGACAGCCGCTGGCGTAGCCGGCTTGGCCGGCTCAGCAACGGCGGCCGTCTCGCCTGGCATGGCGGCCGGGCCGGTCTTCAGCGGTTCTGCCGGCTGAGGCGTCGCCGCTGGCTGCGCCGGAGGCGATGGCTTCAATGCGGCGTCCACCCCTGCCCTTATGTCGGCAGCGGCCTTCTCCATCGGATTGAGAGCCTTCTTGATATCTGCTGCCGGATTGAGATTGCGCACCTGATCGACAGCCGCCTTCACATCCTGAAGGTCGGCTTCTTTCATCGCCTCGTCAAACTGCTTACGGAAGTCGTTAGCCATGCCGCGCATTTTTGACGTGAAATTGCCAAAGGTGCGCAGCATGCGCGGCAAATCCTTTGGCCCCACCACCACGATCAAAATGATCGCGATGACGAGCATCTCGCTCCAGCCAATCTCAAGCATGGCTCGTTCTCCGGTCAGCGTCCTGTCGCGTGAGCGATCAGGATTTCGAGACCTTTTCCTTGCCAGCGGTCACGGTTTCGTCGGCACGGTGATCGACCGTCTTGGTCGCATCCGCCGTATCCTCGTCAGCCATGCCCTTCTTGAAGCTCTTGATGCCCTTGGCCATGTCGCCCATCAGCTCCGGAATCTTGCCACGGCCAAAAAGCAGCAGCACGACGACCAGAACGATCAGCCAGTGCCAAATTGAAAAGGAACCCATTTCTATCCTCTTTCGAAACGAAACATTGCAATGATCTAGGCGCTTTTGCTGTCTCTTTCAAACACCAGCACATCACTTTCGCGCACAGAAAGCGTCAGGTCGCGCTTGCCGATGGGTAATGTGCCAGCTTTCAGGCGCGCCCGCACCTTCTGATCCACACCCTCGATCGCCACTTCTACCAATTCGGCGTCGCCCAGATAGCGCCGCGAAATCAGTCTCGCCGGCACGCCAAAGCCCCCTGCATGCAGACCGCCAAGACGCACAGCAACTGTCACAAGTGCGCCATTTTCATGGCCGTCCGCATCAAATACTCCGACAGGAGTAGCAGCCTTGCCATTTGCAACAACACTATCGAACGTATTGATTTCAGAGAAGAAACCGGCTGCAAACAAACTCGCCGGACGCTTGTACAGCTCTTCTGCAGTGCCAGCCTGCACCAGCCTGCCGTCACGCAGCAGCGCGATGCGGTCGCCCATGCGCATCGCCTCCTCTGCGTCGTGCGTGACAACGATGGCAGTGGCCCGGCTTTCGCGCAGGATTGCCAGCGTTTCAGCGCGCACGCTGTCTTTTAACCTTGAATCAAGACCGGAGAAGGGTTCGTCCATCAAAAGCACCGAAGGACGCGGCGCCAGCGCCCGGGCAAGCGCCACACGCTGCTGTTCGCCACCCGACAAAGTGTGCGGATAGACAGATTCGTAGTCGGCAAGTCCGACGCGCGCCAAGGCAATCCGCGCCTCCTTCACCGACTCAGCCTGCGACAGGGCATTCAGCCCGAAGCGCACGTTTTCCAGAATCGTCAGATGCGGAAACAGCGCAAAATCTTGAAACACCAGGCCGATGGAACGTTTTTCAGGCGCGAGGAACACGCTCGGTCCGGCGATTTCGCGCTCGTTCATCAAGATGCGGCCCGACGTCTGGCTTTCGATGCCCGCAGCGATACGCAGCAGCGTCGTCTTGCCAGAGCCGGAAGGGCCGAGCAAGCAAAGCACTTCGCCCGGTTGCGCCGTCAAATTGATGTCGCTCAGCGTCTCGCCATTGCCTGCGAACGCATGGCACAGATTTTCAAACACCAGCCGTGCGCCAAATGTGACGCCAGCGGTGACCCGCGCCGGAGCGGCTGTCTTGCTGTTCATCAGAGGATTTCGCGGAGCCTGTTCAACGCTGCCGGTCAATCACTCGCGCCACCGGGTGTCAACAGGCCTAGTTCCTCAAGGTCGATATCAGTCAGTTCATCCTCGTCCGGTGTCAGCTCGTCGAGATCGGCCAATGGCGTCGGAACATTAAAGTTCGACGGCATGCGCGCCGACAGCAGCCCCGAACCTTTCAACTCTTCCATGCCGGGCAGGTCACGCATCTCGGCAAGGCCGAAATGGTCAAGGAAGGCGGCAGTCGTGCCATAGGTCACCGGGCGGCCAGGCGTGCGGCGGCGGCCGCGCATCCTGATCCAGTCGGTTTCCATCAACAGATCGAGCGTGCCCTTCGACGTCTCGACACCGCGAATATCTTCAATCTCGGCGCGGGTCACCGGCTGATGATAGGCAACGATTGCCAGCACTTCGAGCGCAGCGCGCGACAGCTTCTTCTGCTGCACGGCATCGCGGCTCATCAGGAATGCCAGATCGCCAGCAGTGCGGAAAGCCCAGGCGTCGCCAACCTGGACCAGATTGACGCCGCGCTTCTCGTAGATGCGTTGCAATTCGGCCATTACGGCAGGCACGTCGACGCCCTGCGGCAGGCGCGCTGTCATAGCCTTGAGCGAAACCGGTTCTGCGGACGCGAATACGATCGCTTCTGCCATGCGCACCGTTTCGGCCAGATGCAGCCGGATGGCCGGGTTGTCATAGCCGCCGGCCTGGCCGTCGTCTTCGTCGTCCATGTAGGACACCGCCGTTTGTGAACCCTCAGTCATGCGCCACCCTGGCCATTGTCGTTTGTCTGACCGCCGCCCTCATATAGATCGGTGCAAAGGCCTCTGCCTGGCGAACTTCAATGCTGCCCTCGCGCACCAGTTCCAGGCTGGCCGCAAACGAGCTGGCAATCACCGTCGCCCGCTCCTGCGGCGTCGCGACATATTCGATGAGATAGGCGTCTAGCGCCGTCCAGTCCTTGATCTGGCCAATCAGACGCATCAGCACGTCGCGCGCTTCCTTGAGCGACCAGACGGCGCGCTTGGCGATCCGCACATTGGTGATCGCGTGGCGCTGACGCTGCGATGCGTATGCACTCAGCAAATCGTAGAGCGAGGCGGAAAACTTGCTGGTTGTCTCAACGATCACCGTTTCCGGCATGCCGCGCGCAAAAACTTCACGGCCAAGCCGGTTGCGGTTGACCAGCCGGGCTGCGGCATCGCGCATGGCTTCGAGCCTCTTCAGGCGAAATTGCAGCACTGCCGCCATTTCCTCGCCAGACTCCTCGGTGTCTCCAGCTTGCTTGGGGATCAAAAGCTTGGACTTGAGGAAGGCCAGCCAGGCCGCCATCACCAGATAGTCCGCGGCTACCTCCAGCTTCAGCTGCCGCACCCGGTCGATGAAGGTCAGGTATTGCTCGACCAGAGCCAGCACTGAAATGCGCGCCAGATCAACCTTCTGATTGCGCGCGAGATGCAGCAACAGATCAAGCGGACCTTCGAACCCGGCGACATCGACGACAAGTGCATCCTGATCGTCGGGCCGCAGATCATCGTTGACCGCCCAAAGGCGATCCATCGGTGTCGGTTTTGCGCCGTTATCGGTGCGTTCGTCCGCCAAATCCGTTCCTTATGCAACGACCCCCATCAGAGCCGCGAATTCTTCGCGCAATTGCATCTCGTTTGCGCCATCCTGTCTGCCGAGCGGCTTCATGGCGCGTCTTGCGCGTTGTTTTGCCGTTTTCGACATCGGACCGACCGCTGAGGCAACAGCACTCATTTCGTCCATCAATCCATTGCAGTGAAGAACCACATCGCAGCCCGCCGCAAGGCTTGCGGCCGCACGCGCCGAGTAATCCCCAGAAAGAGCCTTCATCGACAGGTCGTCGCTCATCAGCAGCCCGCCAAACCCGATCTCGCCGCGAATGTATTCCGAGATGACCTTGGGCGAGGTCGTGGCTGGGTTGTTGGGATCAATTGCGGTGTAGATGACATGGGCGGTCATCGCCATTCCAGCCTTGGAATTTGCCGTAAAGGGCGCAAAGTCACGTGCCCGAAGTTCATTTAGAGGCGTCTCAACCACGGGAAGAGCCATGTGTGAGTCCGAAAATGCACGCCCGTGACCTGGAATATGTTTGATAACGGGCGCAACGCCACCATCGACAAGCCCCTTCGCCGCCGCTTTGCCCAGGATCGCGACCGTCTTGGGGTCCTTGGCGTAGGCGCGATCTCCGATCACGTCATGCGCCCCCTCAACCGGCACATCCAGCACCGGCAGGCAGTCTGCCGTCACGCCATAGCGCAGCAGGTCGAATGCATGCAGGCGCGACATCAACCAGGCCGCACGGCGTCCCTTTGACTTGCTCTGCTTGTAGAGCGCGCCGATTGCCGCCCCTGTCGGGTAGAACGGAGCGAGCGGTGGCCGTAGCCGCTGCACCCTGCCCCCTTCCTGGTCAATGAACACCAACGCGTCTGGGCGTCCGGCACAGTCGCGAAGATCTGCGACCAGATCACGTATCTGCGATGCTTCCTCGACATTGCGCTTGAACAGGATGAACGCCCAGGGCCGTTCGCCGCGATAGAAGGCGCGCTCCTCTTTCGAGAGGGTCAGCCCGGCGCAGCCGAGGATCATTGCTTTTGATTCGCTCATGCACGGAAGATAAGGAATCGGGCGTTCAAGCGATAGCGGCAGCGTTACGCCGCAAACGAAACGGGCGCCCCGAAGGACGCCCGAATTGCTCGTATTTCAGTGATTGCCGCGTCAGCGCGAGACGAAGCAGCTGCCGCCTGCGGTCTTGAGCTTGGCGCACAGGATGTTCGCATCATTCCTGGTTGCCGCCGGGATGCGCACGCGCCACATGGTGCCCTTGCCTTCGATATTGGCTTGCACAATGTTGACGCCCTTGCCGCCGATGACACCGCCATATTTGCGCGCCATCGATTCATAGGAAGCCTGCGCGCTCTCGCGGGTCGGCTGCGATGCGATCTGGACGCTCCACACCGGGCCGGTCGAGGCTGCAACTGCCGCGCCGCCGGCCATATCGACAGGTGCGGGCTGCGGCGCTGCCGCCACCTGTGGCGCCGGCTCCGGTTCAGGCGCGGGCTTCGGCTTGATCGTCGTCGTCTTGACCGGCTTTGGTGCAAGCACCTGCTCCACCGCAGCCTTCTCCTTGACGGCAGGCGCTGCCGGCTCAGGCTTGGCTTCCGCCACTTCAACCGGCCTCGGCGCAGGCACGACAGGCTCGACTGCGGCAGCCGCCGGCGTTTCGGTGGCCTCCGGCTCGGCCCGGGGGGCGAGCGTGCCGTCGGGCCGCACCACCATGGTCCTCACCTTGCGCGGCGCGATCCCCACCTGCTCATTGGCGGCGGCAGGGGCCGTTTCCTGTGGAACGACGCGCTCTTCAGATTTGAGTGCGGTGCTTTCCACTCCGGGCAGTGGATCGCGGGCAGGTTTGACCGCCGGGGCGATAGGTTCCTCGACCGTCGAAACAAGCTTTTCCTGAGAAGGCGGTTTTGGACTGGTTCCAGCAACGCTCTCATAGACCTTGCCATCCTGGTTTGGCACCACCACGCCGCCAGGCGTCTCAGGTTTCACCTTGACGGGCGTAGCGTCAGCACGGACCAGCGCCGGAGGACCGGCGTCGTCCGCTCCGAACATTCCGAAGGCGTAGGCGCCAGCCCCTGCGAAAAGCAGCAGCCCGGCGAAGATCGCGCCATACAGCGGGATCCGGCTGCGGTTCGGGTCGCGGGGACCGAGGCCTGCGTCGATATCGAACTGGTCCGAAATCTCGAATGCACCGGAGTTCTCTTCAAAATCACGCTGGAACGCGGCAAAATCAGCATCGAGCATCTGGTCGACGGTCTGCTCCGGCGTTTTCGCCGGGTCGTTCGCTGGTGCGACCGCCGCACTTGCCGGGACTGGCCGCTTTGCATCTCCAAGCTGGCGGAATGCTCCGGCGAAATCGGTATCGAAATCATCGAAATCCGGAGCCTTGTGCTCTTCGTGCACTTGCAGTTCCGGCAGGTCCAGATCGTCAGCTACCGCAACGACGCCATCCGGGACCTCGACCGTCTCAAAATCACTTGCGAACTCGTTTGCAAGCATTTCGTCGAACTCAATCGCACCGATTTCCTCTTCAACGTAGGTATTGGCCGCTGGCGCATGATCGTCCGAAACCGCGGCGGGGGCAGAAACACGAGCGAATTCGCGATTCGACGAAACAGGTGCGGCGGCATCGATAGATGGTTTCAACTGCCACTGATCGCTCCCGGCAGAAAGATCGTCAAATTCGAGATCGAAGTCTGCCATCTCGAAGTCGGGCTCAACGCTCGTGTCTGCGTGCGTCACAGGCTCTTCGACTGGCTTGCGGAACGACGAAACAGAAGCTGCAACCGGGGCAACAAGGGTCTCGTGGTCCCGCGTTGCCGGCGCTGCTGGCGAAACCGGCGCAATGGGAGAGGCTGGCGGCGGGCCATGATTTGCCGCCGGAGCGAATGATCTTGCAGCTGCTGACGGCTCCGGGTTGATTGCAACCGGATTTCCACGTTTCAAAGTACGCAGGATCGGGGGGGCCGCCGCCAATCTGGCGAGCGCCTCGAATGGATCGTCATTAAGACCTTCGTCCTGCGCAGAAGCAGCAGCAGGCTGAAGCGGCTCGACAAAGGTGAAGCGTGGCCGGGCAGGCTCAACACCGGCCTGAGACTGCGACGTAACTGGTTCAGTCGCTGGCTCGGGAACGAATGCTGCAGCTGGCTCGTCTGCCGCTTGGCTGATCCAGGTCGTGTCATCGCCAAGACCGGCAACCGCTGCATCCCGTTCATCGTGAACCGTGTCAACGGGCTGGGCCAGGTCAAATTCAACCTCATCCAGTTCCACAACCGCCTCGTCCGCCACAGCATAGGTGTCGTTATCGGCGGGAATTTCATACCGGCCGACAGAGAGTCGCGTCGAATACGCCTCGGCAGAAACCGCCTGTGGCTGATCCTCGACAACAAGTTCTTCGCTCAGATCGAATGAGAATTCGTCTTCAACCAACGAGGCGTTGTCCGCAGCATACTCGAACTGCGGCGCAGGGTCCTGCGCATATGCCGGTTCGGCGATGGGTTCGCTGGCAAACTGGTTGCCGATTTCGTCAACCTGCTCAGGAAATGTTGGACCGGCAGGCGCGAATTCTTCCGCTGTAGCGGTTTCCGCCTCAAAGCTCACGACAGCAGCTACTTCGGGCGCGCCATTGTCAAGCAATTCGCTCAGTTCGTCTTCAAACGAAATATCTGACGCTGCAGGGACATTGAGCCGGTCGACCGCAGCAGCTGAGTCCGAATATCCTTGCTCGGAGAAATCGACAGCAGGCGCGGTCTCTTCAAGGGCGTATCCGGAAGCCGGCTTCGATCTCACCCAATCGGCCTCGGTCACGAAGCTATCCGTGGAGTGCTGAACCAGATCGGCAGACGCAGGCGCGTCGAGTGCCGGCGCTGCGAATTCAGTCGCTGGAGCGGTCCGGTCCTGAACATGAAGGTCAACTTCATCGGTTGCTTGCAGGTCGGAAGCGTCGAACGAAAAGTCGAGATCGGTCGCGTCAACTGCTACAGGGTCGAGATTTACGCGGGCAAGCTCTTCAAACAGCGCATCAATTTCATCGGCCTCTTCCACATTGGCCTGAACCGGACTATTGGCGCCATCGAAATCACCGAGCAGCTCCTTCTCCAAATCAATGCCGAAATCGACATCGTCATCGGCGGTGCGCGTGCTTGGACTGTCGAGCCCCATGATGCGGCTCAACTCTGCCAAGGGATCATTTTCTGATCCAACAGGATACTGTTCGTTCTTGACGACGGTGTTTCGTGCCATTGCTTGTTCCCACACACTCGTACTCATTCGGACGGAGACAACGCCGCGAAAAAGTGGCCGTACCAGCGCAATGTGGGCAAAAGGTGACAGGCTTTTGTGCTGAATCTAGCGCATTTCGGCGGGTGCTTCCGCTCCAATCAACGCCAGACCGGAGGCGATAACGCCCAGCACAGCCTGCACCAGCCCCAGTCTGGCATAGGTCAATTCTGGATTGTTAACGTTAACAAAGCGTAAGCCAACATCGCCCTTGTTCCAGTGCGAATGGAACGCGTTGGCGACATCATACAGGTAGAACGCCAGACGGTGTGGCTCCTGCGCCAGAGCAGCACTCTCGATCAGCCGCGGATACTCCGCCAGCTTGCGGATCAACGCGATCTCACTTGGGTCGGCCAGCAGATCGGCGCGCTTGGCCAGTTCCGCCGTCCCAGGCACGTCCGTTCCAAGCTGTTCCTTTGCCTGCCGCAATACCGAATGGCAACGCGCCGACGCATACTGCACATAGAACACCGGATTGTCCTTCGACTGCTCGGTGACCTTGGCAAAGTCAAAATCCAGTGGCGCGTCATTCTTGCGGTAGAGCATCATGAAGCGGATCGGATCGGGACCGACCTCATCGACGACGTCGCGCAGGGTGATGAACGTCCCCGCCCGCTTCGACATACGCACCGGTTCGCCATCGCGATAAAGTTTCACCAACTGGCACAGCAGCGCCGTGACCGTGATCTTGTCCCCGCCGATGGCCCTGCCAAGCGCCTCAAGCCGCTTCACATAACCGCCATGGTCGGCGCCGAGAACAAAGATCATCTCCTCAAATCCGCGCGCATACTTGTCGTTCATGTAAGCGACGTCAGCGGCAAAATAGGTGTAGGACCCGTCAGACTTGACCAGAGGCCGGTCGACATCATCACCTACTTCGGTTGAGCGGAACAATGTCTGCTCGCGGTCTTCCCAATCTTCCGGCAGTTGCCCCTTTGGCGGCGGCAGTTTGCCTTTGTACACATGACCTTTCATCGTCAAGTCGTTGATTGGGCTACGGATCTTTCGCGCGTTGTCGGCATGCAATGTGCGCTCTGAAAAGAACACCTCATGGTAGACCTTGAGTGCCGCCAGGTCATCGCGGATCAGCTGCATCATCGCATCAATGGTCCGGTCCTTGACGATGGCCAGCGCCTCGTCGTCGGGCATTTCATTGAGCGAATTGCCAAATTCGGCGGCGAGAGCCTGTCCAACCGGGACAAGATAGTCGCCAGGGTAAAGTCCCTCGGGAATTTCACCGATATCTTCGCCAAGCGCCTCGCGATAACGCAGCATGACCGAGCGCCCCAGAACGTCGATCTGCGCGCCGGCATCATTGATGTAGTATTCCTTGGTGACGTCATACCCGGCAAACGACATCAGATTGGCCAGCACATCGCCGACGACCGCGCCGCGGCAATGGCCGACATGCATCGGGCCTGTCGGATTGGCGGAAACATATTCGACATTGGTTTTCTTGCCGCCGCCGATGGTCGAGCGGCCATAGTCTGCGCCTTCCGCCAGCATTGTCCTGAGTGCACTCAGCCAGAACCGGTCGGACAGCTTCAGATTGACGAAACCAGGGCCTGCAACTTCCACAGCGGCAACGTCGGGGTCCTGCCGAAGCGCCTCGGCGATCTGCTCGGCCAACGCGCGAGGGTTGACACCGACGGCCTTGGCCAGAACCATCGCGGCATTCGACGCGATGTCGCCATGCGCCTCGTCGCGCGGCGGCGAAACTGTCAGGCGCGACAAGTCAAGCGCCGAGCCATCGGTCGGCGACAGTGACAGGCCTTCAACAACCTTTGCGATACGAGCGTTGAAATCGGCAAAAATGTTCATGGATACGTCCGTCCTGCACGTGCAGGCATCATTGGAGAATAGCGGAATTTGGCTGCGCCTAGCCCAAATCCGGCGTCCGGTCAAACAAGCGCCTGTGTTCCTTGAGCGCGTAGTGGTCGGTCATACCGGCCAGATAATCGGCGACATGGCGGGCGCGCACGCCCTCGCCCGCATTGGCCAGCACCTCGCGCCAACCCTCGGCCATTTCTGCGGGATCAGCCATGAAACGCGTAAACAGGTCACGCACCACCTGGTCGGCCCCTTGCCTCACCTTCATCACAGTCGGGTTGCGATAGAGGCGCTGGTAAAGAAACGCCTTCAATGTCTTCTCTTGATCCGCCATATCGGCCGAAAACGTCACCATCGGCCGCCCGGCCATGCGTACATCGCCGGCTGACTGCGGCGCGGCCTCGGCCAGACGCGCGCTTGATGCGGCGATTACGTCCTCGACCATACGGGTGATCTGGCGGCGAACAAGTTCATGGCTGCGGCGCACCGAGTCGAGGTTGGGATAGCGCTCCGCGACCTCCCGCAGGATGTCAGCAGGGAGTGGCGCATCGCCAAGCATGTCGAGCGTCAGCAGGCCCGAACGCAGGCCGTCATCGATATCGTGTGCGTCATAGGCGATGTCATCGGCCAATGCAGCGCATTGCGCCTCGACACTCGCGTATTGGTCAATCTGCAGGTCCTGCAGCTGGTTGTAGTTCCGGATCGATTGCGGAACGTCGCCCTTGAGTCCCCTGCCTGCGGCATCGGCCAGCGGGCCATTGTGCTTGACGAGACCCTCAAGCGTCTCCCAGGTCAGGTTCAAGCCATCAAATTCCGCATAGCGCCGCTCAAGCTTCGTCACCACACGCAGAGCCTGCTCGTTATGGTCGAACCCGCCAAACGTTTTCATGCAATCGGCAAGCGCGTCTTCGCCTGTGTGGCCAAAGGGCGTGTGGCCGAAGTCGTGCACGAGCGCGATGGCTTCAGACAGATCCTCGTCGGCGCGAAAGGCCCGGGCCAGCGCCCGCGCAATCTGCGCCACTTCAATCGTGTGGGTCAGCCTCGTACGGTAGTGGTCGCCCTCATGGGCGATAAACACCTGCGTCTTGTGCTTCAGCCGCCGAAACGCTGTGGAATGGATGATCCGGTCGCGGTCGCGCTGAAACGGCGTACGCGTCCGGCTTTCGGGCTCCGGCCACAGCCGCCCCCTGCTTTGGGCCGGGTCGCAGGCATAGGCCGCACGCGGCCGGTAACCGAAACCTATGCCGTCGAGGCTGCCTTGTTGACCGTCCGCCATGCCGCCCGCCGGTTGACTTGCACCAGGCTGCTTCATACCTATGGCTTGACGGGCAAAGCAAGGTGATGCCATGGGCGCCGACGCAAAGACCACTATGAACGGTGTTGAAATGACGGAAGCGGCCGCTGCGCGGATCGCAAAGGTTGTTGCTGCCGATCCGGGCAAGACGGCGCTGCGCGTGTCCGTTGAAGGTGGCGGCTGCTCGGGCTTTTCCTACAAGATGGACCTGACCGACACCCGTAACGACGATGACGTCGCCATCGAAAAGAACGGCGCAACCGTGCTGATTGACGAAATCTCGCTGGTCTATATGGGTGGCTCGGTGATCGACTTCGTCGACGACCTGATAGGCCAGTCGTTCCAGATCAGGAACCCGAATGCAGTGGCGTCCTGCGGCTGCGGCACCAGCTTTTCAGTCTGAGCCAGACCGTTTGATACTGCCATCGGGCGGTTCCAATCTGCGTAACGATGGTGCAGTGTCGCACGATGAAGATCGTCACTTACAACATCAACGGCGTGCGCGCGCGCATCGGGAACCTTGTCGCCTGGCTGCAGGAAAGTCAGCCGGATATTGTCTGCCTCCAGGAAATCAAGACGGTTGACGAGGGCTTTCCCCGCTCGGAGATCGAAGCGCTTGGCTACAATGTCGAAACGCATGGCCAAAAGGGCTTTAACGGCGTCGCTCTCCTGTCGAAACTGCCGTTTGACGAGGTCAATCGCGGCCTACCCGGAGACGACAGCGACGAACAGGCGCGTTTCATCGAAGGCGTGTTCTCGACTGACCAAGGCGTGTTGCGGGTCGTGTCGCTCTATCTGCCCAACGGCAATCCCACCGGAACCGAAAAATTCCCTTACAAGCTGGGCTGGATGGCGCGGCTGGAAAAGTGGGCGCAAGACAGGCTCCTCCTCGAAGAGCCGCTGATTCTGGCAGGCGACTACAATGTCATTCCGCAGAAAGATGACGCGAAGCGCTGGCAGGATTGGACAAACGACGCGCTATTCCAGCCCGAATCACGCGGGGCGTTTCAAGCATTGTGCAACCTGGGTTTCACCGAAGCCGTGCGGGCGACAACCGATGAGGCGGGCGTCTACACATTCTGGGACTATCAGGCAGGCGCCTGGCAAAAAAATAACGGCATCCGTATCGATCACCTGCTTCTGTCGCCCGAAGCCGCGGACAAATTTGTCGCCGCATCGATCGAAAAGCACGTCCGCGCATGGGAAAAGCCGTCCGATCACGTGCCGGTGGCCGTGCAATTGTCGACACAGGCCGCCTGACAAGACCAGCCTTTCGCATTCGATTGGAGATTGATTGAGCGGTGCCGGTGCGCGGCGCCGTTACTTCTTCTTGGCCATGTCCTGCGCGAGCTGAAAGGCGGTGCGGCGCTCGGATTCGCTAGCCAGCGAAAACGCCTCTTCCTGCATGCCGACAATCCACGGCCGGTCAATCGGCGAGGCGCGTTCGAGTGCCGCAGTCATCATTGCCAGCCCGCGCACAATCTTGCCGCTCTGGAAATAGAGCTGCCCGAGCGTCGCCTCAGCGCCTGCATGGCCCTTCTCGGCGGCCAGCTTCAGCCAGCGTCCCGCATGTTTTACGCTCGCCTTGACGCCCTCGCCCGACAGGAACATCCGGCCAAGCTCGTATTGTGCGTTCGGGTTGCGGAAATTGGTCGCCGCGTCGCGGAAATACTCCTGCGCCAGCTGCGGATTGGCGGCAACCGGCGTTCCCGGGATGCCGGTCTTCAGATAAGTGCCAACCGCGACCAGCGCATCGGACATATAGGCTTCTTCCTGGCTGCCTTGTTCAACGCCGTTCTGGACAATCGCCGAATAGTATTTGAACGCCTCATAGTCGTCCCGCTTGACGCCATCGCCAACCGCATACATACGCGCCAGCGCCCAACGTGCGCCCTGCTGGCCCTGCTCAGCGGCATAGCGGTAGGCCTCGACCGCCTGATCCTTGTGGCCGTTGCGATAGGCCATCAGCCCTTCGCGCAAAACTTCGCCCCGCTCAAGCGACGCCCACGGGTTGGACGTTGGGGCGCCGGCAGCCGGATCCAGCGCCAGCGCAGGGGATACGGCAAGCGAAAGCGATACGATCGCCGCTGCAGCAACGCGACGGCGTGAATTTTCCAATGACATTCCCACACGATGGGCGATCATTTCGGCAACACTGCGTCCAGTTGAGCGCATGACGACGCCAGCGCGCCCATCCCGTCCCTGAGACGGACCGGAAACCGAAATGTGCTGAAATGCTACTAAATCAAAACGCATATTCGTCCCTGCCGCTTGAGCGCGGCTCTTGAAATGCCCTGATCGCCAATGGACGCAACCTGAACGGCTAATCGGGTGCGCCCCGTTTATGGCGGGAAGTAGGCAAATTCATCCCCTCTGGCATGCTGCCAGAGGGATGTTGAGGGAGTGTTGCGGATTCGGCACAAATGCAGACAGACAGGGTCACACTTGCCTGCCTCAAGACGGCTCAGCGTTCGGTGACCCGGTTCAGGGCAACTGCCAGCCGGTCGCGCGCGATGGTCAGTTCGCCGCGCTTGTCACGCTCGCCAGCCACCACGTCTTCAGCGGCCTTGGCGATGAACTGCGGATTGTTCAGCTTCTTGTCGATGCGGGCAATCTCGTCTTCGGCCTTGGCGACTTCTTTTTTCAGCCGCGCAGCTTCAGCCGCAAGGTCGACAAGATCGCCAAGCGGCAGGCAGAACGTCGCCTCGCCGACCACAAACTGAGCCGACGATTTTGGTGCCTGGTCAGCAAATGAAACATCGCCGGCGCGCGCCAGCCGCTTGATCGCAGAATCGTGGCGTGCAAGGCGCGACTTTGTTTCATCGCCAGCGCCGACCACCACCAGCGGCGCAATCGCAGCCGCCGGGACATTCATTTCGGAACGCAACGAGCGAATGCCAGTCACCAGATCGAGCAGCCAGTTGATCTCATCCGCCGCCGCCTTGTCCTCAAATGCCGGTTGCGGCCAGCGGGCATGCGCCAGAAGTGTCGAACGTGTTTGGCCTTCGCCAGCCGTATGCGCCCACAATTCCTCGGTGATGAACGGCATCATCGGGTGCAGCAGCTTGTAGATCTCGTCGAGCACAAATGCCGCAACCGCCTGCGCTTCCGCTTTGGCCTCCTGATCGTCGCCCATGAACACCGGCTTCAACAGTTCCAGATACCAGTCGCAGAACGTGTTCCAGACGAACCGGTAGGCGGCGCTGGCCGCATCGTTGAAGCGGTAGGATTCGATTGCAGCCGTCACCTCGCCCGCAGCCCGCGTCAGTTCGGTCAGGATCCAGCGGTTCACCGTCAGCTTCGCGTCGGTCAGCCAGAACTCGTCGTTGCGCGCCACGCCGTTCATCTCGGCAAAGCGCGTGGCGTTCCAGAGCTTGGTGCCAAAGTTGCGGTAGCCGGCAACACGCGCCGGGTCGAGTTTCACGTCACGCCCCTGCGCCGCCATGATGGCAAGCGTGAACCGCAGAGCGTCCGCGCCATATTCGTCGATCAGTTCGAGCGGATCGATGACGTTGCCCTTCGACTTCGACATCTTGGCGCCGCTCTTGTCGCGGACCAGTGCGTGCACATAGACCGTGTGGAACGGCTCCTCGTCCATGAAGTGGAGGCCCATCATCATCATCCGGGCGACCCAGAAGAAAATGATGTCAAAACCCGTCACCAGAACGCTGGTCGGGTAATAGGTCGCCAGTTCCGGCGTCTTGTCGGGCCAGCCGAGTGTCGAGAACGGCCAAAGCGCCGACGAGAACCAGGTGTCGAGCACGTCCTCGTCGCGCGTCAGGATTTCGCCGGGCTCAAAATTCTCCAGCTTTTCTTCGACCCATGCCTTCCACGGCCCTTCATGCGCCAGATAGTGCTGGATTGCAGCGTCAAGCGCTTCGGCCTCGGTTTTCTCGACAAAGATATGCCCGTCCGGCCCATACCAGGCCGGAATCTGGTGGCCCCACCAGAGCTGACGCGACACGCACCAGGGCTCGATGTTCTCCATCCACTCAAAGTAGGTCTTGTCCCAGTTTTTTGGCACAAAATTGGTACGGCCTTCGCGCACCGACGCGATTGCGGGTTTCGCCATGGTTGCGGCATCCAGGAACCACTGGTCTGTCAGCATCGGCTCGATAACAACGCCGGAACGGTCGCCGAACGGCTGCATCATCTTGTTGTTGTCGACCAGCGGGACGGCATTGCCCTCAGCGTCGGTCGTCATCACCGCCAAGCCTTCGGAGGTGATCGCCTCGACAATCAGCTTGCGCGCCTCGTAGCGGTCGAGCCCGCGATATTCGTCGGGCACCAGATTGATGTCGTCGACTTCCGCTTCACTGGGCACGTCGCCGGAGCGGGCAATTTCAAGTGCACGCACAGCATAGTCCGCATAGGGTTCGCCGTCGTCACGCATGGCAGCGCGCGTATCCATCAGCCGATACAGCGGGATATTGTTGCGCTTGGCCACCTGATAGTCGTTGAAGTCATGCGCGCCGGTGATCTTCACTGCGCCCGAGCCAAACTTAGGATCAGGATACTCGTCCGTGATGATCGGAATCAGGCGGCGATGCGCCTTTGGCCCGACCGGGATCTCGCAAAGCTTGCCGACGATTGGCGCGTAACGTTCGTCCGACGGATGCACCGCGACCGCGCCGTCGCCCAGCATCGTTTCGGGCCGGGTCGTGGCGATCGAGATATAGTCGCGCACTTCTTCGAGCGTAATGTTGCCGTCAGCGTCCTTCTCGACATAGGTGTAGGTCTCGCCGCCGGCCAGCGGATATTTGAAATGCCACATATGGCCGTCGACTTCCTTGTTCTCGACTTCGAGGTCGGAAATCGCCGTTTCGAATTTCGGGTCCCAATTGACCAATCGCTTGCCGCGATAGATCAAACCCTGCTTGTGCAAGGTGACAAACACTTCGAGCACGGCCTGGGACAGGCCCTCATCCATGGTGAAACGTTCGCGCGACCAGTCACAGGACGCGCCGAGCCGCTTCAACTGGTTGAAGATCAGTCCACCGGATTCGTCCTTCCACTCCCACACCTTGTCAATGAAGGCCTCCCGTCCGAGGTCGCGGCGACCGATCCCCTGCTCCGCCAGCTTGCGCTCGACCACCATCTGCGTCGCAATGCCGGCATGGTCCATGCCCGGCTGCCACAGCACGTTCTTGCCACGCATGCGTTCGAAACGAACCAGCACGTCCTGAAGCGTGTTGTTGAGGGCATGGCCCATGTGCAGCGAGCCGGTGACATTGGGTGGCGGGATGACGATACAGAACGGGTCTGCGTCAGGTTCTGCGCCCGCGCCTGCGGCAAACGCGCCGGCATCTTCCCATGCCTTGGCAATCCTCGGTTCGATGGTCTTGGAATCATATGTCTTGTCAAGCATGGTGGCGTCCGGGCGTGTCTGTGAAGCGACCGTGTAAATCCGAGCACGCGCAGCAAGTCAACCAAGGTGCTCCGACGCCCCGGCAGCTGCGCACGGCTCCGGCTCGCCAATCAGAAATGTAGGCCGGGCAGTTAAATGTTCAACGTCAAAGCGAAGACCGGCCGCGTCTCCGCCGGTCAAGCAGTATCATCGCAATCACAACGGCAAGGCCACCAAGCGCGATAGCGCCGCCCCAATACTCGATAGCCAACGGCTTTCGGCGGACCTCATAGCTGGCGGCGATTGTCTCGACTCTGATCCGCCCGGTCGCGGGATCGCAAGAGGTTGCGACAGAAGTGCCGTCCACAAAGACTTCCAGGAACGGATAGTAGAACACGGGCAACAGCCGGGGAGAACTGACCGCCAAAGCCTCTGTAACCCTTCTTAACGACGTGGCTTCCGAAGCCATGCCCTCCAGTTTGGCCGCCGGACGGCAGGATGGAAGATATTCGGGAGCATCGGCCCGTTCCGTGATGTACTGTTCCTCAACGTGAGGGTCGACTGGAGGAATGTCGGCGGCAATCGTCCGCGCAAATATGAAAAACGCTGTCAGAACTGCAACTGCTGCGCCAAACATTCTAACGGCGGGCCCTGCGCGTCCCGCATCGATGGCGACAGCCAGAACCATGGCCGCCGAGAGCTCGAAAATGCTCAATGCTCTCCAGGGAAACTGCACCCGATCCAAAATTGGAAAAGCATTCCAGAAGAACGAGGAAACCGGCGTCACAAGAAATACGACCAGCGCCGCCATGACCGCCCACGGCGCCATCTTGCTCCATTGGCCGGCCTTTGCGGCCTGATACAAGAGGAGAACGACCACCACCGTGATCGCAGCGAAACAATATTCGAGAAATCCCTTGAAACTGTCGCCATCGCCAGAGAACAGAAAGTGTTCCGAGGGAACAAATACACTCCAGAAATTCCGGTCGATCATGTTCTGCAGGGTCAATGCTGGAGCGACGTAGGGAGCAGCAAGAGCTGCTGCCAGCAGCGCCGCTCCCCCCGCATGCAGCAGAACTTGAAGGGATTGCTTCCTGACGGCGACCCAGACGCAGTAGCCGGACAAGAAAGGCGCAAAGGCAAGTGTGGACGGCAAATGAGAGTAGAGAAGCCCGGCGACGCTCAGCGCGAGACCTGCGACAGCCATGGCGCCCTCGCCAAGCCGGGTAGCGAAGAACAGACATAGTGGCAGGAAAATGAATGCGGCCTGCTCGCCAATGGCCGTCCGCGCCCAGACATCAGCCAGCAGGTGATACGGCAGCGCCATATAGACCACAGCCGCTATCAACGCAGCCCGCCGGCTGACAAACGTACGCGCCATCTGAAAGAACGCCAAACCCGAAAGGGCGAGCATGACCGTTGAACCGAGGACAACCGCCAAACGCGGGTCAACGGCCAGATGGAATGGCGCAATCAGGTAAAACGGCAGCGGGCCGTAGAAATAGAAGACCGGGCTGCCCCCTCCCTGGCTGACATCCGGCAACCACCTTGGATAGAAATCGCCCGCAACAAGCCTGCTGGCAAAGCCTTCAGACCAGACGACGTTGAAGAAGCTGCTGTGGCCGCTGATATGTCCCAGCGCAATCGCAGGCGCCATCAGGGCAAGTGCCCAAACAATGATTGCAATTGCGGGGTATCGAACAGCGGCCTGCCCGACTGACGAAGCCGGCAGATCGGTCGCGATGGCTTGCAAATTGAAGCTCCTTACCCAAGGAGCCAAGATTGCCTGGACGCCAGTTAATATTCCGCTCAGGCGACTTCTGGTCTCACGGAGAACCCAAAATCGCCCCCGGGCCGCTCGTTACCGTGACCCGACTCGGGCAATCCGCTCGATCTCTTCACGCACCAGCCTCTCGACCAACGTTGGCAGATTGTCGTCCAGCCATTCCTGCAACATCGGACGCATCATCTCTTCGGCGATCTCGTCAAATGAGCGGCGGCGCGTCGCCGCAAATGCATCTGACAGCTCACCGAACGCTGCTGCAACCTGGCGGCCGGCAACGTCCGAAATGATTGAGTTCTTGGCGACGTCGGCCGGTACGGCAGGCGCTGCAGGGCGCAACGGCTGCTCAAGCCTTTGGGCAGGCTGCGCCTGGCGCTCGACCTGACGGTCCGGTTGGGCGGCAGCGACAGCCGCCTGAACCACGGGCCCCGCAGCCTGAGGCTTCACAGTTTCAATATGGCGTGGCGTCTGACTGTTTGCCGGCCGATGCGGAGACCCGGCCGCGTTTGCAGCGTTCTCAAAAGGTTGCTCAGGCTTTCCGTCGCTGTCTTCAATAATACGGCGAATGGAAGCCAGGATTTCTTCCATTGAGGGTTCGCGTGGATTGGCGACCTGATTGGAGAGATTTTCCGCAGCCTGTGCCGCCATGATGATGGATCCCCGTTCCTGCCAAGTCCGGAACGCACACCTGCTTCCGAATCATAGTTTACCGTAGCGGAGACCGAACGCAGGGTGAATCCCCTGAGCGCGTCGATCAGGCTTTCACACAGAAAAGCTTGGTTAACGGCCGTCTGGGGTGCGCAGCCCGTACCACTTGTCCTTGACGGCTTCGTAGTGCTCTTCGGGCTTGTATTGAGCGACGTTCAAACCGAGGCGGCCAACATTGAGGCGGCCGGTTGCCGACAGGATCGCGTAGCTCGCCACCACAAGGTCGCGCTCTGTGCCAACCTGGTTGATTTGGGCAGAAATGACATCCGCCTGCGCATTCAACACGTCGAGCGTGGTGCGCTGTCCGACATTGCGCTCTTCGACGACGCCGTTGAGTGCGAGCTGGGCCGCCGCAACGAGATCGCGATTGGCCTGTACACGCTCCGATGCGGCATGATACTGAGACCAGGCAGATGCGACGGCGGCGCGGACCTGATCGCGACTGACGTCAACCTCGATACGCGCTTGACCGAGCGATTCCTTGTTCCGGCGGACTGTCGCCGAGACGCGGCCACCTTGGTAAATCGGTATCCTCAACGTTGCGCCGATCGAAGCTCGGCCGTCCCATCCATTGCTTGGATTCGGGACCAGATTCCCGGATCGGTTGAGAACATGCGGATAACCACCCGAGTTGGTCGCAGACACGCCTATTTCGGCAGACAGTTGCGGCAGCAATGCGCCTTCAGCCGATTTGACCGCAAAGCCTGACGCATCAACAAGATGTTGATTGGCTCGGATGGCCGGATGTTCGTTCGATGCCTGCGAATAGGCGGCCTCAAGCGACTTCGGCAATCCCTTCACTGGCCCGGCCGCCTTCAGCTTGCCGGGATTTTCGCCGACGATCTGGCGATAGACAGCCTCGCTGCTGGCCGCCTGCGCACGCGCAGCAGATGCCTGCGCGACGGCCGCAGAGCGTGCGGCATCGGCCTGCGCAACGTCGGTCCGGGTGCCCTCGCCGACATCGAAGCGCGACCGGGCGGCCCGCAGCTGCTCAGCCAGCGATTTGACATTGCGTTCAGTGAGCGCAGCAATCTGACGGTCCCGGATTACATCCATATAAGCCGCAGCCGCGTTGAACAGGATGTTCTGCTCGGTGTTGCGCAATCCCTCATTAGAGGCGCGCACCTGCGCTTCGGCGGCGCGCACGTTATTCTTGGTCTGAAAACCATCGAACAAAGTCTGCGAGATCCCCACGCCGAATGAACCCGTGGATATCTCAACGCCAGACTGGCGAGCGTGATTGAACGTGTCCGTATAACTGTAAGTGTTTGTTGAGACGATCTGCGGGCGATAGCCCGACTTCGCGATCGCAACCCCCTCATCGGTGACCCTAACGCCGGCGCGCGCAGAATTCAGCTCGGAATTGAATTGATAGGCCTTGCCCAGCGCCCCAAAGATCGTCTCGGCCAGCGACGGCGAGGCAGCGATCAGACCAGAGACGGCAACAGTTGCAAAGATGACGCGCCTAACAATTGACATACCCAACCTCTTAGCGACGCGACAACCCGTCATTTTTTCAGTTCGCAGCAACAGCCGCCAGGCAATATCAGGCTGCCCAGGCCCTGCCTTCGAAAGTCATTATTTTACTAACGAATCCCTACCGAACCGGCTAGCGCAACATGGTTCCCAAGAAAAACCAAATCAAGCGCTCAAAACACGAATGATGGCTCAGTGTGGAAACCGGGCAACGGTTTCACCGATGCATTGAAAGCCCGGCGCGACCGGGTGATACCGTCCTGCTTGACGTAGAGCCGGACAACAGCGGCGTTGCCAAGCCCCTCGACGACCACAAGCCGTCCATCTTCCTTCAACTGGTCAAACAGAGCAGCCGGAAGCTCTTCGACGGCTCCCTCAACAATGATAACGTCATACGGAGCTTCGCCCGGATAGCCTTCGGCAAGACGTCCCTCGACCACGGCAACATTGTCATAGCCAAGTGAGGCGAGCGTTTCCTGAGCTGAAGCTGCAAGAGCCGCATCTTCTTCAAGCGCGACAACTGCGCCGGCAAGCTTTGACAGGATTGCAGCCGAATACCCGGTGCCGGTTCCAATATCGAGCACAAAATCGCCCGATTTGACTCCGGCCAGCTGGATGAGGCGCGCGAACGGCGACGGCTGCATAAGATAGCGGCCAGGCGCAATCTCGATATCCTCATCAATATAGGAGAGTTTGCGCTTGGCAGACGGAACGAACTTCTCGCGCTCCACATCGAGCATAGCATCAAGCAAAGGGATCGAAGTGACGTCGGTCGTCCGCACCTGGCCGTCGACCATTTTTGTCCGAAGGCTGGCGAAATCAAAAACTGTCATCAGAGATCCGTCCTGTGTTCACGCACAATAGCCGCGAACTGGTCGTCATAACAATCGCCGATGGAGGCCTCGCCCGGAATCGAACCGGGGTGCAAGGATTTGCAGTCCTCTGCGTAACCACTCCGCCACGAGGCCCCGCTATCGCACGACGAGCCCTGTTAACAGAGCCGGTTGACGGCCACAAGCGCGACCGTTCGCATTGCAACAAAATTCATTTGTAGTCGATGTCGCAGCCAAACACTGGTCAAACGCCGCGTCGAACCTTCCGCCGGATCCACACCCCTACCCGGCGATTGATTCGGCGTATCCTGGGAGAATCATGAGCGAGGATCAAAAGGCCCAACGGCACCATCCAGTAGCCGAGAACGGGAAGGAAGCCAAAAAGCGCTCCAACGACAATCAGGAACAAAGCAATTCCGACCCTGACTGGCCTTGAACGTGGCAGAGGAATCTCTCGGCCAAGCAGCTTCAGTTTTGGCGCGATCGGCTGGGAATCGTTGTGTGTCATCGGTTTCGTTCAGTTCTACGCACCGGATTTGATCAAGAGCCGGCCTTCCTGCAGTCCCATATTGGACCGGGAACGCGCGAATTCGAGAGTTGTTTGCATGAGTGATGAAAAAAACGCAGACGGCAGTTGGCAAAGTGGAAAGGTGTTTGCTATAGGCTCGCCCACTCAAACGAGCATCCGTTCCCCGGTAGCTCAGTGGTAGAGCAACCGGCTGTTAACCGGTTGGTCGCTGGTTCGAATCCGGCCCGGGGAGCCAATCTTCCGATTATTCGCAGAATTGTCGAGGACTTGCGCAGGCCAATGCGCACTGCGCAGGCTTATTTTGCCTGAGATCTACACAACCGATGAGAAACCGGTTGAAGCGGCGTCTATTTGGATGGCTGCATCGATAGTGCGGTAAGGTTCGCAGGTGTCGACTCGGGCAATGTGAGTTTGTCGCCAGACATCCGCTTCATCTGATCGGCAGCTTCGAAGTGTGCCATATCGATGAAGTAGACAAGCAAATCCAGCCGCTGCTTGCGGGCAATCACGCAAAGTTCGACCAGCATGTCGTTGACAAAATTCAGGTCGTCAATGCGCCGGCTGGCGGCGCAAACTGGCATGTCAGCAATCGAAGAAGACGCACCTCTGTTCATGTCGCAACGAGCCCCCTGCCCAAAACAACTTGAAAGAGTTTGTACACTAACCGAAACACCCTGTGATAGCAATTTCCATTAGGACTCAACCTGCTGCAACCGGCGAGCGAAATCGGACCAATTCGTTCTGCTACTTGACCCGCGCCAAAAGCACCGCCATTTGACGGACTCTTTCAGTTCAGCCGTAATGCAAAACATGCAGCCGGCCACACACCACCGGACAAGATAATGGACGTTGTCGTCGTTGAATCGCCCGCAAAGGCGAAGACAATCAACAAATATCTGGGCAAGGACTACAAAGTCCTGGCCTCGTTTGGTCATGTGCGCGACCTGCCGCCCAAAGACGGCTCGGTGCGCCCTGACGAGGACTTTGCCATGTCCTGGTCAGTCGATTCCGCTTCAGCAAAACGGCTTGCTGACATCGCCAATGCGATGAAAAGCGCGGACGGCCTGATCCTCGCCACCGATCCGGATCGCGAAGGCGAAGCCATTTCCTGGCATGTGCTTGAGGTCCTGCGCGGCAAGAAGGCGCTTAAGGACAAGCCGGTGAAGCGCGTTGTCTTCAATGCGATCACCAAGCAGTCGGTGCTCGATGCGATGGCCAATCCGCGCCACATCGACATGCCGCTGGTTGACGCATATCTGGCGCGCCGCGCGCTCGACTACCTCGTCGGCTTCACACTCTCGCCCGTCCTGTGGCGCAAATTGCCCGGTGCGCGCTCCGCTGGCCGCGTCCAGTCGGTGGCGCTGCGCCTCGTTGCCGACCGCGAAAACGAAATCGAACGGTTTGTCCGCGAGGAATACTGGACGATCGCCGCCCAGCTCGCGACGCCGCGCAGCGATTCCTTTGAAGCGCGGCTCACCGGGTTCGAGGGCAAACGCCTGCAAAAGCTCGACATCGGTAACGCTGAGCGCGCCAATGAAATCAAGTCGATGCTGGAAGGTGCTACCTTCAAGGCCGCATCGGTCGAAGCTAAGCCAACCAAGCGCAATCCCGGTCCTCCGTTCACAACCTCTACACTGCAGCAGGCGGCCTCCTCCCGTTACGGTTTTTCTGCCTCGCGCACCATGCAGATCGCCCAGCGCCTTTATGAAGGCATTGATCTGGGCGGCGAGACCGCCGGCCTCATCACCTATATGCGAACCGACGGCGTTCAGATGGCGCCGGAGGCGATTGCCGCCGCACGCAGCACAATCGGCAAGGAATTCGGCGAACGCTACCTGCCCGAAAAGCCGCGCCACTATGCGGCAAAAGCCAAAAACGCCCAGGAAGCGCACGAGGCGATCCGTCCGACCGATTTTGGCCGCACGCCGACCCAGATGCGCGCGCACCTCGATGCCGACCAGGCAAAACTGTACGACCTGATCTGGAAGCGCGCTATCGCCAGCCAGATGCAGGCAGCCGATATCGAGCGCACAACCGTCGAGATTGAAGCCTCCAATGGACCGCGCTCGGCGACGCTGCGCGCGACTGGCTCTGTGACGCGGTTTGACGGCTTCCTGGCCGCCTATATCGATCCTAAGGACGACGACAGCGAAGACGAGGACAATCGCCGCCTGCCCGAAATCCGGTCTGGCGAGGCACTGGCGCGCGAAAAGATCGTCGCCGAACAACACTCGACCGAGCCGCCGCCGCGTTATTCCGAAGCCTCGCTGATCAAGAAGCTGGAAGAACTCGGCATCGGCCGTCCGTCGACCTACGCCTCGACACTGAAGACGCTTGAAGACCGCGAATATATCGTCATCGACAAGCGCAAGCTGATCCCGCACTCAAAGGGCCGCATCGTTACGGCATTCCTGGAGAACTTTTTCGCCCGTTACGTGGAGTATGACTTCACCGCATCGCTGGAAGAAAAGCTCGACGAGATTTCCGACGGCCAGCTCGAGTGGAAGGACGTGTTGCGCGATTTCTGGCGCGACTTCTCCGCCGCTGTCGACGACATCAAGGAATTGCGCGTCACCGACGTGCTGTCGGCACTGAATGAAGAACTCGCTCCCCTGCTCTTCCCGGCAAGAGAAGATGGCTCTGACCCGCGCGTCTGTCCGCGCTGCGGCACCGGCCAGCTGTCGCTGAAACTTGGCAAGTATGGCGCATTCGTCGGCTGCTCGAACTATCCCGAATGCGGTTTCACCCGTCAGCTCGGCGAAGCAGTTGACGGCAACGGCGAAACCATTGGCGGCGACAGCGGCGACAAGGTGCTGGGCAAGGATCCTTACACGTCAGAAGAAATCTTCCTGAAGAACGGACGCTTCGGGCCTTATGTCCAGCGTGGCGACGGCAAGGAAGCCAAACGCTCCAGCCTGCCAAAGGGCTGGGCGCCTGATTCAATCGACCATGAGAAAGCGTTGGCGCTGCTGGCGCTGCCGCGAGACGTGGGGCAACACCCCGAAACCGGCAAGATGATTTCTGCCGGACTGGGCCGCTACGGACCGTTCCTGCTGCATGACGGGGTCTATGCCAATCTCGAATCGATCGAGGACGTGTTTTCCGTCGGCATCAACCGTGCCGTATCGGTCCTGGCAGAGAAAGTCGCCAAGGGTCCAGGACGTCGTGGCGGAACGCCAGCGGCCTTGAAGGATCTCGGCGAGCATCCGGACGGTGGAGGCAATATTACAGTCCGTGACGGTCGTTATGGGCCCTATGTCAATTTCGGCAAGGTCAATGCGACTTTGCCAAAGGGCAAGGATCCAGCGAGCGTCACGATGGAAGAAGCAGTTGCCCTGATCGCAGCAAAGGGCGGCGCGGGCGGCGGTAAGGCCAAAAAAGCGGCCAAACCGAAAGCAGCAGCCAAACCCAAGGCAGCAGCAAAACCCAAGACGGCGGCTTCGAAGAAAAAGCCTGCCGCCAAGAAAGCAGCGGAATAGTCATGGCGCGCCGGATTTCGCCCCCTCGCAAGTCCGGCGGCAGCCGCAAGCCGGACGCGTCATCGTTCGACGGTGACGGTCTACCCACTCGCGAGGCCCTGCTTGAATGGGTCAAGGCAAACCCGGACCTGTCGTCCAAGCGTGACATTGCCAAGGCATTCAACATCAAGGGTGACCAGCGGGCGGCTCTGAAACGCTTGCTGGGCGACCTGATCGACGACGGCGAGCTGACATCCGAGAAGCGGAGTTTCCGCAAGCCCGGCAGCCTGCCGCCTGTAGCAGCGCTTGAGATTTTCTCGCGCGATTCTGAAGGCAGCCTGCTGGCAAGGCCGGTCGAGCAACAGCCGGATGCGGAACCAGTCGTCGTGTCGATCCGCCAGCCACGCGGCGAAAAAGGTCCGGCCCCAGGGGTCGGCGACCGCGTGCTGGCAAAGATTTTTGGATCAAAGGACAAGACCGGCCCCGCCTATTCCGGCCGTGTCATTCGTTTCATCGATCGACGCCGTGATGCAGTGCTCGGCGTCCTGCGCAAGCTTGAAGACGGAACATACCGTCTTGATCCGGTCGAACGCCGGCAGGCTGAGATGATTGTTGGAGAGAGCGACCTCGCAGAAGCCAAGCCGGGCGATCTTGTTGAAGCAGAACCAGTGAGCAGCACCCGTTACGGCTTGCCGCGCGGCAAGGTGATCGCCGTTCTCGGGTCGCTTGAGAGTGAAAAGGCGGTCTCGATGATCGCCATTCACGCCCACGACATTCCGCATGTCTTTCCACCGCAAGTGCTAGAGGAAGCTGAAGCGGTGAAACCTGTCACGATGGCCGGACGCGAAGACTGGCGTGATCTGCCACTCCTCACCATTGATCCGGCTGACGCCAAGGATCACGACGACGCGGTTTTCGCCACGCCCGATGACGACGAGCAAAACCCCGGCGGCGTTGTCGCCTATGTCGCCATCGCTGACGTCTCCGCCTATGTCACGCCGGGCTCAGCCATGGACCGTGAAGCGCTGAAGCGGGGCAACTCGGTCTATTTCCCTGATCGCGTGGTGCCGATGCTGCCCGAGCGCATCTCGAACGATCTGTGCTCACTGCGTGAGGGTCAGGATCGCCCTGCCCTCGGCCTTCGGATGATCTTTTCGGCGCAGGGCCGCAAGCTGCGTCACAGCTTCCATCGCGTCATGATGCGCTCGCCCGCAAAACTTGCCTACCAGCAGGCGCAGGCGGCTATTGACGGCGCTCCGGATGAAAAGACCGCGCCCCTGCTCGAAACTGTGCTGAAGCCCCTTTGGGACGGTTACAAGGTCCTCAAACGTGGGCGCGACGCGCGCAACCCGCTCGAACTCGACCTGCCGGAGCGCAAGATCATCCTCAAGGCCGACGGCACAGTTGACCGCGTCATTGTTCCCGACCGGCTCGATGCCCACAAGCTGATCGAAGAGTTCATGATTCAGGCCAACGTCGCGGCCGCCGAGACTTTGGAGGGCAAACGCCAGCCCCTGGTCTACCGGGTGCACGACGCACCATCGATGGCCAAGCAGGAATCATTGCGCGAATTTCTCGGCACTGTCGGTATGAGTCTGGCGCGCGGGCCGCAACTGCGGCCAGAACAGTTCAACCAGATTCTGGCGCGGGTGCGCGGCGAAGACCATGAGCAACTGGTCAACGAGGTCGTCTTGCGTTCCCAAAGCCAGGCGATCTACTCACCAAACAATCTTGGTCACTTTGGTCTCAACCTGAAAAAGTATGCGCACTTCACCTCGCCGATCAGGCGCTACGCGGATCTGATCGTGCATCGGGCGCTCATCAAGGCGCTGAACCTCGGGCCGGACGGGCTGACGCAGTCCGAGGAAGGCCAGCTCGAAGAAATCTCGGCGCTGATCTCGGCCACCGAGCGGCGCGCCATGGCTGCTGAACGCGACACGGTCGACCGCCTGATTGCAGGTTACCTGTCGGGGCGGATCGGCGACAGTTTTGACGGCCGCATCACCGGCGTCACCAAGGCAGGACTCTTTGTCCAGTTGCCAACCTTTGGCGCAGATGGTTTCATACCTATATCTACACTCGGAAACGAATATTACCTGTTCGACGAGGCGGCGCACGCTCTCTATGGTGACCGCAGCGGACGAGGCTACAGGCTTGGCGACGCAGTCGAGGTCAAGCTGGTGGAAGCTGCGCCGCTGGCGGGCTCAATGCGTTTCCAGATGTTGACCGAACCGGCTCCGCTGCCTGGAATGCGGCAATCGTTCCACAAATCGGGCGCCAGAAAGCAGTCGCGCACACGCCGCGGAACCACAGGGCGGTCGCGCGCAAGGAGCAAATAATGTCGGAAGTCGAATTTGGAGGCGAGCGCCACTCGGGCAGACCCAAGCGCAATCTTGGCGAAGCGATGAAGCGCGGATTTTTGGGGAAATGCCCGAATTGCGGCAAAGGCAAGTTGTTCAAGTCGTTCGCCAAAACTGTCGACAAATGCGCCGTTTGCGGGGAAGACATTTCGCACCACCGCGCCGATGACCTGCCCGCCTATCTCGTGATCGTCGTGATCGGCCACATCGTGATCGGCGGGTTCATGGCGATCGAAGCGTCCACGGCATGGTCGATGTGGCAACATCTGGCCCTGTGGGTTCCGATTACAATCATCGGCTCACTGGTCCTGCTGCAACCGATCAAGGGCGCTGTGGTCGGCCTGCAATGGGCCAATTATATGCACGGCTTCGGCAGCGAGCGCGATCTGATCGAGACCCATCCAGAAGCATGAGCAAGACCCCAGCAGCAGCGGGCATAACCCGCACCGAACTCGACAAACGCGAATCCAAAGACTTCGCACTCGGCCCCGGCCCCAAGCGCCCGCGCGATGCAGCGACGCTGATCCTGCTCGACCGGTCCGGCGGCGATATCCGCGTACTGATGGGCCGGCGCTCGCAAAAACACGCCTTCATGCCAGGCCGTCTGGTCTTTCCAGGCGGCCGCACCGACCGCGACGACGGTCGCGTTGTAACCGGCAGCGAAATGCTGCCGGAGGTGTCGGCAAAATTGCAGGGCGGCCGCAGCAAGGCGTTGTCAGAAACTCGCGCCCGGGCAATTGTCCTGTCGGCTGTGCGCGAAACCTACGAGGAAGCCGGGTTGCTCATCGGGCAGGCAGGCAATTACCAGTGCCGCAGCGCCGCCTGGCAGGCTTTTGCCGACAATAATGTCGTGCCTGGTCTGGCCAATCTCAGAATTGTCGCCCGCGCCATCACGCCGCCTGGCAGAGTGCGCCGCTTCGACACCTATTTTGTCGCTGCATGGCGCGACTCGGTGGCTGTTACCCTGCCAGATGGCGGACCGACCCATGAGCTTGAGGAACTGGTCTGGTTGCCGATTCCTGACGCCATGCAACAGGAAGTGCCGCTGATTACCAAGTCGATTCTGCAGGATCTGGAGACTCGGCTTGCCATTGACCCAGACCTGAGTCCGGCCCACCCGATCCCGTTTTACCGGATGCGGCATGGAAAATTCCTGCGTGATCTGATCTGACAAAGCCGAACGCGCCCTCGCCCGCTGCGCAGACTTGACTTTTGGCGGCCAATCCGTAATTGGTCGGGCGAGTTTTCCGCGGCCGGGCAATCACCTGGCGCTTGCGCGCGAAGTGAACCACCGAAAAGACACGGACCAGAACGATGGCAAAAGCCGCAAATATCAAGATCAAGCTTCTTTCGACCGCTGACACCGGCTTCTTCTACGTGACGAGCAAGAACAGCCGCACGAAGACCGAAAAGATGTCGTTCCGCAAATATGACCCGGTTGCCAAGAAGCACGTCGAATTCAAGGAAACCAAGATCAAATAGTTCTTGGCCTATGGCTGACAAGACGCCGCCTCTGGGCGGCGTTTTTTGTTTGTACGCCAAGCGCTTGCGAATGCTTCCTCGTCGGAAACATGAATCAACTTCAGTCAGTCGGAAAAGAAAGATGGCCGGTCGGCTGCTAACAGCGGTACGAGGAGGCCGCTTGCGCCAGCGCCGACCGACCAACCCCATAGATCCCAGGAGATGCGGCGGACCTGAGCATCGAGGGGCATTCAACAGGCGAAAGACACAGTACGATCTGCGCGCCCACCTTTACCTAAGGACAGTCGCGCAAAACGCTCGAAAAATCAATAGTTTCTTAACTAACGCGCGTCCGGTCTGGAATCGCGGTTAATCGTTGAGAAATTCAACGGCAAATAAAGCATGTCCGGCTAAGACGCCCGTCAGGCCGCCTTGGCGACAACCTGGTTCCGACCGTTGCGTTTTGCTTCATAGAGCGCAGAATCAGCACGCGCCATCAGCGACTGCGCGCCGCCGTCTCCAGACGAAAGAGAGGCGACGCCGACCGACGCTGTGACGGCAATGGCTGGTCCGTCGCCAATTGCAAACAGGCTGCCTTCAATCTCCTTGCGCACGCGTTCCGCAATCAGCAGGGCCGTTGCATGATCGGTGTCAGGCATCAGAACAACAAATTCTTCGCCACCAAACCGGCACGCAAGGTCGATTCCACGGACGTTTTTTCTCAATCGCCGTGCAAATTCCACCAGAACCTGGTCTCCGATCAAATGACCATGTGCGTCATTGACCAGCTTGAAGCGGTCGATATCGGTAATCATCACGGACAGATCACGCCTGCGGGCGTTAGCGCGCGCAAACAGTGTATCGAAGTGATTGTCGAGATAACGGCGATTGTGGAGGCCCGTCAGAGGGTCGGTAATCGCCAGTTCGATCGTTTGCGCCATGCTTGAGCGCAGGTGTTCGGTGTAACGCTTGCGGCGAACCTGCGTCCTCAATCTTGCCGCAAGCTCCTGTTCATCGACGGGCCGCATCAGATAGTCGTTTACGCCGAGATCGAAGGCCCGCGCAACGAGTTCATCCTCACCGGCTTCAACGATCAGGATGACCGGCACAAGCCGCGTTCGATCCAGCGAACGCAATTGGGAACACAGCCGCAGCGGGTCGAAATTGTCAAAACGGGCCGATGCGATGACACAGTCGAAATTGCCTTCGGCTGCACGGAAAACCGCCTGTTGCGGATCCGCGCAGAGCTCGACGTCGGCAATCGGCTGCAACATTTCGGTCATGCGTGCCTGCGAGGCGGCTCGCTCATCGACCAGCAAAACGCTCGGGCGCGCCTCGAAGGCAGGCTGATTGCGGTCAAGGAATTCCTGAATGCCCATATCACGCGTCGTAGACGCACGAAGCCGCAGCTCATCACCAAGCATCTTGAGTCGCACAAGGCTGCGCAACCGCGTCAGCAACTGGACGTCGTTGACCGGCTTGGTGAGAAAATCATCGGCGCCAGCTTCCAGGCCCTGAACCCGGTCAGACATCTGATCAAGCGCCGTGACCATGACGACCGGAATATGGGCTGTCGACTGCTCTGCCTTGAGTTTGCGGCAGACATCAAACCCGTCCATGCCGGGCATCATGATGTCGAGCAATACGATATCGATGCCCCCCCGCGCACAGATCTCCAATGCATCTGGCCCGTTGGAAGCAGTCACGACATCGAAATATTCGGCCAGAAGCCGCACTTCCAGCAGCTTCACGTTGGCCGGAATGTCATCAACAACGAGAATCCGTGCGGTCATCAGCCATAACTCCTGACGCCCGACGAAAACGGTCAGGCATCGCCAAGATACGACTTGATCGTTTCGATAAACTTAGGAACCGAGATCGGCTTCGAAATATAGGCCTGGCAGCCGCCTTGCCGGATCCGTTCTTCGTCACCCTTCATCGCGAAAGCCGTGACGGCAATGACCGGGATCGACCGAAGTCCATCATCGTCCTTGAGCCATTTCGTCACCTCCAACCCCGAAACTTCCGGCAACTGGATGTCCATCAGGATCAGATCCGGCTTATGCTCGCGCGCCAGATCAAGTGCCTCAAGACCGTTGCGGGTTCGCACGGTCTCATAGCCAGTTGCCTCAATCAGGTCGCGGAAGAGCTTCATGTTCAGCTCATTGTCCTCGACGATCATCACCTTTTTGGCCATGTGCCCGTTCCCCAGCCCCCGCAATCGCGAAGCCCACCTGCCCCAGCGGATATGATTCTCAACAAAGTCTAACCCAATTTCATTTAGGAACAGAAAACCTCACGTGCAAAACTGTACAGACCAATCGCACTTGTGCGCTTGGGCTGCGTCTTCCATAAGCTCGTCAGGATGATCGATAGCCGCAAACCGAAACCAATGCAGCGCGAGGCCGCCCAAGCGCTGGCAATCCAGGCGCTCGGCTTCATAGCATCTGATCCCGCCTTGCTGCCGCGGTTCCTCGCGATCACCGGCATCGAGGCTGGCCATATCCGGGCCGCAGCTGTCCAGCCGGGCTTTATGGCGGGCGTCTTGCAATTCATTCTGGCGCATGAGCCGACGCTGCTGCAATTCGCACAACAGGCAGACATCGATCCAGCTGAAGTCGGCCGCGCCTGCAACGCGTTGCCGCTTGGCGACGGCACATATGAGAGGTCAACGTGAGCGACGATCCAGAGACACTGCGCCAGATTGAAGAACTGTCGCACGATAACCGGCCGCTGCTGGTGCTTGATGTGGATGATGTCCTGCTCGAATTTGTGCGGCCCTTCCCGCGCTTTCTCGAAAAGCGCGGCTACCACCTGGCGCTGGAAAGTTTCCGTCTGTTTGGCAATGTCACCGAAAAATCCAGCGGCAGGACGCTTGAGCCTGATGAGGTCACCATCCTGATCGACGATTTCTTTGGCGAACAGGCCCACTGGCAGGCCGTCACAGAGGGCGCAGCCGAGGCGCTGGCTCATTTTGGCGACCGCGCCGAGATCATCCTTCTCACCATGATGCCGCACCGCCACCGCGACGCCCGCCGTCTGCATTTGGAAGCGCTCGGCATGAATTATCCACTCTTGACGACCGAGATGGCCAAAGGCCCCGCCATCAAGCGTCTCAGAGGCGAAACCAACCGTCCCGTCGTGTTTGTCGACGACCAGCCTCGCAATCTGGCATCTGCGCAGGAACATGTGCCCGATACGCACCTGATCCACCTGATGGCGGACAATTCGCTGCGAAAGATGCTGCCCGAGCCGCCCAACGGGACCTATGTCGTCGAAGACTGGAAAGAGGCGACGCCAATCATTGCTGCGGCTCTGGGCATCTGACATCGACCGCCTTGCCGCCACAGGGACCCTGACATAGGGTGTCAGTGTTCCATTTCTGTTCCCAGGCTCATGCTCCCCGGCAACGATCCACTGTCAGGCTTCTGCCGTGATTGCCTGACCCGCCAGCAAAAGGTGGGCCGGCGCTGCGAGCGTTGTGGCAGCCCACGCCGCGCCGCTCATGCTGAACTCTATTCGCTGTCGCTGGCACATATCGACTGTGACGCGTTTTACGCATCGGTCGAGAAGCGCGACCGGCCGGAACTGCGTGACAAGCCGGTCATCATAGGCGGCGGCAAGCGGGGCGTCGTCTCGACCGCATGCTACATCGCCCGCATCAATGGCGTGCGCTCGGCGATGCCGATGTTCAAGGCGCTGGAAGCCTGCCCGCATGCGGTCGTAATCAAACCCGACATGGAAAAATACGTCCGGGTCGGCCGTGAGGTGCGCACGATGATGCAGGCTCTGACGCCACTGGTCGAGCCGATCTCGATTGACGAGGCATTTCTGGATCTGTCCGGCACCGAGCGCCTGCATGGCATGCCGCCGGCGGAAGTGCTGGCGCGGTTTGCGCATCAGGTCGAAACCGACATCGGCATCACCGTGTCGGTCGGCCTGTCCTATTGCAAGTTCCTCGCCAAGGTGGCGTCGGACCTCGACAAGCCGCGCGGATTTTCGGTGATCGGCGAGGCCGAAGCCGTCTCATTCCTGCGCGACCAGCCGGTGACCCTGATCTGGGGCGTCGGCAAGGCCTTTGCAGCAACATTGCAGGGCGACGGCATCCGCACCATTGGCCAGCTTCAGACGATGGAACAGACGGACCTGCTGCGCCGCTACGGGACGATGGGTTCGCGGCTCTATCATCTGGCGCGCGGCCAGGACGAGCGTTCGGTGCATGTCGAGCGCGAAGCCAAGAGCGTGTCGGCCGAAACTACTTTCAACGAGGATCTGTCGACGGCAGCGGACCTGGTGCCGATCTTGCGCGCGCTGTCGGAAAAGGTTTCCGAACGGCTGAAAAAGTCCGGCATTGCCGGGCGCACGGTAGTGCTGAAGCTGAAGTCCGCCGATTTCCGTATCCGCACCCGCAACCGCCAGCTCGCCGATCCGACCCGGCTGGCAGACCGGATTTTTTCGGTCGGGCGCGAGCTCTTGGCCAAAGAAACCACCGGTGTCAGATACCGGCTGATCGGAATTGGCGTCGCTGACCTGACCGATGACGGCAAGGCCGATCCGCCTGATTTGGTTGACGTTCAGGCAGCCAAACGCGCCAAGGCAGAGGGCGCGGTGGACGCGTTGCGTGGGAAGTTCGGCAGGCTGGCGGTCGAGACCGGCTATACATTCGGCAAGGGGCGCAACGCCCATCCACCTGAGCCCCTGGACGACGAGTAGAGTCTGCTTCCGGACCAGATAGTGGGGATGTCTTCCAAATTTGCTGGACGCAGGCTGGCCGGTCCCCGACAATAGATGTCGACTCGAAAGCGGCGAGCAGCATTCATGGCCGACAAATCACGGATCAAGGACCCGCTCCGGCGGGAGGCGGCAGCCATTGAGGCGCGTGGGCCCGCGCCCGCACGCCCATTTGTGCATCTCAGGGTTCATTCGGCCTATTCGCTGCTCGAAGGCGCCCTGCCCCTGAAGAAGATCGTTGGCCATGCGGTGAAGGACGAAATGGCGGCGATTGCTGTCACCGACACCAACAATCTGTTCGGCGCGCTCGAATTTGCGCAATACGCCTCGAAAGACGGCGTGCAACCGATCATCGGCTGCCAGGTTGACGTCCAGTTCGAGGAAATGGCGCCAGCGCAGCCTGCATTGCGCGCGGGCAACCAGCAGCGGGGGCAGGTCTTCCCGCTGGTGCTGCTGGCGGCCACCGAGGCGGGCTACGCCAATCTTGTACGGCTGGTCTCGCGCGCCTATCTCAACAACGAACCCGATGCCGGGGTTGTTGTTCAACTCGACTGGCTGCGCGAACTGAACGGCGGCATGATCTGCCTCACCGGCGGCGAGCGCGGTCCGATTGGCGCGGCCCTCAAGGCCGAGCGCACCGACATCGCCAGCGCAAGGCTCTCGGACCTCGCGGCCATCTTTGGCGACCGGCTATATGTCGAACTGCAGCGCCCAGTCGGATATGACCGGCAGGTCGAAGGCGCGACCGTTGCACTCGCATATGACTTCCGCCTGCCGCTGGTCGCCACCAATGAAGCATTCTTTCTCGCCCGCGAGGACTACGACGCGCACGACGCGCTGATGGCGATTGCCGAAGGCTCGGTCGTCGCAGTCGACGACCGGCGCAGGCTGACGCCAGACCACTACATGCGCAGCCAGGCCGAGATGTGCGATCTGTTCGCCGACCTGCCGGAGGCGATCGACAACTCGATCGAAATTGCCATGCGATGCGGCTACTATCCCGCCAATCGCAATCCGATCCTGCCGCGCTTCACCACCGGCGCATCCGATGACCCGGCCGCCGCTGAAAAGGCTGAGGCAGACGAGCTTCGCCGTCAGGCGCGCGAAGGTCTTGAGATGCGGCTGGCGACCGTTGGCGGCACGCCCGGCTACACGTTCGAGCAATATTCCGAGCGTCTCGAGTTCGAGATCGGCGTCATTGAGCGGATGAAATATCCGGGCTATTTCCTGATCGTCTCTGACTTCATCAAATGGGCGAAGTCGCAGGGCATTCCGGTCGGTCCGGGCCGTGGCTCGGGTGCAGGCTCGCTGGTCGCCTGGGTGCTGACCATCACCGACGTTGACCCGCTGCGCTTCTCGCTGCTGTTCGAACGTTTCCTCAATCCCGACCGTGTGTCGATGCCCGACTTCGACATCGACTTCTGTCAGGACAGGCGCGACGAGGTGATCCGCTACGTTCAGCAGAAATATGGCCGCGATCAGGTCGCGCAGATCATCACCTTCGGCACCCTGCAGGCGCGCGCCGTGCTGCGCGACGTCGGCCGTGTGCTGCAGATGCCCTATGGTCAGGTCGACCGGCTGTGCAAGATGGTGCCGCAAAACCCGGCCAATCCGGTCTCGCTGAAACAGGCGATCGAGGATGAGCCGCGCTTCCGCGAGGAGGTCGAGCGCGAACCGGTGGTGCAGACCCTGCTCGACATCGCCCAGAAACTCGAAGGCCTCTACCGCCACGCCTCGACGCACGCGGCGGGCATCGTCATCGGCGACCGGCCACTGTCGGAACTCGTGCCTATGTATCGCGACCCGCGCTCCGACATGCCGGTGACGCAGTTCAACATGAAGAAGGCCGAAGATGCGGGCCTCGTGAAATTCGACTTCCTCGGCCTCAAAACGCTGACGGTGCTTGAGACGGCGGTCAAACTCATTCGCCGCCGTGGCATCGAGGTCGATCTGGCCAAACTGCCGCTCGACGACAAGAAGACATACGAGATGCTGTCGCGCGGCGAAGTGGTCGGCGTGTTCCAGGTGGAATCAGCGGGCATGCGCAAGGCGCTGATCGGCATGAAGCCCGACCGCATCGAGGACATCATCGCACTGGTGGCGCTCTACCGCCCAGGCCCGATGGAGAACATCCCGGTCTACAATGCGCGCAAGAACAAGGAAGAGGAGATTTCCTCGATCCATCCCAAGATCGACCATCTGGTGGCCGAGACGCAGGGCGTCATCGTCTATCAGGAGCAGGTGATGCAGATCGCGCAGGAACTGGCCGGCTATTCGCTCGGCGAAGCTGACCTTCTGCGCCGCGCCATGGGCAAAAAGATCCGTGCCGAGATGGACAAGCAGCGCGTGCGCTTTGTCTCAGGCGCAGTCGAGCGCGGCGTTGGCAAGCAGCAGGCAGACTTCATTTTCGACCTGCTGGCGAAGTTCGCCGACTACGGTTTCAACAAGTCGCACGCCGCCGCCTACGCGATTGTCTCGTTCCAGACGGCCTATCTGAAGGCTCACTATCCGGTGGAGTTCCTGGCAGCGTCGATGACGCTCGATATGTCCAACACGGAGAAGCTTTCGGAATTCCGGCAGGACGCAATGCGGCTCGGCATCGAGGTCGTGCCGCCATCGGTGATGACCTCGTTCCGCGATTTCGAGGTCGACGGTAACCGCATCTTCTATTCGATGGCCGCCATCAAGGGCGTTGGCGAAGCGGCGGTCAGGCACATTGTCGACGTGCGCGAACAGTCGCCGTTCAAGAACCTTGAGGACTTTTGCTCACGCGTCGATCCGAAGGTTGCCGGCAAGCGCGTTTACGAAAGCCTGATTGCAGCTGGCGCGCTCGACTGCTTTGGCCGCGACCGCGCGACCATGATCGCAGGCGTCGACAAGATGCTGGCCGCTGGCAATTTCGCCCATGCGGCAGCATCGAGCGACCAGATCGATATTTTTGGCGCAGGCGGCGGCAGCCGCGCACCTGAACCGATCCGCCTCCCCCCAGCCGAAGTGTGGCTGCCAGCCGAACGCCTGCAGCGCGAGTTCGCCGCCGTCGGCTTCTACCTGTCAGCGCATCCGCTCGACGAATACCGCCAGACGCTGGAGAAGATGCGTGTGCAAGGATGGGCCGACTTTGAGGCAGCCGTCAAACGCGGCGCGACCGCCGGACGGCTGGCCGGAACGGTGACGTCGGCCAAGGAGCGCAAGACCAAGACCGGCAACAAGATGTGTGTCGCGCAACTGTCCGACATGACCGGCCAGTATGAGGTGGTGCTGTTCTCCGAGACGCTGAACAGCTACCGAGACCTGCTGGTCGAAGGCAAATCGCTGGTGATAACGGTCGCCGCCGAAAATCGCCCGGAAGGCGTCAATCTGCGTGTCCAGACGGTGCAGTCGCTCGACAGCGAGGCCGGACGCCACCAGAAGGCGCTGCGCATCTTTGTGCGCGATGACAAGCCGGCAAGCCTGATCCAATCGCACCTGCGCGAGCGCGGCGAAGGTCAGGTGTCGCTGGTGGTCATCAAGCCGGAAGGTCAGGGCGAGGTCGAGATCGGCCTCAAAGACCGTTTCATGCTCGGGCCAAAGCTGGCGGCGGCGCTGAAATCGGTGCCGGGGGTCGTTGACGTCGAGCTGGTGTGAAGATCAGGCCTGAGCAGAGGCATCGCGCCGGTAGCGGGCAATCCATTCCTGGCTCACGGCATCTGCAAGCTTTGCGACGCCTGGCTTGATGGCATCCGCTGGCGGCGGATCAATGCCAAGAGCGAGGCAAATGCTCGAGAGCGACGCAGCCGGATCGGCTGAGAGCGTTTCATATGTGATGCGCAGTGGCTGAATGCCCTGGCTATCGAACCACGACAACCAAGCGGCGTCATGGGCGCCAAGTTCGGCCAGCTCACGCTGCAGCCGCTGAAAATCGTAGACAGGCTCCGCCGGTGGCCCGAGCCGCTCTACTTCGGTTCCGTCCGGCGCGATGTGCCAAAGGCCGGTCTGCTCGGCCTTCACCAGCGACACTGCCTGCGCCAGCTTGTCGTCCCGCGAGAGGTGCAGGTAGAGCACCTTGCCAAACGCCGCTTCGATCCGGGCCCGGTCGGTTTGAATCCCCGGATGAACCTGTTCGACAAAGCGATTCAGATCGCTGATGTTTTCCCGCATCAAGCGAAGGCCGAAGACTTCGGTTTCCCCTCTGCCCGCACGGATCGCCGCATCGAGATAGACGCGACAGAAAGCTGGCTCAGCGATCTCGTCGGCTGGCGGCAGGCCCCATTGTTCAGCCCACCAGCCAATGTGCCGGCGGCCAAAAAACGAATCCGGCGCACCTGCATTGCCCGTCGACGTCAGCAGGTCGCACAGCAGCGTGCTGCCGGTGCGCGGTGTTGCGCAGATGATGTAGGCGTCGAAATCTGGGATCAATCGTCATAGTCCGGAACAACCAGATGATCCGAATTGCCGCGTGGCACAAATAGCCGCCAGCATTCGTCGCCGGTGCTGTCAGGAAATGCCCTCACACCGAACCCGTTCGCGAACTGAATCTCGAGATCGCCATATCGGGACGCTATGGTCGAGACAACTTCAAACCCGACGCCTTGAACGAACCAAACCTTCCGCTCGCTGTTTCGACCAAACCCAGCATCAAGCTCTGCATCCAGGGCGGTATTTCCCTGTTCGGAGCTCCAGCCCGAAGGTTCTTTCACGCCATCAAAGCGGAACAAATCCTGCCGGCCAACAAGAGTTTGCGTTGGTCCATCGATACGCCACGGCCCTGAGATGTGAACTGCGATTTCTCCAACTTGAGCGAGGCCAGGCTTGCGAGACTCGATCTCTCGCAGCGAGCCGAAATGGAGTATCAACATGTCTACGGCCCGTCGAATAATCGACAACCGGAGCCCGACGAGCGAGGCGAGTTCCGGTGGCTGTCCTAGTTCGGGCCGACCATTCATCCAAACTCCATGATGACGGCGTCAACCGCAAGACTGTCGCCCGGCTTGGCGTTGATCTTGGAGACGGTCACGTCGCGCTCGGCGCGCAGCACGTTTTCCATCTTCATCGCCTCGACCACGGCGAGCGTTTCACCGGCCTTCACTTCCTGGCCTTCCGCAACCGACACCGAGACCAGCATGCCCGGCATCGGGCAGAGCAGCAGTTTTGATGTATCTGGCGGCATCTTGACCGGCATCAGCCTGTCGAGCGCCGCTGTGCGCGGCAGCATCGGCTTGGCGATCACCGACAGGCCGCGCCAGTCGAGCTTCATGCCATTGGCCACCGGCCTGATCTGCACCGAACAAGGCGTGCCGCCAACGACGCCGACCCAGACCGGATCGCCCGGCCGCCAGTCAGACACCACCGTCACCGGCTTTTCGCCGTCAATCGAAAAGTCCGCTTCAAACGGCGTTCCGATCAGACCGTCCTTGTAGGAGACGTCGATATAGTCGTCGCCGAGCCGCACCACCCAGTCAGGCTTGATTTCGCCCGAGTGGGGCGCGAGCCGCCCGGTCAGCCGGTCCAGCCGGTCGCGGCGGCACAGTTCGACCGCGGTTGCAACCGCCGCCAGCACCGTCTTCTCCTTGTCGTCTGGCTTGCGCGGCGCAAAGCCGTCCGGAAATTCCTCAGCGATGAAGCCGGTCGACAGCCGGCCCTCGCGCCAGCGCGGATGCTGCATCAGCGCAGACAGGAACGGGATGTTGTGCTCGATGCCATCGACGACAAAATTGTCCAGCGCCTCCGACATGGCGTCGATCGCGTGAGTGCGGTCCGGGGCCCAGGTGCAGAGCTTTGCGATCATCGGATCGTAATACATCGAGATCTCGCCACCCTCGACCACGCCGGTATCGTTGCGCACGATGACGTCGCCAAACCGGCCCTCTTCCGGCGGCCGGTAACGCGTCAGGCGGCCAATCGACGGCAGGAAATTGCGATACGGGTCTTCGGCGTAGAGGCGGCTTTCCACCGCCCAGCCAGTCAACGTCACGTCGGACTGTTTGATCTCTAGCTTTTCACCAGCCGCAACGCGGATCATCTGCTCAACCAGATCAATGCCGGTGATGAGTTCGGTCACCGGATGCTCCACCTGCAGGCGGGTGTTCATTTCGAGGAAATAGAAATTGCGGTCCTTGTCGACGATGAACTCGACAGTGCCGGCGCTCTGGTAGTCGACTGCCTTGGCAAGCGCTACTGACTGTTCGCCCATAGCCTTGCGGGTCTTTTCGTCGAGGAACGGCGACGGCGCTTCTTCGACAACTTTCTGGTTGCGGCGCTGGATCGAGCATTCGCGCTCGCCAAGATAGATGACGTTGCCGTGGCCGTCGCCCAGCACCTGGATTTCGATGTGGCGCGGATCGACAATGAATTTTTCAACAAAGACGCGATCATCGCCAAATGAGGACTTGGCTTCGTTCTTTGAAGACTGAAACCCTTCGCGTGTTTCAGCGTCATTCCAGGCGATACGCATGCCCTTGCCGCCACCGCCGGCAGACGCTTTCAGCATCACCGGATAGCCAATCTCGTTGGCGATGCGCACGGCATGGTCGGCATCATCAATGATGCCAAGAAAGCCGGGCACCGTCGAAACCTTCGCGGCATTGGCGAATTTCTTCGACTCGATCTTGTCGCCCATCGCCTCGATGGCCTTTGGCTTCGGCCCGATGAACGCAATGCCTTCCTTCTCAAGCGCAGCGCAAAAGGATGCACGCTCCGACAGGAAACCGTAGCCGGGATGAACAGCCTCCGCTCCTGTCTTCTTGGCCGCCTCGATAATCTTCTCGGCAATCAGATAGCTTTGCGCCGCCGCCGCCGGGCCGATATGCACCGCCTCGTCAGCCATCTCGACATGCAGCGCATCACGGTCCGCGTCGGAATAGACCGCGACGGTGGCAATGCCCATCTTGCGTGCGGTCTTGATGACCCGGCAGGCGATCTCGCCACGATTGGCGATGAGTATTTTCTTGAACATCGAGGGTCAGGACCTATTAGTCTGATTCAAATGGTGTGAGGCCAATTGGCCGGATACGAGGAGCGAAGGCTCAGGAAATATCATCATTTTCAAGTCCATTGCGACGAAGTTGCCGGCCAATTGAACCACATCCGAAGGACGCTGGCACGGCTTTGGGCTGCCGCGTCGAAGACCTTGGCCGGGCAACCAGCCAGACCATCGGTCTTTTCCTCGCATCTCTTTGCCGTCCCAAACGCCATTTCAATCAGACTAGCAGGTCCTGCCACTAGCTCCGTCCCTTTGCCCGTCTCTTTTATGGCGTTCTCCACGGCGGTCAAGCCAGGCATAGGCAGCACAACCCGCACTGGAGAAGTGTGCGAAACGGCTTGCAATCAAAGTCTCGAAAATTAGAAGGCGTCATGCCATCATTCGGTGCGTTTGCGGTGCGATGAACGATTGACCCAAGAAAGACGCGATTTGCAAATTCCGGACAAGATAAGACAGCACAAGAGCGATGCGACCACGGCCATGTTTGCCCTGATCGCGGCCTTCTTTGTGCTGTTTCTGCTGTCGCTGGGCTATTTCACCTATCAGGCGCGCGAAGACGCAAAGCGCCGGGGACAGGAACGCGCTTTTGCTGCCTCGCAGGTGGTCGAGCTCAACGCCCGTTCATATGTAGACTTTGCTACGCAGGCGCTCAAACGGATCGATTCGGCGCTCGGCAAGAGGATTGCTACCCGTGTGACGCGCGCAGAACTGCGCGACCTCGACGAGGCAATTGACGGATTGCCAACCTATGTCCAGGCCTATGTCGTCAATGCAAGCGGCGAGACGCTGTTCTCAACTGACCAGTTGGCGAAGGACGCTGATCAGACTGGCAGCGAGTTCTTTGCCGCCGCCGTTGCCGCCAAAGACAAGACGCTGCACGTCTCTGCTCTGACCATCAACCCGGTTAACGGCGAACAGATATTTACGATCTCCCAGCGGCTGGAACGCGAAGGCAAGCTCGCCGGAGCAGCCGCGATCTCCTTTGAGGTCAGGCAACTGGTCAACATCGCCAACTCGCTCGAATTCGACGACAAGTCGGTGGTCAGCCTTATCCGCGCCGACGGTCAGTTAATTGCGCGGCATCCGCCAATTCCCGGCCCTGCCGATCAGTCCAGTTCGAAATTGTTCAGGCAGGCGGATCGCCGGGCCGGCGTATTTCAGGCCGAATCGATTGTCGACGGTGTCTGGCGTATTGTTGGCTACCGTCTCGTGCCAGGTACCAACGTCTATGCCGTCGCCGCTGTCAGCACAGAAACGGCCATGGCCTCATTCTGGCGCAACACCGCAATCACTTTTGCGTTCGCCCTGCCCGCCGGCGTTGGTCTTGCAGTAGCCTCCTTCTGGATCGTCGGCCTGATGAACCGCGAGCGGAAGCGTCAGGCCGAACTGGAGCGCACGCTTGAAGTCAACCGGCTGCTGTTCCGCGACACCCATCACCGGGTGAAGAACAATCTTCAGTCTGTTCAGTCGCTGGTGCGAATGCAGGCGATACCGGCAGCAGCCAAGATGGACCTGCAACGGCGGATCGCTGCGATGACCGCAGTTCACGAACATATCTATCGCGCCGACACCTATGTCGACGTCAGCGCGACTGAGTTCATCCCGGCTATTGTTGATCCGCTGCTGAAGAGCTTCGACGCACAGGTTACCGTCGAATACGACATCGATCCGGTGACGATCGACCGTGAACACACCACCGGCCTCGCGTTGCTTCTCAACGAAGTTGTGACCAACTCGCTGAAATATGCGTTCGAAGGCAGAGCCGATCCACGCCTGACAATTTCCCTCCTGACTGTCACCGAAGACAGAGTGCGGTTGCGCATCAGGGACAATGGTATCGGCTTTGATTCCGGTGAAACGAACAAGGGCATGGGCGCCAGGCTGATCGCTGGCATGATGCAGCAGCTTGGTGGGCAGTTCGAATACCGCCGCGACAATGGCACGGTCTTTTCGGCCGAGTTCCCTGCCAAGACCATGGCTGTATCCGCAAAACGCAAAGCCCAGGAAAGCATCGCCACCGCCGCCGAATAAAGCGGACACCCGCTGCAACGGGCTTGCATCGCAAGCTGCGATTTGAAACCATTTGCGTATCGCAAATTGGAGTACGTAGCTTGAAAACACGCGCCGCAGTCGCCGTCGCAGCCGGGAAGCCGCTCGAGATCATGGAGGTCGACCTCGAAGGCCCCAGAGATGGCGAAGTGCTGATCGAGATAAAGGCAACAGGCATCTGTCACACGGACGAGTTCACCCTGTCCGGCGCAGACCCCGAAGGCCTGTTCCCGGCCATCCTCGGACACGAAGGCGCAGGCGTCGTTGTCGATGTCGGGCGCGGCGTCACCAGCGTGAAAAAGGGCGACCACGTCATCCCGCTCTACACACCCGAATGCCGCCAGTGCCCGTCGTGCCTGTCGCGCAAGACCAATCTGTGCACAGCCATCCGCTCGACGCAGGGCCAGGGCCTGATGCCGGACGGCACAAGCCGGTTCTCGATCGGCAAGGACAAGATCCACCACTACATGGGCTGCTCGACCTTCTCCAACTTTACGGTTCTGCCCGAGATAGCGGTAGCCAAGGTGAACCCGGACGCGCCATTCGACACAATCTGCTACATCGGCTGCGGCGTTACGACGGGCGTGGGCGCAGTGTTCAACACTGCCAAGGTCGAGTTCGGCGCAACGGCCGCAGTGTTTGGCCTCGGCGGCATTGGCCTGAACGTCATCCAGGGTCTGAAGCTGGCGGGCGCAGACATGATTATCGGCGTCGACCTCAATGACGCTAAGGAAACCTGGGGCCGCCAGTTCGGTATGACCCATTTCGTCAATCCGTCAAAAATCGACGGCGACGTCGTTTCCCACATCGTCAATCTGACCAAGCGCGGTGCGGACCAGATCGGCGGCGCAGACTATACGTTCGATTGCACCGGCAATGTGAAGGTGATGCGTCAGGCGCTGGAATGCGCCCACCGCGGCTGGGGCGAATCGATCGTTATTGGTGTCGCGGGCGCCGGTCAGGAAATCGCGACGCGCCCGTTCCAGCTGGTCACCGGCCGGGTCTGGAAAGGCACCGCTTTCGGCGGCGCGCGCGGACGCACCGACGTGCCAAGAATTGTCGACTGGTATCTCGACGGAAAGATCCAGATCGACCCGATGATTACGCACAGGCTGACGCTGGATGAAATCAATCGCGGCTTTGACCTGATGCATGCCGGCGAGAGCATCCGCTCGGTAGTCATCTACTGACGGGGCAAGATGCGCCTCGCCCGCCACCTTCCCTTCCTGACCGCAGCGGCAGCACTTGCCGCTGCTGCGATAATTTCGTCGCAATGGGTTGACCGTGGTCTGGCGACGATCTTTGCCGCCAATGTTTCATTTGTGATCTATCTTACCATCACCTCGTTCAAGGTGGAGAGACTGAACCAGTCCTACCTGAAATCGCATCCCGGCAGCGGCGACGCACCGGTGCTGCTGATCTTCGCGATCACCCTGGCGACTGTTGCGGTTGCCTTCGGCGCCCTGTTCGAGACAATCAATGCCGACGGAAAGCCGGTCGGCTGGCGGCTGATGTTTGCACTGCTGGCGATCCCGCTCGGCTGGGCGACCATCCACATGATGGCGGCGATCCATTACGCGCACCTCTACTGGGAGCCGGATAGCGACCCGGGCAAGCCGACCCGTGGTCTGGATTTTCCCGGCACAGACGCACCCGACGGCTGGGACTTCGTCTATTTCGCATTTGTGATTGGCATGACAGCGCAGACATCCGATGTTGCCATCTCCAGCCGCAGGATTCGCCGCTTCAATCTCGTGCACGCCATCGCGACCTTTTTCTTCAACACGGTGATCGTCGCGTCAGCTGTCAATGTGGCGGTCAGTTTGGGGAGCTGACATTGAACCGCCTTGAAGATCGCTAAGAATCAATCAGAGACATTTTTGCAACCAAAGGCGCGCCGGACCGTTCGGTCGTCACGTCCAATGGAGTCGACCATCGATGAAGCCAGTTCTTGCTGCAACCGCAGTGCTCGCCATGCTCGCGCTCGCCGCCTGCGACGACCCGAACAAGGCCGCCCAGGCGCCGCCGCAGCCGCCTGCTGCATCAGCCGAACCCGCACCGCAGCCCCTCGTAACTGACGGCAAGTCCGCAACCGAAACCGCCAAGGAAGGTCTGGGCAAGTTGCGTGAAGCTGCCGAGAAGGCCGTGACCGAAATCCAGCCGACGCTCGACAAGGCCAAAGAAGCAACACAGCAGGCGATCAAGGATGCCCAGCCAACGCTGGACAAGGCAAAAGAAGCCGCCAAGCAGCTTGGCCTGTCCATCGACGAAATCGTCAAGAAGGGGCAGCAGGACCTGAACAATGCCGCACAGGCGCTCGAAAAGCGGCTACGCGAGGCGGGTCAACTGCCGCAAGCCGAAAACGTTGATCCAGCCACCGCACTCCCCTCGCCCGACAAGCTTCGGGCCGACAGCCGCGCCGCGGCGCGTGCGAACCGGGCCGGCATTGGTCCCGCCTATGTAGGCGTATGGGTCGGCCTGGCCGCCGATTGCTCAAAGGTCGACCAATCGCCGGTAGAGCCGATGGCGATCATCACCCCGACAACGGTGCGCCGGCATCAATCAGTCTGCAACATTGCCGAAACAGAGTTGACTGACGGCAAGGCGACAGTCGCCGCGCAATGCATCGGCGAAGGCGAAGGCGAGGCGCGGGAAATATCCATCACGATGTCGGCTCCGGACCGGTTGTCGCTGGCGACCATGCAGCCCGGTGAGACGCCCTTCGGCGCAATCGAACTTCGGCGCTGCAGCCTGCCGCAATGAATGAGCAGCCGGTTCAGATATTTGTCGACGCCGACGCCTGTCCGGTAAAGGACGAGGTGCTGCGTGTCGCCGAGCGGCACGGGCTGATGACAACGTTTGTCTCCAATGGCGGACTACGCCCGTCGCGCGATCCGATGGTGAAGAATATCGTGGTGTCGAAAGGCGCCGACGCCGCCGATGACTGGATCGTCGACAACGCCAGGACTGGCGACGTTGCGATCACCGCCGACATTCCGCTCGCCGCCCGGCTGGTTGAAAACGGCGTTCACGCTCTGTCGCCAACCGGCCGCGCCTTTACGCCGGAGACGATCGGCATGGCGGTCGCCATGCGCGACCTCGGCAAGCACCTGCGCGAGACCGGCGAATCAAAAGGCTACAACGCCGCATTTTCAGCCCGCGACAGGTCGGCATTTCTGAGCGCTCTCGACCAGACCGTTCGCCGCGCTGCACGCTCCAGCCAAAGCTGACAGGAAGACGCGTCTGGCGCACCGCGCGTCGCTTGACGACTGCCTCGATGTGCTGTTTGGGCGTAGCCTTTGAATGAAAGACTCAGTCCGAGGGACCGACATGGCTGTCATCCGCACGTTGCACAATAGACCGCCGGACGCCGACACGCTGGGCGGCAGACTTTCGCGCACCCGCGAATCGAAGGGCCTTGCGATTTCCGTCGTTGCGCGCCGCGTTGGCGTGAAGCCGAAGACCATCCAGGAATGGGAAAGCGACCGATCGGAACCGAGCGTCGAGCATCTGGCGCTGATCGAGCGCGTGCTGGACGTCAATCTGGTCTGGCTGCTGCATGGCGTCGGCGAGGCGCCGGTCGACGACATCGGCCCAGATCCGATGCTGGCGATCGCCGCACAGATGGAAAAGCTGCAGAAAATGCATGCCGATACGGGCCAGATTATCGAACGCCTGCAGCGTGAACTGCGGCGGCTGGCCGAAGAGCGCGATATCTGAGCGGCAGGCAAGCGAAAGCGCGGCCTGCGCCGGATGCCGGCGGGCCGTGAAAGTGACAGCAATGTCTGGGGCTAAGACGTGTCGAGATACGGCGTGCGGGCGCGCATGGCCGGTGCCTTGAACGCAGGCGCGGACATTGCAAGCAAACGCGTGACGCGGGCCGAAATGTTCTGCAACGCCGCTTCACGCTCGGCGATATCCAATTGCTCGATGTGGGCGACGAGGAAAGACAGCGCCCGGCCAAGTTCGCTGAGCGCACTCGCAATGCGCATCAGGTCTTCGGCGCTGTCGTCGCTGCTCTTCAGGTCGATGTCTGAAAAGACGATGTCGAAGCCGAGTTCGAGCCCGGTTTCGGAGATCATCTCACGGACGGGAAAAATGACGAGACCGAGGATCCAGCAGAGTGTGCGGCGCAGAATGCGGGAGCGGTTGGTTGCGCGCTCGGCCAGTGCGGAGAGCGCGAACAGCATCGCGACAATGCGGTGAAGCATTGTCAGCCTGCTGTCGTTCTTGCCCTCCCTTTGCATGTGTGTCTCCGAGTTGCGTTGGAGACATTGTGGGGGCGTGGTGAAGCTGTGGGATAATAAAAATGCGGCGCTTTATCTCTCCCCTTGCGGGAGAGAAAGCGATTTCAACAGCTTAGACGAGGCGGAGCCGATGGCTAAGTGTTAGAAATCGCAAGTGAGGGGCAATTCTGTCCACGCCGCGAGGGCCACGGGCGAAGCGAAACGAGCCCCTCTCTGGCATTTTCCAAGCATTTGCTCGGGGACGAGCCCACTCGCAAATACAGGAAAATGCTTTCTCCCCCGCAAGACGGTAGATAGGGCGTCGAGCACTGATGAGGTTATCCCTCCCAACCGGACTTCGCCCGGCAACTGGCCCTTCGCTCCCGCTTCGGGCCTTCGCCCACTCATTTGAGCAGATATTCCCTGAGCAGGACGCGGGCGCGATGTAGACGCGCCTTGACTGCTTCGCGCGTTGCTCCAAGAGCTTGCGCAATTTCGTCGATTGTCCGCTCTTCCATGTCACGCATCACGACGATGGCGCGATAGTGTTCAGGCAGGGACTGGATGGCTCTGGCGAGATCAAGCCTCAGCTCGGAATCTGACTGAGCCAGCACTGCAAGTTCCGCGGCCTCATCAACTGACGTGATGAGACCGGCATTGCGCGCCAGGCGCAGGCATTCGCGACGGACGATCGAAAAGAGCCAGGCCGAAATGGAGGCCGCGACCCGAAGCGTTCCAATACGCCGGTAGAGCAGCCACAATGTTTCCTGCACTGCGTCGTCCACATCGGACGCGTGGCAGGCCGAACGCGCATAGCGGCGGATGTCCGGCCGCGCCGCCTCCAGCAGCTCAAGCAAGGCCGCGTTGTCTCCGGCGATTGCTGAGCGAACCAGTGGCGGCGGGAATCGGGTCATGGCGCTACATATCGCGCTGCACGGGAGAACGGCCGACCATCGCGCAGGCAGGACAGAAGCCAAAAACGCCTGTCAACGCAAACACGAGACCGGAAACCACAACACCCAGCCCCAGCAAGGAGGCAGGCCACATCCAGTAACCTCCGGCAGCGGCGGCCAGTCCGGCAATGACACGAAGCACCTGCTCCCAGGAGTAGAGATTTTTGCGGTAGATCATGACGTAGCCTTTCCGGGTCCTTTTGACATCACCACCACAGAGAGGGGCGAAACATGGAAAGTGGTTCGCGGCGTCGGAAATAAATCTGCCGCCAGCCAGCCTGAATGAAAGTCTGATCGAAACCGGCCACGCCACGCCTTTCGTCACGACCCCAGCGTCCACTTCTCTCTCAACGACATTTGGTGTCGCGCCCTTTCCTTCGACGCGGCTTTCCGCTAAGGCTGATTTGTCGGGAGCCGCAAGGCTCCGCCGGTTTGCGGGAGAGAGCAGGAAACTGCCGCCGAAGGGGAAATCGCCCGAAATCTCTCAGGCAAAAGAACCGTAACCGGTCAAGACACTCTGGAAAGTCGGGGCTTGTTCCCGCGCCGAAGGTGTAAGCGCAGCCGACAGAGTTCCGGCTGGGCGAGTCTCTCAGGCTTCAGACAGAGGGGCGCAGGATCGCCGCGAAAGCGGCGGGAAACGCGCGACTCTGGAGGCTCGATGAGTGACGATGGCGACCTGAATACACTTCCACTTGAAGACATGCATGTTGCGGCTGGCGCCAAGTTTGGCGGCTTTGCTGGATGGCGCATGCCCCTGACCTATCCGGCCGGCGTGATGAAGGAACATCTGCATGTGCGCGAACAGGCTGGCCTGTTCGACATTTCGCACATGAAGCTGTTTCTGGTGACCGGCATCGGCGCGGCGTCTTTCCTGTCGAAAGCCTGCCCGATTGATGCAGCCAACCTGCAGCTGCACCATTCCAAACTGTCTTTCTTCCTGAACAATGATGCCGGGATTCTGGACGATCTGATCGTCACCAAGCTTGGCGATGACCGGTTCATGGTGGTCTGCAATGCAGGCAATGCCGAGGCCGACGAGACGCATATGCGCGACCTTGGCCGCCACTACAATGTGGTGATCGAGCCGCTCGACCGGGTGTTTCTGGCGCTTCAGGGACCGGCTGCGGCGCAGGTCATGGCTGACGTGGGCGTCGGCGATGGCGGGCTCTTGTTCATGACCGGCATGGAGCCGCGCGACAACTGGTTCATGACCCGGTCCGGCTATACCGGCGAGGACGGGTTCGAGATCGGCCTGCCGGAGAAGGATGCGCGCGAACTGGCGGCAAAGCTGGTCGCCGACGAACGGGTGATGTGGATCGGGCTGGCTGCGCGCGATTCTTTGCGGCTTGAAGCCGGGCTTTGCCTGCACGGCAACGACATCGACGCGACAACCGACCCGGCCAGCGCCGCGCTGATGTGGGCGATCCCCAAAGACCTGCGCGGCGATGGAACCTTTGTCGGCGCTGACGTCCTGCGTGAAAAAGTGGCCGCAGGTGCTGCCGAAAAGCGCGTCGGCCTGAAGCCGGACGGCCGCCAGCCGGTGCGCGGCGGCGCGCAGATTGTCGATGAGGCCGGCAACAAGGTTGGCCGCGTCACATCCGGCGGATTTGGCCCGTCGGCCAACCACCCGGTCGCCATGGGTTATGTCGCGACGCCGCTGGCAAAGCCGGGCGCCGCCAAACTGTTTGCCGAGGTGCGGGGCAACCGCATTCCGGTCGAAGTCCACTCCCTGCCCTTCACTCCACACCGCTACGTCAAAGGATAATCAGATGGCCAAGACCTATTATACGCAGGACCACGAGTGGCTGACCGTCGAAGGCGGCGTGGCGACGATCGGCATTACCGACTACGCCCAGGAACAGCTTGGCGACATCGTGTTTGTTGAGCTGGCCGAGGTCGGCAAGACCGTCGGCAAGGGCGATACGGCTGTGGTGGTGGAATCGGTCAAGGCGGCATCTGACGTCTATGCTCCGGTCGATGGCGAGATTGTCGAGGCCAATGACGCGCTGACGGGCGACCCGGCGCTGGTCAATTCGGCACCGACCAAGGGCGGCTGGCTGTGGAAGATGAAGCTGGCCGACGAAAGCCAGCTGGACGGCCTGCTCGACGAGGCGGGCTACAAGAAATTGATCGGCTAACAACCTGATTTGAATCGAGAAACCATGACCGCAAACACGCTCTTTGCCTCGCGTCATATCGGCCCGTCAGTGGCCGACACGCGCGCCATGCTGAAAACCGTTGGCGTAACCTCGCTCGAAACGCTGATCTCGCAGACTGTTCCGGCCTCGATCAGGCTTGACCGGCCGCTCGACCTGCCGCCCGCAGCAACTGAGGCCGAGGCACTGGCCGAGCTGGCGGACAAGATGGCGGCCAACAAGGTGCTGAAAAGCTTTGTCGGGCTTGGCTATCACGGCACGTTCACGCCGCCGGTGATCCTGCGCAACATGTTTGAGAACCCGGCCTGGTATACCGCCTACACGCCCTATCAGGCCGAGATCAGCCAGGGCCGGCTGGAAATGCTGTTCAATTTCCAGACGCTGGTGACGGAGCTGACCGGCCTGCCGGTGGCATCCGCCTCGCTGCTGGATGAAGGCACGGCGCTGGCCGAAGCCGTGGGCATGGCGGTGCGCCACCACAAGGACAAGCGGTCCGGCATTGCATTCGCCAACAGGCCGCATCCGCAAACGCGCGACGTGGTTGAAACCCGTGCCGAGCCGCTGGGCTGGCAAGTCGATGGCGATGCGATTGACGACAATACGGCGGCTCTGGTTGTCGCCTGGCCGGACACGTATGGGGTCTATGGCGACCATTCGGAAAAAATTGCGGAGGCAAAGGCGAAGGGCGCGATCGTCATCTTTGTCGCCGATCCGCTGGCTTTGACGGTGATGCAGACGCCAGCAAGTCTGGGCGCGGACATCGCGGTTGGCTCGATGCAGCGTTTTGGCGTGCCGATCGGTTTTGGCGGCCCACATGCAGCTTACTGCGCTGTCTCGACGGCGCTGACCCGCCTGATGCCCGGCCGTCTGGTCGGTCAGTCGGTCGACACCAAAGGCCGCCCCGGCTACCGGCTGGCGTTGCAGACGCGCGAACAGCACATCCGCCGCGACAAGGCGACGTCGAACATCTGCACCGCGCAGGCGCTGCTGGCGAACATGGCGACAGCCTATGCAATCTGGCACGGACCCGAAGGCCTGCAACAGATCGCGGCGCAGGTTCATGCGCTGGCGGCGCGCCTCGCACAGGGGCTGAAAAACGCCGGTCACAAGGTATTGGGCGACGAACGCTTTGACGCCGTGACGGTGGAAGTGAAAGGCAAGGCCAAGGAACTGGCCAAGCGGGCGCAGAAGGATGGACGCCTGTTGCGCATGGTCAATGACGACATGGTCGGCGTGTCGTTTGACGAACTGTCGACCGAAGAGGATTTGCAGGCGATTGGCGCGCTGTTTGGCGCAACAATTCCGGCCAAGGCCAAGCGCGCCCTGCCCGGCAAGGAGCGCGAAACGAACGGTTTCCTCACCCAGCCATTCTTCCACGACTACCGGTCGGAAACCGACATGATGCGGCTGCTGCGCAAGCTGGCGGACAAGGATCTGGCGCTGGACCGGACGATGATCCCGCTGGGCTCCTGCACGATGAAGCTGAACGCGGCGGCTGAAATGATGCCTGTGTCCTGGCCTAGCGTTGCCAACCTGCACCCGTTTGCGCCAAAAGCGCATTCGAAGGGCTATCGGGCGATGACGGACGATCTCGAGCGCTGGCTGGCCGAAATCACCGGCTTCCACGCGGTGTCCCTGCAGCCGAATGCCGGCAGCCAGGGCGAATATGCCGGCCTCCTGGCGATCCGCCGCTATCACGCCTCGCGTGGCGATACGAACCGCACGATCTGCCTGATCCCGTCTTCAGCGCATGGCACCAACCCGGCAAGCGCGGCGATGGCCGGCATGGACGTGGTGGTGGTGAAATGCACTGACAGCGGCGACATCGACATGGACGACATGCGCGCCAAGGTAGAGCAGCACAAGGCGAACCTCGCCGCGCTGATGATTACCTATCCCTCGACGCATGGCGTGTTCGAGGAAGGCGTGAAGGACCTGACCAAACTGATCCATGACAATGGCGGCCAGGTCTATCTTGACGGCGCAAATCTGAATGCGCTGGTCGGGCTGGCGCGGCCGGGCGACATTGGCGGCGACGTCTGCCACATGAACCTGCACAAGACCTTCTGCATTCCTCATGGCGGCGGCGGACCGGGCGTCGGGCCGATCGGCGTGGCGAAACATCTTGCGCCATTCCTGCCGGGACATATCGACCTGAACTCGAAATATCCGGTGTCGGCGGCGCCGTTCGGCTCGGCCTCGATCCTGCCGATTACCTGGATGTACATCCGCATGATGGGTCCGGACGGGCTGAAAAGCGCCACCGAACACGCGATTCTCGCGGCAAACTATGTCGCCACGCGGCTGAAAGACCACTATCCGGTGCTCTACAAGGGACGTGGCGACAGGGTGGCGCATGAGTGCATTCTCGACACGCGGGTGCTGAAGGACAGCGCCGGCGTGACGGTGGAAGACGTCGCCAAGCGGCTGATCGACTACGGGTTCCACGCGCCGACCATGTCATGGCCGGTGGCGGGCACGCTGATGGTGGAGCCGACGGAATCTGAGCCGAAGCGCGAGTTGGACCGGTTCTGCACCGCGATGATCGCCATTGCCGCCGAAGCGCAAAAGGTGGCGGACGGCGTGTGGCCGAAGGACGACAATCCGCTGGCCAATGCGCCCCATACGGCCACTGAAACGCTGGTGGGCGACTGGACGCATCCCTATTCGCGCATGGAAGCCGCCTACCCTGTGGCCGATTCCGATACGGCGGCAAAATACTGGCCGCCGGTGTCGCGCATCGACAATGTGGCGGGCGACCGCAACCTGATCTGCTCCTGCCCGCCGCTCAGCAACTACTTTGAGGCGGCGGAGTGATGTGACGGACTGGCGTCCGCCGCTGACTGCCAATCGTCAATCGCCGTCTGGATCGACTCTGAAAAGCCGACCAGCGGCGGCCTGACCTCGAAGGCAAAGAGCTGGCGGCGCAGCGCGGGCGCTGCACCCGTCAGCACAACGCGCACGCCCGCACGGCCTGCCTTGTGGGCAAGGCTTTCGAGCATGTTGGCGGCGGTGGAATCGACAAAAGGCACCGCAGTCAGGTCCACAATCAGCAAACGGTGGTGGGCGTTGATCCGGTCGAGTACCGTGCCGATGGAGGCGGCTGCGCCAAAGAACAGCGCGCCCGAAATCCGGTAGATGACAATGTCGGGGTTTTGCGCATGCGCCTCGTCATAGGCGGGGCGCGACTGGGCGCTGTCGGCCATGTCATCGGCAACCAGCGGCGTGGCGGTGTCGACAGCGGTCGCCTGGCTCATGCGGTGGATGAACAGGACCGAACCCAGCGCAAAACCGTAGATGATGGCCTCGGTGAGGTCGCGGAAAATCGTGAAGCCGAATGTTGTGAGGAGAACCGCCGCATCGCCGACTGACGAGCGCAGCAGCACCGCAATTGCGTGCTTTTCCACCATGTTCCAGGCAACGACCGCAAGAATGCCGGCAAGTGCGGCCAATGGAATGGCGTTGGCCAGCGGCGCGGCAAACAGGATGAAGCAGAGCAGGAAAACCGCGTGCAGCATGCCCGACACCGGCCCATGCGCGCCAGCGCGGACGTTTGTCGCGGTGCGAGCGATGGTGCCGGTGACGCAGATGCCGGTGAAGGCGGCGGATGCGATGTTGGCGACGCCCTGCCCGACCAGTTCGCAATTGGAGCGGTGGCGGCGGCCGGTCATGCCGTCGGCGACAACGGCGGACAGCAGCGATTCGATCGAGCCAAGCAGTGCGATGGAAATGGCGGCGGGAAGAAGCGCCTGCAGCCGCTCGAACGAGATGGCCGGCATGGATGGCGATGGTAGTGTCGATGGAATGCCGCCGAACTGGCTGCCAATGGTCGAGACGGGCAGATTGAAGATCGCGACCAATGCCGCACTTGCGACAACGGCGGCCAGCATGCCCGGCCAGTTGGGACGCAAGGCTTTCAGGCCAACAATGATGACAATGGTCAGGGCAGCAAGTCCGATGGCGGTGAGGTTGGCCGAGGGCAGCGCCTGCCACAGTGCCGGCAGCTTTTCGACCAGCGGCCCCGGCTCGCGCCCGGGCAGCGCCAGGCCGAACAGTTCCTTGATCTGGCTGGCAAAGATGATGACGGCGATGCCAGCGGTGAAGCCGACTGTCACCGGATACGGGATGAATTTTATGTAGGCGCCGAGCCTGAGATAGCCGAGCGCGATCATCATGATGCCGGCCATCATCGTGGCGAGCAGCAGGCCGTCCATACCGTGCTGGTCGACAATTGAGGCCACCAGAACAATGAACGCGCCTGCCGGGCCGCCGATCTGAAACCTGCTGCCGCCCAGCGCAGAAACGAGGAAGCCGCCAAAGATGGCTGCGTAGAGCCCTTGCACCGGCGTGGCATGCGAGGCAATGGCAATGGCCATCGATAGCGGCAGGGCGACGATGGCGACCGTCAGCCCCGCGATGGCGTCAGCGCGCAGGTTGGCGAGGCCATAGCCCTCGCGGAAGACGGTCACCAGTTTTGGCGTGAACAGGTCCGCAAAACTCGGCCTGTCCGTGATCCGATGCCCGGCAGTGTCCCTCGACATGATCGCCTCAGTTTGCCCCGCTGGTTGCCGCCGGCGACTTCAGGCGCACACCTCGCCCTGTTCCGGCGCTGGCCGCCCCCTCGCCGATCAGTTCGACACCGGCGCGGTCCAGAGCCTCGACCACTCTGGTCAGGCTTTCGACCACGCCGCGCACCGTGCCGTCACTTGCCTCCATGCGCTGGATTGTCGGCACCGACAGGCCTGAAAGCTCTGCCAGCGCCTTCTGGTCGATGCCAAGCATGGCGCGCGCGGCGCGCATCTGTGCGGATGTAATCAATCAGAATTCCAGTTCATCATATGCCTATTGCAATCCAGATCATGGATTATGATATATGAAATATCAATATTGCTTCAAAACTCGCCTTCCCTGCATTCGTCACCCTGCACAGATGAACAGACCCGGAACGCTGTTTTTGCCGTTCCAGAACTGGCAATATCGAAAACTGATTCGATGGATTGATTGCGCGACCTGATGAACGATTCCGACGACCTGTTTTCGACCTTTGCGCCCGCCGCGCCGCCGCCACCCGCGGCCGCGCGCAAGCCGGACCCGATTGTCCAGGCGGCGAAAAAGGCTGCATCCCCGAAAGATGCCAGCGACGCATATGACGCCAGCGCGATTGAGGTGCTGGAAGGGCTGGAGCCGGTGCGCCGGCGTCCGGGCATGTATATTGGCGGCACCGATGAAAAGGCGCTGCACCATCTGTTTGCCGAAGTCATCGACAATTCGATGGACGAGGCAGTAGCCGGCCACGCCACCTTCATCGAGGTGGAGCTTGGCGCGGACGGCTATCTGACGGTCACCGACAATGGCCGCGGCATCCCGGTCGACCCGCATCCAAAATTCAAGGACAAGTCGGCGCTCGAAGTCATCATGACGACGCTGCACGCGGGCGGCAAGTTTGACTCAAAGGTCTACGAGACGTCGGGCGGCCTGCATGGCGTCGGCGTCTCGGTGGTCAATGCGCTGTCGGATGATCTCGAGGTCGAGGTGGCGCGGGGCCGTCAACTCTATCGCCAGCGCTTTTCGCGCGGCATTCCGCAAGGCGGCATCGAGGCGCTGGGCGAAGTGCACAACCGGCGCGGCACAAAGGTGCGCTTCCACCCCGACGAGCAGATCTTTGGCAAGGGCGCAAAGTTCGAGCCGGCGCGCATCTACAAGATGGCGCGTTCAAAGGCCTATCTGTTCGGTGGCGTCGAAATCCGCTGGTCATGCGATCCGGCACTGCTGTCGGAGAAGGACAAGACCCCGGCCAAGGCGGTATTCCATTTTCCGGGCGGCTTGAAAGACTATCTGCTCGCCTCACTCGACGGCGAGATGCAGGTGACGCGTGAAGTGTTCGCGGGAAAAACCGAAAAACAGGGCGGCCACGGCGCGGTCGAATGGGCGATCACCTGGTATGGCGGCGACGGTTTCGTCAATTCCTACTGCAACACGATCCCGACCGCCGAAGGCGGCACCCATGAGAGCGGCTTGCGCACCGTGCTGACGCGCGGCCTGCGCAACTATGCCGAACTGATCGGCAACAAGCGCGCATCGATCATCAATTCCGACGACGTGATGATTTCGGGCGCAGGCATGCTGTCTGTGTTCATCCGCGAACCGGAATTTGTCGGCCAGACCAAGGACCGGCTGGCGACCGCCGAAGCAATGCGCATTGTCGAAAACGCGCTGCGCGATCCGTTCGACCATTGGCTGGCGGACAGCCCGCAGGAAGCCTCAAAACTGCTCGACTGGGTGATTGCGCGCGCCGATGAACGGGTGCGCCGCCGTCAGGAAAAGGAAGTGTCGCGCAAGACCGCCGTGCGCAAGCTGCGTCTGCCGGGAAAACTGGCCGACTGCACGCAAAACGGCGCGGCAGGCGCAGAAATCTTCATCGTCGAAGGTGACTCGGCAGGTGGCTCGGCAAAACAGGCGCGTGACCGCAAGACACAGGCGATCCTGCCGCTGCGCGGAAAAATCCTGAACGTGGCGTCGGCGGGCGCGGACAAGCTGACCGCAAACCAGCTGATCTCTGACCTGATTCAGGCGCTTGGCTGCGGCACCCGCTCGAAATATCGCGACGATGACCTGCGCTACGAGCGCGTGATCATCATGACCGACGCCGACGTCGACGGCGCGCATATCGCCTCGCTGCTGATCACATTCTTCTATCAGGAAATGCCGGAGCTGATCCGCAACGGCCACCTGTTCCTTGCCGTACCGCCGCTCTACGCGATCCGCCAGGGCGGAAAGGTGATGTATGCGCGCGACGACGCCCACAAGGACCAGTTGCTGCTGACCGAGTTCACGGGACGCGGAAAGATCGAGATCGGCCGCTTCAAGGGTCTGGGCGAGATGAACGCCGGGCAGTTGAAAGACACGACGATGGACAAGACCAAACGCACATTGCTGCGGGTCGAGATCATCGACGAGGCGGATGCCACGCGGACAGCGGTGGATGCGCTGATGGGCACCAAGCCGGAATTGCGGTTCAGGTTTATCCAGGAGCGGGCCGAGTTCGCCTCGGCGGATGCGCTGGATATTTGAGGACATTGAACGGCGAGCCGGTCAGGCTCGTCCTTCATTCTCAAACACATGCGGGCCGAGTTCCGCCACACTGGTCGCGCCGACCAGCGCCACCGTCAGATCGAGCTCGGCGATGACATTGCGGATGACTTCGCGCACGCCCTCTTCGCCGGCAATCGCCAGACCGTAGACATAGGGCCGCCCGAGCAGCACGGCGCGTGCTCCAAGCGCCAGCGCCTTGGCGGCGTCTGCGCCGGAACGAATACCGGAATCCATCAGCACCGGCATATCGCCAGCGACTGCAACAATGGCCGGAAGCGCGTCGAGTGTGGCGATCTCGCCATCGACCTGGCGGCCGCCATGGTTGGAAACGACAATGCCGTCAATGCCGAGTTCGCGCGCCCGGCGCGCATCGTCTGCATGGCGGACGCCCTTCAGCAGGATCGGCAGCGTTGTCATGTCGCGCAGGCGGGCCAGATCGCCCCAGTTCAGGTCAGGCCGTGAATAGGTGGCGGTGAAGTGGGCAGCCGCCGACCGCATCTGGGTGAGCGACAGGTCAAACTGGCGGCCTTTTCTCACCAGATTGACCAGGGCGCCGATGACGCCGATGCCCTTTGGCTTGAACCCGGATTGTGGCGGTGTGGCGGGAATGGAGGCTCGGAAGACGGGGTCCGACAGATATTGTGCAATGCCCTGCCCTTGCAGGAACGGCAGCGACGCCTGGTCGAGATCACGTGGCCGCCAGCCGAGCATGGTTGTGTCGAGTGTCACGGCAATGGCCTCGCAGCCGCTCGCCTCCGCACGCCCGACAACGGAGCGCACGAAGTCGTCATTGCTGGACCAGTAGAGCTGGAACCAGCGTGGCGCATCGCCCATCGCGGCGGCGCAATCTTCCAGCTTGACCGAAGCCTGATTGGAAAAGACATAAGTGACGCCTTCAGCGGCGGCGGCGCGGGCAACTGCCAGATCGGCCTCGGGATGCACCATTTCGAGCACGCCGATCGGCGCGAGCAGCACCGGCGCCTTGTGGCGGCGGCCAAACAGCTCGACCGACAGGTCACGCTGCGACACGTCGCGCAACACCCGTGGCACAAAGCGATGGCGGTCAAAGGCGGCGCGGTTGGCCCGCATGGTGGATTCCATGCCGGCGCCGCCGATGATGTAGGCCGCAGCATCTGGCCCCATCGCGCTCGCCGCCTGCGCCTCCAGCGCGTCGGGCGCGACAGGCACAGACGGACGCGCCCCGCCAACGCCAGGCACATAGATCTGCATCTGCCGAAAGCGCCCGGGCGGTGGACGTTGCTCGTTACTCATACAGGGAATGTAGACGCGTTATTTCTTCTGCACGCCGTCGCGGATCTCTTCCATCGCTTCCTTGATGCGGTTGCGCAGGATTTCGATTGTTTCGGTGGACGATGCGCGCACCACGTCGGCCATTTCAGAGGCGTTCTTGATCGTCGTCTCAAACGAACGCTTGGCGAAATCGGCCTGCTTGGCCATGAATTCCTGCGGATTGGTCCCGCCCGAGCGCATGCTCTGCGCCATTTCGGTGACTTCGCGCAGCGTATCCTGAAGAATCTCGCGCTGTTTCGCCATCACAGTCGATGCGCCCGATGTCGCCGCCTTGGCGGTTTTTTCCAGCGTTTCGAGGTTCTTGCGATGATGGGCAACGATCTTCTCGACGTCGACGGCCGGCAATTTCAGCTCCGAACCGAAATTCTTGAACATGTCGACAAAGGATTCTGCTGGTTCGGGCTTCTTGGCCATGGTGTCCTCCAAATGAGTTTGATTTCTTAGAAGTTTAGGCGTCGCCAGCGCAACGTCAATTGGCGAAGATCAGCCTTTCAGCCGAATAAAGCAGCAAACCGGCAATGCCGCCAATCAGCATGCCGTTGAAGCGGATGAATTGCAGATCCCGCCCGACATTGATTTCGATCAGCTGGGTGAGCTGGCCGAGATCCCAGCTTTTCACCTGCTGGGAAATGAAGGTCGACACGCCACTCTTCTGCGCCTCGACAAACGAACCGAGCGCAACGACGAAACCGGCGTTCATGTCGGCGCGAATACTCGCATCGGCCGATAGCTGGCGGCCGACATCGACCAGCAGGCCGGTCAGATGCTTGCGGATCATCGAATCCTTGCCACGCGCATCCTGCTCCAGGAAGGAGCGGAAACTGTCCCACATATCCTGCGCCAGTTCATGCAGCTCTGGCCGCGCCAGGAAATCACGCTTCATCTTTTCCGCGCGCTTGGCATAGGATTTCGAGGTACGCAGCTTTTCGACGAAGCCAACGACAAACCGGTCGAATTCTTCGCGCATCGGGTGGTGCGGATCTGCCTTCACCTCGTCAAGCAGTGACGCCGCGGACCCGATGATGCGCTTCAGCAGAAACGCGTCGGCGCGGAAGAGCTTCGCCACTGACGGCAGCTCGTCGCGGATCTTGTCGCGGATGACGTTCTGCGCGTTCTCGTCGCCAAGAAAACGTCCGAGCACCTTGATGAGTTCGTTGAACAGTTTTTGGTGACGCCGGTCATCGGTGAAGGCTGTGAGCAATTCAGCAGCCAGTGGCGCAATTTCGACCTTCTCGACCTGCTGCACCATGCGTGCAGTGATGAAGTCCTTGAGGCCGGAACCTTCGATGGCCGTCATCGCCTGCGGGATCAGGCGCGTGACAAAGCGCGACAGGCCCTCCGACTTTTCGCCATCTTTCAGCCAGTCGGCCACCAGCGAGGCAAAGTCGACCTCACGCAGCTTCTTGCCGATGGTCTCCTTGTCGAGAAAGTTCTGCTCGATGAATTTGCCCAGATTGTCCGCGATGCGCTCCTGATTGGACGGTATGATCGCCGTGTGCGGGATCGGCAGGCCGAGCGGACGCTTGAACAGCGCAACCACTGCATACCAATCCGCCAGACCGCCAATGGCGGCGGCTTCAGCAAAGGCCGCGACAAAAGCGAGCGGCGGAAATGTTGTCTGGAAGGCGCGCGCTGTCAGAAAGACGATCACACACAGCGCCAGAGCGGCAGTGGCGATGAATTTGATACGCCTCAGCTCCGAGAGCTTGGCTGTATCATCTGCAGACAGGCGGTGAATGACGGCCTCGGCCATGGGTTCATTCCGATTGCAGCCCACATCTAGCTACTGTTCTGCGGCTTTGCCACCGCCAACACAGGTGCAAATCGCCATCCGGGCTTGGTAATTCGTACAATTCTAACTTTTCTGGTCAGCAATTTCAGTCACTTAGCAGAAATATTGCGCTGCACACGGCATTTATGTTGCAATGCACAAAAGACTGAGCTATATAATCGCCATGCCTCGGGTCAATGGTGAACGGGGCCAACCGTTGCTCACAAGAGAATGGAGATTCCCATGTCCAAGACCGCCAAGAACACCTCGATCGCCGGCGAAGCCGTTGAATCCTTCAACAAGGCTTTTGAAGCCGCCAAGAATTTTGAACTGCCTGCAGCTGCTCGCGATTTCGTCGTGCGCCAGGCAAAGACCGCTGAAGAGCGCGTCGAATCGGCTCACGCTAACGCAGCCAACGCTGCGACCCGCGCCGAAAAGCTCGCTGCTTCTTTCGTCGGCGGCTACGCTGACTTCACCCGCGGCCTGATCGACGCTTCGCTGTCGAACGCCCAGCACGCTCTCAAGACCGTTGAGAAGGTCGCTGGCGCCAAGTCGCTGAACGAAGTTGTCCAGATCCAGTCCGACTACGTTCGTGAGAGCGCCCGCATCAACTTCGACCGCGCCAAGACCGCTGCTGAAGCAGCCCGCGCCTCGCTGACCGATGGCGTCAAGCAGGTTCAGTCGGAACTGTCGGCTCTGTATCCGAAGAAGGCTGCGTAACAGTCCGCCTTCTGCGTCAGTTGAAAAGCCCGCCGGGGAAACCTGGCGGGCTTTTTCGTATCTGGAAGTGGGTCAACACGACCTCCCTGCCCTGCCGATTTTTCGCTTCGGCACCCGCCGAACTATGATCTTGAGCGCCAGAACGGCGTGCCGGCTTCCTCCCGCGCTTGCGCGCGCGAAACGCCGATGTCGCTGAGCAGCCGGTCATCCAGTTCGGCCAAAGCCTTGCGGCTGGAGCGGCGGTTCAGCCACAGGCAGGCCAAGCGAAAAATCGCGTCAAATGCGGGTGCAGTGCGATGTCCCAGCCTTTGCCTGCGTGCAGCGGATTGTAATTGTTCGGTCATGGCCAAAACCTCTCTAGATCGAGGTTCAATCTACCCGGTTGCATGACAACATAGTTCGGCTATGATCGAACTATGAAAGAAGGACCTGTCATCTCCACCATTGCCGCGCTGATCGGTGACCCGGCCCGCGCTAACATGCTGAGCACGCTGATCGACGGACGCGCGCTGACCGTCACCGAACTGGCGAGTGCCGCAGGCGTGACGCTTCAGACCGCCAGCGGCCATCTGTCAAAGCTGGAAACGGCAGGCCTTGTGGCGGCCGACAAGCAAGGGCGGCACCGCTATTTCAAATTGTCAGGGCCAGATGTGGCGGAGGTGCTGGAAAAGCTGATGGGTCTGGCGGCGCGCACCGGCGCGATGCGGGTGCGCACCGGGCCAAAGGACGCTGCGCTGCGCGCCTCGCGCATCTGCTACGATCATCTGGCGGGCGAACGCGGCGTCGCCATGCTGAGCGCCATGCAGGCGCGCGGACACATTGCCGGCGACGAGACTCTTCGCCTGACCGACAAGGGGCGCGCCTTTGTCCAGGAGTTTGGCGTCGACCTGCCAATGATCGAGCGCGGCAAGCGGCCACTGTGCCGCGCATGTCTGGACTGGAGCGAGCGGCGCAGCCATCTGGCCGGGTCGCTTGGCGCAGCCATGCTGAAGACCATGATCGAGCGCCGCTGGGCGCGCACTGAGACCGGGCGGGTCATCAGCTTCAGTCCTGATGGCGCCCGGCGCTTTGATGAGTTGTTTGGGGAGGCCTGAGGGTCTAGGTCGTAGTGACGAATTAACGTTTGTCTGCGCCGCAGCGGAAATCCGTCAGTCCCAGGAGCGAGGAGGACGGACATGCAGCGCATATTCGACGACGAGCGACGCCGGAATGATGGATTTGCGCGCGGCCCCTTCGGGGTTGGACCAAAATCGTCCGTGAATGCGTT